>Ga0302202_10004221_pt1 | contig 15344 bp, 20 predicted proteins | sample II_Bog_N3_3_FD_194579 | JGI IMG/M metagenome (GOLD analysis project Ga0302202, IMG submission 194579) | Peat permafrost microbial communities from Stordalen Mire near Abisko, Sweden - II_Bog_N3_3 | ecosystem: Environmental > Terrestrial > Soil > Wetlands > Peat | place: Sweden: Abisko...
GCCACCCGATCGAAGTAATTGTGGAACGACAAAGCCGTCCATTCAGCGACAAGGGAGGGCGACCACAGCGCGAATTCGGTGGTCCACCGCACCGGAATGCGACCGTCCTGTTGCACGGTCATACAGTCGATCGGCCCCCGGCCACGTCTCCGGCACCGGACGCGGCCGGTACGCTTGGAGGATGCGCCGCAGGATGCTCAAGTCCAAGATCCATCGGGCCACCGTCACGGCGGCCGACCTGAACTACATCGGCTCGATCAGCATCGACCCGGCGCTCCTGACCGCGGCCGACATCCTCGAGCACGAGCAGGTGACCGTGCTGGACGTCGACAACGGGGCCCGGTTCGAGACGTACGCCATCATCGGCGACCCCGGCGAGATCTGCCTGAACGGAGCCGCCGCCCGCCTGGTCCACGTCGGGGACACGGTCATCCTCCTCACCTATGCCGATCTCGAGGAGGACGAGCTGCCCGGACACCGGCCCCTCGTCGTCCACGTGGACGAGAAGAACGTCGAAACCGTCGTCGCCTGACCGCGGCGGAGCGGTGCCGGTCGGAACAGCCGCCTGACCAGCGGGTCCTCGTGGAGGGCGCCCCCTCCTGGCCGTATGCTCGGGCCGATGGACCCGCGACGCGCTGAGCTCCTGGAGGACATCGACGCCTGGACGGCGGCGGCTGAGGTGGTGGCCGCCGTGCTGGCCGTCAACGTCGAGGCGGTCGCCCACGGTCGGGCCATCGTCGAGGACGGTACGAGCCTCGTCGACGCCATCGGCACGATGAGCACAGCCGAGCGGTTCCTGGCGATGAACGCGGCGCTCGAGGCCTTCGAGATGGCGCGGTTCCGCCTGCGCAGCTCACTGATCAGCCTGGCGCTCGCCGAGGGACTGTCCGAGGAGCAGCTCGTGGCCAAGCTGGGCGTTCCGGCCGACCTGGCGGGGCAGGTCCTGACCGAACTCAGGGGCGGGTCCGGCCCACCGGCTCCCTGACCCCCTGCGGACCGCCGGCGTCGGCGCCGGCCGCGCCTTCCGGGGGAACACCGTCCACCTCCACGGGGCCGTGCACCTCGGTCTGGACGTCCTTGATGGTGGCGTCCGGTTGCTGTTCGAGTCCGAGGAACTGCCGCTCGTCGAGGCGCTCGTCAGCGATCAGCAGTGCGTCCAATTTCGTCTGCATCGCCCGGCTCTCGCGGTTCTGGGTGGACTGGATGATGAACACCATCACGAACGTGACCACCGTGGTCATCGAGGTGATCAGTCTCATCCATCCGATGTCGTAGACGACGCCGAGCATCCACAGCACGACCACCACCACCGCCAGGGCGATCGCCGTCAGTGAGCCGAAGACGTGCGTCGTGCGCGAGACGGCATGGTTGGCGTGGTGGTGGAGACGTCTCCGGTCGAGTCGTGTCATTGGCTCACTCCGTGACGGGACCGACGGATTCCGCCGGATCGGCGGTTGCCCCCGGACACCCGATGGTGCGACCGGCCCCCCGCACGCCGGGTGGCGGACGGGGCGTGGCGGGGGGCCGGTCAGAGGTAGGTGTCTTCGCGCCGGACGACGGTCCCCTGCCCGTCGTCCACAACGGTGCGGTGACGCCGAAACACGCCGCCTCCGGCCACGAACCCGATGATGCACAGTGCGGCGCCCACGGCGCCCACGGCCATCAGGATCACTCCGACCGTCTGCAGGTCGAATCCGTGCTGGTCGGAACTGGAGGTCAGGGCGAAGTCGAGGACCGCACCCACGGCGAAGGCGATGATGCTCGCTACGAGGCCAGCGGCCATGGGACGTCACCTCCCGGACGGTGGTCGGACGTGGTCATGTCGAGTTCCTACCCGTGGGGGGCGGGCCGAAACACCCCACCGGGCGGAGGGCGGACCACCCCACCGGGCGGGGTCCGGACCACCGGTGGGGCCCGCTCGCGGGGACGCCAGGCCCGGACCGGGCCGGACCGGGCCGGCGTCACCAGCGCCGGACGGCCGGTGGGGCATGGACCACCCACCGAACGGGCATGACCGAGGCATGGCCACCTCCTCCCTCCGCGATGCCGCCGATGCCGACGCGTTCACCGACCGGACCGACTACCCGCTCGTGGTGGTGACGACCGCCGCGCCCGACGGCGAGCGGAGCGGTTGTCTCGCCGGCTTCACCACCCAGTGCAGCATCGAGCCCCTGAGGTTCCTCGTCTGCCTGTCGCGGGTCAACCACACGTTCGCCGTGGCCGCCCGCGCGTCCACCCTGGCCCTCCACCTCCTCGGGAGCGACCAGGTAGCCGCCGCCGCGTTGTTCGGCGAACGCAGCGGCGACGACATCGACAAATTCGCCGGGATCGGATGGCGGCCCGGGCGGGACGGGGTGCCGATCCTGGACGACTGCGCCGCGTGGATGGTCGTGGAGATCCTGGACCGCTTCGACGTCGGTGACCACCAGGCGCTCCACACCTCGCCGACCGATGCCGGCGCAGGTCGGGCCCACGGTCTGCTGACCCTCGGCAACGCGCCGTCGCTCGAGCCCGGGCATCCTCCCGGCGGACGCGCGGACTGACGTCGGGCGCCGCGGACCGCCGGGTTTGGTCCCTGCGGCCCCCGGGAACAGTCGTGGAGGCGCCCCCACCGGGGCGCGATCCCGATGGAGGAATGCACATGATCGTCCTACTCGCACTGCTGGTGGTCCTGGTCGTCGCCGGCCTGGGGTTCACGTTCCATCTCCTGTGGGTGCTGGCCGCGGTCCTACTCGTGCTGTGGGCCGTCGGCTTCGCCATCGGCCGGGGGGAGAACGCCGGAGGCCGGCACTTCTACCGCTGGTGACCCCGGGCCCCGGGACGCACCTGCAGCACCACTGACCACGATCGCCAACGAAAGGAGCAGCACCATGAGCAAGGAGACCGGACCCCATGCCGGAGTGTCAGGAGTCGTCGAGGACCTGAAGGGCAAGGCCAAGGAAGCGGCCGGCACCGTGCGCGGTGACGACGCACTACGCGACGAAGGCCGGGCGCAACAGGAGAAGGCCGGCGCCCAGCGGGACGTGGCCGCCAAGGAGGCGGAGGCGGAGGCCGCGCGCGGCAAGGTGGCCGCCCATGAGGCCGAGCAGCGGGCCCACCAGCGTTGACCGGCACCTACCTGTACCGGGTCACCGGCGCGGGTAGGTACAGCGGACGGACGGGGACGGGGGATGCGATCGCATCCCCCGTCCGGCGCGCCCGACGGTCCGGGCGCGCCACGGCGCTTGTCCGGGGACCTGTCCGGTGCCACGATCACTGGATGGTCCGCTCCGTCGCGTCCACCGGGGGGCCGATGGCGGTTCCGCCCGCCCTCCCGACCCGCCACCCCGGGAGGCTGCGTTGACCGATCTCGTGGATCCCCACCGCGACGGCTCACCCACCGGCTCCGTCGAGGTCACCGGAGCGGGCGACCCACCGGGCGTCCCGACCGTGGCCGCGCTCCGGGTGGTCCTGGTCGAGGACGACCCGGGCGACGCCTTCCTGGTGCGCGAGCTCCTCGAGCTGGCCGGGGGCGGCTACGACCTCATCTGGTGCCGCGACCTGACCGAGGGCTTCGCAGAGCTCGACCAGGGTGCCGACTGCGTGCTCATCGACCTCGGGCTGCCGGACACCACCGGGCTCGACACCGTGCGTGCCGTGGTCGCCCACCCGACGGGGGCCGCGGTGGTCGTGCTCACCGGCTTCGCGGACCGGGCCGCCGCCGCCGACGCCGTGCGGCTCGGCGCCCAGGACTACCTCGTCAAGGGCAGGGTCGATCACGAAGCGCTCGCGCGGTCGATCCGCTACGCCATCGCCCGCCGGCAGAGCCAGGAGTCCTCACGCCAGTTGGGGGAGGCTCTCCTCCTCCGGGCCGAGAGCGCCCGCATGGAGCGGGGCCTGGTCGCCCGCCCCATCATCGACAACCCCCGCTTCCACTGGGCCGTCCGCTACCAGGCCGGTGGCCGACGGGCCCTGCTCGGTGGCGACTTCTTCGATGCCATCGAGCTCGAGGACGGAACGGTGCGGGTGGCGGTCGGGGACATCTGCGGTCACGGAGCGGACGAGGCGGCGCTCGGCGTGGCGCTCCGCGTAGCCTGGCGCGCGCTGGTGCTGTCCGGGGCGGACGCGGGGCGGACGCTCCACGCGGTGGAGCGTGTCCTCCGCTCGGAGCGGGAGTCGGACGAGACGTTCGCCACGATGTGCGACCTCGAGTTCGATCCGTCGGCGCGCTACCTGCGGATGCGGCTGGCGGGACACCCGAGTCCCCTGGTCGTCGGCCGGGACGACGTGCTCGACGTTCCGTCGGGCCAGCGTGGTCCCCTCCTCGGTGTCTTCGACGATCCCCGGTGGCCACCCACCGAGGTCGACCTCGGCGAGGAGTGGACGCTGGTGGTCTACACCGACGGCATCGTCGAGGGTCACGACAGCGACGGCACCGAGCGCTTCGACTCGGTCGGCCTCGCCCGCGCCGCCAGACAGGCCGGTCCTACGACGCCACGCCGGCTGGCCGACGCGTTGGTGGACGCGGCCGAGGAGGCGAACGGCGAGCCCCTCGCCGACGACGTCGCCCTGGTGATCCTGACAAATCGGGCCCCGGCGGATCCGTGACGGGTGCTCCCCCGGCGGAGGACGGGACGAGCGGCACGCGACCCGACACGGGTGGACACCGGTCCATGAGCCTCCGACGGCGGCTCACGGCCCTGTTCATCCTGGGCACCGTGCTCGTCGGGGCGGTGTCCGCCGTGGCCGCCCTCGGCATCGTCCACCTTACGGACACCCGCCGTGTCCTGCTGACGCAGGTCGATCCGGCGAGCCTGTCCGCCGACGAGCTCTTCGCGGCATACCTCGACGAGGAGACCGGGATCCGCGGCTTCATCCTCAGTCGGAACACCGCGTTCCTCGAGCCCTACCTCACGGGGATCCACGACCAGCAGGTCGCGGCCGGCCGCCTCGCGTCCGACCTGCGCACACGCCCGGACCTGCTGGCGCTCGCCCTCCGGGCCGACGCGGCGGGTCACTCCTGGAACACGTCCTTCGCCATCCCGGCCGTCCTGTCCACCAAGGCCGGTGACCCGCTCCGGATCCAACAGGAGCTGCTCGGTCCCGGCAAGGCGAGCTTCGACGAGGTGCGGGCCCGGTTCGCCATCCTGGACGCGGCACTGACGGCCGAGCGGGCGTCCACCGGTGCCGCCCTCTCCGATGCCACGACCGAACTGGTCGTCGCACTCGTCGTCGGACTCGTGCTCCTGGTGGCGGCCGGCCTCGCCCTCGAGCGGTCGTTGCGGAAATGGGTGGTCGACCCGCTCGCCGGGCTCGGTGCGTCCGTGCGTCGGGTCGCCGGTGGCGAGCTCACCCATTCGGTCGCCGTCGAAGGTCCCCCGGAGATCCGCCGCGTGGGGAGCGACGTCGAAGCCATGCGCCTGCGCATCGTCAGCGAGCTCGACCAGGTGGCGGCGGCACGCGCCGACCTCGATGACCGGAACCGCGATCTCCAGCGTTCGAACGAGGAGCTGGAGCAGTTCGCCTACGTCGCCTCCCATGATCTCCAGGAGCCCCTGCGCAAGGTGACGAGCTTCGTGCAGCTCCTCCAGCAGCGCTACGAGCACCAGCTCGACCCTCGTGCGGACGAGTACATCGGGTTCGCGGTCGACGGCGCCCGGCGGATGCAGGCCCTGATCGACGACCTGTTGACCTTCTCGCGTGTCGGGCGCACGACCGAGGGCTTCGCCACCGTGCCCATGGGCGAGTGCGCGGCCAACGCCCTGACGTCGCTGTCGGACCTCGTCGGGGAGACCGGCGCCACCGTGCGGATCGGTCCGCTGCCCGCCGTGCGGGGTGACCGGGTGCTCCTGACGTCGCTGTGGCAGAACCTCCTCGGCAACGCCGTGAAGTTCGGGGGCGACGAGCCGCCGCGTGTCGACGTCGCCGCCCACCGGGACGGACCGGCGTGGCGGTTCGAGGTCACCGACACCGGGATCGGGATCGAGCCCCGCCACGCCGACCGGGTGTTCGTCATCTTCCAGCGGCTGCACGCACGTGACGCCTACGGCGGCACCGGAATCGGCCTGGCCCTGTGCCGCAAGATCGTCGAGTTCCACGGCGGGGCCATCTGGGTCGACCGCGGGTACACCGGTGGGGCACGCCTATGCTTCACGCTGCCGGCGATCCCGGGGGAGGGAAGTCATTGATCGAGCCGTCCGCGGGCCGCACGAGACACCTGCTCGTCGTCGAGGACGACCCGGGCGACGTCCTCCTCACGCGGGAGGCGCTCGCCGGCTCGACCACCCCCCTCGACGTGCACGTCGTGGACGACGGCGAGGCCGCGGTGGACTTCCTCCGTCGCGAGGGTGGCCACCGCGACGCGCCCCGCCCCGACCTCGTACTCCTCGACCTCAACCTGCCCCGTCTCGACGGCCGCGAGGTCCTGGCCCGCATCAAGTCCGACCCGGGCCTGCGGTCCATTCCCGTCGTGGTGCTGACCACCTCCAAGGCGGCCGAGGACGTCCGTCGGAGCTACGAGCTCCACGCCAACGCCTTCGTCACCAAGCCGGCCGAACTCGACCGCTTCCTGTCGGTGGTCCGCCAGGTCGGCGAGTTCTTCCTGACCGTCGTCCGACTGCCGACCCCGGGCTGAGCCACTGGCGCACGGAAGGCCTAGGACTCCGTGAACGACTCCCGGAGCCGGGCGATGCTGGCCGTGAGCAGGCGGGACACGTGCATCTGGCTCACCCCGATCTGCTCGGCGATCTGCGACTGCGTGAGGCCGTCGACGTAGCGCAGGTGCAGGATGCGCTGCTCGCGCTCCGGCAGCCGCTCGAGGGCGTCCACCAGGACCTGGTGGTCCTCGGCGCCGTCGTAGCCGGCGTCGATCTGGCCCAACCTCGACGCAATCGTCCCCTCGCGCCGGTCGGGGGCGTCGATCGAGGTGGCGCGGTAGGCCTGGCCGGCCTCCATGGCCTCGAGCACCGCCTCCTCCGAGGCTCCGGTGCGGGCGGCGAGCTCCGGGACCGTCGGCGGGTGCCCGAGTTCCTGGGCGAGCGCATCGGTGGCTGCGCCGAGCTCGAGGTAGAGCTCCTGGATGCGCCGAGGGGCGCGGACCGCCCATCCCTTGTCGCGGAAGTGCCGCTTGAGCTCGCCCAGGATGGTCCGGGTGGCGAAGGTGCTGAACTCGAAGCCCCGGTCGGGGTCGAAGCGGTCGACGGCGTGGATCAGCGCGACGGACGCCACCTGGACGAGGTCCTCGTGGGTCTCGCCGCGGTTGGCGAACCGCCGCGCCAGCTGGTGCGCGAGCCCCAGGTGGGCCTCCACCAGGAGATCGCGCAGGTGCGGGTCACGGGTGGTGGCGAACTCGACGAAACTCGGGCCGTCGACGATGGTGGTGCGATCCGGTGGTGGCATCAGCCACCGGCGAGCGCGCGCCGCTTGGTCAGGTGCGCACCGGGTCGACCGTCGTCTTCGAAGAGGCCGTGCTCGTCGACGAGGGCGTCGAGGATCCGCTCCGACAGGTCGGCCTCGTCGTCCGGGCCGTCCGGTCGGGCGTCCTCGGTGCCCTCGTACCGGCACCAGACGTCGATGCACCCGGACCCACCCGCCATGGCGAGCACCAGCCGACCGGAGCGCCGACCCTGGAGGACCTGGAGGCACAACTCGTCGACGGCCAACCGGAGGTCCTCGATCTCCTCGACGTCGAATCCGGCCCGGGACGCCACGGCGGAGACCGTGAGCCGGGCGAGTGCCAACAGGTCGTCGGCGACGGAGAGCGTCAGCTCCACCTGGGCGCCGGCCGCGGCGCCGGCGCTGCGGGCGGGGCCGGTGGGATCGGGCGACATGTCCACGGCCACGTCAGGCTCCGAGCGCCGGCTCGAGCGACGGGTGGATGGTGAACAGCTCCGTCAACCCGGTGATCTCGAACACCTTGAGGATGCGGGGCTCGGCCACCACCACGCGCAGCTCCCGCCCCGCCTCCACGCACCGCCTCCGGGCGCCGATGAGCACGCCGAGGCCGGTCGAGTCGATGAAGGTGACGCCGGTGAGGTCCACCACCACCGCACCGATGCCCCGGTCGAGCACCTCCTCCAGGCCGTCGCGCAGCGCCGGTGCCGTGGCGACATCGACCTCACCCCGTGCCGCCACGACGGTCGAACCGTCACGGTGCTGCACCTCGATCTCGATGTCCTGTTCCACAGAAGGTCCTTCCGCTCGCCGGGCCCGCGCCGTCGCCTCTACGTACCCGATCGCCGGCGCCCCAAACCCCGAACCATCCGGGTCCCTCCGGTCGGGCCTGGCGTCGGGATACCCCCCGCTCGCACGGTATCGCAGTCCGGGCGGATTGGCCCGGGCCCCAGCGGGTAGGACCGGGCGATGGCCATCATCGACACCCCCGCCGCATCCCCCACCCCGGGTCGGCGGCCCGACCGCGAGCCCGCGGCCCGGTTCCGCCTCACCCTCACCTCCCGCGGGCGGCACTGCGCACTGGCGGCGTCGGGCACCCTCGACGCCTCCTCGGCGGTGGCCGTCGAGTGCCAGCACGATCAGCTCGTCGACGCCGGCTTCGACGACGTGGTCCTGGACCTGACCGGACTGCGACGGATCGACGAGTCGGGAGCGGTCGCGCTGGCCCAGCTCTGGGCCCGCCTGCGCAACAGCGGGGTGGCCTGTCGGGTCCGCGGACTGCATCCGGCCTTCGCCGACAGCCCGCTCGAGCTGTTGCTCTTCATCCGGTCGAGCGGTGCCCAGAAGCTCACCGGAACGCTCCGTCCGCTGCCCCGGCCGATCTGACCTCCCGGCGGGTCCACGGCGGCGCCCGACCCGGGCCACGGTGCCGACGGTCGACGTCACGAGCCCGGGGGTCAGATGGACCCGGGTCGGGCGCCGCGACCGTCAGCTCGCCAGGCCCGAGGAGACCGCCACGTCACGCAGCCACACCGAGAGGGCCGAGGTGCGGTCCACCACGGTGCGTCCGGTGGGGATCCGGATGCCCTCGGGGAGCTGGTGCAGGGGAGCGACCTGTTGGACCTGCCGGAACCGGCGACCGAGGTCGACACGTCGCCGGCGGCCGACCCGGGACGCCAGGATCGGCAGGACCTGGGAGTCCTCGCGTTCCAGGTGGGAGAGGTGACCGAGGACCAGCCGGGCGGCACCCATGCGGAACCGCGCCGTGCCGGCGACCTCGCGACCGAGCGCCACGAGCTGGCGCTCGATGTCCGACTGGTCGTCGAGTCGGGAGTCGACGACGGCCATGCCCCCGTCGTACCTCAGGAGCACCGGGTAGACCACGAGCTCCTCGGCGATCTCGTGGCGGATGACCCGGTCGCTCCAGGCGAGATAGGCGGTGCCGTCGTCGTCAGAGGCGCCGACCGGCCCGGCCAGGGTGCGCAGGGCCGCGTGCTCCTCCGCCAGCACGTCGACGATGTCGGTCGCCCGATCCGTCGTCCCGGTCGATGCCTTGCTCGATTTCCGCATGGGAAGGCCCTACCCGTCAGGGGCCCAGGGAAACGACACCTGTTCGGGGTGCGCCGACGGGGGAAGGAGTCCGACGTCCCTACCGGTCCCCGGGCTGCTGGAGGTGGACCCGTGCCCCTCCGCTCCGTCACCGGGTCCGTCGCCCCTGTCCCCGCCGGACCCCGGGCCACCGACGCCCATCGACCACGGGCGCGGTCCCGGACCCGACCCCGGCCCGGGCCCGGAGTCCCGGGGCTGGCCCCGGGTTTGCCCCACCCGGAGGCGGGTAGGGACTCCGGCACGAGGACGGTGTCGAATGGATCGACGATGGACGCATCCCAGGACGCAGCGGCGGCGGTCCACGTCGTCGTCCACCCCGTTGGTCGTCAGGTGAGTCCCTCGGACGTCGAGCCGATGCACCGTGAGGTCGTCGGCATGGACTCACTGCCGAGTTCGGTGCGGGCCGCCCGCGAGGTGATCCGCCGTGTCCTCGACTCCCTCGATCCGGAGCGGGCCGAGCGGGCGGCGGTGTGCGGCTCCGAACTGGTCGCCAACGCGGTCCGCCACGGTGCCCCGCCGATCGTGTTGTCCGTGGTGCGCGGGTCCGAGGACATCGTCATCGCCGTGGCGGACGGCAGCAGGGAACCGCCGCGACCGCGTACCGCACTGGACGACGACCCCACCGGCCGGGGCACGCTGATCATCGATCGGCTGGCCGACCGGTGGGGCGTCGACTTCCTGCCGGGCGGGAAGCAGGTGTGGTGCAGGATCAGCCTGGGTGCGGAGGACCGGATGGTGCGGGCGTAGCACTGCGGTCCGACCGGCGTCATCCGGTCGGCGCCCCGTCCTCCACGGCCTCGGACTCCTCCCGGGCGTCGTCGGCCATCACGTCCTCCCTTCGCGCCCCGCGGCGGCGGGGTGCCAGCCGGGAGATGCGGGCCGCCGTCCGCGGACCTGCCCGCCACGTGGCACGGGAAACCGGACCGCCCCGGCGCACCGGAGGCCCCGGGCGAAGCGACCCTGAGTCGCGAACATGCTGGTCAAACCCATGTGACCAACGGCCCTTTCTTGACGGGCGACGGGTCTCCAGAATATCCGTTGACGATGCGGAAGGACCCGCCGACCGGTCAGGGTCGGCCCGGCGTTCGGGGGAGGCACCATGTTCGACGGCGCGAGGGGAGAGGACTCCGGTGACGACCTGCTGCGCGCCGACCGGGTGGCCCGTCAGCTGTACTCCGAGGCGGTCTACACCCTGGCCACGTCACCCGCCGACCTGCGCACCCGGATCCACGACGCCTACACCGGCCGTGCCATCCACGCCAACATGATCGTGCGCCTGCTGCCGGCCCACATCGGCGAACGGGTCCACCTCCTCGCCGGTCGCCTCGGCACCCACCCGGACGCCACCGCCGACGAGGCCACCCACGCGGTGTGGCAGTCCCTCCTGGCGATGGACGACGAACAGCTCCAGGACGTCGCCCGCGGCATCTGCTTCATCAACCACGACCTGGCGACGGTCGACGAAGGGCCGGACGGCACGGATCCGGGGTCCGTCACCCTCTGAGGGCCCGCTGCCGACCCCACCCGGCCCGTCCCCGCGGGCACCGGGGGCGACCCCCTTGTGCAATTGCTTCAGTTCACCCGTCCCACGCCCGATATCCCAGGGGTGAAGGTGACCGCTCCCCCCTTCCGACCCCGGTCGGCCTCTGATGCCGCACGCATGCCACGCGGCATCGCCGTGGCCTATGGCGTGGCCGCCGTGCTCCTCGCCGCGTACGCCTCCACGCTCCTCCTCCGTCGGACGGGCCAGTTCTGGCCGCTGCTCGACAATTGGGCCGTCGACGCCTTCGAGGTGAGCGTGGCTCTGCTCTGCCTGGCCCGCGCCCTCCTGGTGCGGCCCGGACGGGCCGTCGGCCTCGCCATGGGACTCGGTCTGTTGGCGTGGTCAATCGGCGACGTGCTGTTCACCGTCGAGTCACAGGGTGGCGCCTCGCCACCGACCCCGTCGGCCGCCGACGTCTTCTACCTGCTCATGTATCCACTGGCCTATCTCGCCGTCATGCTCCTCATCCGCAGCGAGGTGCGGTCGTTCAAGGCGAGCGTCTGGCTGGACGGCGCGGTGGCCGGTCTGGGGGCGGCGGCCATCGTGTCGGCCTTCGTCTTCGACACCATCATCTCGTCGGTCAGCGGCTCACCCGCCGCCGTGGCCGTCAACCTGGCCTACCCGATCGGCGACCTGCTGCTCCTGGCGCTGGCGGTGGGTGCGCTGGTGATCGTGCCCGGCTGGCCGCTGCGCCTGGTCACCCTGGCCGCCGGTTGCTTCGTGCTGGCGATCGGCGACACCGTCTACCTCTTCCAGTCCTCGGCCGGGACCTACCAGTCCGGCGGGATCCTCGACGCCAGCTGGATGACCGCCCTCTTCCTGTTGTCCCTGACGGTCTGGCAACGGGTCCGGGTCCGTCGCCCGGGCGAAGAGACACCGGCGCCGGGATTCGTCCTGCCGGCCGTCGCCGCAACCTCCTCGGTGATCATCATCTTCGCCGGCAACTGGGTCCACGTGAGCGGCGTGGCCCTGGGTCTGACCCTCGCCACCCTGGCCCTCGTCGGGGTGCGGGCGGCACTGTCCCGCCGGGAACTCACCGCGCTGACGAGGGCCAACCAGCACCAGGCGGTCACCGACGAGCTGACCGGCCTCGGGAACCGGCGCCTGTTGACCCGTGAACTCGAAGCCGAGTTCGCCGCGCCCGACCGGACGTGGGGGCCCGACGACGCCCTGGCGCTCCTCATGATCGACCTGGACCACTTCAAGGAGATCAACGACTCGTTCGGCCACCCGACGGGTGACGGCCTGCTCCGTCTGATCGGTCCGCGGCTGGCCGGTGTCACCCGGGCGTCCGACATCGTCGCGCGCCTGGGAGGTGACGAGTTCGCCATCCTGTTGACCGGGGCCGACGTCGAATTCGCCACTTCGATCGCCGAGCGGATCACCACGGAGATCGCGCCACCCTTCGACGTCGAGGGCTCGAGCCTGCACGTCGGGGCCAGCATCGGCATCGCCCTCGCACCGCAGCACGCCGCGTCGGCCATCGAGCTCATGCGCTGTGCGGACGTGGCCATGTACCGGGCCAAGGCCGCACACAGCCCGTACGACATCTACGAGTCGGCGCTCGACGACGGGGCCGACCGCATGAACCTCATGGAGGACCTCCGGACCGCCCTGGACGAGGGCGGCCTGACCCTCTACTACCAACCCCAGATCGACCTCCGCACCGGGGCGATCTCGACGCTGGAGGCCCTGCTCCGGTGGCCCCACCCGGACCTCGGCTTCATCCCCCCGGACCAGTTCATCCCCCTGGCCGAGGACAGCGGCCTCATGGGACCCCTGACCACGTTCGTCCTCGAGCGCGCCGTCGCCCAGTGCGCCGCCTGGCGGCGGGCCGGGCACCAGGTGGGGGTGGCCGTGAACCTCTCCACGACGAATCTCCTCGACACGTCGCTGCCCGACCAGGTGCTCGACGTGCTCGACCGCAACGGCCTGCCCCCCGATGCGCTCGTGCTGGAGATCACCGAGAGCACGGTGATGGCCGACCTGGAGCGCTCGAAGGAGATCATCCAGACCCTGTCCGACTCGGGGCTGCTGATCTCCATCGACGACTTCGGTACCGGGTTCTCGTCGCTGGCCTATCTGAGCGATCTCGCCGTCGGCGAGCTCAAGATCGACCGGATGTTCACCGCCCGCCTGAGCGTCGACGGACGGGACGGGCGGGACGAGGCCATCGTCCGGTCGTCCATCGAGCTCGGGCACTCGCTGGGCCTGCGGGTGGTGGCCGAGGGTGTCGAGCGGTCCGACCACTTCGGCTTCCTGGCCACGGCCGGCTGCGATGTCGCCCAGGGCTACGCCATCTGCTTCCCGCAGCCCCCCGAGGACCTCGACTTCGCCGCCATCGACGACCGCGCCGCACCCATGATGCCGACGCCTTCGTTCCCGCCGGCGCCGGGCCTGCCCAGCTTCACCCGCTGAGACGTCCGGTCATCCCCTGGCGACGTAGGCGGCGGACTCGGCCCGGGCCACGTCGACCAGGTCGCCGAGGGCGATGTTGACGTCCACCAGGTGCAGGCCCCAGGTCGGCCCCAGCGTCTGGCCGACGACGGTGCGGGTGTCGCCCGGCGTGATCGGTGCGCTGACCTGGAGCCAGGTGGCGCCCCCCTGCGACAGGCACTGCCCCGTGTAGAGCTCCGGTTCGGTCACCCACGGCGTGCCGACGACCGGTGGCGTCAGGCCTCCGAGTCCGCCCAGACCCCGGAGCATCGCCCGGGAGGGGAAGTAGGGCGTGAGCGGTGTGGCCGCAGTGCCCGCCAGGTCGGCCGGGTTCGTGCACAGGACCTGCAGGCCGACGGTGGCCGTGCCGGCGGACAGGTTGCTCACACCCTGGCCCGGCCGACCGAACAGGGAGTCGGCCGGCGGCGGCTCGTCGAAGCTGGAGTAGGCGATCACGCAACCCGTCTCGGCGTCCGACGTGCACGCCGGGACGTGCTGGAAGCTGCCGCCCACCGTCTGCCCGACCGGGACGGTGACGTTGCCACCGAGGATCATGGCCGACACGAGGAGCCTGCGGGTCGCCGGGACGTCGTCGATCTGTCGCCGCAGGAGGCCGATCAGCATGCCGGCGCCCTGCGAGTGGCCGATCAGGATCACGCCCCGGCCGTGGTTGTCGCGGGCCAGGTAGTCCTTCCAGGCCGCCTGCACGCCGGCGTAGGCGATGACGGTCGCCGCCGCCGTGCGGGCACCGGCCGTCAGTCCCCTGACGGTGATCTGCCGGTACATCGGCGCCCAGACCCGGCAGACCTGCGAGAACCGGGACGCCTGGGTCCGGGCCACCGCGGTCTCGGCCGGGTCGACATGGAGGTCGGCGGTGACCCCGGACTGGGTGCTGACCGTCGGGTAGACGTAGAAGCAGTCGATCGGGGGATCGGCCACCACCGACGCGTGCTGCACCGTCGTGGGCCCCGACGCCGGGACGACCGTCGCCGCCAGGCCCGTCACACACGGGTCGGGCAGGAGGCCCGGCCGGCACAGCCACTCGACGCCGGCACCGTCCGTACGGGCGGCGGAAGCGCCGTCGGCCACGGCCGCGCGTACGGATGCGTCCTGGACACCCGCCGTGGAGCTGGTCGTCGAGGTGGTCGAGGACGAACCACAGCCGGCGGCGAGCGTGACCGCCACACAGGCCATGACCGCGACGCCGATCCGGGCCGGACCGCGCCCGGTGGACCATCGGAGGAGGGGCAGGTGCATGTCGAGAGCGTACGACCGCGCCGTCCGGTGCGCCCGGACGCCGCCCGGGTCACCACCGCGGACGAGGGGGTTGCGTCGTCCCCCGGGATGCCCTAACCTACAACCGTATGGTTGTAGGTTTCTCCGACCGAACGGACATCGACGAGGCGTGGGCCGATCTCGTGTTCGGCGCGCTGGCGGACCGGACGCGCCGCGACATCCTGCGCCGCTCGATGGACGGGGCCCTGTCGGTGTCGGCGCTCGCCCGCAACTACGAGATGAGTGTGACGGCCGTGCAGAAGCACGTGGCGGTCCTCGACCGGGCCGGCCTCGTCGCCAAGCGCCGCCGGGGGCGCGAGCAGCTCGTCCGCACCGACGTCGACGCCATCCACGCCGCCCAACAGCTGCTCGACCGGATCGAGGTGCTGTGGCGCGACCGCATCGACCGCTTCACCGACGTACTCGACGAGACCACCGAAGGAGCCGCACCATGAGCGTGACCGACATCCACAAGGATCCCGGGCAGCTGACGATGACGGTCGTCACGGAGCTCGACGCCCCGCCCGACCGGGCCTGGCAGCTCTGGGCCGACCCCCGCAAGCTCGAGCGCTGGTGGGGACCACCCACCTACCCGGCCACGTTCGTTGAC
>Ga0302202_10004226_pt1 | contig 15330 bp, 12 predicted proteins | sample II_Bog_N3_3_FD_194579 | JGI IMG/M metagenome (GOLD analysis project Ga0302202, IMG submission 194579) | Peat permafrost microbial communities from Stordalen Mire near Abisko, Sweden - II_Bog_N3_3 | ecosystem: Environmental > Terrestrial > Soil > Wetlands > Peat | place: Sweden: Abisko...
GTGTTTTTCGGTCAGTTGGAATTCTTCGCCACTTCGGCTTTTTCATCCTTCATAATTCATCCTTCATCCTTTAGTTTCTCTCCGTCATGCCTGCCAAGAAAACAAAAAACACCCCGGCTCCTGTAGTAGGGGTGGTGATGGGAAGTAAAAGCGACTGGGAGACGATGAGTCATGCTGTGGCGATTCTGGAAGCACACGGGGTTGCCTGCGAATACCGGGTCGTTTCGGCTCATCGGATGCCCGATACGATGGCTCTCTATGCCAAGGAGGCCCGGCAGAGAGGATTGCGTGCCATCATTGCCGGAGCCGGAGGAGCAGCCCATTTGCCGGGTATGATCGCCGCCCAGACAACGGTTCCCGTGCTTGGGGTACCGGTGAAGAGCCGGACAATGGAAGGGTTTGACTCGCTGCTTTCGATCGTTCAGATGCCTGCCGGAATTCCCGTGGCGACTTTTGCCATCGGTGAGGCGGGGGCTAAAAACGCCGCCCTTTTTGCCATCGCCCTGCTTGCAGCCGAGGATGAGAAGCTTGCCCGAAAACTCGATCAATTCCGATCCGCTCAGACCAAAGTGGCTGCGGAGAGTATCTTGGAAGCTCCAAAAAAACTCTCTCGCCGCTCCAATTGATTGTGAGTGTCAGCGCTCGGATTTTGAAAGGTGATCAGGGGATCGCCGAGGCTGTCGCGATCCTGCGTCGTGGGGAAGTGGTCGGACTTCCCACGGAAACCGTGTACGGACTTGCGGGGGATGCCTTCCAACCCATGGCGGCGGCGAGAATCTTTGAAGCAAAAGGACGACCGTTGACAGATCCGCTCATCGTCCATCTTCCGGAAGTCGGGTGGCTGGAGAGGGTGACTCGCATTGAATCACCTGAGCAGCAGATTCAGGTGAAGCAGTTGGCCACAGCATTCTGGCCTGGGCCATTGACCTTGATTCTCCAAAAGCACCCGGACCTGCCCGATCTGATCACCGCCGGGACGGCAAGTGTGGCGGTCAGGGTGACAGCCCATCCTTTGTTTCAGAAAGTACTCCGAGAGCTTGACTCCCCACTTGCTGCCCCGAGTGCCAACCGTTTTGGAAAAATCAGCCCAACTACAGCGGAAGATGTCCAAATTGAACTTGGCGATATGATTCCAGCCCTTCTGGATGGTGGCGCTTGTGAGCATGGCATGGAATCCACCATTGTGGCCATAAAGGAGGAGGGGTTTGAAATCTTGCGTCCAGGCCCGATAACTAAGGAGCAACTGAGTGAATACGGACATGTATTTCATCCTTCTGGGATTGTGAATACACCGGGGAGTTTGCCTGGGCATTATGCGCCAAAAACAGAACTTCATATCTTTGAAACGGACATCAAGTCCTATATTCCGCCGTTAAAAGCAGGGCTTCTGGTGTTGAGAACTCCCGATCCAGAAGTTGCCGAGCGTTATGCTGCCCTAGAGGTTTTAAGTCCATCGGGTGATCTCAGAGAGGCCGCTGCTAATTTTTACGGGGCACTCCGCAGGCTGGATAACTGCAAAGTGGACATCATTATTTCCGAATCACTTCGGGAAGAGGGAATCGGCGTTGCCGTGATGGATCGGATGCGCCGGGCGGCCTATGGGTCGCTAAATGGTTAAAAAAGATATATATGGACATCTTATTACGAATTTCCCATGAGTGAAGATCGCTTGAATACAAAAGCCGCAGGAATCGTTTCGGGGGCCGTCATGCTGAGTCGATTACTGGGAATGGTGAGGGAGGTACTCTTTGCCGGACTTTTCGGAGCTGGGCTAGAATATGATGCCTTTTTAGCTGCCTTTCGCATTCCTAATCTTCTACGGGATCTCTTTGCCGAGGGAGCGCTCTCAACCGCTTTCGTTACGGTTTTTTCCCAAAAGATTGCCAAGGAAGGGATGGAATCGGCCTGGAAGTTGGCGGCGAAGATGATGACGCTGACCACCATTTTCATGAGTCTTCTTTCCCTACTCGGGGTACTGTTTGCCGCACCAATAGTACATTTGATGGTTCCAGGATTTGATGAAATTCCGGGAAAAACTGCTCTGACGATTCATCTGACGCAGATTATGTATCCCTTCATCCTACTCGTCTCGCTGGCAGCGCTGGTGATGGGAATGCTCAACGCGACCAACCGTTTCACGGCGGCAGCGCTGGCATCGAGTTTCTTCAATATCGGTTCGATTGCAGGGGGTGTCGCTTTCGGTTGGTGGCTTGATCCCCATTTTGGAGTAAAATCCTTGAGTGGCCTCGCCTTTGGAACATTGCTCGGAGGCCTGCTTCAGTTGGGGGTTCAGTTGCCAAGTCTCTCAAAGGCAGGATGCCGCTTTCTTCTGGACTTTAATTGGCGTGATCCGGGAGTTAGTCAAATTCTCACCCTTATGTTTCCGGCAGTGATTGCGGCCAGTGCTGTGCAGATCAATGTGATGGTTAATAGCAATTTCGCCTCCCATCTTGGGAATGGTCCGACGAGTTGGCTCTCTTATTCATTCCGGTTGATGCAACTTCCTCTTGGGATGTTTGGGGTGGCGGTGGCGACCGTGACTCTACCTGTGATCTCGCGTGCCTCAGCGCTTGGTGATATGAGCCGCTTTCGTGAGATTCTTGCAAGGGGAATGAGACTGGCTGTATTTTTCACTTTTCCATCGGCCGTAGGGCTGATCATGTTGGCGCAACCAATCATCGCCCTGATCTATCAGCGGGGAAAATTCCATGATACCGATTCCTTGCATACGGCGGAGGCACTCCAGTTTTATGCCATTGGATTAGTCGCTTATTCCTGCATCAAGGTGTTGGTTCCGGCTTTTTACGCCATCAATCACCGATGGACTCCCATGACGGTGAGTTTCTGTTCCATCGGTCTGAACCTGGTATTGAACTGGCTCTTCATCTTCCACTGGAACATGGGCCATCGAGGACTCGCCCTTTCAACAGCCATTTCGGCAACGGTGAATTTCTCACTACTCTATTTTTTCATGCGAAGACTTTCCGGATCACTGCAAACAGAGGCAATGCTCCTGACGCTTGGCAAATGCCTGCTGGCTTCACTCCCGATTGTTCTCGTCGGATGGCTAACTCATCCCTGGTTGGTGGGGGTTAGACATGCCTCGATTGGCATCCGTGCGGGGTCTCTCTTTACCGTGATCGCGGCTGCCGTGACCCTCTTTCTTGTCGCCAGTTGGTTGCTCAAGATCGAGGGCTTCTCCGAGTTTCTGGGAGTGGTGACTAGGAAACTAAAACTGCGGAAAGGGTGATTTGGATCATTTTCTGAGATTCTCACGCGGGGCTCGCGGAGAGCACGGAGTGGAGAAAAATAAAAGATTCCCCTGTGTTTTCCTCCGCGTCCTCCGCGTTTGCCTCGCCATCTCCCGATGGTTTGATGCCACTTCCCTCCCGGGAAGCCGTGGCACCCTTTCGGGCAGCGATTCCATCGCTATCTTCCGCACCCCCTCCCGGGTGTTTGGTTCGCTTTGCAGGCTGCTAGCAGCAGCCCAAACCGCGATTGACTCGCTCACTCCCAGTATTGCTCGCCCCGTTTGGGGCCTTGCCTTTGGCAAGCTCTCTCTCATCCTTTCCCAAGGATTCGAGTCCCATCGCTCGGTTTTCCGCGTGAGACTGTTGTTGTTTTTCTCAGGAAATTTGTAGCTATCACTCAACTTAAACCGCCCTACTCACGATCAACGCTGAATTTACCTGGGCCGATCAGCAGGAGCGAGAGGAAGAGAGAACCGAGCTCGGTGGCATGGGAAGCGACCTCCCACTTCTCCCGGAAAGATCCAGGAGTGGTGTGAAAATGCATGAAGGTCGCCACGGTCATCGTGGTCAGGAGAAAGAGACAGGCGGGCCTGAAAACAAATCCAATGAGAAAGAGAAAACCGCCCACGGATTCCGAGAGGGAGGCCATCAGTCCCCAGAAAATGGGATAGGAACCAACACCGACAAACTGCATCGACTTGCCGAGTTTGATCCAGAGATCGGGCCCCTCCATGAGTTTCGGAAGTCCGTGGGCCAGGAAGGAGAGTCCGATCAGGATACGGAGAAGGAGAAGTCCGGCATCACGGTATTTGCTTAAGCCTCGAAGAATCATCCGATGGACATGCCTTCAGGAATCATCCCCGACAAGAGAAATATTCCGAAAGCGTTACCCTAAATAGGAAAATGGACAGGATTAACAGGATGGACAGGATTGCAGAAAATCAGCGACCGGCTGGAGCTTAATCTCGTCTAAAATTTCCCAGTGTTGTTTCTAGCGTTACACATTCGCTCATTCTGCCCGATCCTTCACATCGAGATAGAAGTGTGCGTTTGCCGTTTGGATGTAGGGGAATACCCAAAGAAATCCGATGCCGAAAGTCAGTAGGCCCAGAAGACACCAACCAAGAAATCGGAGTTGAAGATAGACGAATTTCCATTTCCTTCCCTGCATCATCGCCTTGCTTTTCCGGATCGCTGAGAGCGGTCCCGTGGATGGGTGATCAGCAAGTATGAAATAACTCATCGCATAGCCGAGAATTTTGACCGCGGATCCGACAACACCCAAGATGCCAGTCAGGACAACACCCAAGAGGACAACCAGGACAATTGCGCTGATCGTCACCGATTCGTGGTTCAAATGATGCATTCGTCTCCAAATCATCGCTCCCGTGATTGCGGCGGTCACGGGAAGGAAAGCCAAGAACATCCAGAACAGGGACAAAAGAGTCGTTAGAAAATAAAGTCCGATGGCCTTCCAGAAGATCCTGAATCCCTTGAAAAGGTCGGCGAATGAAATCTCAGCACGGCGCGCCACTCCCAAGAAAAAGAAACAGAACCCAACAGATAAAGGGCCAATAATAACAAATTGAAAGACCTGCCAGAGAATTCCAAGAGGATGAAGAACCGGGAAAATCTGTACGGTTTGATCCGCTCCTGAATGAGAAGCGGTGGATGCGCCTCCAAAATCAAGGGGTAAGAAAATAACTATACAATAGAAAAGAATGACCAACACAGCCACTCCCCATCGCCCATTGAGGGAGGCGCGGGCCCTTCCCATGAGGTTGCGATTGGAAATTGGTTCCTGGTCAGCGGGAGCAACGGTTAGTTCCGTTTCCGAAGGAATGGCGGGTGGTTGCAAGTCAACAGGATGAAAAAATAGAAAGTTGAATGAAGAGGCAGGCTGCCACTGATCCCCCATCGACGCATTCCAGAGGAGATCTTCCTTGGTTATCTCTCCGGAGAGGGCGAGTCGTCGGAGTTCTGTGTCATCAACGGGACCATGTTGAGCGCCGTTTTTTGAATAATACCATTGCATGGCGATCGAGGGTGGGGGTGAAGGCTGATCTTCCCGGAGGGGTGACTTCTTTCTTGTATGGGAGGATACGATGCGGACAAGCAAAATGAAGTACGCGGATCAGAGAGCTCGGTTTCTGAATGTGAATGTGATTGAAGGATGGGTTTCGAACGGTTAGGAACCAAGGTCGATGAAGTCACTTCGTTTTACCCCCAAAGCATTTGTTGCGATTCCTCTTCTTTTTGTTGTGTTACTGACCGGCGGATGTGCCAGTGGTCCGAAGGTTGATCCTCAGATCACTGCGGCGGTCGCAGCTAGTCACGTGAATCAGGGAACCTATAACAAGGTCTTCAATGGTCAGCCCCTCGATTACGCCGATATCACGGCACTCGTTCAGGGGCATGTGGCATCGCATATCATTGTCGGATACCTTCGCAGCACGCAGCGCGTTTATGATTTCACCTACGCACAACTTGCCGATCTCAAAGCTGAGGGAGCCAAGCCTCATCTGCTCAATTATCTGACGGAGACGCAAGGGTTCTATGGTAACAATAGCCCGGTGAAAGCTGGGGGGAAGACGCCCAAGTATGTCCGTGACAATTCCAAACTGAATCAGGACAAGCAGCCGTTCTTCTACAACGCGCCAGCGGTTGATGACTGGTATGATTCGGCCTACACCGAATCGAGTTACAGCCCCTTTTCTTTCAATTAGTCGCTAGCGCAATCTCCCCTTTGCCGAATCGTGAAGGGGTTTGAGAGAGTTGTTTCACCGCTGCGGCAGCGCTTTCCGATGGGAGGAGTGCTGATTGCTGCAGTTGTCGGCATTCTGCTGGCTTCCCGGCTCGGTATCACTTGGGGACTCCTTCTCGGATTGCTCGGATGTCTGCTGCTCCTCATTCCAATTTATAAACAGGGAGGGGTTGTTTTTGGTGTCACACTTCTTGCTTTTTCCCTGCTTCAGCTTTGGTGTTGGAACGATGCCCCGGCGAGAGAACTTGCCCTCTGGTTTGACGCTCATCCCCGGGAGTTTTCCGTGGAGGGAGTTGTGGATGGAGCACCGAAGGGTTCTCCGGCCGGAACAATGGGCACGGCAACTTTTCCGATCCGGGTGGATAAAATCACCGTTCAGGATGATTCCGCGACCCAATCGGTGCTGCCCGCAGGTTTACTGGGGGCACAGGTGCACTGGCCTGTTGTCCAAGATTTCCCTGCTCCGGTGTATGGAGATCGCGTGAGTTTTCAAGCGATACCGGAACGGCCTTCATGGCCACGTAATCCGGGTTCTTTTGATTATCGTCAGTGGCTTGAACGCCATGGGATCTACACTCAATTCAGTATCGATCCAGCCGAGCCGGGTAAAATTCTATCCTCCGGTCATGGAAGTCCCCTCATGGCCTGGGCACTCATTGCCCGCCACCGGATGGAGGCAATTCTTTCGACTGATCTTGAGGGGGCTCCCAAGGAGGCGAGTGTAATCAAGGGAATAACGCTTGGTGTGACGGAGAATGCTCCGGATGGATTCACCGACGATTTCCGATTTACAGGAACCATGCATCTTTTTGCCGTGAGCGGCCTGCATGTCGGCATGCTTGCGGTGATGATCTGGTTTGTACTTGTCGCCGCACGACTGCCACGTCCGTGGGCCGTGGCGATCATTATTCCAATGCTCTTTTTCTATGTGGCGGTCACGGGATTGAAATCTGGAAGTATCCGCAGCGCCACCATGGTTTCGTTACTGCTGTGCGGCAGCGTGCTCTATCGGCGTGCCCCGCTTTACAATACCCTGGCGGCAGCGGCCTTTCTTCAGCTTGCATGGGATCCTAATGCCCTTTTTTCCGCAGGGTGGCAGTTCTCCTACTCGGTAGTCTTTGCGATCCTTGCGATCACACCATCGCTTGAGAGACGGCTTGCTGCGCTTCACTCAGCAGATCCTTTCATCCCGTCGAAGCTGCTGACCCGTTGTGAGCGTTGGGAATTTTCGGGTTGGAAATACCTGATGGGGCTGGTGTCTGTTTCCACTGCAGCATGGATCGGATCACTCCTCCCGACGATTGCATACTTTCACCTGATTTCCTTCTCCGCAATCGGTGCCAATCTGTTAGCGGTACCGCTTGCCTTTGTGGTTCTCGCCTTGGGCGCCCTGTCGCTTCTGGCCGGTACTTTTTCACTCTGGGTGGCCGGTGCCTTCAACAATGCCAACTGGCTGATTGCCAAAATTCTCCTGCTGGTCGTTCAGTCAAGTGCCGTGATCCCGGGAGGACATTGGTTTGTGGGACCTCCTGCCAAACCGTTTCCCGTCATCACGCTTTTCGATCTTGGAGGTGGCTCCTGTGCCGTGGTGCAGAGCGGGCGGGAGTTTGCTTTGGTGAATGCTGGTCGCAAACGCGATGCGCAGAGGGATATCCTGCCGTTTCTTGAATCATGCGGTGCCAACAGCATTCAGAACCTTCTCATCACAAAGGCCGATGCCGCCCATCTCGGAGGGGTGCCGGAGATCGCTGGTGAACTCAGGGTGGAGCACCTTTTGCTCTTTTCAGAAAACTACCGATCTCCCGTGGCAAAGACCGTCCTGAATGCGTTTGCAAATTCCAGAACGACTCTCTCTGCCGGCATCACACGGCCACTTCTCAGGAATGTCACCATGGAGAGTATCGCTCTCCCCGGTGAAGAGGTCGGAGTGCGACTCTGTTGTGGGAAAATCAGGGTCTTGTTTCTCCCCCGGCTCACCCCCGAACTCTCACAACAACTTCTCTCAAAAATTCCCGATGTCTTGCTTGGTGCAGACGTGCTGGTGATGCCACTGGGAGGATCGGAACTCCTCTCCGCTCAGGCTGTGATTCAGAAGGTATCGCCAAAATATCTTGTCTCCTCAGTTAACCAATTTAGTCGGGCTGGAGTTCCGAGCCGTGAATGGGAATCCCTGCTAGACCGGCAAAAGATTCTCCTCCTCCGTCAGGATAAGACAGGAGCGGTGATGATCGATGCCGATCCTAAGCAAATGAAAGTTGAGCCGTATGTTCCACAAACCGATCATGCTGAAGCGGATCGTAATGGTGCCCGATGAATCCGAGGGATTCGGCACTCCGCACATTGTCGATCAGATCATCGATGTAGAGCGTCCTTGCTGGATCGACCCCAAATTGAGTGCGGGCAAGTTCAAATATTTTCCGTTCCGGTTTCATCACACCGGCCTTGTAGGAATAGACGCCATCGCGGAAGAGTGTGTGAAAGAACTCATACTCCGCAAAGATGTGGTCGTGGTGGATGCAGCCGATATTGGAGAGAAGATAGAGTGGCTTGGTCTGATGGAGTGAGCGGGCCCACTCGACCATCGGGGTGTTCACCTCGAAAATCCTGCTCCAGACATCCATGAAGTGATCTTCGGGACCGTCATGGGAAAAGGCCTCCCGAACCGCCTTGATAAAGTCAACGCGACTGATACGGCCAGTTTCGTGATCCATGCGCAGGGGATGAAGTTCTTCTTGGGAAGGGGGGGAATCCTGTCCGGTATGCTTCAGGATTTCCTGTTCCGCGACCGTGTAGTCGAAGGTGAGGAGCACGTTGCCGATATCAAAGATGACTGCGTCGATTTGCATGGAGACAGGGAGAATAGACCCGGCGCATGCTTTCTCTGCAATCGTTTTTGCTTTCCGCCCCGCTCCATTCACCTGTCCAATGGATGGGTGAAAAAAATCCTCATCCTGTTACTGGTCGCCCTGCTTGCCAGCGGGTGGTTTTTCTTTCAGGGAGAGGGCTTTCAACGTCTTTGGCATCATTGTCTCGTAGTCGCTGTGCCGATGAAAAAGGCCGATGCCCTGATCGTTCTGGGTGGAGAACCACTGGCGCGGCCCCTCGAAGCGGCGCGCCTCTACAGAAACGGGGTGGCGCCCAGGGTCTTTGTCACGGGAGTGGGAGATGCTGCCAGAAATCGCCAGATTTTGATGGCCGGCGGGGTGCCTTCCTCCGCCATCACCATGGAATCAAAAGCCGTTTCGACCTATATGAATGCTGTGTTGCTCAAGCCACTGTTGGCAGCCGCCGGTGTGCGCACCGCTCTGATCATCACGTCGCCTTTTCATACGCGCCGAGCCTTGGCAACTTTCCGCAAGATACTGCCGGGAATCACGTTTGGTGTCACCGAGGCATCCATCGGATGGTGGAAGACGAAGGAGGGGAGGGGGGATATCAACCGTTTTGCCACGGTCGAATTTCTCAAGACCATCGAATATTGGCTGCTGTATGGAATCTCTCCCTTTTATAGGGTGGGATCCTTTTAAATCCGGTATTCTTCAATCGATGCCCTCCATTCTCTTTATCAACAGAGTGTATCCTCCGGCGAATGGAGCCACTGGGCGCGTGCTGGAACATGTGGCTCAGGAATTTGTCCATGCAGGCTGGGATGTTTCCGTGCTGACGACATCAGTTTTCGGAGAACCAACGGGAACAGGCGTTCGGGACGGTGTGAGGATTATCCGATGCGGGACGGGTTTTTCAAAAAGAAATCTCCTGAGCAGGACTCTTGGTTACGCGTTGATGATACCCATTTTTGGGTTACGCACCCTGTTGCTACCGAAGGCCGATGTGATCGTGATCAAAACCGATCCGCCGATGTTGTTAACTCTCGCCCCCTTGCTGCGCTTTCTGAAAGGTTCACGGCTGATTCACTGGGCTCAGGATCTGTATCCCGAGGTCGCGGAGGAAGCAGGTGTCTTGCGTCGTGGAGGAATTGTGGCGGAATTGTTTCGCAAGTTTTCGACCCGTTCCCTGTTCTCCTGCGATGCCATTGTGACCGTGGGTCGGTGCATGGTGGAAAGGATTGTCCTACGGGGAATTCCCAGGGAGATGATCAGGATGATTCCCAATACGGGAATGGAGAAGGAAATCACTCCTGTTGATCATTCCAGCAATCCGTTCCGACAGCGTCACGGATTTGGGGGCGTCTTTGTCGTTGGCTATTCCGGCAATATGGGGAGAGCGCATGAGTTCGACACCATGCTGGCCGTGGCCAAACAATTACAGGAGATGGGGGAGGTCTCGATACTATTTCTTCTTATCGGTGAAGGACCCGGGGAGCCGCTGCTTCGCAGGGAGGTCAGGGAGAGGGGTTTGGACAATGTCCGATTCCTGCCGTCACAGCCGTTGGGGGATCTCTCCGAGAGTCTTGCTGCGGCGGATCTGCATCTTGTGTCGATGAGGGAGGGGATGTCAGGTTTGGTAGTTCCAAGTAAATTTTACGGGGTGATGGCCGCGGAGCGTCCCTGTCTCTTTATCGGGCCGCCTGAATCCGAGGTTGCCCGCATGATCCGTGAGCACCGTTCCGGTACTGTGATTCAAAATGGAGACTCCGGTGCCCTCTTGGCCGCTATTCTCTCTTATCGCTCTTCTCCTGAAAAATGTGTCGAGGAGGGGAAGCGTGGAAGATTGGCACTTCTGAAGAATGATGCAACGGGGTTGTTTGTCTCCGTGGCTACTGAATTAGTTAAGGTCACAAAGTGATCTCTCTTTCCAAGGGATACAAACCATTTTAAGGTCTTGATATGTTTTCGTCCACTCATGTGAACGGTCTTCCTCCGCCCGATCAGGAGGAAGAGTTCATCGCGGGACGACCGCTTCCCTCCTCTGTCCCTAAAAATTTCCTAAGAGGAAGAAAAGGGGTGTTGCGCTTCGCCTTCTTTGCCGTGGCGGCGGATTTGCTACTATGGCTTGGGATTTATTTGGGAATCTCCGAACTTACTGGTGCTTACAACCTGATCAGGCTCAATGCAATGCTGGTTCCCATCATTGTGCTTATTGGGGCGCTGAGTTTGATCGGAGGATATCGAATTCGTACGGATTTTGCTTCGCTGCAGTATGCCAGTGAACATCTTATCTCCTGCATTCTGGCCTACCCAGTGGCGGCATTCGTTCAGTATGTGATCACTTCCTATGGAAGCGGAGTGCATTCGAGTCGGGCGATTTACTCTTTTTCCCTTTTTCTTTTCTGTGGACTTTCTCTGCTGGTACGCCGTTTTTTTTGGTTTTCGACAAGCGAACTTCGCTCCAAGGAGGGTTTGCTTGTCATCGTGGATGATGTTTACGGGCCGATATTTTACAGGGATTACCTCCAAAGCGAACAGCATCAGAAACTAACCTTGCTGACAACTTCTCCATCCCTCCTCGGAGAACGGATTGATGGCCCTGAGTCCCCGGTGGTTGAGTGGGATACATCCCGGATGGTGTCGGTCTTGAATAACGATGAATCGACAGATTTTCAGGCAATCGTGATTGCAGCAAAGTTTTCCCAGCTTCAGGCAGAACTGATGTCCTCGCTGAGTTTCGTGCACTTTCAAAATATGCCGGTCTATTCCCTCGAGATGTTCTACGAAAAATTTTGGGGTCGTGTTCTCCTCAGCCTCATCGGAGCCAAGTGGCCTTTTGAGGCGAATTTTGTCCTCGTGCAGAATTCCATCTATTCCACCCTCAAGCGGATGTGGGATTTTTCGTTCGCCCTCATTGCGCTCATCCTGCTGACCCCAGTGTTCCTCCTGATTGCGCTGGCCATTCTTGTCTGTGACGGCGCGCCGGTTTTTTATTCCCAGCCGAGAATGGGGATCTACCAACAACCTTTCATTCTCTACAAGTTTCGTACGATGAGACTTGGTAGCGATCAGGGAGACACTTACACGAGAGAAGGGGATTCCCGGGTGACCAGACTTGGTGCGTTTTTACGCAAAACCCGCCTGGATGAACTCCCGCAGCTCTGGAATGTACTCACTGGGGATATGAGTGTGATCGGCCCACGTGCGGAATGGGTCAGACTTGTTGCTGAGTACGAAAAACAGATTCCCTATTATCACTTTCGTCATTTGGTGCGGCCGGGAATTACAGGATGGGCTCAGGTGAACTATCCCTACGGTGCCTCCGTGGAGGACACACTTCAAAAATTATCCTTCGATCTCTATTATATCAGGAATTTTTCCATGCATCTCGATGCCGAAGTGACGTTGAAGACCCTCTATGTCATTTTGTTTGGAAAAGGCCGGTGAACTTTTGATGCTCCGGTGTACCTTGAGAGACCGTGACCAGAGCTAAATTTACCAAGTTACAGGGGGCATTCGGATGGTTGCTTCCCGTGCTTGTGGGCGCCATGGCTTGGTACGCACTCATTCGGATGCTTTGGACGGATTGGGCGATCGATCCACAATACAGTTACGGGATTCTTGTCCCGTTGCTGGTCATCGGGTTGCTCCTGAAGAGATGGGAAGATCAGCCTGAATCAATGATCCCGGATCGCTTGACACAGAAGGTGGCACTCCTCCTCCTCACTGCATCAACACTCCTGATCATGGTGATGATTCCCATGGCTGAGGCAAATCCTGATTGGCGACCGCTGGGAGGAGCAACAGCCCTCGCGGTAGTGACCCTCACCCTCTCTCTTGTCGCGCTGAGAGGGGGGAAGTCCTGGGTGCGGCATTTTTCCTTCCCGATCTGCTTTTTTCTGATTGCCGTTCCCTGGCCGCGTAATTTCGAACAGGCCGTGATGTCCCCACTGATGGCGTGGAACACTACCGCCACCCTGGAAATCTTACATTGGATGGGAATTGAGGCTGTCGGTCAGGGAAATCTTATTGTCCTGGATGCCGGTGTCTTGGGGATCGAGGAAGCCTGCAGTGGCATCAGGTCGCTCCAGAGCGGACTCATGGTGGCGCTGTTTTTCGGTGAGTTTTTCCGACTTTCCAAGATGAGGAGACTGATTCTTCTGCTTGTCGCTCTGCTTGCAGCATTGATCGGCAATATTTGCAGAAACGCACTGCTCGCCCTCATTGCTGCGTACAAGGGATTGGAAGCCGTTCCAAAATGGCATGATATGGCCGGGCTCCTCGTTCTCTTCATCACCTTTGGTGCGATCCTGGGATGTGCCTGGTACTGGAAAAATCGCACGGCTGTTTCATCGCTAGTCAATCACCCCGTTCTTCATGCCGCAATCGGCGTTGTTCCACGAGTTGCCTCCATAAGCGCACTCGTGCTCCTGCTGGGATCCATGGCAGGTACGGAACTCTGGTTTGGTGCCCATGAGCGGAGGGGAGTTGCGCCGTGGTCATGGAGTCTTCATCCGCGTCCGGGGGACACGGGAGTGTTCACGGTGCCAGTATCCTCCACCACTTTGAGAATGCTCTTTTATCCCAAGGGATTTTCGGAAAAATGGATTGCGAGCAAGGGAGCTCAGGGACAGGTTTTTTACTTTCAGTGGCCACCGGGTCGGATGGCGGCGCATGCGGTCCTCATGCATAACCCCGAGGTTTGTCTTTCGAATATAGGGATGATTCTCACCTCCAGGTTGGAGCCGATAATTTTCAAGATTGGGGACGTGCAGATCCCCTTCAATGCATGGCTTTTCAATGATCATGGCAGGCCCGTCTATGTCTTTCATACATTGATGGAGCAGGGGGCGTACTCGTCGGATACCCAGCTCCTGAATGATTCACCGATTGGACGCCTGCATGCAGTGCTTGCCGGTCATCGGAATCATGGACAACGCATGGTCGAAGTGGCTTTTTGGAATCTGGCGAATGAACAGGAAGCCCGGCTTGACCTGGTACGGTATCTTCAGGAAAGCGTCGCTCTCAAGGGTACTGCCGGTGATTCAAACTCCTTCAAGCCATGAATCCAGAAAAAGGTCCGGCGGCCTTCCGCCCTCAGTCTCCAAACAATCCGATTTCAGGAGAAAAGATCAATAGGTCTGAAGAACTTCCCGATTATGCCGAGGAGGAAGCGGTGGCTCCTCTACCCGCTTCATCGGCAGGGCTTTCCAACCCCAAAAATTGGACCCGCCTGACAGTCTGTCTGCTTCTGCTGATAGGGTTGCTGCTGGTTTCCCCACTCTATCATTCCCTAAAAAACTGGCGATCCGGTGTGCTTCTCGATCGTGCCCAGACGGCCTTTGCTTATGGAGATAATGATCTTGGATTGAGCTTGCTGAAACAGGCAATGGCACTCTCTCCGGGCAATGAACCGGTCGGGCGTGAAGTGGAGCTGTTCAATGCACGGATGGGGGATCCAGTCTCATTGAAGAAACTGATAGACAGAATGACCAACGGGCAATCGTCAGTCGATGAGTTACTCGGGATTGCCGAAATTGGAGGGAAAAACTCTCGAAAGGAGCTGGTCATCGAGTCTGTGGATAAACTCCCAAAGAATCTTACCGGTCATCAATTGCTGCGTCTGACTTTAATTCAGGCCCTGCTTAAGAATTTGGAGCAAGGCCCTTCAGCGGCTGCCGCGATCTGTCTTGATAGTTCCCGGGTCATGCGCGGGGATGACTCCATTCACTTGCAAACTCAGGCTGCCCTTTACCTGCTTTCCGACACTAGTGAAGAACGGCAGAAAGAAGGATTGAAGATACTAATGCAAGTGATGCGTAAAAAATCCAATGTGTCGCTTCAAGCAGCACGAATCCTTGCCCGGCTCTCACTTCTCAGTCCTGACAAGCAGATTCGTGCTGGGATCAGCAATAAGGAACTGATCGAGGTGTCACAGTTGCTGCCGACATTGCCCGGCCATCAATTAACCGATGAGCTTTTATCGGCTGATCTTGCCATCAAGGTAGAACCTGCAGGCAGGGATGATTTAATCAAAAGGATGAGTGCGAACTATCAGCATGCATCTCGGTCCGGGATGCTTGATTTTGCACGATGGCTCAACGGAAGGAGGCTTTATGATTCTGTCATTGAGTTCGCCGGACCTGATCGTCCGCAGAGTGATACGGACTGGCTTCTGATCGTGCTGGATGCCGAGTGTGCAAAAGGGGATTGGGCAAAAATCCCCGACATGCTTGACGCCCCCGCCGGACTCGGAATTCCAGATGCGGTGAAACATCTCTTCCTCGCGCGGGTAGCCATGATGACCGCTCAATCCTCCACGGCAGAGGATGAGTGGCGGCGTGTGAAGGGATCTTTGCACCTCGAGAAACCCGAAACCTTGGCCTACATCGCCGGCTACGAGGAGCAGATTGGAGCCGTTGATCAGGCGATGGTCACCTATCGCGAAATGGCCGACCGAAGAGAATCGCATCTTCCTGGTCTGATC
>Ga0302202_10004231_pt1 | contig 15322 bp, 15 predicted proteins | sample II_Bog_N3_3_FD_194579 | JGI IMG/M metagenome (GOLD analysis project Ga0302202, IMG submission 194579) | Peat permafrost microbial communities from Stordalen Mire near Abisko, Sweden - II_Bog_N3_3 | ecosystem: Environmental > Terrestrial > Soil > Wetlands > Peat | place: Sweden: Abisko...
CCCTTGATGACGCCGGCCGCCCCGCCTTCCGCGGCCACGGTGTGGCTGCGCATCGGGTAGACCTTCGAAATCAGGGCGATCGAGAGCGAGGGATCGGATTCCGCCACGGCGATCGCCGCGCGCAGGCCGGCGCCGCCGGCCCCTACGATCGCAATGTCGGTTTCAATGACGTCCACGAGGCGCTGTCCTCCGGGACCGGTCGCCGCCCTCAGCAGGCTCCCCTGCAAGACGGCACTGGGCCACGGGGCCGCGAAACAAGCGTTGATTTAGGTCAACGCGCCCGCGGGTCGGCCAACAAACAGGACGCTGGAGATGTTACTTTTCAGCCGCCAGCCAGGAAGCGATCTGGGCCCGCTCTTCGCCGGTCATTTCGGTGACGTTGCCCGGCGGTATCGCGCTCGACCATGCCGCGTTGCGCCCGATCAGCCGGGCGTTGCGGTGGATATGCTCGGAATCGTCGAGCAGAATGCCGCGTGGCGCGGTGACGATTCCTTCATAGACCGGTTCGGCGCCGTGACACATGCTGCAGCGGGACAGCACGATCTCCTCGACATTGGCATAGGTGGCCGGCGCGGCCAGCGCGCCGGTTTTGACGTCCCGCGGTCCGGCCGCCGATAGCAGTCCGACGGCGATCATGCCGGCGGCGGCGACGCCCCAGACCCACCATGGCGATTTCCGTCCCGCATGCCGCTCGTTGAAGAAATGCCGGATGATCGGGCCGAGCGCGAGAACGATCGCCACGATCAGCCAGTTGTAGCGGGTCGCGAACAACAGCGGATAGTGATTGCTGATCATCAGCACGATCACCGGCAGGGTCAGATAGTTATTGTGAACCGAGCGCTCCTTGCTGGTCCGGCCGAGCGCCGGATCGGGCGCCTGGCCGGCCAGCAGGGCTGTGACGATCTTCTTCTGGTTCGGAATGATCAGCGCGAACACATTGGCGACCATGATGGTGCCGACCAGCGCGCCGATCTGGTTGAACGCGCCGCGCCCGCTCAGCACGTGGGTGAAGGCATAGGTCAGGCCGACCAGGAACAGGTAGCCGCCGATGGCGAAGGGCAGCTCGTGTCTGGCGAGGCCCGAGCGGCAGGCGCCCTCGTAGAGCAGCCACGCCAGGGCCAGGCTGCCGAAGCTGAACAGCCCCGCCTGCAGCGGCGTCAGGTCGAGTGTGGATTTGTCGACCAGGAACAGCTCGGCATCGAGATAATAGACCACGACCATGAGGGCAAAGCCGGACATCCATGTCGTGTAGGCTTCCCATTTGAACCAGGTCAGCTCATCCGGCATTGTCGCCGGCGCGACCAGGTATTTCATGATGCGGTAGAAGCCGCCGCCATGGACCTGCCACGCCTCGCCATAGACGCCGTCGGGCAGGTCGCGGTGCGGCTTCAGGCTGAGGTCGAGGTGGATGAAATAAAACGAGCTGCCGATCCAGCCGACGGCAGCGACCACGTGCAGCCAACGGAGGATGAGGCTGGCCCACTCCGTCAGTATCGATCCCCACATCACAGCCCCCGCTCGAAATGCCGCGAAAAAATCCCCGATTTTGTGGATTTGGAGTTTAGGGCTACCAGTTGATCCACCGCAATGTGCCGGCTGCCGCTTTTTGATGCAATCGTGGCGGAGAACGTACGCACCGCGCCAGAACGGTTTGCAGGTCCTCAAGTAAGGCAGGAGCGGTCAAATGAACGGGGCTCAATCGCTGGTTCAAACGCTGGTCAATTGCGGCGTCGATACCTGCTTCGCCAATCCCGGCACCTCCGAAATGCATCTGGTCGCGGCCCTCGACACGGTGAAGGGACTGCGCCCGGTGCTGTGCCTGTTCGAGGGGGTCGCCACCGGCGCCGCCGACGGCTACGGCCGCATCGCCGGCAAGCCCGCCGCGACACCTTGCTGCATCTGGGGCCGGGTCTCGCCAACGGCCTTGCCAACCTGCACAACGCCCGCCGCGCGGGGACGCCGATCGTCAACGTGGTCGGCGACCACGCCACCTATCACCTGCAATACGATGCCCTGCTGACCTCCGACATCGCCGGTTTCGCCCGCCCGGTTTCGGCCTGGATCCAAGAGAGCAAGAGCGCCAAGCTCGCCGCCGGCGATGCCGCCAGGGCCGTGCAGGCCGCGCGCGCCGCGCCGGGCGGCGTCGCCACCCTGATCCTGTCGGCCGACGCCGCCTGGAATCCGGCCGATCGTGCCGCTGCGCCGCTGCCCGATATCGGGCCCGCGGTCGTGGAGGCGGGCAGGATCGAAGACATCGCCAAGCTATTATCCAACGGCAAGAAGACCGCGATGCTGCTGCGCGGCCGCGCGCTCGTTGGCGACGGGCTGGAGGCCGCCGGCCGCATCCATCAAAAGACCGGCGCGCGGCTGTTGTGCGACACCTTTGCTCCCCATGCCGAGATGGGCGCCGGCCGTGTGCCGTTGGAGCGCATTCCCTATTTCGGCGAGCAGGTGGCAGCGTTTCTGGCCGGCACCGAGCAGTTGATCCTGGTCGGCAGCACGCCGCCGGTGTCGTTCTTTGCCTATCCGAACAAGCCAAGCTGGTGTGTGCCGGAGGGTTGCGAGCTGATTTATCTGGCGCAACCACATGAGGACGGCGCCAGCGCCCTGCGGGACCTGGCCGATGCGCTCGGTGCGCCGCAGCAGATCTCGGCCCGCGTCGCGCAGCAATTGCCGGGCCTGCCGACCGGCCTGCTGAATTCGCTCAGCGTCGCGCAGACCATTGCGCAGCTGACGCCGGAGGATGCGATCTATGCGGATGAATCCAACACCGCGAGCCTGCCGCTGCTGATGATGCTCGCGAAGGCGCGGCCGCACACCCACTTGCCGCTGGCCGGCGGTTCGATCGGCCAGGGTCTACCGCTGGCGGTGGGAGCGGCGCTGGCCGCGCCCGGCCGCAAGGTGATCTGCCCGCATGGCGATGGCGGCGCCGCCTACACCATGCAGGCGCTGTGGACCATGGCGCGCGAGAAGCTGGACGTGACAGTCGTGATCTACGCCAACCGCTCCTACGCGATCCTCAATTATGAATTGTTTCGGGTCGGCGTGACCTCGGTCGGCGACAATGCGCGATCGACGCTCGATCTGCACAATCCGGAAATGAACTGGACGCAGATCGCCAGCGGCCTCGGCGTCGAAGCCAGCCGCGCCACCACTGCCGAGGAGTTCGCGGCGCAGTATCAATCGGCGATGCAGCAAACCGGGCCGCGCCTGATCGAGGCCATGATCTAAAGGAGTTTTGCGGTGAACACCGTCGAAGCGCTACGGGCGATTGCGGGTGATGCGGGCGTCTTGTGCGCGGCCGATCTCGCCAGGCGATCCGCCGGGATACTGCGCCCGGACACGCTGAAGGCGCGGGCGCTGGTGCGCCCAAAGGACACCGCGGAGGTCTCAAAGGTCGTCCGCTGGTGCCATGACCACGGCCTGGCGGTGGTGACCCAGGGCGGTCTCACTGGCCTCGTCCACGGCGCCGATGCATCGCCCGACGAAGTGATCGTCTCGACGGAGCGCATGCGCGCCATCGAGCTGATCGACCCGGTGCAGCGGATTGCCGTGGTGCAGGCCGGCGTCACCCTGCAGGCGCTGCAGGAGGCGGCCGAGCAGCACGACCTGAATTTTCCGCTCGATCTCGGCGCGCGCGGCAGCGCCACCCTCGGCGGCAATGCCGCGACCAATGCCGGCGGCAACCGCGTGATCCGCTACGGCATGATGCGCGACATGGTTCTGGGCCTCGAGGTGGTACTGGCCGACGGCACCGTGCTGTCCTCGATGAGCCGCCTGATCAAGAACAACGCCGGCTATGACCTCAGGCAGCTCTTCATCGGATCCGAGGGAACGCTCGGGATCATCACGAAGCTGGTGCTGCGGCTGCGCGAAAAACCGCGGTCGCAGGATGTGGCGATCGTCGCGGTGGCGAGCTTCGAGGCTTTGACGAGATTGCTCAAGCATGTCGACAGCGCGCTGGGCGGGTCGCTGTCGGCCTTCGAGGTGATGTGGCAATCATTCTACCGGCTGGTGACGTCGCCGCCGGCCAGGGGCAACGCGCCGGTCGGCCAGGATCATCCTTATTACGTCCTGATCGAAAGCCTCGGCGCCGATGTCAGGCTCGATTCCGAACGCTTCATGGCGGCGCTGGAGTCCGCGCTTCAGGCGGGGCTGATTTCGGACGCCGCGGTGGCGCAGTCCGACAACGACCGTCGCGCCTTCTGGGCGCTGCGCGACGACGTCATGCAGGTCGTGGTCGGCGGCATGCCCGTGACCTTCGACATCTCCCTGCCGCTGGCGGCGATGGAGCAGTATGTCGAGGCGCTGGGCCGGGATTTGAGCGCGGGAATCGGCCAGCACAGGCTCTGGATCTTCGGCCATCTCGGGGATGGCAATCTTCATATCATCGTTCAGGTTCCGCCCCAGGATTACCTGACGCTGCGGCCGAAGATCGAGACCATCGTCTACGGCCCGCTCGGCGCCTTCGGCGGATCGGTTTCGGCCGAACATGGCATCGGGCTGGAGAAGAAGCCCTATCTTGCGGTCTGCCGCAGCGAAAGCGAGGTCGCGGTCATGCGCGCGCTCAAGACGGCGCTCGATCCCGAGGGGATTCTGAACCCCGGCAAGATCTTCTGAGGCGACACGGCAACAGGCGGAAACGGCGATGAAAGATCTGCCTTTGGCCAAAGTCTACCAGCTGCTGGAGCCGGGCCCGGTCGTGCTGCTGACGACTTCGGCCAAAGGCCGCGCCAACGTCATGACCATGTCCTGGCACATGATGGTCGAATTCGAACCGCCGCTCATTGCCTGCGTCGTCAGCAGCGGCGATTACAGCTTCGCGGCGCTGAAGGCGACGAAACAATGCGTGATCGCCATTCCGGCGTTGAAGCTTGCGCAAAAGGTCGCGGACGTCGGCAATTGCTCGGGTCGCGACGTCGCCAAATTCGAAACAATCGGACTGACACCGCGCAAGGCCAGTCGCGTGGCGGCACCCCTGGTCGCCGAGTGCTTTGCCAATCTCGAATGCCGCGTGATCGATACCCGGCTGGTGAACAAGTACAACCTGTTCGTCCTCGAAGTGCTGAAGGCCTGGATCGATCCCAGGCAGAAAAACCCGAAAACCATCCACCATCGCGGCTATGGCCGGTTCGTGGTGGACGGTTCCGTGATCAGGCTCAAGTCGAGAATGCGATGACCGTTCGCTTCCTGCTTTCTGCCAATTCCGGCTAGCGACAAGGGCCCGGCGCCTGGGATATAGTATTGTCTCCCGCTTTGGTCCCGCAGTCCGAGTGAGCCGGAAGCAACAATGCCGCGCGAGCCCGTCACCGTTAGTCGGCGCGATTTGCTGTCCCTGATCGGAGCGGTCTCCGGCAGTGCGGCGATGTATCATGCGATGACGGCGCTGGGGTTTGCCTCCGACTCCGGATACAAGGGCCCGATCAGGCTTGAAGGCGACGTGAAGGGCGCTTCCGTCCTCGTTCTCGGCGCGGGGCTCGCCGGCATGACGGCTGCGCTGGAGTTGCGCAAGGCCGGATACCAGGTCCGGATTCTGGAATTCAACAGCCGGCCGGGCGGGCGCAACTGGACCTTGCGGGGCGGGGATTCCTTCACCGAACTCGGCGGCTTCAGGCAGACCTGCGAATTCGAGCCGGGCCTCTATATCAATCCCGGTCCGTGGCGGATTCCCTATCACCATCGCGCGGTTCTCGATTACTGCAAGCGGCTGGGTGTCGCGCTGGAGCCGTTCATCCAGCTCAATCACAACGCGTTGCTGCACGCGAGCGGAGCATTCGCAGGCGTTCCGCAGCGCATCCGCGATATCGAGACGGATTTCCGGGGAGAGATATCGGAACTGCTCGCCAAGGCAGCACAGCAGGGCAAGCTTGATGAAGCCGTATCGAAAGAGGACCGCGAGATCCTGATGCAGGCGCTGAGATCATGGGGCGCGCTGGACGGCAACTACGCCTACAAATCAAATCTGATCTCCGCCGAGTTTCGCGGCTTTGCCAGGAATCCCGGCGGCGGCCTCACGGCGGTGCCGATCGCGGGCGAGCCGATCAATCTGTCGGACATCCTGCAATCGCGGCTCTGGCGCTATCTGCAGAATTTCGCGCGCCATACCTTCCAGACCACGATGTTTCAGCCGGTGGGCGGCATGGACATGATCGGCAAGGCGTTCGCCAGGGAGGTCGGCGATCTCATTCGCTACGACGCCAAGGTGACCCGGATCCAGCAGGACGATCATGGCGTCACCGTCACCTACACCGACCTCAAGGCGCCGGCGGCGCCGCAGCAGGCCAAGGCCGATTGGTGCCTCTGCACGATTCCGCTTTCGATCCTGAGCCAGCTTCCGATCGATGTCGGTGGTCGCATGAAGGCAGCCATCGACGCCGTGCCCTATGCGGCATCGGTCAAGGTCGGCCTGCAGTTCAAGCGCCGCTTCTGGGAAGAAGACGAGGCGATCTACGGCGGCATCAGCTACACCGACCTGCCGATCCGGCAGATTGCCTATCCGAACACCGGCTTCAACAGTTCAGGCCGGGCCGTGCTGCTCGGCGCCTATCTGTTCGACGGCCCCAGCGCCTACGAATTCACCGCGATGCCGCCGGCCGAACGGGTTGCCCGCGCGGTCGAATTGGGCGCCCGCATTCACCCGCAATACCCTGCCGAATTCGACAACGGCATCAGTGTTGCCTGGCACCGCGTGCCCTTTACGCTGGGCTGCGCCGGCGAGTGGACCGACAAGGCAAGGGCCGAGCACTATGAGAATCTCTGCGCGATCGATGGTCGTATCGCGCTCGCGGGCGAGCACGCCTCGTACATTCCGGCATGGCAGGAGGGCGCCATCTTGTCCTCGCTCGACGCCATCACCCGGCTGCACGAGCGCGTGGTCAGGATGTGAAGCGTGCCAGGAACGGATTGCGCGGATGTTGTCCAGATGACATGCGGAAATTCAAGACATCGCCTCGCGGTCGTCATGATGCTGTCGGCGGCGCTGTCGCTGGTATCCGTCATGGCATGCGCGCAGGGCACCGCGCCCGCGGCCCCGCCGCTCAGTCCCGGCTTCCGGTTTGTTGAAAACAGCGGCGAGGCATTGTTCGCCAATGTCTGTCAGGGCTGCCACATGTCCGATGCCAGGGGTGCCACGGGCGCCGGAGCCTATCCGTCGCTCGCTGATAACAGCAATCTCGCGGCAAGCGGATATCCGCTCACCGTGGTCGTCAACGGGCAACGCGGAATGCCGGCGTTCGGAGCGATGATGAGCGACGACCAGGTGGCCGCCGTGGTGAACTACCTGCGCACCCATTTCGGCAACGTTTTCGAAGACGCGGTGACGGCCGACGACGTCAAGACCGTTCGCCGCTGACAATCGCCTTTTGAGCACGGAGAAACAGATGAAACCCGCAACCCTGATCCTGTCCGGTTTGGCCTTGCTCCTGAGCGCGATGGTCGTGGATTGCTCCGCCGCGCGAGCCGACGTGGCGCGATATCCCATCCCGAATTCGACATTCCCCATTGCGCAAGCGGTCAAGGTTTCCGGCGATGGCGCCACCTATTATGTCAGCGGCCAGGTGCCTCCCGTCATCAACAAGGACGCTGACCCCGGAAGTCCTCAGGCCTATGGCGACACCAAAACCCAGACATCAGGCGTTCTCAACAAGATCAAGGCAATCCTCGAAGGCCTCGGCTCGGCATGGCTGACGTGGTCAAGATGCAGGTGTTTCTCGTCCACGACGCGCGTGTGCCGATGGATTTCAAGGCCTTCATGGAAGGCTACACGCAGTTCTTCGGCGGCGGTCAGCCCAATCTGCCGGCAAGGTCCGTCGTCGGCGTCGCCGCCCTCGCCAATCCCGGATTTTTGGTGGAAATCGAAGTCGTCGCCGTCAAAGATACCAAATAGGATGGCTGGGCCGCGGAACTGTCGGGCCCGGTCGCTTGCCAGCGAGCCGGTTCCCTGTCTGAATTGATTCCGGCATTCGGCAATTTGGGAGAGCGAGATGTTTGGACAGGGTTGGCGTTGCAGCCGCGCATTGCAGCAGGGTGTTGGGATCGCCCTGCTTGCCGCCGCAGTCTCGATTTCCCCGGTGACGTCTGGCCCGGCGGCCGCCGAAGCCCTGAGTCCGCCGCAGCAGTTTGCCTTCGACATCTACAAGGAGCTTGTCGAAATCAATACCGTGACCGCGACCGGCGACACCGCGCTGGCGGCAGGGGCGATGGCGGCGCGGCTGCGGACGGCGGGGTTCGCGGAGCAGGACATTCACGTGTTCTCGCCGGCGCCGCACAAGGGTAATCTGGTCGCCCGTCTGCGCGGCAGCGGCGCACGGAAACCGATCCTGCTGGTGGCGCATCTCGACGTCGTGCCGGCCAATCGTGAGGACTGGTCGGTCGATCCGTTCAAGCTGACCGAGCAGGACGGCTACTATTATGCGCGCGGCAGCGGCGACGACAAATACATGGCGGCGGCCTTTGTTACCAATCTCATTCGTTACAAGCAGGAGGGTTACAAGCCCGATCGCGATATCATCGTCGCGCTCGAGACCGACGAGGAAATCCTCGACCGCGATGCGCTGGGGATCCAATGGCTGCTCAAGAACCATCGTGACCTGATCGATGCCGAATTCGCATTGAACGAGGGTGGCGGCGTCGGGCTGAAGGACGGCAAGCCGATCAGGAACAGCGTCCAGACCAGCGAGAAGGTCTCGCTGAGTTATCAGCTCGAAGTGAAGAACAAGGGCGGCCACAGCTCGGTCCCGAGCAGGGACAATGCCATCTATCGCCTCGCGGAGGGACTTGTCCGGCTCTCCAAATTCAGTTTTCCGCTGAAGCTGAACGAGACTACCCGGGCCTATTTCGAGCGCACCGCGCAGTTCGAGGGTGAGCAGACTGCGGCCGACATGCGCACGGTGCTGTCGGACAAACCGGATCCGGCGGCGATGTCGTTTGTGCGGCTGGCGGCCAATCCGGTCTATAACGCCCAGCTGCGCACGACCTGTGTCGCGACCATGTTGCAGGGCGGCCACGCGGTCAACGCGTTGCCGCAACTGGCGACCGCCAAGGTCAATTGCCGGATCATGCCCGGTGAATCCGTCGATGAGGTCAAGGCAACCCTGGAGCGCGTGCTCGCGGACGATCAGATCGCCGTCACCCAACTCGATCAGCCGGTGTTGAGCGCGCCGTCGGCCCTGCATGAGGAGATCATGGGGTCGATCGAGAAACTGACGAAAGAATTCTGGCCCACCGCCGTCGTGCTTCCGACCATGAGCGCCGGTGCCACCGACGGAAGCTATCTTCGCAACGCCGGCATTCCGACCTACGGTCACTCCGGTCTCGCCGGCGACGTCAACGACATCCGCGCCCACGGCAAGGATGAACGGGTGTTGATAAAATCGTTCTACCAGGGCGAGGATTATCTCTATCGGCTGGTCAAGCTGCTGTCGGGCGGCGGCGCGTGAGCCGGCCGCGAGGGCGCGACCGGCTTCACGTTCAGATCAGGCTTCAGTGGCCCGCGGGCGGCGACATCGCTTCGTCATAAAGCGGTGTCGAGCTTGGCTGCGGCCATGTTGTGGGCTGAGCGTCGAAAGAGGCGTTGGAATTACGCAGCGTTTCGCTCACCGGCGCCGGCGTGCGGTGAACCTTGCGCGCCCGGTGGTGCTCGGTGGCTGCGGCGAACTGCGCCGTCGACGCCACCAGCAATGTCGCGGCTAGAATGGTCAAAATTGTCTTTCGCATCTTGATCTCCTTTGGGGCGGGCGCCTGTTGCCATCCTTCGCGGCCGGCGCCTTCAAGGCTCAGATAATGATCGGGGTGCGGGCGATCACGCCGTCGCCCATCACGTTGCGGCGAGCAAATTTCTTGATCAGAGGGAAATAGCGGCTAAATATTCGGCAGCCGGCTGTGCCGGAGTGCTCTCGACTTCCTGGGCCAATCCGGTTCAATGTCGCTGCGAACGCTTCTGTGCCGCGAGAGAAGACAATGAAGAAGCTGATACTGGCCATTCTGCTGATCGCGCCGCCCGCCTGGGCGCAGACCCAATTGGTGCCCAATAGCGCGACCGCGCGAGTCGGCAAGAGCGCGACAGCGCGGGTCGATAAGAGCGCGACCGCGCGGGTCGACAATTGTGCGCCGATCGGCCGGACCGAGGACGGCAAGCTGGTGTATTCGATGAAGTGCGAGACCTTGCCGGCTCCGCCGCCGCCGCCACCGCAGGCGGAGGTCGCACCGGCGCCTCCGCCGGAACCGGAAGTACACCGCAGCGGCATTTTCGGTCTGTCGTACGAACGAAAGCGGCCGGACGAATAGGCGAGGCTCGACCGGCGCGGCGCGCAAGCCCGCCATCCCTGGCAGAGATCGGCCTTTGCCGGGAGTTGCAAAAAGCCTAGAATTTGGCAGCCGGTTGGAATGTTCCTTGCTTTTGATATCATCGGCTGGAATCGTCCGCTGCAAATCTATTTCGTCAACGCCACTTTCCTTCAACCGCACGAGATCCTTGAATGAGCCAACTCATCGTCCATGCCGGCGACTTCACGTTCCAGGCCCGTTTCGAGGAAGCGCTGGCGCCGAAGACCTGCGCGGCGTTTCGCAAGGCCATGCCGTTCGAGAGCCAGGCCATCCATGTGCGCTGGAGCGGCGAGGGCGTCTGGATGCCGCTCGGCGATCTCGACTTCGGCGTCTCCTACGAGAACCACACCAGCTATCCGGCGCCCGGCCAGATCATCCTCTATCCCGGCGGGATCAGCGAGACCGAGATCCTGCTGGCCTATGGCGGCGTGCATTTTGCCAGCAAGATGGGACAGCTCGCCGGAAATCATTTCATCACCCTGACCTCCGGCCTGGAGAATCTGGCGACGTTCGGCAAGGCCGTGCTGTGGAAGGGCGCGCAGAAGATACGCTTCGAGGAAATCTAGGTGGCCGAAGCCAGCTATCCTCGCGACCTCCACGGCTACGGGCGTAACCCGCCCGATCCGCGCTGGCCCGGCAATGCACGGGTCGCGGTGCAGTTCGTGGTGAATTTCGAGGAGGGCGGCGAAAACAACGTCCTGCACGGGGACCGCGCTTCCGAGGCGTTCCTGTCGGACGTGCTGGGCGCGCAACCCTGGCCGGGGCAGCGCCACGCCAACATCGAATCGATGTTCGAATACGGCTCGCGCGCCGGCTTCTGGCGGCTGTGGCGGATGTTCACCGCGCGCAAGCTGCCGACCACAGTGTTCGGTGTCGCCACGGCGCTGAAGCGCAACCCGCAGATCGTCGCGGCGATGAAGGAGGCCGGCTGGGACATCGCCAGCCACAGCCTGAAATGGGTCGAGCACAAGGACATGTCGGAGGCGGAGGAGCGGGTGGAAATCGCCGACGCCATCCGCATCCACACCGAAGTCACCGGCCAGCGTCCGCTCGGCTGGTACACCGGACGCACCTCGATCAACACCGTCAGGCTGGTGATGGAAGCCGGCGGCTTCCTCTATTCCTGCGATTCCTATGCCGACGACCTGCCGTACTGGATCAAGGGCCCGGCCGGCCCGCATCTGATCATTCCCTACAGCCTCGACGCCAACGACATGCGTTTCGTCAACGCGCAGGGTTTTGGCGGCGGCGACGAGTTCTTCAGCTATCTGAAGGACAGTTTCGACGTGCTGTACGCCGAAGGCGAGAGCTCGCCGAAGATGATGTCGGTGGGGCTGCATTGCCGCGTGGTCGGACGTCCCGGGCGCGCGGCGTCGCTGGCGCGGTTTCTCGACTACATCATGAAGCACGAGCGGGTCTGGGTGCCGACGCGGCTGCAGATCGCGCAGCACTGGCACGCCAATCTTTCCCATCTCGCCGCCGGTGCGTTCGATACGGGAGCGTGAGGGCGATGTCGCAAAAAACGCTGGCCGACCTCAACACCTGCAGCAAGGACGATTTTGTCGCGTCGCTTGCGAATATCTTCGAGTATTCGCCATGGATCGCCGAACAGGTAGCCTCGGCGCGGCCGTTCGCCGGCGTCCGGCCGTTGTTCGAGGCGATGAAGAGCGCGGTCGATCGGGCTGCTCCCGAACTGCGTCTTGCCCTGATCGAGGCGCATCCCGATCTCGCCAACAAGACCCAGCGCGCCGCGGGGCTGACGGCGGAATCCAATGCCGAACAGAACAGCGTCGGCCTCGACCGCCTTTCGGACGCCGAGTTCGAGGCGTTCGAGCGCGTCAACAATGCCTACCGCGCGAAGTTCGGCTTTCCCTACATCGTTTGCGTGCGGCGTCACACCAAAGACTCCATCCTGCGCGACTTCGAACGCCGCCTGCCCAATGATGTTTTCACGGAAACCCGGACGTCGATCGCGGAGATTTGCCGGATCGCGGCGCTGCGCCTCGATCAGCTGGTGACCGCTGACGACCGGTTGCAGGTGCAAGGCCGGCTGTCGACCCATGTGCTCGATACCCATAGCGGCCGGCCGGCGGCGGGGATCGCGGTCGAGCTGGTGGAATTGTCGGAGCTCGGCGCCAGCCGCGTGGTGACGCGCGCGATCACCAATGCGGACGGCCGTACCGATGCGCCCTTGATCGGCGGCCGGCCGGTGCCGATCGGGCGCTACGAACTGGTGTTCGACGTCGGAAAATACTTCGCCGCCCGGCAGGTGCCGATGTCGGATCCGCCATTTCTAGATTCAATTCCGCTACGCTTTGCGGTGAGCGATCCCGAAGGCCATCTCCACGTGCCGCTCCTGGTCACGCCCTGGAGCTATTCGACGTACCGGGGGAGTTGACGTCCTTCTCATGCTGCGGAGCGCGCCTATGCCCCGTTCGTCATTGCGAGGAGCGAAGCGACGAAGCAATCCAGACTTTTCGTCTTGGTCGATGGATTGCTTCGCTGCGCTCGCAATGACGATTTCGAGGAAGAGGCGCCTTTCTCACACATACTGCTTCGTCCCGCGTGCAAGCGAAATCTTCGTCCCGAGGCCTGCGGCAAATCAACCCGACGGGCAAATCAGTAAAACCTGTCCAGCCCCCTGTGCAAAAATATTCTGATTTTCAGAAGTGGCAAATCAGTCTATAGCCTCGTCCCGTCCTGCTCCGCCAGAGGGGCGCTCGCGATCGTCACGGACGTGGGGCGGGATGCGGTGGACGCCGAGCGCGCGACAGACGAGCGCGCGCGAGGCGGACGGCGAAGCCGTGTGGTCCTGGCGCCCCGACGCTGGCGTCAAGTCGCGTGGAAGTATCCAGGCGGCGATGGTGGCAAGAAAGCCCGGTCACCAGGGAGAGCGCGGTATAAGCCGTAAACCACCGCGCAGGGAAGGCCGGATTGCCTCCGCTGAACCTGTATGCTCGTGTGCGCATTCTACCATTTCAGCACACGGGACCGCGGGTGCAGCGCGCACCCGGTCTTCCCTGCGCCCTCTGCTCATCGAGCGCGGGCGAAACCGATGCACAACTCGGGCGGATCGCGCCGCGGGAATGCGAACGCACGTCTCGACGCTGTTTGATAATTGAATATGGATCGTCGAATCGTAGGGTGGGTTAGCGCAGCGTAACCCACCGAATCCGGGCGCGCCGTCAAATGGTGGGTTACGCCTTCGGCTAACCCACCCTACGGTCTCGCCCGGCCATGACGAATGTCAATCACACATGCTGCGCCGACGAAGCCGCCGTGGCGGCATCGGCCTCGGCGGCGGCAGTCGAGCCGACGCCGTTGAAGAACGCATTGAGGACCACGGCGACGAACGCGCAGAGCAGGATGCCGGACTCCAGCAGCGGCTGCAGGTCGTGCGGCAGGTTGCGGAAGAAGCCGGGCGCGGCCAGCGGGATCAGGCCGAAGCCGACCGAGATCGCGACCACGAACAGATTGTAGCGGTTGTTCTTGAAGTCGACCGCGGTGAGGATGCGCGCGCCGGTCGCGGCCACCATGCCGAACATCACGAGGCCGGCGCCGCCCAACACCACCAGCGGCACGGCTTCGACCAGCGCCGCCATCTTCGGCAACAGGCCGAGCAGCAACATGATGGCGCCGCCGGTCACCGTCACCCAGCGCGAGCGTACGCCGGTGACGCTGACCAGCCCGACATTCTGCGAAAACGACGTGTAGGGAAAGGTGTTGAACAGGCCGCCGAGCAGGGTGCCGACGCCGTCAGCGCGCAAGCCCCGGGTCAGCGCATCGCGGTCGATGGTGCGGCCGGTGATCTCGCCCAGCGCCAGGAACATGCCGAGCGATTCGATCATCACCACGATCATCACGATGCACATGGTGAGGATCGGCACCAGATGGAATTGCGGAACGCCGAAGCGAAGCGGGATCACGATGTCGCCCCAGGGCGCCGACGCGACCTTTTCGAAATGCATGACGCCGAGCAGGCTGGCTAGGATCGCGCCGGCGATGATACCGAGCAGCACCGCGACATTGGCGATGAAGCCGCTTCCCCATTTGATCAGGCCGAGGATGATCAGGAGCACGAACAGCGCGATGCCCAGCCCCTGCAACTGGCCGTAGCCCGGATTGGGAAACGCGCCGGCAACGCCGTCGACCACCTTGGTCAGGGTCGGCAGGCCGCCGCCGGCCCAGTTGATGCCGACCCGCATCAGGGAGATGCCGATCACCATGATGATGGTGCCGGTGACGACGGGCGGAAACAGCGGCAGCAGCCGGCTGACGAAAGGGGCGACCAGGATACCGAAGACGCCGGCCGCGATGACCGAGCCGTAGATGCCGAGCAGGCCGATATCGGGCGCCGCGGCCATCGACAGCATCGGGCCGACGGAGGCGAAGGTGACGCCCATCATCACCGGCAGCCGAATGCCGATGCCGGGCAAGCCGATACATTGCACCAGCGTGGCGAGGCCGCAGGCGAACAGGTCGGCGCTGATCAGGAAGGCGACGTCTTCCGGCGACAGCTTCAGTGCGCGCCCGATGATCAGGGGCACCGCGACCGCGCCGGCATACATCACCAGCACGTGCTGCAGGCCGAGCGCCAGCAGGCGCGGGACCGGCAAAACCTCGTCGACCGGATGAACGTCGCTACTCATGGACAGATACCCCCGCACGCCCGAACTGTCATAGCGGGCCGATTAGAAACCAAAGCACGATCCATGCCAAGCTCCGCTATTTCCCGTACTTCTGCTGCAGCAGCGGCCAGAGCCGGTCCGGCTTGAATGGCACTGTCGTGAATCGAATACCGGTGGCGTCCGCCAGCGCATTGCCGAGCGCTGCAGCCACCGGATTATACGGGCTCTCGCTCATCGACTTGGCGCCCATCGGCCCGATGGTGTCAGTGGTGTCGGCGAAGTACACCTCGGTGCGCGGAATGTCGACGAAGGACGGCAGATGATAATCGCGGAATTTGGGATTTGTCACCCGGCCGCCGTCGTCGATCACC
>Ga0302202_10004263_pt1 | contig 15259 bp, 14 predicted proteins | sample II_Bog_N3_3_FD_194579 | JGI IMG/M metagenome (GOLD analysis project Ga0302202, IMG submission 194579) | Peat permafrost microbial communities from Stordalen Mire near Abisko, Sweden - II_Bog_N3_3 | ecosystem: Environmental > Terrestrial > Soil > Wetlands > Peat | place: Sweden: Abisko...
TCCTTCATCAGGATCAGCCAGGTCAGCGCGTCCTTGGCGGTGCGCAGGCCGCCGGCCGGCTTGAAGCCGATCTCGAAGCCGGTCAGGTCGCGGTAGTCGCGCAGCGCGCGCAGCATCACCAGGCTCACCGGCAGCGTCGCGTTGACGTCCTCCTTGCCGGTCGAGGTCTTGATGAAGTCGGCGCCCGCCTGCATCGCCACCATGCTCGCGGAATAGACGTTGCGCAGGGTCTTGAGGTCGCCGGTGGCGAGGATGGTCTTGAGATGCGCCCCGCCGCAGGCCTCGCGCATCGCCTGCACCTCGTCGTAGAGCGCGTTCCAATCGCGGTTGAGCACATGGGCGCGGGTGATGACGATGTCGATCTCGTCGGCGCCCTGGCCGACGGCATATTCGATTTCGGCGAGACGCGCCTTCAGCGGCGTCAGGCCGGCGGGAAAGGCGGCGGCGACCGATGCGACCGGAATGCCCGAGCCTTCGAGCGCCCTGACCGCCGTCGCGACCATCGTCGGATAGACGCAGACCGCGCCGACCGTCGGCGGATCATCGGCGAGACCGAGCGCGGCGACGAGTTCGTCGTCGAGTGGCCGGCGCGCCTTGGCGCACAGCCGCCGCACGCGGCCCGGCGTGTCGTCGCCGGAAAGCGTCGTCAAGTCGAGGCAGGTGATCGCGCGGATGAGCCACGCCGCCTGGTGGTCCTTCTTGACCGAGCGGCGTCCGGACAGGCTCGCGGTGCGGCGCTCGACCGCGCTGGCGTTGACGGCGACCGACTCGAACCACGCCGGCTCGAGCGCGACGCCGGGATTGCGCTGACGATTGTGGCCCGCCGCGGCAGTCGGCGGCGCGATCTGGCTCGCCTCGTTCACTTTCCCCTCCCGCCCGCGCCGCCATCGGCCGCGCGCTTGGTAACATCCCCTCCCGGGGCCATCAAACCGGTCACGCCGGCGCCGGAGCGAACAGCTCGCGGCCGAGCGTGATCTCGCGCTCGAATTCGACCGGGCCGGTCATCAGCACGTGGTCGTCGCTGGCGCGCCATTCGATCGTCAGCGCGCCGCCCGGCAGGCCGATGCGCGCCGTCCGATTGGCGAGGCCGAGGCGCGAAGCGGCGACCAGCGTCGCGCAGGCGGCCGAGCCGCAGCCGAGCGTGATCCCCACGCCGCGCTCCCACACCCCGAGCCGGATCGCGTCCGGCGCGACGACCTGGGCGAAAGAGATGTTGGCCTTTTCGGGAAACATCGGATGAGTCTCGAAGCGCGGGCCGACGACCGCGAGCGGGACCGCCGCAACGTCCGCGACCCAGAAGACCGCGTGCGGGTTGCCCATGTTGACGACGCTCGCTTCGCCGTAGTCGGGCAGGCCGGGCAGCGCCAGCGCGACGCGGCGCTCGTCGTCGACCGGCTTGGCCAGCGGAATCTCGCTCCAGGCGAAGCGGGGGGCGCCCATGTCGACGCGATAGCGCCATTCGTCGAGCCGCTCGCAGGCGATCACGCCGGCGCGCGTCTCGACCGCGAAGGCGCGGGCGCCGGAAGCGCGCGCGAGCCGGTCGGCGACGCAGCGCGTGCCGTTGCCGCAGGCCTCCGCCTCGCCGCCGTCGTTGTTGTAGATGCGGACGAACGCCTCCGTGCCTGGCGTTCTCGGGTCGGAGAGGACCATGAGCTGGTCGTAGTCGAGCCCCGGCGCGCGATGGATCGCGCGCGCTTCGGCCGGCGTCGGCAGAATCGCCGTCCCGCGCAGGTCGAGCGTCAGGATCTTGTTGCCGACGCCGTTCATCCGCGTCACGCGGCGTCCGGCGAGCGGGCTCGGGGCGAGAGAATCCGTCAGATCGGTTCGCGCCGCCGTCGGCGCGCCTCCCGGTCGATCGCGCGCGCCCCCAGTCGCGCTAGGGCGCTGCGCAGTTCGTCGTCGGCGATCGGCGCGGCGAGCGCGGCGGCCTGTCGCCGCGCGTCCTCGCTCGGGGCGGGCGCGACGCGGCGCGGCCGGCGGGTCGGCGCGAGCGGCCCCTGGCGGAAGGCGATGCGGCCGACGCAGCGCCAGCCGAGATGGGCGTTGACGCGCTGGACGATGATCGGCGCGGCGTGCTGCGCCTCCAGCACGAAGGCCGGGTCGACGCGCAGCACCAGCGTCGCCGGCGCGACCGCGTTGGGATCCTGGCGCGCGCCGCGCGGCGGCCATTGGATTTGCGTCGGCTGGGCGTAGCGCGCGACGTCGGCGCCGACGATGTCGGGCCAGTCGGCGATCAGGCTCATCTGGCCGAGGCCGCGCGCCGCCAGCGTCGGGGCGACGATCCCGGCAAGCAGCGCGCCGACCTGCGCCGGCTGCGTGCGCTTCCGCTCGGGCGGTTTGAGGATTGCGCCGCCGCCGCTAGTCTTCCGGGCCATGGACGCCACTCTAGCCCCTCGCCGCTCCGCTTTGAAGCCGCCGCTCGCCCACCGCCTGCTCGCCTGGTGGGACGTCCATCGCCGCGACCTGCCGTGGCGCGCCGCGGCGGGGGTCGCGCCCGAGCCCTACCGCGTCTGGCTGTCGGAAGTGCTGCTGCAGCAGACCACCGCCGCCGCCGTCGCGCCCTATTACGCGCGGTTTCTCGCCCGCTGGCCGCGGGTCGAGGCGCTCGCCGCCGCCTCGCTCGATGAGGTGATCGAGGCCTTCGCCGGGCTCGGCTATTACGCGCGGGCGCGCAATCTCCACGCCTGCGCGCAGGAGATCGCGCGGCGCGGCGGGCGCTTCCCTGAAACCGAAGCGGGCCTGCGCGCGCTGCCCGGCGTCGGCGCCTATACCGCGGGCGCGGTGGCGGCGATCGCCTTCGGCGAGAAGGCTGCGGCGGTCGACGGCAATGTCGCGCGCATCATGGCGCGGCTCGCCGCGCTGCCGACGCCGTGGCCGCAGGCGCGCGCAGCGATCGCCGCGGCGACGGCGGCGCTCGTCCCCGCCGACCGTCCCGGCGATTTCGCCCAGGCCTTGATGGACCTCGGCGCGACGGTCTGCCGGCCGCGCAATCCCGATTGCGCCGCCTGCCCGCTTAGCCCCGATTGCGCTGCGACGCGGACGGGCGAGCCCGAGGCCTATCCGCGCCGCGCCGCCGCCCGGGCGCGACCGATCCGCTTCGGCGCCGCCTATTTCGCGCTCCGGCGCGACGGCGCCTTCCTCGCGCGCCGCCGCCCGCCCAAGGGCCTTCTCGGCGCGACGCTCGAGCTGCCTGGGCCGCCGTGGCGCACGGACGAGGAGGGCGGGGCGAGCGCCGCTCCGCCGTTCACGGCGCGCTGGCGGCGCCTGCCGGGCGAAGTCGAGCAGGTCTTCACCCATTTCGCGCTGCGGCTGACGGTCTATGCCGCCACGATCGCGGCCGTGCCGCGCGACGCCGGCGACGTCTTCTGGGTCGCGGCGGCCGACGCGGCGGGCGCCGGCTTTTCCAGCGTCATGCTGAAGGCGATCGCTCATGCGCGGGACGGGCTGTAGACGCGCTCGTCGAGCGCGTCCGGCGCGCAAGCGCCCTTTGTCGACCGAGAAGGGCGCGGCCAACGGCCGCGTCTAAAGGCTCGGCGCCAGCGCCTCAGTACGCCTTCTCGTGGCCGAACAGGCTGAAGGCGGTGGCCAGCACGATCTTCACGTCGAGCCACAACGACCAGTGGTCGACGTAATAGAGATCGTGATCGATCCGCGCCTGGATGTCCTCCTCGCTGCGGATCTCGCCGCGCCGGCCGTTGACCTGCGCCCAGCCGGTGATGCCGGGCTTGACGTTGTGGCGGCGCGCATAGCGGGCGATGCGCTCGACATAGAGCTGGTCGTGCGCCATCGCCTGCGGCCGCGGCCCGACGATCGACATCTCGCCGGCGATCACGTTGAGGAGTTGCGGCAGCTCGTCGATCGAGGTGCGGCGGAGAAAGGCGCCGACGCGGGTGACGCGCGGATCGTTGCGCGTCGCCGCCCTGACTGCGGCGCCGTCCTCGAGCGCGCGCATGGTGCGGAACTTGAAGATGCGGAACGGCTCCTGGTTGAAGCCGTAGCGCGTCTGGCGGAACAGGACCGGCCCCGGACTTTCGAGCTGGATCGCCAGCGCGACGACGATGAGGAAGGGCGCGAGCAGGACGAGGGCGAGCGAGGCGACGGCGAGGTCGAAGGCGCGCTTCTCGGCGCGCTGCAGTCGGGTCAGCGGCGGCCGCGTCAGCCCAAGCCCGGCGCTCGCGCCGAAGGCGACGATGCGCGCGTCCTTGAAGCGGTCGAGCAGCGTCTCGCCGCCGAGGTGGATTTCGGTCGGCGTGCGCAGGAAGGCGTCGACGCAGGCCTCGATCACGTCAGGTCGCGTCCATGGCGCGACGATATAGACGTCGTCGGGCCTCAGCATCCGCACCGTCGCGGCGGCGAGCGCGAGGTCGTCGCCGAGGCTCGCAGGGTTGTCCCGCAGCGCGATCGTCGCGGCGATCGTCATCCGGTCGGCGCGCGGATCGAGGCGCGGCGCATTGTGGGCGATCGCGTCTTCGAGGCCGACGACCACGACGCGGCGCGGCGCGAGAAAGCCGGCGCGCTCGGCGCGCTCGACCAGCGCGACCAGCAGCCGGCGCGCGCCGAACAGCGCGAGGAAGCCGGCGACATAGAACGCCCCGACCGCGCCGCGCGAGTAGATCGCGCTGGTGCGGGTGGCGAAGCCGAGCGCCAGCGCGCAGAGAAAGGCGAAGTTCCATGCCGTCAGCGCGCGCGAGAACTGGCCGCCGCGGACGGCGTAGCCGTCTCGCCCGTACTGGCCGCGCTGCGCCGCGACGACGACGACGATCGCCGCGACGACGAGGCCGACAGTCGTCGCCGCCTCGACCTCCGGCATGCCGCCGAAGGTGACGACGCGGTAGAGCGTCGCCGAGGCGGCCGCGGCGGTGAAGATCGCCAGCGCGTCGGCGAGCGCGGCGAGATAGGGAAAGGCGGCGACGGCTGAGCGGGCGAGGCGGCGCGCGCGGTCGCCCGCGCTCCGGCGCGCGACCCGCCGCGCCGGGGTGCGAGTCGATTCGCGGTGCGGATCGCCGAATCGGGCGCGCGCCTGTGCCATTGCGGGACGGAATCGCTCCAATGCGCGGCGCCGGGGCCGCCATGCAATGGGGCGGCAAGCGCCGTGCCGCCCGCTTTCGGCCGACACCGTTTTGCAATCTTCGTCCTCTACCAGTGAGCGATCGCCCAGGCGGCGGGGCTTGCAGCCTGCCGCGGGGGGTGGTTAAAGCAACTCCCGACGGCGTCTTTCGGGGCCCGCCGGGGCGAAGCGCCGTCGCATCCCGCCGGAGTTCCGCGAATCGTTTCGTTCCGCCGCGTCGGGCGCTCCCGTCGCGGCGCCGTCAGGCCTGTCGCCATGAATCGGGTCCTCTCGCCCAAGCGTTTCGAAACCGACTTGCTCGGCAAGTTCGGCCACGTCTCGACCTGGGTGTTCGACCTCGACAACACGCTATATCCCGCCGATTGCGGGCTGTGGCCGCAGATCAACCAGCGGGTCACGCTCTATCTCGCGGCGCTGACCGGCCTCGACGCGATCTCGGCGCGCGCGCTGCAGCGCTACTACTACCACCGCCACGGCACGACGCTGCGCGGGCTGGTCGAGGAGGCGGCAATCGATCCCGAGCCCTTCCTTGCGTTCGTTCACGACATCGACCGCTCCGGCCTCGTGCGCGACGCACGGCTCGCGCGCGCGGTCGAGCGCCTGCCCGGCCGGCGGCTGATCTTCACCAACGGCTCGCGCGATCACGCCCTGCGCACGGTCGAACGTCTCGGCCTCGACGGCCTGTTCGAGGACGCGTTCGACATCGTCGCCGCGGGGCTCGCGCCAAAGCCCTCGGAGCGCGCCTACGAGGCGTTCTTCGATCGCTACGGCGTCGATCCCGCAGGGGCGGCGATGTTCGAGGACATCGCCAAGAACCTGGTGACCCCGAAGGCGCGCGGTATGACGACGATCCTGGTCGCGCCGCGCGCCGGGCAGCGCGACGAGCGCGACGCCGCCGACGGCGAGGGTCGCGACGCGGCGCACGTCGATTTCGTCACCGACGACCTCGCCGGCTTTCTCGAACGGGTCAACGACCGGCTGGCGGCGCCGCGCGCTCTGGCGGCGGAATAGACCGCCTCGGTCGGCGGGCCTCGCGCCGCCGCGGCCTGCGCGGGCCGGCGAGCCTGCGGCGCGCGACGGCTCCTGCCGTCCCGCCGGTCTGGGGCGCCGGGACAATCGCTTCCGATTCGCAAGATCCGATTCACAAGAGACGAGAACACGATCTGCGTCGGCTTGGCGGATCGGCCGGGCCATGCGAAGCAGGAGGCGGCGCGGCGGCGGGCGCGCGGCTGGGGCTTTCGGGCCCGGAACTTGCACACGCCGAAAAGCGGATCGCGGGACGAACGGAAGAGGCGTGCGGGGAAATGTTGGATCGAATGGCGGCCGACCACGACCTGACCCTGTCGCTGCGCGGCGTCACCAAGCAATATCCCGGCTGCCTTGCCAATGACCGCGTCGATCTGACGGTCGGCGGCGCAGAGATCCATGCCCTGCTCGGCGAGAACGGCGCCGGCAAGAGCACTTTGGTCAAGATCATCTACGGCGTCGTCCGCCCCGACGCGGGCGACATCGTGTGGCGCGGCGAGAAGGTGACGGTCGAGAACCCGGCGCACGCCCGCCGCCTCGGCATCGGCATGGTTTTCCAGCATTTCTCGCTGTTCGAATCGCTGACCGTCGCCGAGAACATCGCGCTGGCGATCAACGACCGCGCCGAGCGCGTCAACCTGCGCGAGCGCATCGTCGAGACCTCGCGCGAATACGGACTGCCGCTCAACCCCGACCGCACGGTGCACGATCTTTCGGTCGGCGAGCGCCAGCGTATCGAGATCGTGCGCTGCCTGTTGCAGAAACCCAAGCTCTTGATCATGGACGAGCCGACCTCGGTGCTGACGCCGCAGGAGGCCGAGACCTTGTTCACGACCTTGCGCCGTCTCGCCAAGGAAGGCTGCTCGATCCTCTACATCAGCCACAAACTGGAGGAGATCCGCGCGCTGTGCGAGGCGGCGACGATCATGCGCCTCGGGCGCGTCGTCGCGCACTGCGATCCGCGTCAGAAGTCGGCCAAGGAGCTCGCCGAGCTGATGATCGCCGCCGAGCTCGAGCCGCAGCAGCGCAGCCGCCGCGTCGTCGACGACGCCGCGCCGCCGCGCCTGGCGGTCGACAGGCTGACCGTCGCCTCGCCCAATCCGTTCGGCGCCGACCTGAAGGAGGTCGCCTTCACGGTCGCGCCGGGCGAGATCCTCGGCATCGCCGGCATCGCCGGCAACGGCCAGAACGAGCTGATGGACGCGCTGTCGGGCGAGATTCCCGCCGGCAAACCCGAGACGATCCGCCTCGACGGCGTCGCGGTCGGCCATATGGGTCCGCGCGAACGCCGCGCCATCGGCGGCTGCTTCGTCCCCGAGGAGCGCAACGGCCATGGCGCGGTCGGGCCGATGACGCTTTCCGACAACGCCTTCCTCACCGCGGTGGCGCGCAAGCCCTTGTCGAGCTTCGGCTTCGTTCGGCGCGCGCGCGTCCTCGAATTCGCCCGCGAGGTCATCAAGGGCTTCGACGTGCGCACCACCGGCCCCAGGGCGCAGGCTCGCTCGCTGTCGGGCGGCAATCTGCAGAAGTTCCTGGTCGGCCGCGAGATCATGCAGGCCCCCTCGACGCTCGTGATCAACCAACCGACCTGGGGCGTCGACGCCGGCGCGGCGGCGGCGATCCACCGCGCGCTCGCCGAGATGGCCGTGAACGGAGCGGCGGTGGTGATCATCTCACAGGACCTCGATGAAATTTTTCTCGTCTGCGACCGCATCGCCGTGATCGCCGGCGGGCGGCTGTCGCCGCCGATTCCAGTCGCGGAAGCGACGATCGAACAGATCGGCCTGGTGATGGGCGGCTCCGAGCATGCCGGCGAGGCCGCCCATGCGTGAGGGCATCCGGCTCGTTCCGCGCGGCAACCCGTCGCGGTTGTGGACCTACGCCTCGCCGGTGCTGGCGGTCGTCCTCACCATCGTCGTTTCCGGCGTGATGTTCCTGGCGATGGGCAAGCCGCCGGCGACGGCGGTCTACACCTTCCTCGTCGCGCCGCTGGTGCAGACCGGCGGCCTGTCGGCGCTCGCGGTCAAGGCCGCGCCCCTGATCATGATGGGGGCGGGGCTGGCGCTCTGCTATCGCGCCTCGGTGTGGAACATCGGCTGCGAGGGCCAGTTCACCGTCGGCGCGATCTTCGCCGGCGGCCTCGCGCTGGGGCTGCCCGATCTGCCGGCGCCGATCCTCTATCCGGCGGTCATGGTCGCCGGCGTCGTGGGCGGCGCGGCGACGGCGGCGCTGACCGCGTGGCTGCGCACCTCGCTCAACGTCAACGAAATCCTTTCCAGCCTGATGGCGACCTACGTCGCTCAATATCTGCTGATCTGGCTGGTCACCGGACCGTGGAAAGACCCGCGGGGCTTCGGTTTCCCGCAGACGGCGATGTTTTCCGACGGGGCGACGACGCCGACCCTGATTCCCGGGACCGGCGTCCATCTCGGATGCCTGGTGGCGCCGCTGGCGGCGATCGCGGTCTGGGCGCTGATGTCGCGCTCGACGCTCGGCTTCCAGTTGCGCGTCGTCGGCGAGGCGCCGCGCGCCGCGCGCTTCGCCGGATTCAGCGAGCGGCGGCTGATCTGGGTGGCGATGCTGGTCAGCGGCGGTCTCGCCGGCCTCGCCGGCATGTTCGAGGTGACCGGACCGATCGGGCAGCTCACCACCGAAATTTCGCCGGGCTACGGCTTCACCGCGGTCATCGTCGCCTTCCTCGGCCGGCTGCACCCGATCGGCGCGATCTTCGCCGGCCTGCTGCTGGCGCTCTCCTATCTCGGCGGCGACGCGGCGCAGATCGACCTCGGCCTGCCCAACGCGGTCACCGGCATCTTCCAGGGCGTGCTGCTGTTCCTGCTGCTCGCCTGCGACATCCTGATCAATTTTCGCGTCCGGCTGCCGGCGCGGCGCAGCGAGACGGCGGAGGCGGCCTGATGATCTTCTTCCTCACCAGCTTCGTCGTCAGCGTCATGGCCTCCGCGACGCCGCTGTTGCTGGCGGCGACCGGCGAACTGGTCGCCGAGCGCTCCGGCGTACTCAATCTCGGCGTCGAGGGCATGATGCTGGCCGGCGCGGTGACCGGCTTCGTCGCCGGCCTCATGACCGGCAGCGCGACGGTCGGCCTCGTCGCGGCGACGCTCGGCGGCGGGGCGCTGGCGGCGATCTTCGCCGTGCTGACGCTGACCCTGCTCGCCAACCAGACCGCCGCCGGCCTGGCGCTGACGATCTTCGGCCGCGGCTTCTCCTCGCTGTTCGGCGCCGCCTATGTCGGCCTCAAGGGTCCGGTGCTGCCGAAGCTGTCGATCCCCGGCCTGTCGCAGCTTCCCTTCTTCGGCCCGACCCTGTTCGGCCAGGACGCCCTGGTCTACGGCTCGTTCGTCATCCTCGCCGCGGTCGCCTGGTTCCTCAACCGCACCCACGGCGGGCTGGTGCTGCGCGCGGTCGGCGATTCGCACGACGCGGCGCATGCGATCGGCTACGGCGTCATCCGCATCCGCTTCGCCGCGACGCTGTTCGGCGGCGCGATGGCGGGGCTTGCCGGCGGCTACATGTCGCTCGCCTACAGCCCGCTGTGGGCGGAGAACATGACCGCCGGCCGCGGCTGGATCGCGCTGGCGCTGGTGGTGTTCGCGACCTGGCGGGCCGCCTGGCTGCTCGGCGGCGCCTATTTGTTCGGCTCGATCATGTACCTGTCGCTCTATGTCCAGGGCGTCGGCGTGCCGATCCCGTCGGCGCTGATCTCCGCGCTCCCCTATGTCGTGACCGTGGTCGTGCTGGCGATCATCTCGCGCGATCGCCGCCGCATCCGCCTCAACCAGCCGGCCTGCCTCGGCCGGTCGTTCGCCGCCGGCGCCTGAGTCTCGCCTGCAGGCGCCGATATTTTTCGCTTGGCGCCCATGGATTGGGCGCCGAGGGATCGGCTATGCTGATCTTCCATGGCCTGCGGCTTGCTTGACGGTTAAGCAAGGCGGGCGGTGGTTGGCGAGCGTTCAACGCCGGGGTCAGAACACGGGTCAAGTAGGAGCAAGGCATGGATCGTCGGACATTCAACAAACTGCTGGGCGGCGGGCTGGTCGCCACCGCCGCCGCGCCGCTGGCGCCGCGCGGGCTCGCCGCCGCCGAGCCGCTCAAGGCCGGATTCGTCTATCTCGGTCCGGTCGGCGACTTCGGCTGGACCTACCAGCACGACGTCGCGCGCAAGGAAGCGGAGGAGCATTTCGCCGGCGCCGTGAAGACCGTCTACGTCGAGAACGTGCCCGAGGGGCCGGATTCCGAGCACGTCATCGCCGATCTCGCCGCCAAGGGCTGCAAGATCGTCTTCACCACGTCGTTCGGCTACATGAACTACACGCTGTCGGTGGCGAAGAAGTATCCCGCGGTGAAGTTCGAGCATTGCACCGGCTACAAGCGCGCCGCCAACGTCTCGACCTACAACATCCGCTTCTACGAAGGCCGCTTCGTCCAGGGCGTGATCGCCGGCAAACTCAGCAAGACCGGCGTCGCCGGTTACGTCGGCTCGATCGCCGTGCCGGAGGTCGTGCAGGGCATGAACGCCTTCATGCTCGGCATGCAGAGCGTCAACCCCCAGGCGAAGCTGAAGTTCATCCTGATCAACTCCTGGTACGATCCGGGCAAGGAAGGCGACGCGGCCAAGGCGCTGATCGACCAGGGCTGCGACATCATCACCCAGCACACCGATTCGCCGACGCCGCTGCAGGTGGCGGAAAGCCGTGGCATTCTCGCCTTCGGCGAGGCGACCGACATGGCCAGGTTCGCGCCGAAGACGGAGCTCACCGCCAACGTCAACGTCTGGGGGCCCTATTACACCAAGCGCATCCAGGCGGTGATCGACGGCTCCTGGAAGAGCGAGGACGTGTGGGGCGGCTTCGCCGCCGGCATGCTGAAGATGTCGCCGTTCTCCAACATGCCCGACGACGTCAAGGCGCTCGCGCAGCAGACGGTCGACGACATCTCCTCGGGCAAGAACAAGATCTTCGTCGGTCCGCTGGTCGATCAGAGCGGCGCGGCCAAGCTGCCCGCCGGCCAGGTGATGGACGACGGCACGCTCGCCAGCCTGCAATGGCTGGTGCAGGGCATCGAGGGCAAGCTGGGCTGAGAGAGCTATCCTCCCCCGCGTGAGCGGGGGAGGATGAGCGCAGACCGCTCGCCGCGGCGCCTACAATCCCCGCTCCTTCCAGAAATCGCGCTGCAACGCCGCCGATTCCTCTTCGAGCAGCGGGCCGACGATCTCGACCGCGCGCTGACCGGCGGCGAACACCACGCGGCAGGGCAGGTCGAGCGTCGGGTTCTCCTCGTGCGCGCCGGTCGCCGCCTTGAGGTCCTTTTCGCTCTGGCCGTAGACGAGGCGGCCGATCCCCGCCCAATAGATCGCCCCCGAACACATCGCGCAGGGCTCGGCGGAGCTGTAGAGCGTGCAGCCGGCGAGGAAGTCGGCGCCGTAGGTCTTCGACGCCCAGGTCGACAGCAGCCGCTCGGCATGGGCTGTCATGTCGCCGCCCTCGGCGGTGAAGCCGTTGCCTTGTTCCTTGAGGATCGCGCCGTCGGGCCCGACCAGCAGCGACCCGAATGGATGGTCGCCGCCTTCGCGCGCGCGCTTGGCGACGTCGAACGACCGGCGCAGCAACGCCTCGTGGTCGAGTTCGGGCGGCGGCGAGGCTTTCGAGGTCTTCATGGGCAGGCGGTTCTCCGGCGAAACGGGCCCGTTAACGCTAGGCGATGGAGCCGCAGGCGGCAATGCCGCGAGGGCGTTAACGAGTCGTCAACGACGCGGGCGTCTCTGGCCGGCGAAGAGCGATCGCGGCTGCGGAAAATTTACCCATCTCGTCGCATGGTCGCCGTGCGGGCCAAACTCTGGCCGCCTGCGATCGGCCGAGGAAGGCGAGGATGAGCGCGACGTTGAAGAGCTCCCTGTTCGACGAACCCGACGCCGCCGAACCGGCCGCGCCGCCGAAGCGGTTCAAGTTCGCCGCCACTTTCGTCATCGACCTCGTCGCGTCGCTCGCTTTTGTCGCGGTGGTTCTGCCGTGCTGGGTGGTCGATTTCGACCGCGGCCTGATCATGGCGCCGACCTTTCTGCTCGGCGTGCTGATTCTCGTCAGCTATGCCGGCAAGGTGCTGGTCATCGCCCATCTCGACAGACACGGCGGCGACGCGCGCACCTATGTGAAGTCGTCGGCGCTGGTCACCGACGGCCCCTACGCGTGGTCGCGCAATCCGACCTACGCGCTGGCGATGCTCCAGTTTCTGCTGTGGGCGGCGTTGGCGTTCTATCTGCTCGCGCTCGGGCCGTGGCGCTGGACGCTGGCGATCGCGGCGATCGGCCTGCCGGCGCTGTTCTTCCTCGTCAACGACCGCATCGTCATGCCGACCGAAGAGGCGATGCTGCGCAAGCTCCATCCCGAAGAATACGACGCCTATGCCGCGCGCGTGCGCCGCTGGTTCGGCCGCAAGGCGGGGTAGTCCTCGCCGCGATTCGCGTCTGAGCCGACTGCGCTTGCCGATGACGCGAATTTGGGGCGCGCCGCTGTTGTGCGCTCTTGGCGACGCAGGCCGGCGAGCATAGCCTCGCTTCGTGAGGATGGCCGACGGCCGAAACCGGAATTCGGGTGGAGGACATGGTCGCAATTGCCAAGCGCGCCCGGCGAGTCCGACTTCTCGCTTGCGTATTGGCGATGGGATTGACGCCGCCGGCCTGCGCCGGCGCCGCGCCGAAGCTGGAGATCGGCGTCGACCGCTCCAACATGAGTACGGAGTGGACGCTTTCGCCGCCGGCCGAACCCAACGTCTATCCGTTCAATGGTCCCTATAACGGCGCCGGCGTATTCGAGGCGCGGCGCAAAGCGGTCTTCGACGGCGTCGCCAAGCTGCATCCGCAATGGTTCCGCGACGGCTTTGGCGCCGACACGCCGGAGGGCGCGCAATTGTTCGTCGACGCCGTCGAGCAGGCCCATGCGCGGGGGATGAAGCTGCTGGCGGTCGTCGGTCCCTCGGGTTCGGACTTCGACCCGAAGGACCGCATCAGTCCGGCCGACAGTGGCTGTCAGTGGGGCGCGTTTGCGCTGAGCAAGATCGATCTCGGGAAATTCGAGCGGCGCATTCGAACCTATTTCGACGCCGTGAAGCAGGCGGGGCTTTCCGTCGACGCGTTTGAAATTGGCAACGAGCTCGATCTCTATTGCAATGACGCCGACATGCCGAAGGGGTCCGAGTTCGCGGCGCACAAGTGGCAGTGGTTTCTGAGCGACGAACAAGTCCACAAATTCGTAGTCGGCTACGCGCCGTTTCTGAAGACTTTCGCCGGACTGATCAAAGCGTATTTTCCGCAGGCGAAGATCGTCACCTTCGGCATGTCGAATCCCAGCGGCAATTCGGCGCCGCTGATCAGGGCGCTGGCGACCTTCGCCGACAGCTCGGGAAAGTCCGTCGACTACACCGCCCTCGTCGACGGCTACGGCACGCACATCTATCCGCCTGCCGACACGACGCTCGACATGGTCGCGAAAGCGACGTCGGAGTTGACGAGCCAGGCGGCCATCCTCCCGCACATTCACGACAAGCCTCTCTGGATCACGGAATGGAGCGAATCCGGCTCAGCGTTTTGGTCGAGCCATAAATGGTATTTCCAGCCGCTCCGCCGCGGCGACTCGATCGTCGATCTCAACAAGGCCGACGCAAACGGCGTCTATCCGGCGATGACTCGGGCGCAAGCAATTGCCACCTTCGAAGATCACGTCGTCAAGCGTCTGCGCTCGAAGCCGGACCCCGTCAATATCGGCGCCTTGTTCTATTACTCGTATGATTCCGCGGGGAAGTCCGACATGTGCGACAGCACGGCCTTCAATATGACCCGCGGGATCAAGGGAACGTGTTTTAGCGGCGTCATCGATCCCCTAACCGGCGAGTTGCTGCCCGACGTCGCCGCCGCGATTGCCGGCGCCCGCTGACCCCACGTTTTGAGCGCGACGCCCGTCAGCCCGAATAGCGGTTGGCGACGTCCCTGGCGATGCGGCTCGCCTCGTCGAGGAAGCGCGCGACGACCTCGCGCGCGGTCGGCGTGCAGGCGCGATAGGTCAGCTCATAGTCGCGAAAGCCGCGGTTGAACGCGCCGGCGAGCGATTCCTTGCGCGCGTCGGTCGTGCCCTCGGCGTCGACGAGGTCGGCGAACCTGGCGCGGAACGCGGCGCCGTCGCCGTCGCCGCACAGATCGCGCAGGTAGGCGAGCGCGCCGGTCAACTCGGCGAGGCGCAGGAGCTGCGGTTCATAGGGCGGCGGCGCTTCGGGTTGCGCAGGCGTCGGCGAGCCGGCGGGCGTCGGCTGGGCGGCGTTAACGTCTGGGTTGGCGGGGCGCGCCGTCGTCGCCGGCGCGCTGGTCGGCGTCGGCGTCGGAGCGGGGGTCGGCTCGGCGGCCTGAGCCGCCGGCCTGCCGGCGCGTCCCGCCTGCGCCAGCGCGGCGAGCGGCGCGACCGCGACGGCGAGCGCGGCGAAAGCGGCGAGGCCCGAGGCGAGGTGGCGCTTCACGGCAGGCTTCTCTCGATCGCCGCCGCTTTGGCGACGATCCACGGCAGCTCCGGCGTGGTGCGATAGTCGCCGATCGCCATCGGATCGATCCAGGCGACCGCGTCGGCCTCGGCGCTCAGGCGCGGCTCGCCGCGCCGCCAGCGGCCGACGAAAGCGGCGATGACGAAATGCGCGCGCACGCTGTCGCCTTCGCGCACGATCGGCTCGACGTGGTCGATGAAAGCGAGAATGTCGGCCTCGACGCCGACCTCTTCGGCGAGTTCGCGCGCCGCCGCTTCGCGCAGCGTCTCGCCGACTTCGACGACGCCGCCCGGCAGCGAATAGACGCCCGCCATCGGCGCGCGCGCCCGCCGCGCGATCAGCACCAGGCCGTCACGAAACACCGCGGTCGAGGCGGCGAGGATCGGTCGGGTTGGGTAGAGACGGTCATCCACGCCGCTTCGCCCTGGTCAGAAGATTGACGGTTATCGCCGGCCTCGGCTCGGCTCAAGGGTAAAGCCGCTGTCGCCGCCAGGGGTCGCCCTCGCGCTCGCGGGTGAAGCGAATGCGGTCGTGAAGCCGGTACTGGTGGTCCTGCCAGAACTCGATCTGCAGCGGCGTCAGCCGGTAGCCGCCCCAATAGGGCGGCCGCGGAATGTCGCCGAC
>Ga0302202_10004273_pt1 | contig 15247 bp, 13 predicted proteins | sample II_Bog_N3_3_FD_194579 | JGI IMG/M metagenome (GOLD analysis project Ga0302202, IMG submission 194579) | Peat permafrost microbial communities from Stordalen Mire near Abisko, Sweden - II_Bog_N3_3 | ecosystem: Environmental > Terrestrial > Soil > Wetlands > Peat | place: Sweden: Abisko...
CCAGGTCACCGGGACGAACGTCGGTGACGCCGTCGCCCACCTCGATCACGATGCCCGCACCTTCGTGGCCGCCGAGCATGGGAAACGGGCTCGGCAGTCCGGCCTGCTTTCGGATGGCCTCGGGCAAAACGAAGTCCCCGGTGACGAAGTGCTCCTCGGAGTGACAGAGGCCGGCCGCCTTCCATTCGACGAGAACCTCGCCAGCGGCTGGGGGAAGGATTTCGATTTCCTCCACGGACCATTTTTCGCCAACGCCCCACAGGACGGCTCCCGTACTCTTCACCTGGTCATCCTTTGGGTAGCGAGCCGATCGAGCGACATGCCTGATCTGCCGATGTTGATATCGATGTCAGACTTGATACTAGTGTTCCCGGAGGGGGCGTGGCTTAGGCAGACGGTGACCATCGAGACGGACGGTACCTCGCTGTTGGGGCGATGCCCACGGTTACCGTTGGAACAGATCACACAATGACGGAGGGGATCACCTTGGCAGTTGTCGATTTCAGTGGGAGCCGGCTCATCGCCGTCTGCCGACGCTCCAGATCCCGGGCCCGGTAGGGCTATGGCTATTCGGGATATAGGCCCGCTGCGTGGAGCCGACGAGTCGTTGAGTCACCAGATCGTCGACACCTTCGCCACGGTTTCCGAATCTGACTACTCCTGGACGGAAAATATCTGGTGTTCGATCGCACTGGCGGACGGTTCGGTGCAGGCGGACTTCGGCCTGGGTAAGTACCACAACCGAGGGGTCATCGACGGATTCGCCGGCATCTCCCGGGGCCATGAGCAGTGGACGGTGCGAGGCAGCCGAGAGTTGAGGTCAGCGCCCGAGGAGACGGCCATCGGACCCATCGTCTACGAGGTCGTGGAGCCGCTCGGCCAAGTACGCCTCCGGCTGGAGCCAAACGACGTGCAGCCCATCTCCTTCGACGTGGTGCTCTCTGGCGTGACGCCCCCATTCTTCGAGGAACGCAACCTGGTCCGGAATCGGCGCACCCAGCGGGTGGATGTCAACGTGATCCGTTATCACCAGGGCGGCTGGGCGACGGGCACCATCGTCATCGACGGACAGACGTACGAACTCGGAAACGAGAATGCCTTCGGATTTCGGGACCACTCGTGGGGAATCCGTCAAGGTGTCGGTGCTGCACCGACCGACCTGATCGGTGCCACCGCCGCGGTCGACCGAAGTGCGGGTGCCCCGCGGGGCGGCATGAAGTGGACGCCGTCGTTCTTCCGCCGCCCCGACGGCAGCTACTACGAGAGCGCCATCTTCATCACCGATGGTGCCTGGAACTACACCTCGGCCTATGTCAATGAGAGCGACGGCAGCCAGCAGCTCGTCCGCTCCGCCGAGCCGAGGATACGGTACGACTCCCGCACCCGCTTCGTTCAGGGGGGTGAGCTGCACCTGGTCATGGACGGGGGCGAGGAGCGCGTCATCGAGGTCGAAGCACTGGGACAGTCCGGCTTCTTCCTGAAGACGGCCGGATACGGATCGTGGAAGGGTCATATCCACGGCTCGTGGATGGGTCCGATCCAGCTCGATGGCGAGTACATCGCCGACTGTTGGGATGACGAGCACCTCGGCCTGCTGGGGCAGCTCCGTGACACGCCGATCCGGGTCCGAGAGGGAGATGCGGTCGGCTACGGCATCATGGAGAGCCTCATCACCGGAGTGTGGCCTGAGCTCGGATTGACCGCTGAATCTGATCGGAAGGTCGCGCACGCATGACCTCGGGGCTCGACGTTCGACCCACCGTCAACGTCCTCGATCCCGAGTTCTACGTCGACCCGTGGGCCGCCTATCGCTGGCTTCGGGACGAAGCACCGGTGTTCTGGGATCCGGTACAGCAGATCTGGGCGATCTCGCGCTACGAGGACATCCAGATGGTGGAGCGTGACGGCGGTCGTTACTCCTCGTTCTCCGGCTCCCGGCCGCATATCGATCTCTCCAGCGATGAGTCGATGATCAACCTCGACGAGCCCGCTCACCAGGCGCAGCGCAATCTGGTGTCCCGTGATTTCACCCCCCGTGGGGTGCGGGTCCACGAGGATCGCATCCGTCAGCTCGTCACGGAGATCCTCGACGGCGTTCTGCCGCTGGGGGAGTGCGAGGCGATCGAGGCCATCGCATCGCGGCTACCGGCGATGGTCATCGGTGAGTTGCTCGGCTATCCGCACGACCTGTGGGAACGCGTGCGCTACTGGTCGGAACAGGTAGTCATGTTGGCCGGTCAGACTTCTCCCACCGGACCGCCTCACGTCACCCATCCCGACATCATCCCGATCATGAGGGACTGGGCCGGAACCACTGTGGCGTTGATCGAGCAGCGACGAGTCGAGCCTCAGGACGATCTGATCTCACGATGGATCCACACCGAGGGGTGGGACATCAAGCGAGTGCTGGATGAGACGGTGCTTCTGCTCGACGGAGGCGCGGAGACGACCCGTACCGTGATCGGCTCGGTGATCCGCGAGTTGGCGCTGCAGCCGGAGCAACGACGGCTGCTCATCGAGCAGCCGAGTCTCCTGGCTTCCACGGCCGTCGAGGAGTTCATCCGTTGGGTCTCGCCGATTCTGAACATGCGTCGGACGGCGACCGAGGACCACGAGATCCACGACCAGTCGATCGGCGCCGGTGACGAGATCCTCCTTCTGTACCCCTCGGCGAATCGCGATCCCCGGGCGTTCGATGAGCCCGATACTTTTGATGTGACCAGAAGCGGCAACCGCCATGTGGCGTTCGGGTTCGGGTCCCACTTCTGCCTGGGCGCCCATCTGGCCCGCCTCGAAATCCGGGTCATGTTCGAGGAGATCCTTCGCCGCATGCCGGACTGGGAGTTGGTTGATCCCGAGGAGCCCAAGATCATTCCGGCGACGTTTGCCCGCGCGTTCGACCGAATTCGGATTCGCTTCACTCCCAGCTGATGGACACCGAGGCCCGTCTGACTGCTTGGTTCGCTGAGCACATCCCGGACGCCGGCGATCTGCGCGTCGAAGGGATCGATCGGATCGAGATGGGGCATTCCGCGGAGACGCTGCTCCTGACGGTGCACTGGAAGGATGGCGATGGCGACCGCCGGTTGGACGTGTGTATCCGAGCCCGCCCGGCGGGCCCCGGACTCCTCGAGCCCTACGATCTGCGACGCCAGTTCGATGTGTTGCGCGGTCTCGAGACCACTGCGGTGCGAGCTCCCCGGGTGTGGTGGATCGAACCATCGGACCACATACTCGGACAGGAGTTCTATGTCATGGAACGCCTGCCCGGCCTCGTGTACGAGCGCGGCGTTCCCGCGGGTCTGGTAGCCGATCCTGACCGGATCCGACGCATGTGTAAGGGGATGGTCGAGCAGATCGCCGCAATCCACTCCGTCGACCTCCACGCCACCGGCCTCGAGGCCATCGCCGATGGTCGTGACTATCTGGACCGTGAGATCGAGCACTGGGCCAGTGAGATCCGACGGGTGCAGCGCGGACCGCTTCCTGCTCTTGAGCGACTAGTAGAGGTGGTGCGTCAGCAGCAGCCCGATCAGGGCTCGCAGCTGACACTGGTCCACGGTGACCCCAAGCCCGGGAACTTCGCCTTCGAGGGCTCCGAAGTCAGCGCCGTATTCGACTGGGAGATGGCCACCATCGGTGACCCGATGGCTGATATCGGCTGGGCTGAGTTGGTGTGGCCCACGCCTGGATCGATCACCTCCGTTCCCGGCGCGCCGTCCGTCGATGACTTCGTCGCCCAGTGGGAGGAACTCACCGGAATCGCTAGCCACCACCGGGCCTGGTACCGGGCGTTTCAAGCGCTGAAGATGGCGGTCATACTGCTGGTCGGCAGCTATCTCGTTGACGCCGGCCACTCCGACGACGTCCGGCTCCTGGAGTCGGCCTATGCCGTAGACCCACTCACGCGTACTGGCCTCCATGAGCTCGGCATCGACGAAGCCCTGGAGCGCGGTCCGCTCTTGCCGCGTAAGGAGCGCATCCATGAGGTGAAGGAGGCGCTGAAGCAGTGAATGACCTCTATCGCCCGCAGTTTCTTCCCGACCTGCTGATCGCTGCCCTCGACCGGAACGCCAACCACCCGTTCCTCTACATCGACGATGAGGTCATCACAGCCAGGCAGATGCGCGACCAGGTCAGCCGCTACGTCCAGGCGTTTCGTGCCCGGGGCATCGTCCAGGGCCAGGGGGTGGCCACGCTGTCGAAGAACCGCCCCGAGGTGCTGTGCTCGATGGGCGCCGTCATGGTCGGAGGTTGCCGCAATACGCCCCTGCACCCATTGGGCTCGCTCGAGGACCATGCCTATGTCCTGCAAGACGCGGGCATCGACACGCTTATCTTCGACCCAGCCTTCGCCGAGCGGGCAGGGGAACTGGAAGAGCGCGTGCCAACCCTGACGAAGCTGCTCTCCTACGGTGAAGCAGATGTCGGTGAGGACCTGGTCTCACTGGCCGCCTCGTTCGAGCCCCAGCGCCTGCTCGCACCGCGTGTCGATGCCGAGGATCTCTCTGCCATCGCCTACACGGGAGGGACCACCGGCCAACCCAAGGGGGTGATGAACACCTACCGGGGGAGCGCCACCATGGCCCAGATCATGGTGTCGGAGTGGCAGTGGCCCGACGAGGTCCGCCACCTCATCTGCACCCCGCTCAGTCATGCGGGGTCCTCGATGTTCGTGCCCTTGCTCCTTCGCGGTGGCTCCATGGTCGTCATCCCCGGGTTCGAGGCCGGTGCCGTCCTCGAGGCCATCCAGCGGTATCGGATCACGACGACGATGCTGGTCCCGTCCATGCTGTACGCCCTCCTCGACCACCCACGCTTCGGAGACACCGATCTCTCCAGCTTGGAGACCATCTACTACGGGGCGTCGCCGATGTCTCCAGCCCGACTGCAAGAGGCGATCGGCAAACTTGGCCCGATCTTCTTCCAGTTCTACGGACAGACCGAGTGTCCCCAGACAGTCTGTGTGCTGCGGAAGGAGGAGCACGACCCCAGCGATCCCAGCCGCCTCGCCTCCTGTGGCCGACCAGTGCCCTGGGTCCGGGTCGGACTCCTCGACGAGCAGGGTCGGGAGGTGCCGACGGGCCAACCCGGAGAACTGTGCGTCCGAGGCCCACTGGTCATGAAGGGCTACTGGAACAAGACAGAGGAGACGGAACAGGCCCTCGAGGGTGGCTGGCTGCATACCGGTGACGTGGCGCGCCAGGACGAGCAGGGCTTCCTGACCATCGTGGACCGGAAGAAGGACATGATCGTCTCCGGTGGCTTCAACGTCTTCCCCCGGGAGATCGAGGACGTAATTGCCACCCACCCCAGCGTGGCAGCCGTGGCCGTAGTCGGTGCACCCGACGACAAGTGGGGTGAAGCGGTGACGGCCGTGGTCGTGCTCCGTGACGGTGCCACCCTGGATACGGAAGAGCTCATCGCCCTGGTCAAGGAGCGGAAAGGCTCCCATCACGCGCCGAAAGCGGTGGACGTCGTGGACTCCATTCCGATGAGCCCGCTGGGTAAGCCTGACAAGAAGGCTCTGCGCTCCCGGTACTGGGCCGATCGAGACCGGCTCGTCCACTAATGGAACTTGCCGGGCGTTCCGCCCTGGTCACTGGTGGGGCGGGCGGGCTGGGTGCCGCCACCGTCCGCCATGTCGCGGGCTTGGGAATGCGGGTGGCCATCTTCGATCGAGCGGGTGACATGGCGGCGGCTCTGGCTGCCGAACTGGGCGATGCAACAGTGGCTGTCGGGGGTGACGTGTGCGATGACGACGACGTGGCCGCAGCCGTCAGCGCGGCGCAAACCTTGGCCCCGATCGCCCTCGTCGTGAACATCGCTGGTGGGGGAGTACGGAGCCAGCGCACGGTGTCACGCGACGGCGCGCCCCATGACCGGGCCGCCTTCGAGTACACGATGGCCATCAACGCCCTCGGTACATTCAATGTCAGCCGTCTGGCGGCGGCGGCGATGGCCAGCAACGACCCCGATACAGATGGGCAGCGCGGAGTGATCGTGAACACGTCCTCCTTGGCCGGATTGGAGGGACAGGCTGGTCAGCTGGCCTACGCGGCGGCCAAAGCGGCCATCGCCGGTATGACCCTTCCCATGGCCCGTGACCTGGCCCCACTCGGAATCCGAGTCTGTGCCATCGCCCCAGGCACCATGGAGACGCCCGTGTTCCAGAGCGCACCCGAGGAGCTGAAGGAGCGCCTGGTCCGCGACATCGTGTTCCCCAAGCGGATGGGGCGCCCGGAGGAGTTCGCCCAGACGGTGGCCATGATCGCCGGCAATCCCTATCTGAACGGTGAGGTCATCCGTCTCGATGCCGCCTTGCGGTTTCCGCCTAAGTAGTTCCCACCCACCCTGCCCATCGAACCTGGAGCCACCATGACGACTCGATCCCTCCAATCCCGGTCGGTGATTGTGACCGGCGGCGGCACTGGCATCGGCGCCGCCTGTGCCTTCACTGCAGCTGAGGAAGGCGCATCGGTCACCATCTGCGGTCGCACCGAGGCCAAGCTCGAGGCCACCGCGGAGCGGATCCGTTCCGCCGGTGGCAGCGTGACCACGGTGGTGGCCGATGTCACCGTCGAGGACGACGTAGCCCGGGTCGTGGACCGAGCCGCCGAGTTCGGAGGTGGCCTGCACGGCGTAGTGGCCAATGCGGGTGGGGGAGGGGGCCTCGCTCCCTACCACCTTCAGGCCGAAAGCGAGTTCGTACGGGTCCTCCACCTCAACGTCGTCAGCACCATGTTGTGCATCAAGCATGCCGTACCCCATCTGGCCAGGGCCGGAGGAGGATCGTTCGTGGCCATGTCCTCCATCGCCGGGCACGTGACCCACCCGAACTTCGGTGCCTACCCGGTGGCCAAGGCCGGAATCGAGTCCATGGTGAAGAATGCGGCAGACGAATACGGGAGCGCCAAGGTCCGTTTCAACGCCATCCAGCCCGGCTTCACGACCACCGAGGTGATGGAGGGCATCGAACGGGGCGGGCCCGTGTGGGCGAGCTACGTCGAGAACACGCCACTCGGTGATGTCGGTCATCCCGAGGACATTGCCGGTGTGGCCCGCTTCCTGCTCTCCGACGAGTCGCGGTGGATCACCGGCCAGACGATTGCCGTCGACGGTGGCCACTGCCTCCGGGCGGGGCCCGACTACTCGGTCTATGTAGGGATGGCGTTCGATTCAGCTGCCCTCGATCCACGAAACGCCCGGTAGAGGCATGCGGCTCCATCGGAGAGATGATCGGGGTTCGCGGCCATGACCGGCCCAGAGGCGCTAGCTGGTGACGAGCAGGTGCTCCAAGCCTTCCGGGTGATCGATGAGCGTCTCGCCGCCGGGGGCCCACGCCAGGTACTGGACCTGCTTCGCGGACGCCTGATCGGCGAACTTCTCGGTGACAGCCGTCGGGTCGCGGCCGCCCTTACCCGAGACTTCTCCCTGGTCACCCATGCCGGTGGTTCCACCACCACCCTCGCCGGTCGGGACATGGTGGACGGGATCACCCGGCAGGGCGACGCCGGCGTGATGCTCTGGACGGAGCTCGACCATCTGGTGGCCGACAGCAGCACCGTGGGGGGCGATGGGCTGTTGCACACCTACCAGCCCGACCCGGGTTCCGTCACCAGCCTCCCCTTCGCCTTCTTCATCCGTTACGCCGAAGGGCTCATGGCATCAGAGGCGGTCTACCTGGACGTCGCCGCCACGGTCACGACACCCGTTCCTGAGGGGAGCAGGCCATCGGTCGACCGAATCCGGGGCTTCCTCGACGCTTGACGAACTCTCCGGACGAACGCCGCCGTCTCACATGACCGTCGAGTAGTCCCGCGGTAGTCGGTCCGGTGGGCGGTCGAAGGATCGGACGATGGCTTGCACCGACTTGGAGGCAACGAGCCTTCCATCGGCCGTGAACACCCTGACCTGCGACTGCGTCGATCCACGCCCGGCCCAGATCGAGCGGGTCTCGGTCAGCAGCCACTCGCTTACGTCGACGTCGTCGTGAAAGGCGATCGTGGCGTTGACCGGTCCCATGGACACCGTGCGATGGGCGGCAGCCTCGGAGATTCCCGGGTGGGGCCGTAGGGCCGCCCCGATCGAGTAGTGGGTGGTGGCCTGGGCCAGGAGGGCCTGATGGAGGGCCTGGGTGGCCGGTGCCGCGGCGAACCTCGTCCAGAGGTAAAGCTCGGGCGGGCCCGCCGGGCCGTCCTGGCGGGCGTAGGCGTCGTCGACGACCCGGACATCGCGGCCCAGGACACTGAAGTCATGGCGAGGGCATTCCGAGGGCGGGGGAACGTCGGGCATGGGCCCGACGTGCCGGATCAGGTCATCGCTTCCGATGTCGGACATCACCAACCCGGTCGCCCGCACCGATGTCTCCTGGGACACCGCGACACCGAAGGTGGAGAGCGTGGATCCCTGACGATGGGGCTCGAGGGCGAGGTCGAGCGGTGCGTCGAAGGATACGGCCTTCAAGAAGGCCATATGAGCCGAGGACACCCGTTGATCGGGCCTGCTCTTGGCGGCCGCCACGATGGCCGCGCCGAGCAGCTGTCCTCCCTCGACCACGTTGCGCCGCTCCTTGTGCCACTCCATCGGGAAATAGGTGCCCAGGCGAGGGTTGGGATAGGGCGGGGTGGAGAAGGATCCCTCACCGTTCGGAGCGGCGTCCATGAGTGCGACGAGATCGGCAGTCGTTCCCCACATGGGGAAGCGGACGGTGGCCTCGTCGCCGTCCTCGAACGGGATGGAGCCGGTGACCTCGACCCGGTCGGTGTAGAAGGCGCCGTAGCCGGCCAGACCGGCAACCTCGTCCATCGGGTTGGGGTACCACCACAGGGCATCGTCGAGCACGACGCCTTTGACAGACAGGGAGTAGTAGCTCGCCTCACCCTTGAACGGGCAGATCGTGTGGTGATCGGTCTCGGTGAGGACCGAATCCACCACGTCCTCGAGCGGGAAGTACAGCTGATCCCGGTGGTCGGATTCACGGACGAGCACACAGCGGCTGCTCTCGGCGACGAGGATCCCGCCGACCGACGCCCGTCCGACCCCGGCCATGGGCACGATATCGATGGCGTAGCCGGGATACTTCGGCCATGCGCTCTCGACCCGGCTCACCTGGCCATCCTAGGTTCGGGCTGGGCATCGACCGGATGGGATTGGAGCGCCAGAAACCGAATGTGCATGGGAAAAACCATAGTTGACGTCAATATTGAGTTCTGGCTAGCTTCCGGTGATGCGGAGCACGGGCGACCGAGCGTGGCGATGAGTGGTCGTCGGTGATCTACAACATCGCCGACCTGTTCGAGTTCGTGGTCGACGCCGTCCCGGACCGGCCGGCACTGGTGGGCGGATCGGCCCGACTGACCTACGGACAGCTCGACAGGAGAGCCAACGGGTTCGCCCACCACCTCCTGACCTCCGGAACCGCCCCGGGTTCATTTGTGGGAGTGCTGGCCCGTAACCGGGTGGAATGGTTGGAGGTCATGCTGGGGTGCTTCAAGGCCAGGATGGTCCCGGTCAATCTCAACTTCCGCTACGTGGCTCCCGAGCTCCGGTACGTCGTGGAGAACGCTGAGCTGGCGGTCCTGGTCTTCGAACGGGCATTCACCCAGCTGGTCGAGGACGCCTGCGGATCGACGGCCAGGGAGCCCCGTCTCCTGGTCCTCGACGATGGCACGGCTCCATCGGCCGACGCTCCCGGCGACGCCCGTATCGACCGGTATGAGACCGCCCTGGCTGTCTCCGATCCGGGCCGGGCAGGACTTCCGCAGCGTTCCGGCGACGACCACTATGTGCTGTATACCGGAGGGACGACCGGGATGCCGAAGGGCGTGGTCTGGCGTCAGGAGGATCTCTACCTCGGACCCCTGGGGGGCGCGCTCCGCAAGGGCGGACCGGTTGCGAGCGCCGAGGACCTGACGGACCGCCTGCCACCGGCCGACTCCCGTCAAGTGGTTCTCGTGATCCCGCCGCTCATGCACGGCACCGGCCAATGGATCTCACTCAGCTCCCTTCTGTCAGGAGCCACGGTCGTCCTGTACGCCGACCCCACCTTCGACGCCGGGCGGGTCTGGCGGATCGTCGACGAGGAGCGGGTCACGATGCTGGTCATGGTGGGCGACGTCATGGGCCGCCCGCTGGTCGAGGCCCTCGAGTACGCCGACGACATCTCGACCCTGTCAATCCTCGTCACGTCCGGAGCGCCGCTGTCGGAGGCCGTACGCCGTCAGTTCCTGGATCGACTGCCCGGTCTTCGCATCATCAACCGGCTCGGCTCGAGCGAGAGCGGAACGATCGCTACCGGTTCGGCCAGCTCCTCAACGGGGTCGGACACCACGGGGAGATTCACGGTCAACGATGACACGGCTGTCCTCGACGAGCAGCTCCGCCGGCTGGTACCGGGAGACGGTGGCCACGGGCGACTGGCCCGCCGAGGGCACATCCCGCTCGGCTACTTCAAGGATCCCGAGAAGACCGACGCGACGTTCGTCACCGATCCGGACGGGGTCCGCTGGGTCCTTCCGGGTGACTTCGCCACCGTCCTGGGCGACGGACAGATCGCACTCCTGGGTCGAGGTTCCTCCACCATCAACACTGGTGGTGAGAAGGTCTTTCCTCAGGAAGTCGAAGAGGCCCTGCAGAGCCATCCGTCGGTGTTCGGTGCAATCGTGGTCGGTGTCCCCGACGAACGCTTCGGTGAGGCCGTAGCCGCCGTGGTGCAGCCCCGTTCCGGCACGTCGCCCACTCTGGACGAACTCGGAGCCCACTGCCGACGGGTCATTGCCGGCTACAAGGTGCCAAAGCGCATGGTGCTGACCGATGAGCTGCCAATCACGTCCGTCGGGAAGCCGGACCTGGCGGGCGCCCGGCGTCTGCTCGAGGGATCGCCGCGTGCGCCGCTGTCACCCAGGAAGCGGTCGCTTCCTCGATAGCGGTGACGACACTCGTCATGTCCGAGGACCCGCCAGCCGGTAGCCAGCATGGCCGGACCCGTCGGCACGCTTGTCTCGGATGTAGGGATGCAATCAGGTCCCCCGGTGGACCGGGACGTGGGAGTAGCCGGCCACGTTGGACATCTGCACCCGCTCCAGTCGGTCCTCGTCCACGGCGAACTCGGGCCAACGCTTGGCCAGCTCCTCGATTGCCACCCGGCTCTCCATACGGGCCAGGGCGGCCCCCAGGCAGCTGTGGATGCCGTAGCCGAACCCGATGGACAGGCTGGGCGGACGGTCGATCACGAAGTCGTCGGGCCGGTCGAAGAAGCGCTCGTCCCGGGTGGCCGACCCGGTGACCAGAATGGTCGGGAAGCCGGCCGGGATGGTCACCCCGCTGACCACCGACTCCTGCACCGAGAATCGGCCCTGGTACTGGGAGGGTGGGTAGTAACGCAGGATCTCCTCGACGGCCCCGGGGATGGTGGCCGGATCCTCCTTGACCAGCCGGTACTGGTCGGGGAACGTGTGGAAGAGGTACACGGCGTTCCCGATCAGCTTGGTCACCGTCTCCGCTCCCGCACCGCCCAACAGGGTGGCGAAGCCGGCGATCTCCTCGTCCTCCAATCGGGTCATCTGGCCGTCGCCCCGATCCACCTCGACCTCGGTCAGTCGGGTGACCATGTCGTCGCCCGGATGCTTCCGCTTCTCCTGGGCCAGCTCGTACCAGTAGATCCCGGCCTCGAGCATGGCCTGGGTTCCCTCGGGGGTGGGGTCCATCTGGCCCGGCTCCCGGTGGAGTCCGATGTCGAGCCAGTGGCGGATCTGCTGGCGCTCACCCTCGGGCACCCCGAGCATGCGCGAGATGATCTCGACCGGGAAGAGGGCGCTGAAGTCGGCCACCGCGTCGAACGAGTCGGCATCGTCGAAGGGGGTGAGGAACGAGGTGATCACCTCACGGATCATGGGCTCCATGGCGCTCACCGCCCTCGGGGTGAAGACCCGGCTGACCAGGGCCCGGAGCCGGTCGTGCTCGGGAGGGTCCATCATGATCATGGAGCGGTACATCTTGATGATCTCGGGATCGGTGTTCAGCGAGGAGAGGTCCACGCCGTGGGAGCTGGAGAAGGTGGGCCAGTCCTTGTGGGCGGCACAGACGTCCTCGTAGCGGAAGAGGGCCCAGAAGCCGTACTTCTCGTTGAACAGGACTGGCGCCTCGTCTCGCAGCCGCCGGTAGAGGTCGTAGGGACCGTTGAAGTACTCCTCGGAGAAGGGGTCGAACTCGAGGGGCCCCTCGCCCTCCGTCGCCGTACTTGTCATCGGCCATCTCCTGGTTGTTCAGCGTGCTGTGTCAGATCAACCGTAGTGACCGGCTGGTGCTCTTCTTTCGATGTTCCCCCGCGGCCGGGGTCGGCCATCTGCAGCGCATTCATGAAGAGCATGGCGAGGTGCTCGACCCCCTCATCGAATGGGCAGTCCAGCCGCCCCTCGGAGAGCCACATCTCGGGGAATCGGTCTGTCATGGAGCCCAGCACGGCGGCGGCGACCAATGGGTTGAGGCGGCTGTCGACGACTCCGTGGGCCTGAAGGCGGCTGATCGAATCGGCGACGAGCGCTCGATCCTGGGCACTGCGTTGCGTCCGGGCCTTCCCCAGGATAGGATCATGTCGGGAAACCTGCTCGATGACACCCATGATTCGGGCTTCCTGACGGTAGCGCTCGAGGTAGAGGCGAATCGCCGCCCTGATCCTCTCGTGAGGAGTGGCACTCGATGCCCTGTCGAGGATCACATCTCCGAGCGGTGCTCCGAGTTCCTCGTCAACGCGGAGGGCCACCTCGCGAAAGATCTCCTGCTTCGAGGTGAAGTACGTGTAGAAGGTGCCCTGCGCCAGATTGGCGCGAGCCGTGATGTCCGAGATCCGGGCGTCGAGCAGCCCCTCCTCCTCGAACACCTCTTTCGCAGCCGCAAGGAGCCGTGCGCGGGTGAGGGCCCCCTTCTTGCTCAGCGGGCGAGGCTCGTCGAACTGTTCACGGTCTGCGGTAGCACCGACCGCTATCTCAGACGTTTGGAGGGGAGTCACGGCAGCACCCGATCAGTTGAGTAGCGCACGGTATTCCGAGCAGATCGGCTCAGGCCGGGACCTTGAGGGCGGCAGCCAGGTTGCCCCCCATGATCCTCTTGACGTCCTCTTCGGGCAGGCTCTCGAGCTCCTTGACGTAGGAAAGCGGATCAGCCAGGCCTTCGGGATGGGGGAAGTCCGAGCCGAAGACCACCCTCTCGGGGCCGATGGCCTTGATGAGGCCGACCGGATCCTCCTCGAAGAACGGGTGGATCCAGATGTTCCGTCGGAGGACGGCGACGGGATCCTCGTCGTAGAGACGGGGCTGCTTGGCGTAGGAGTGCCCGAGGGCGTCGATGAGCGGAAGCACCCAACTCGACCCGTTCTCGACAGGCAGAATGCGCAGCCCGGGGAAGCGCGAGAGCATGCCATGGGTCACCGCCGAGCACATGGCGTCGAAGATGCCCCGGGACATGAGGTGCTGAACGTCCTGGAACGCTGTGGTGTCCGCGAACGGCAGCATCTCGTCGAAGTGTCCCTCCCACTGGTTGAAATACCGGGTCAGACCGTCGTCGGACGAGTGCATGCCGACCGTGATGTCGTACTCCTGGACCTTGGCCCAGAACGGGTCGAACTCCGGTAGGGCGAAGGAGCGGAAGCCCCGCAGGCTTGGCACCGGAGCCGGCCTGATCAGGATGATCTTGGCGCCGTGCTCAACGATCCAGTCGAGCTCACGGATCGCTTCGTCGACGATGGGCAGCGTGATCACGGGAGCGGGGAAGATGCGGTCCCGATAGTTGAATGTCCACTCCTCGAGCATCCACTGGTTGAACGCATGGACGACGGCGTGCGTGGCCTCGGGGTCTTTGGTCAGCCGCTCCTCGAGGACACTGGCCAGCGTGGGCCACATGATGGCCCGGTCGACACCCTGTTGGTCCATCAGCTTGAGGCGCGGCTCGGGTCGGAAAAACGCTTCCGGGGAACGGATGGCCTCGCCGAGGATCTCCCGGCGGGATTTCCCCTCCGGGTTGCCGTTCTTGAAGAAATCCTCCTGGGCACCGGGACGAGCCACCTTGGTGAACGTGGGGTTCGGGATGTACTCGGAGATCGTTCCCTTGATGACGAGCTTGTCCCGGCCGTTTATCTGGACGACCTTGACCGCGTTCTTGTACTCGTCCGGTAAGTAGCGCGTGAAGGCGTCAGCCTGCTCGTACATGTGGTTGTCGGCGTCGAACACCGGATAATCGAGCGTGGTACCCATCTTCATTCCTTCCGTGAATCTCAGGATCCAGATGCCATGGGACCCCACGGCAGCCTGTCTCGCTAAGGTCACAGTATATGAATCTGACGTCGGAACCAATTTTGTGCCTCGGCCGTGAATACTGAAACGATCGAATCGTGCCCGGAATCCAACTCGTAACCGCACTGGGGAGTTCCTTCGCCGCCGGGCCTGGCATCGAGCCCATTGCGGATCCGGTGGCCATGCGGTCCGAGAAGAACTACGCCCACCTGCTCGCCGAGCGTCTTGGCGCCCGTCTCGTGGATCTGACGGTGTCCGGTGCCACCACCGCCAACATCATCGATACGCCGCAACAGATGGGTGAGGGAGTGGAATATCCCGCCCAGCTCGACGGCGTCCCCGCCGATAGCGACGTGGTGACCATCACGGCTGGAGGCAACGATCTTCTTTTCGCCCCGGCCCTGCTCTACGTGGCCTGGTCGCACACCGAACCGGACTCACCGATCGTTCCGTTGCTCGAGTCCATGGTCCCTGATGGGATCCCTCATCCGACTGACTCCACTGTCGAGGAAGCGACTGAGGGCCTCGTTCGGGTGGTGAGGGGGGCACGTGCGAAGGCGGGCTCGGCACGGATCGTCCTGGTCGACTACCTCACCGTGCTCGACGCTGATTCTGCCGGCGCCACTCCGTTCTCCGAGGAAGAAGTTGGTCAGTTCCTCGTCATCCAGAGGGCAATCGGCCAGATCTTCCGGGATGCAGCTACTCAGTCGGAAGCGGAGTTGATTCCCGCCTCGTCCCTGAGTGCCGGTCACGCTCTGGGCTCCTCGGTGCCATGGGTGCAGCCCTTCCACCCAAATTTGATGGAGACCGGTGGTTCCTTCCACCCGAACGAGGCCGGGATGACAGCTATCGCAGTGGAGTTGGAACGAGTACTCGGCTCCTGATGCCCGCCGGTGCCTGTGGTTCCTCGGGTTCGGGTCGTCGGGAATACCCAACATTTCACCCAACAAATCCGTTCC
>Ga0302202_10004275_pt1 | contig 15244 bp, 4 predicted proteins | sample II_Bog_N3_3_FD_194579 | JGI IMG/M metagenome (GOLD analysis project Ga0302202, IMG submission 194579) | Peat permafrost microbial communities from Stordalen Mire near Abisko, Sweden - II_Bog_N3_3 | ecosystem: Environmental > Terrestrial > Soil > Wetlands > Peat | place: Sweden: Abisko, Stordalen...
CCAGCACCAGCCGGTGCGCCGCATCGACGCCAAGCTGGACGTCGGCGCGGGGCACTGGCACAGGGGAAGCGGCGGCGGGCAGTTCGCTGCGAAAGACCAGGGTTCGGTCAGTGCCTTGGATGCGGACCGTCTCCCCTCGCAGCCCGCCCGGGTCCATCTGCTCGATCAGACCGCGCACGATGCGGTCGACAGCATCGAGGTCGGCATTGCGCGCCACCGCCTGCGCCTGGTCCTTCCACGCAAGCAGGCCGAATTGCACGCCCTGGTTGAGCGCGGCCATCAGGAACCCCAGCACCACCAGCGCCGCCAGAACCTCCAGCAGCGTGAACCCGGCCTGGCCGCCGGAACGATGGCATGCCGGCCGGCTACCGGCGCCGCAAATCGGCCTACTCCCCGCCGAAGCCGGTGACTTCGACGCTGATGACGGAGCCGGTTTGGCCTGCAGCGACGCCGGCCGTGCGGCTGCCGACCGCCTGCTCCGCCGCCAGGGAGCTGGCGCCCGACACTGCGCTCGCCGCAGCCAGGGCGCCAAGATTGGGCGTGACCACGCTGGGCAAGCCGGAAGTATGCCCCTGGACCTGGATGTTCGCGGCGTTCACCACGGTGAGGGCGGCGATGTTGGCGTTGCCGGAGACGCGGATGCCGGCCTCGCCCGCGTCGATCGTCCCGAGCGGGGCGATCAGATCGACGTCACCGGGCGCGGTGCCGGCCAGCGGGGCGAGCGTCCCGATGCCACCGCCTTGCGCGGGCGGCTGCGGCAGGACGGTGACGTTGCCGAACGGGTCATAGTCGATGCTGACCGGGCTGAACACGCTGACCGAGTTGGAGCTGCGGCCGGCGTTGATGTCGCCGGCCGCCGACCAGACGGTGATGCCGCCGCCGAACGTTGTGAACACCCGGCTGGTGCCGAGCAGCACGCTGCCCCAGGTGTAGATGCCGATATCGCCCTGGCCTTCGGTCAGCACGCCGGTGCTGGTGGAGTTGACCGAGTCGGTCGTCCGGCCCAGCAGGAGCTGGCCGCCCGGCGCCAGAAGGCTGATCGCGCCGCCGGCATCGGTGCGGATCAGCGAGCCGGCGACCGTCTGGTTGACGTAAGGGCCGTTCTGTTGCGCCTGAGTCGCGATCGTCGTTGATCCGAACAGCGTGATGTCACCCTGATAGCCCGTGCCGGGGAACAGCGCGGCGATCGCCTCGCGGCCGCGAACGTAGCTCTTGGCCCTCGCGCTCGCTGGGTCGTTGAACTCGCGCCCGCTAAGCCGAAGCTCGGTGAAGTAGATCTGCAGCAGCAACGGCGCCTGTTGTGCCACGGGCAGCGCCTGGAAGAAGCCGAGCGCGCCCTCGGCGCTGCCGGTGTAGCCAAAATTCTGCTCCAGGTAGGCAAGCAGCGCCGACTGGTAGGTTGCGGCGACCTTACCGTTGTCGGCGCCGGCATCGATCGGTGTGCCGGTTGCAGCCTGATTGGCCGGATTGAGGTAGAGGGCGGTGAAGCGGGTCCAGTCCGGCCCGGCGGCGCCGACGCCGGCGAGCGCGATGATGCTGGCGCCGCCCGACAGGGTGCCGGCCGTGCGCTTCACCACACCGAGGCTCTGCAGCACGCCTCTGTCGGCCTGATACAGGTTGCGGCCGGCCTGCACCTCCAGCGTGCCGGGGCCGAGGATCTGCGCGTTCGCGTAGATAATGTCGCGCCCTGCGACGATCGAAGAAACGTCCCCTTTGGTGTCATTGAGGAACAGGTCGCCCACGCCGCTGCCGTCGGTCGGTGGGGACGTTAGCGCCGAGACGACGGGGTTACTGAAGATGGCATTGATGCTATCGCCGCTACGCTCGTAACCGACCGTGAAGGACTGAGTGGTGGTATCGCCCGTGCCGACGATATCGTTGCCGGCGCGGATCTCCACCGGCTTCCCCGCCACGTACCAGGGGGAGAGTCCGGTATTGAACCGTCGTGTCTCGCCTGTCCGGAAGTTCACGATATCCACGCCGGCATAGACGAGCGCCGGCTGGGTATCCCCCGCATGCAACGTCCCAGTGGCGGTATCCGGTCCAAATGCGAAATCGGTTAGAAACGCCCAGGGCGCGGCCGAACCTAGGGTGCCCTGCGTACCGGATTCACTCAGATTGCTCACTACTTTTCGGTTTGAATCGGATTCAGCGAAGGCCGGCTGCGATGGAGTCGGTAGCGCGCCTGTTGCCGCGCCCGAGATGTCGAATGTCATGTTCTGAACGAAGCCTGATCCGCTGCTGCCGACGATGGAATCAGCGGCAATCAGCTCAAGCTGTCCGTTCGCCGCCGGCGCCAGCTCCACGGCTATTTTTTCGGTCCCCGCATAGCCGATGCTGCCGTTCGCAGCGATGACCTTCAGCGTCGGCGGATACACTGCGCGGATGACAAATGTCCCGTCTTCCGTCGCCCCGCTGTCGTAGAACCCGTACGCTCCGCCAGCGCTCGGCGCCGTTGGCGTCACGTTGCCGCCCAGCGAGAACAGATCGGCTTCTGTCCTGGGCTGCCACAGCGAGAACCAGGTCAGGCCGGTGACCGATCCCGTGCTGGTGGTGAGGGTCGACAGGTATTGCTGCGGCAGGCGCGTCGGATCGGACACCGCGCCGATGACGAGGTCGCGCCGCGTTTCGATCGAAATCTCGGCGTCGCCGGGCGCCACAGTGATGCCGTCGCCGCCGTTCACGCCGGTCGCCGCCAGGGGCGAGATCGTTCGCGGATCACTGACATTTGTGGCATAGGTCGAGGGCGCCTGCCCGACCGCACCAGTGCGAATCGAGATCGCCCCCCGAAGGTCGGTCACCGTGCCGCTCAACTGCTGGATAAGACCGTCGCTCGCCGGGTTCAGGTTGCCGCCCACGCGGATGATGACGTCGCCGCCGCCGGTCTGCGTGAGGCTGCCGCTGCTCATCCGGCCGGTGGAGGCCACCGCCACGTCAAGCCCGGAGCTTTTGCAATCAGCCGCACAGCTCGAGCTGGTATTGGCCTGGACGCCCGCGTTGCCGCCGGCGAGCACGGTGACATTGCCGCCGCCCAGCGCACCAAACCCGGTGAACCCGACAAACTGTGGAAGCGCGCCCACTTGCGGCTCGTACCCATTCAGATTCAATGGGTTCACGCTACTGCCGAAATTGATCCCCCACGCAGCCGGCTGGCTTCCGACCTGCGTGGTCACACCGCTCCCGCCCTGGCGCCACAGCCAATTGCCGATACCATCGCTCGGCAGATAGGCAAAACGAACGCCTGGCTTTCCCGGATCGAGCTGGATGTAACCGCCGACATTGCCCTGCGTGGAGACGAGCAGGTTGCCGCCGCCCGCCGGATACGACACAGGCTGGGTCACCCCAAACACAAAGGCCGGGTCCACGGCGCCCTGCTGGCTGCCCGCCGTGTAGACGCCGTACGGCGACAATTCCTGCACATCGCCGGCAGCCAACAGCTCCAGATCGCCTGTTCCGGTACGGATCACGTTGAACTGGCCATTCGTGGGATCGTAGGAGCCGGCGGTGCCCAGCGTAATGCTGCCCGGGCTGGGGTCCGCCGTGGTCGGCGCCGGCACAGCGCTCGCCGCCCGCACAATGCGGCTGTCGGCCGCCCCGATGTCCGCGCCGGCGACCAGCCGCAGCGACCAGGACGGACCGCCGAGCAGCGTCCCGCCGGCAACCGGCTGACCGGAGGACAGCGCGAAACCGTCCGTGATGCTGCCGGTGACGGTGAGCGTGTCGGCCGCGCGCAGCACCAGCGCGCCGGGTTCACCGCCATAGCGGAACTGCGACAGATCGATCGTGCCCGAGACCGTCAGCCCGCCGTTGCTGATGATCTGCATGCCGGGCCGAAGGTGATACGCCGAGCCAAGCGCGATCAGGCCGGATACGTCGTCACCTGCGGTCCCCGCTGCGACGAAAGCCTGGCTCTTCGCATTCAGCCCGCTCAGCACGGCCTGCGTCACCGTGCCATTGTCGCGTTCCGCCGTCGCGAAGCCGTACAGCGCGACACTCTGCGCTCCGGCGATGGACACCCCGGCGGGAACAGAGACGCTGACCCTGGCGCTGTTCGGCACGTCGGCGACGTTCAACAGGACAACGCCCTGGTTGCCGATCTGCGCCGCGGCGGGCGAGCTGACATCGATCCTGGCGCCCGGATCGATCTGAAGCGTCGTGTTCGTTGTCCCAAGCGTCCCCGCGGCAGTGAGTTCGATCGTCGCGCGGTTCTCCGCCGGGATCGGCACGCCGTCGCTGTCGGTCCAGGCATGCGCCGCATGGGCGTCGAGCCGGGCGCCCCCGCCGATTACCAGCACGGTCTGTGCGGCCAGCCGGATCGTTCCCGGATGCGGCCCGCTCGCGTTGATCGTTCCGCCGACAGTCAAGCTGCCATTGTCGACGGACACTTCGACATCGCTCGCCTTCACCGCGCCGGTGATGTCGAGACTGCCCTGCTTGAGGTCGAAGGCCCGGCTCCCATAGAACCCACCCGCATCGAGCACGGCATTGAGGGTGCCGAACGCGTCACTGAGCGTCCCGGCGCCGCCCAAGGTCTGCACGCGGGCGCCGAAGCTGCCGCCGGCGCCGGGCGTGGTCCCGGTCGAGGCGCCATAGAGCGTGCCGGCGAGCGCCACCGACCCGCCCGACCCGGCGGTCGCCGTGATGCTGATGGAGCCCGCGTCGGCGTTGACCGCGGAGACGTTGATTCGCCCCCCCGGCGCCTGCGTCACGTTGCCTCTCGCGCTCTCGATCAGCACGTCGCCGCCCCAGCCATAATTGGTCTGGTCGAACAGCGTGAAGGGGCGACCGCTGAGATCGAGGTTCGAGCCGGCGCCGAGCGTCACGTCGCCGGTCGCGTTGACGGTGAGCCGGCCGCCCGGCAGCCCGATCGCCGTGTCGATGTCGATCCTCTGGGGCCAAATGTTCAAGGTTGGGTCGCCGCCGAGGCGCAGCTCGGCACCCAGCGATCCGACGCCGGCCGGCGCCGCCGCATTGGCGCCGACGATGCGGAGCACGCCCGTCGCGGTGATGGTGTCCAGCGATCCCGCCTGGCCGGTGAGCAGGGGCGTCGTCAGCGTCAGATTGCCGGTCGCCGCGAGCGATCCCGCGTTGTTGGCCGTGATCTGGTCGGTGGCGGTGAGGTTTACGTTCTTGAAGCCCTGCACCAGCCGGTTCAGCGTGACGGCGCCGCTGTTGGGCTGGTCCTCCGGGCCGTAGCCGAACACGATGCGGTTGGCCGAGACGTTCAGCGTGCCGGTGCCAAGCCTGCCGCTCGGGTTGCCCGGCGTTGCGCTCGCGGTGCCGGTGGCGACGCCGTTCCAGTAGAGCGTGCCCGCGGTCAGCGTGAAGGTGTCGGACGCCGTACCGTAGCCATAGATCGCCGGCGTGTTCAGCGCGATCGAGCCGAGGCGCGCGTTGGTCGTCGCGGGGTTGAACGGATCGGCGGTGCCGTAAAGGTTCAACGCGTTCGCAGTGAGCGTCAGGTGCTGCAGCGATGGAATGGCGACGGACGGATCGGCGGACGGGACTCCTGCGAGCAGCGTGGCCAGCGCGGTATCGGTCAGGGTCAACCCAGACAGTGTCCCGCCTGCTGCCGCTTTCGCCGCTGCGAGCGCACTGGCGGCACCAAGGTTGATCGTGTCAACCGAGACGTTGAGGCGCGACGCCCCGAATGTCACCGCGCCGAAGGAGGCGCTGCTGGCTGCGAAGGCGATCGTGCCGTCCGTGTAGAGCGTGGTTGTGCCGGAGCAGGTTCCCGGCGTCCCACAAGTGCCGATGGCGATCGAGCCGGTGGAGGCGTTCGCTGGCGGCAGGAACACAAGCTGTCCATTGGACACGGCAAGAACGTTGACGCCATAGCCGGACGGGTTTTGAGGCTGATAGACAACACCGGCCGCGAAATCGGGTCCGGTGAATCCGAGGCCAAGCGTGTCGATGCCGGCGCCCTGCTCGACCGTGATGGGTTGACTGCCTGTAAGGAGGAAGACCTGCGGCGCCCGCAGCACAGCGCCGCTGCGCAGGGTGACCGAACTGTCCGCGATGCCGACCGGCTCGTCAGTCAAGGTGCTGCTGGTGTTGAACGTGACAATGTCGCTGTTGGCGCCGAACTGAGGAGTGCCGCCAATGGACAGCGTCGCCGCGCCAAGTGCGTTCAGGTCCGCCGCCGGAACGCCGATATTGCCGGCCGCCGGAGTCCCGCCCGCCGGCAGGATATCGAGGCCGCTATAGGCGCTGCTGGCAAGGACGACGACCTCGGCCGTGCCGCGGTAGCCGCCCGCAGCCGCGGCAAAGTTCGCCTGCCCGGCGAAGGTGAAGGCGGTTCTGCCGCTGCCGTCCTGTTGCGGCCCGCCGGCGAGACCGATCACCAAAGTTCCTGCGTCCGCAGGAATGTATGCCGTGCGCACGGCGCCGAACAGGGCGGCCTGCCCGACCACAAACTGGCTGTAGCTCTCCTCGTTGTATTGCGCGTCGTTGCGGACCACGGCCCCGGAGCTGACGGTGACCTGGATCGGCAGCGCGTCCTGGAAGCCGGTGCCGGCAACGCCTCGGTTGCCGTTGATGACATAGGAGCCGTTGCCAAGCGTGATCGCACCCGGCAGGAGCGTGTGGTTGGTTGTGGCCAGCTCGACCCGGTAGGCGCCAGGCAGCAAGGCGTAACTCGCCGGCAGCAGGGTGTACCTTCCTGGGGGCAGGCCGGGCACGCCAGCGCCGATTGTGACCTGCTCACCAACAGCGGGCAGCGGTGACCCGGCCCACGCCGTTTGTGTCTGCTGCGGCGGCGGCGCGTCCGCCTGTAGCCCTGGCAGTATGGCATAGACCTGGTTGGTGGCCAGCGCCGGCGCCGTCACGGTGTTGGTTTTGGACAAGCGCAGCAGCGGCGTCTGCAGGACATCGTACGAGCCGCCCCGGCCGAAGATGAGGGCCGAGCCAGCCAGAGCACCGCCGCCGCTCAGATCGAGCGTGGCGCCCTGTCCCACCGCGATGCTCTGGCCGATCAGTGACACCGTCGGGGCGATCGAGGGGGTATTGCTGCCCAGATTGACCGTGGCGCAGCCTGACCCGGTGGTGCAGACGCTGTAGCTCGTGCCATCGGTGGTACCGCCATACGGGATCGTCGTGCCCTCGCCGCTCACCGAAGTGAGGCTGCCCGGCAACAGCTTGACCTCTGTGGTGAAGGTGGCGGGGCTCTCCGACCCGAAGCTGAACACCGCATCAAAGCCGGATTCGTTTCCTGTCGCCCCGAGCGTGATCTGACCGAACGGCGCGCGCAGGACGCCGCCCTGGTCGATTTCGCCGGCCGCCAGCAGCAGCGTGCCGCCAGCAGTCAATGGCGGCGGGGGAAGCGCCCCGCCGGGACTGCTGACGACGATACGGCCGCCGGGCCGAAAAAAATTGGCGGCGTTCGGATCGAACGTCACCCCGGCATAGACGCGGGCGTTCGCTCCAGCCACCGGGTAGATCTGCGCCGCCGACAGCGTGAGGTTGCCGGATGTGACCAGAGTCGCCTGTGCGCCGGACTTGTCCGGCTGAAAGCGCAGGTCGCCGCTGCTGGTGAGCGTGATCTGCGCGAAGCCCGGCCGCTCATGCTGGGATATCAGGCTCGGGGCGTATTGAGAGAAGATTTCCTGCCGGTATTGCGTGACATATTTTCTGCCGATTTTGACTTTGTAGGGCACAAGATACGTAAACTTCTCGGCCGGAATGGATTCGGCACTGGGAATGCCCGTTCGGTAGGTATCAGTCAGATACGTGATGGTTGCGGCGCCGGCGCCGGTCGGAGCGGCTGGAGTGGGCGGGGCGGTGTAATAGGAACCGACAGAATAGCCGAACGTGACCGGACCGGACACATCGATGACCCCGGCATTGATCACCAGGCTGGCCGTGCTTGCGCCCGCATAGGGCTGCCACTGATAGCTTCCAGTGGGGTCGGTGTAGAGCAGTGCATTGGGGTCGGCCGTGTTGGCGTCGCTGAAACTCAAGCGCTGGGACGACAAATTCAACAGGAACATGCCGCCCAGCGTCCCGCTCGATGGCGCGACGCCGCTCAACGACACGTAGGGCGCCGACAGCGTCACCACTCCGTTCGGGCGCGTCTCGGCAAGGCTGGCGCCCCGCAGCGAGAGCGTCCGGCCGACCCTCAGGCTGACGTTGCCGTCGAACGTGATCAAATCGTCCGATGCCAGCGACACGGTGTCGAAACCGCCGGCGGCGATCTGAGCGACCGAGATCCGCGCCTGCCCGGGTTGGAATGGCGTGTTGGGATCACCCGGTGTGAGGGTGGACGACAATCCGGACGGCGTCGCGGTCTGCCCAACGATCAGTTCGCGTGGCACACGCTGGCTGTCCACCAGAACCGGAAAACCTCCCGTTGCGGTCTGCCCGGCTGGCAGCGGCGTGGCCAGCGCGGTGCCGAAATTGGGGGTCGACAGGCTGATTGACAGCGAACCGCCTTGCGCGCCCGCGCCGCCGGACGCGGCGCGCATCGTTCCGTCCAACACGATCCCGCTCTCGGAATCAAGGCTGATCGATCCGCCCGCGCCTGCCGCGGTGATGGTACTGGTCTGCGCTACCAACCGGGAACCGGTCAGGACCGGCGCAGCGCCGGCATCCTGATCGATCGTGGTGGCGGCCGCGCCCGAGGCATCCAGCACCGAGCCCGGCCGCGCCACCACATAAGCTGCCGTGGCGATCGCGTCGGCCGCCGGCGGACTGCCGATCGTGATCGTCCCGCCGTCCTGCACGATCCCGTAGCTGCGCCCGAACAAGTCCTGGGCCGTCGCCGACACGCCGGCCGCGTCGAGCCGGCTGTTCGGACCCAGCCAGATCGACATGCCGGCGGCGAAGTTTGTCGGATCCGTCAGCGCTGGCGTCAGCAGGTATTGTTGCGGCGCAAGCAATTCGGTCTGGCCGAGCGAAATGATTTGCGCGTAGTTCGACACCCGGATCGTGCCGCCCGGCACGGTCACGGTCCCATCGATGGTGATCTGCCGGAACGCCTCCAACGTCGCCGTTTGGCCTGGATCAAGCGTGATCGCCGCGCCCGTGCCGATCGTCAGCGGGCCGCCGGCGCCGACCAGCGAACCCCGCGCGTTGGTTTCCAGCGCGTGCAGCGCGAGCGACGCACCTTGCCGCTGCGTGAGTTGCGCGGTTACCGGGTTCGGCGTGAACAATGGCGGCAGCCAAACGGCCATCGCCGCCGCCGGGTCGGCGCCGGTCGGCGCGCGGGCGCTGGCAGCGGTGATTTGGAATACCGGCTCGACGACCTGAAGCTGCGTGCCGCCGGTGACCGTGACGCCGTTGTAGCCGGTGACGTCATAGCTCGAAAAGCCGCCGGCGAAGAAGCTGGCCGGCAGGGTGAGCTGGCCCGGGACTGGCGCGGCGGCCGAGGCGCCGATCTGCACCAGCGGCACCTTCAGCGTCAGCGCGCCGCCTTTGCTCGATCCCAGGCTGATGAGCTGCGCCCCCAGTGAAAACGGCGCCGACTGGACCTGCGGCAGAAGTGTATGGGCCGGGTCGTAGGCAATCAGCGTGATCGCGCCGCCCTGGCCGCCCCGGGTCGCGCCGGCGCCGAGCACCGCGCCGCCGGAGGACGCGTCGATCGTGCTGCCGGCGGAAAGCGCCACGGTCTGGGAACTGTCGATGGTGACCGCGCCGCCGTTGATCGCCGCGAGCCCCGCCACATCCAGCGGGGCCGTCGTGAGATTGGTCCAAACCCCGCGTGTATCGATCGAAGCCGCCGCGGACAGGCGCACGCCGGCGTCCTGAGCATGACCTGAAGGCGGATCAAGGAAACCCGTGCTCGACGTGCTGCTGGCATTGCCGAGCGTCACGCTGCCGGACCGGGCGGAGACCGGCGCGCTGATCGCGATACTCGGCGCGGCGAGGGCGAGTTGCCCGCCGGTGGCCAGCGTTAGCGGCCCGTCGATTGTGATACCGCCGTAGGTGGTGATCGACAGTCCGCCGAGCCCGGCAGCGTCGAGCCCGCTCGCACTGAAGATCGCCGTGTTGATCCTGCCGGCCGGCAGCTTGCCGTCGGGACCGGTCGAGGCTGCGACCGGCACAGCGCTATCGGTGATCTGCACGGTTGTCGCCAGCGAGGCTGCGGACGGAATGACGCCGGCGAAGTTGCCGATAAGCTGGCCGGGCAGCGGGGCAGCGTTTTGCGGCTGCAGGTAAGGGTCGGTGCCTGGGGTGCGGGCCTGGTTCTGCCGCTCGCCCGTCACGACGCCCGCATCCACCGTGCCCTCGAACACGACCGTATAGACCGGGGTGCCTGGCGAAGCGTTCAGGGAGGCCGGCGTCGTCGTGCCGCCCAGCGATCCGGGACCGTTCAGCGACAGTGTCCCGCCATCCCGTCCGACCGAGTAGCCACCTTGATAGATGTCCGCCGGCGCAACAAGCGCGTCCCGGTAGGTGTTCCTGATGCCCCAGCGGGCGTGATCCACCGTGAAGCCGCCATAGACGCCGGTGTAGACGATGTTCGAAGGCGCCGTGTCGATGTTGTAGAGCCGGCCGTCGCTGCCGATGAGCCAGGTCGTCGGGGCATAGCCGGCCTGGTAGCGCACCGAACCGCCGGCGATGTTGAAGATGGCGCCGGGCTGGGCGACGACGTCGCTGCCGGTGTTCTGGCTGTTGAAGGTGATCGTCCCGCCCGGGGTTGTCCACTCCTGGATCGTATGACCCTGGCTGTTGACGTAGCCGCTAACCTCGGCAAGTCCGCCCTGGGTGTAGAGGTAGCCGTTCAGCGCCACAAGCCGGCGCTCGTCGATAGCGACAGTGGTGCTGGTGATGCTGCCGGCGTCGCGGTTGGCCGGGGCGTCGCGCAGTTCATATCCCTGCAGGCTCACCGTCAGAACGTTGGCGCTGGCCGGCAGCGTGACATCGAGCGAGCCTGCCGTATCCAGCACCGCTCCGGTGCCCGCGAAGGCACGCTTGTAGGCATTGACGACGATCTGGCCGCCCGTCGCCAGCGTTGCGGAGCCACCCAGGAAGCTCGCAGTGCCGCCAGTCGTGATCTCGATCCGGGATTGGTCCTGCCGGTCGGCGGCCGATGCCGGCTCGTCGTTGAGAAGGTTGGCCGGCATCGGCGCCACATATTGGGCGCCGGCCAGCGCTGCGCGCTGCGCATTCGTCGCGGTGGCGCCGCTGGTATCGAGCGCAATCATCGTCAGGCTGCCCGGCGCGAACGTAACGCTGGCGGTCGGATCGCTGGTGTCGGTGAGCAGGTGAATCGTACCGCGAGTCGTGACGGACGTTGTCGTCACGATCACCCCGCCCTGCGTCACCGCCTGCCCAACCAGCGTGACGTCGCCGGTGGTCGCCTGGATGAGCCCGGTGTTCGTTGCGGGGCCGCCCCGCGTGACGGCAGCCTCGGTCCCGAGTGTGGTCGAACTGGACTGCAGCACCGCCTGTCCGGCTGCATTGGTGACCTGAAGGGGGGCGTAGCCTTGGCGGAGGATGAAGTCCCGTCCCGCCGCGAGAATGGTCTGGCCGTCTGGCGTGGTGATCTGCCCGGCATTGGAGACCAAGGTCCCAAGCAACAGCACCGACCCGCCATGGGCCGTTGCCGTCGCGGGCGCCGACGCCGTGATCGACGCGCCCGCAGCGACAGTCACCGCGCCGCCAGCGTTCGACAGGCTTGGCGTGGTTGCCCCGCTGCTCAGAACGAAACCGTTGGCAAGCGTCAGCGCGTCGGCCAGTGCCGTCGCGGTGTACTGGTTGTTCCCGGCAGCAGGACCGTAGCTCCCCGTTGTCGCGGCGACGAGGCTGCCGACATTCACCTGTGAGCCGGCCCCGAAAATGATCCCGTTGCGGTTCATCACCAGGACCTGACCCTGAGCGGTGATCGAGCCCAGGATCTGGCTGGGTTGCGCCGACGGATCGTTCACCCGGTTCAGCGCTACCCAGGTGCCGGCGTTCGCGCCACCGGCACTCTGGTCGAATGTCAGATCGGTCTTGCGGCCGACATTGAAGGTCTGCCAGTTCAACAGCGCCTGCGAGGCGGTCTGGGTGACGGTGACACCTACGCGGCCGTTCGCGGCGGCTTGCGTGGGAAGCGCAGCCCCCTGCCAGGCGAGGGTTCCCTGCATGACGCCGGGCGCCACTTGCAGGCCGCCGGCGGCAAGGCCATCGGGCACGCCGGCCGGTTGCGCGAGCGCTGCGGACCGAGCCTGGCTTTGCGCGGCTTGCGCCGCGGCGATCGCTTGCGCCGCTGCGGCGAGGTCATTGATGGATTGTTGGACCCGGCTGAGCGACTGGGCCGGGATGCCCGTCCCCATGCCCGACATACTGCCGGCGCCCGCACTCCCGCCAGCCGCGCCTGCGTTCCGGCTGCCTGCCGTCGCTGCGAACCACGGCTGGCTGAACAGTGGCGGCGCACCGGCCAGGGAAGGCATGGCAGTCGCCAACAGAGCCGGTAGACAGATGCCCGCAAGCAGCGCAGCCCGGCGTGACACCGCCAGAACGGGCGCAGCTTTGGTTCTGACTGAAACGAGATCGCTGGACAGCAAGAGGCACGGCCCTATCGGCTGGAATGGGGTTCAGCCGCCTAACACGCGGCTGAACGCAGCGTCTATCGAGGACGCCGCCGAATGCGGATGGTTCGATGACGCGATGGTTACGTTTCAGAGAATGGTGTACTTGCAGGCTGCGCTCTGAGCCGCTGGCTGGCGCGCCCCTGGTGAGCGCTCCAGCCAGCCTTGCCGCGATCGTCACCCCAGTCCGGGTTTCGCTGTCCCGCCCAGCGTCATCGTCGAGCCGACCATGTTTGCAAAACAACAGGCCCCCAAACCCCGTTGTCAGTTGTAGCTTATGTTGCTGCCTGGCTTCAGGCCAGTGAAGTTCTGCAGCGTAATCTGTGTGTTATCGGACAGCGTGATCACTGTCGAGCTGCTCACGACCGCGACCGAAGCACTTCCGCTGGCGTAGCCCGTCAGGGTCAACTGCTCCGCGCTGTTGAAGTTGGTGATCAGTTCATGGCCGCCGGCCTGGCCCTTGACGAAGTCGAATACGTTATTGCCGCTGCCGCCTGTCACGGTCTCGCTGCCGGCGCCCGCGAAGAACGTGCCATTGCCACTGCCGCCTTGGAAGACGTCGGTGCCGGAACCACCGAACAGCGTCTCGCTGCCCGAGCCGCCCAGAACGGTGGCGGCTTCCGATCCGCCAATGTAGATCAGGTTGCCCGACGCACCGTGTACCAAGGCGCGGGTGTCACCGGCTGCGGTGATCGTCGACGTTCCGCTGCCGGCGAAAACCGTATCGTCGCCGTTGAGTTGGACCTGGACCGGGCCGGCGCCGAGCACGATCTGGTTGTGCCCCGGACCTGCGTTGACAAGCTGCAGGCCGCTGCCGGTGGCGTAAACCGTATCGTCGCCGGCGCCGAGCGTGACATCCCACTGGCCGGGGTTGCTCGCGGTGATGACGACAAGGTCATTGCCGCCGCCACCGACAACGGTGCCGGAACCGGCGCTCGCCTGGAAGGTGACGCTGGTGTTTCCGAGCAGCACAGCCTCGTTCGCGCCGCCCGAGCCGAGGATAAGGCTGTGCCCCGGGTTGACCGCCGCACCGTTGACGCTGTCGGCGACCGTCACGTTGGTGTAACCGGTCGGCAGGACCGTCACGCCGGGTTGCGTCTGTACCCACTGGCCGATGGTGTTGGCCGGCAAATGGGGCGGCAACCCGGGTCCCTGCGCGGCCTCGATCGCGCCGGTCTGGACGCCCTGACTGATCAGGTAAGCAAGTTGGGCCGCGAGATTGGAGGCTGCCGCAGTGTCGTAGGAAAGCGCGACGGTGCTGTTATGTCCACCGGTAACCGTTACGATCGCCATGAAGTCGATTCCTTGTGCCGAAGACGCTGGGAGCGGCGCTAATTAGCCAACCGGAATGGACGGGCTCAACGCCATGGGCATGAACATTGTATTGAGATATTGTTAAGGAATTGCACCGTTCCCATGGCAACGCCGCTGTGCGAGGTGCATTGTTCGACGCCGGCAATGGGCAAGCAGGATGGCTACCGCAACAAGGCTGCTTTTTCAGGGCGAACTCGGCGTCAAGGCGAAATACCATCTGCCACGAGACACTTCGCCGTGGGTTTGGAACGCGACTGACACCGCAATAACATGATCCGATCAAGTTACATTCATACGTAATCAGCCGGAGCTTGCATCGTCACATGACTCGCGTTAGCCGTTCTTCGAGCGGGCGATGAGAGACCCGCGTCGAGCAACTGCGCACCGACTGATCTCGTGTCGGAAGAATTTACACACCAGCCGGGGCGTTGCGAAGCCGATCCGACTAAATCACTGAAAAACCAGCCACCGCGCGGCTGGCATGGTCGTTGCAATAACTTACCGAGAGTACCGGACGGTACCATTCCGATATCGGTTCGGCGCATTTCGTTGATTAGCACAGGAGCTCCCCGCATGAAATTGTTCAAAACTTCACTGACGACCCTGGGTTCGGCGGTCGCGCTGGCTGCACTTGCCGGCGCGCTCGCACCAGCTCAGGCGGCCACGATCAGCTTCACCGAGTTCGGCCCGGTGCCGGGCGCCTCGGTGGCCCCGAACAGCGATTGGATCGTTGTGCCCGACATCTCCCCCCCGACCACCGGCTATGCCCAGGTGGGCGTGAGCGTGCTGGGCCAGTTCGCTACCAGCAGCGCAGTCACGTCGGGCACGCAGCAAGGCACGGCCTTTGTGGTCGATCCGGTCACGCTGGCCCAGCTCGCCCTGGTGACGATCGACCTCTCGGTAGCGGCCGGTACGGCAGGCAATGTGGCAACCGTCGACGCGAGCTACTTTGCGCTTGCCGATGCGTCCGGCAGCACCCACGGCACCGTCACCCTGACGTTCGCGGGTTTGCCGTCGGGCCTGCCGCCGGAGCTCACCGTGGCTGCGACAGTCCCGGAACCCGCGTCACTGGTTCTCCTTGCTGGTGGCTTGGCCGGGCTTGGACTGGTCCGTCGCCGGCACGACTGAGCGTGGCCTAGCGCCGGCAGAGGGGCGCCCGGCCAGCGCCGCCTCTGCCGGCACGATCCCGGCGAAATTCGTTCTGGGCAGCCCTCGCTGCGGCCGGCCTACGACCTGTGCCACCGCCACTTTCGCGAGGCGCATGGATCTGCAATCCCCCTGGCCCCGATCCCCCTGGCCCTTGGATGGCTTCACTCCAGCCCGAGCCGGCGGCGCATCCGCTGGTCCGGATCGGACGAGCCTGACGGCGGCCAGCGCTTCAGCTCCGCGGGCACCGCCGCCGCGTTGATAAGCTGTTC
>Ga0302202_10004279_pt1 | contig 15240 bp, 15 predicted proteins | sample II_Bog_N3_3_FD_194579 | JGI IMG/M metagenome (GOLD analysis project Ga0302202, IMG submission 194579) | Peat permafrost microbial communities from Stordalen Mire near Abisko, Sweden - II_Bog_N3_3 | ecosystem: Environmental > Terrestrial > Soil > Wetlands > Peat | place: Sweden: Abisko...
CGCTTCAATGTGCGTCTTCAGCAGCACCGGCTGCAGCAGGTCCACCACCCGCAGCCCGCTCCGCGACATCTTGTCCTCGTACGCCGGACCAATTCCCTTGCTCGTGGTGCCAATCTTCTGCCGCCCCGGCGCGCGCTCCGCCGCCAGTTCGATCATCCGGTGGTAAGGCAGAATCACCTGCGCCCGGTTCGACACAAACAGCCGCTCATCCACGGCCACGCCCAGCTTGCGCAGCTTTGCTACTTCACTTAAAAACGCAATCGGGTCCAGCACCACACCGTTCCCGATAATGCCCTTGCAAGCGGGCCGCAACACTCCGCAGGGAATCAGTTGCAGCACAAACTTCTGCCCGCCGATAATCACTGTATGCCCGGCGTTATGCCCGCCCGCGTATCGCGCCACGGCGCTGAACCGCTCGCTCAGCACGTCCACAATCTTGCCCTTGCCTTCGTCGCCCCACTGGGCGCCCAGCACTACCGCCGTTTTAGCTCGCATGGAATCCCGTCTCTGGTAATGAACCTGGATTGATCAAAAAACTAAGCTTGTCATCCTGAGAAAAATGAAGCCTGTCATCCTGAGCGGAGCGCAGCGAAGTCGAAGGACCTGCGTTTTCTTCCGTCTACCCTAAGATGCATCGACCCCGCCCCGCGCCATTTTCGATGATAAACCACACTGCGTTCCGCTCCCGCGCAATCTCAGGCAAGCTCCTTGCAAGCCGGCCCTCTAACCCCGTGGGAAATCAAAACCGCTTGTCCAAAATCGAAATCGTTCCAAGGTGGTCGCCTCCCAAATTCCACGCCACGTACCAAAGTGCATGTTCTTCCTTGCAAACGCTGACCGTCTGCGCAGAACTGGCCGATACGCTCTCTGTGCGCACTGCAAACGGCTTGCCCTTTTTGTTTCCAATCAAGCCAGCGCGCCGCCAGATTTCTTTCGAGAGGAACGCAATGCGTCAATTCAGATTGTTCCTTGCCAGCGTCTTAATCGCCCTGCTCAGCGCCTGCGGCGCCAGCAACAATATGCCAGGCCTGACCAATCCCGGACAGCCGCCGCCCACCGATACCGTCTCCGGCAAAGTGCAGCTCAACGGCGCTCCGCTCGCTGGCGTCACCGTCACCGAGTGGCTCACCAACAACAACACCGTCGTTGCGACCACCACCACGGACTCGAACGGCGCATATAGCTTTTCCGGCCTAAGTACCTCAGGAAACTCGCCTGCCCTTTACCAGTTTTGGGCAACCAAATCGGGATACGGATTCTATCCTTCCGTCGGCAGCGGCGCTGAAGTCGTCCGATTCGATCACACCGGGAATATGCAAGGCAGCACCTCGTTCGGCATCGCGATTTTCTTTACGGTCATTCAGTTCACAAGCCTGCCCAACGCCTCTCTTTCCGGAGCCGACTTTAACGCCTATGACGGCGGCAATCCATTGGTGACCTTACCCCGCACCGGCCAAACTACCAGCTATGCCGCCGGCGATGACGCCGCGCTCCAAAAAGGAGCGGCCTGGCCCGCGCAGCGCTTCACCGACAATCACGATGGAACCGTCACTGACGGTCTCACCGGCCTTGTCTGGCTCAAGAATGCCGGCTGCTTCACCCCCACCGTCTGGTCCAACGCAATCACTCAGGTTAACCAGTTAGCCGGCGGCGCTTGCGGATTGACAGATCAGTCCACCGCCGGACAATGGCGCATGCCCAACATCAATGAGCTGGAAAGCATCGTCGATGTCTCCGCAAGCAATCCGGCGCTGACTCCCGGCAGCCCGTTCACCAATGTATCCAATGCCATCTATTGGTCCTCCACCACTTGCTTTGGAGGAGAGGAAGGCTCTCCCGATGCGTGGACCATTCGCTTCAGCGATGGCCGTTACATGAACGATGATGTTGTCAACCAGAAGGCAACCTCGAACAACGCGGTTTGGGCCGTCAAAGGCAGTGGAGGCGGAACCATCAAGCTGCAATCGACTGGAGCGTATGTGCCCTTCGCAACTGGCGACGACGGCGCCATCCAGGCTGGCGTGCCGCCCACCTTTCAGCGCTGGGCCGACAACGACGATGGAACCGTTACCGACACCGTCACCGGCCTCATCTGGCTGAAACAGGCCAACTGCATCAACCAACCCTGGTCCGCGGCCATCGCCGCTGTTAACTCCCTTGCCAGCGGCCAGTGCGGTCTCACCGACGGCTCGGCGGCGGGCAGTTGGCGAATGCCCAATCGCAATGAAATGCAAAGCCTCTCCGATCGCGCAGAGAACAACCTCGGAGCCTTCTTCGATCAGAACTACTTCAACCTCGATGGAACTCTGTTCCAGGCCCCAATCTTCACCAGTTTTGCGGAGAATCAGTACTACTGGACCTCCTCGACGGACGCCGCGGACCCATCCGAAGCCTGGACCGTCTTCAGTTGCGACTTCGGAGTCTATGACATTCCCAAGTTCGACTCCGCCTACACCCTCGCAGTGCGCTAGCGGCTTTCGGTTCCCCGTTCCGGGCGCACCAGGACACGCCCGGAACGGCGCAGGCCGCAACTCGAACCGAATCCCATCAATCAGTGACGTGCCGCTGCCCGCTCGACGGTCAAAACAACCGATAGGAACGTTCGCACTCACTTTCCCTCATGCGCCAGATTGTTGTTAACCACTCCACGTCTTCGTCCGTTGTACAGGCAGAAGCACTTCAATCAAGTCTTTTGAGCAAGGGGACCACCAACATGCGCCACACCCATATCCTGCCCTGTCTTCTTCGTTCCGCCGCCGCGTCGCTCGTTCTTATCGCATCGCTCGCCGCTGCGCAAACCCAGCCGGCCAGCCCGGCCCCGCCCGCGCGGCCAGCAGCGGCAGCAAGACCGTCTGCTGAACCCGCTCCCGTCAACGAACAGGAAGTGGACAGCACGCAGGAAGAGCTCATCAAGCTGCTGCGCCTCAGCCCAACCCTTACCACCGTCGTCGAGCACGATCCCACTCTGCTTTCCAATCAGGACTACGTCAACCGCAACAATCCCCAGCTCGGACAGTTCCTTCTCGCCCATCCCGAGGTAGCCCGCAATCCCGAGTTCTACCTCTTCTCGCATTTGGATGGCGAGCGTAACCGCGATCACGCCCTCGAGCGCGCAGTGTGGCCGGACTTGTGGCAGCGTCCAAGCGGTTCGGACCCGTCACAAATCGTGGACCCGATCGCGGTCACCGTCGGGTTTGCCTGCTTCTTCGGAGCCATCGTCTGGATCATCCGCCAAATCCTCGAAAACCGCCGTTGGTCCCGCATTTTCAAGCTGCAAAGCGAAGTTCACGGCCGCCTCATCGACAAGTTCAGCTCCAGCCAGGAACTCGCGGCTTACATGGGTACCGAGGCCGGCAAACGCTTCCTTGAAGCCGCGCCCATCTCGGCCGGCATCGAGCCCGAGCAGCGCGTCCCCAACGCTGTGGCCCGCGTGCTTACCCCGCTCCAGATCGGTATCGTGCTGGTCTTGCTCGGCGTCGGCCTGCTTCTTCTACGCAACGTAGGCACCGACACTCGAACCCCCATGCTCATCTTCGGAACGATTGTCCTCATGCCCGGCCTTGGATTTATCATCTCTGCGGGAGTCACCTGGGTTCTGGCGGCGCGTCTCGGCTTGATGCCCGAAAGTCCGGCATCTGCAATCACCGTCAATCCGCCTTATGACCCGAGGCAATCCCGGTGAGCCCCAGCGGCCACCCACCCGTTGAGAGCCCCTATGCCCACACCCTGGGAATCCGTGCTTCCCAACCTCCTCGCCGTCGACGCGCCAATGGCAGCCGATATGCCCATGGATTCTGAGGCGTTCGCCGGCTTCTACTGTCGCTCGGCTCGCCCGCTGTGGGCTTACCTGGCGCGCGTCTCCGGCGATCCCGCGCTGGCCGACGACCTGATGCAGGAAAGCTACGTCCGCTACCTGTGCGCCTCCCATCCAGTCTCCTTCGCCGGCGATGGCGAGGTCGCCGCCCGCCGCTACCTCTTCCGCATTGCAACCAATCTGCTGCGCGACCATTGGCGTCGCCCGCGCTCCACCTCCATTGAGGATCTGCCGGAAGACTTCTTCGCCGCGACAGCCACCTCCGCCCAGGCCGATTCGCAAGCCATTCTCGGCCCGGCACTTGCGCAAATGCGCCCCCGCGACCGACAGCTTCTATGGCTGGCTCACGCTGAAGGCTATTCCCATCGAGAAATCGCCGAAGTCACCGGCCTTGCAACTGCCGGCATTCGCTTGCTGTTGTTCCGCGCCCGGCACAAAATTGCCCGCCTTCTCAAGAACCAGAACCGGCCAGTCCTCAACCCTCCGCGCAAGCTGAATACGAGTCCGGACACAATGCTTGGCGCACTTCAGGCAACCCTGACCAATTCTTCTCCCCTGCCTGGCGATCGGAGGGAACCATGACTCTTCGTCCCTGCTCCCGCGAAAAAGAGGTTGCCGAACTGCTGGCGCGTGGCCATTTCCCGCTGGCCTGCACCCCGGAGCTCCACGCCCACCTAGCCGAATGCCGCTCCTGTGCCGACCTGGTTTTGGTCACTCAGGCCTTCCAATCCGCGCGAACCAATGCCGCCGCCCAGCCGAATCTACCCTCCCCGAGCCAGCTTTGGTGGCGCGCTCAACTGCGCCGCCGCAATGCCGCCCTCGAGCGTGTCGGCAAGCCTATCCTCGGCGCGCAGATCTTCGCCTTGTCCGTCTGTCTCGCGTTTGCCGCGGGCTTTCTTGCCTCCCAGGCCACGCGAGGCCTGGCCTGGCTTCCATGGCTGAAGGCACTGCCGCAAGCATCGGCGCTTCATCTTGAAGCTCTCGTGCCAACGGGCCTCTTCAGCTCCGGCTGGAGCCTCATGGTTCTCATCCCGGTGTTGGCCACCCTGGCGCTGCTAGGCGGCGTCGCCGTCTACCTGGCCTCGGAAAAACAATAAGCGACTCCGGCAAAGGAGGCATTATTGGGAAACCCTCTCAAGAAGGGAATTGTCGAGCCATTCCATGCCGACGGCGGCCCGTCGTTCCGCGCCGTAGGCGCAGCGGTTGTTAGCCCCGCGCTTCAGCGTGGGGTAGGCGCGACGAAAAATTGATCCGGAGTCCCGTAGAGACGGTGCCGACTCGTGGCCAAGACCGCAGGTTCTACCTTTGGAATGGACCTGCACTCGAACCGCAGCTAAACTGGATGCAAACGCGGAGCGCAGCCCCATGCCGACCAAAGACTCAATCCTCGCCGAACTAAAGTCCAAAGGCAAAGAAAACACCCGCAAAATCTATGCCCGCCACGGCATGGCCGCCGACCGCGTCTACGGCGTAAGCACCGCCGACATGAAGCTCATCGCCAAGACCATCAAGAAACAACAGGCCCTCGCGCTTGAACTCTATGCAACCGGCATCATGGATGCCATGTACCTGGCCGGAATGGTGGCCCACGGCTCGCAGATGACCCGCAAGCAACTCAACGATTGGGCCGAAGGCGCAGCCCACATGCAGATGATTGCCGAATACACCGTCCCCTGGGTCACGGTCGAGAGCCCCCACGCTCGCGAACTGGCGCTTGAATGGATTCAGTCGGACAAGGAGCATGTGGCCTCCGCCGGCTGGTCGACCTTGTCCGGCCTGGTCGCGACCCTTCCCGACACATCCCTCGATCTGAAGGAAATCGAGTCCCTGCTCGCAACGGTAGTTCAGAGCATCGGCGGCGCACAGAATCGCGTCCGCTACACCATGAACGGATTCGTTGTCTCCGTCGGCGGATACGTGAAGCCACTCGTGAATCAGGCCAAAGCCGCCGCAAACAAGATCGGCGCGGTCAAAGTCGAAATGGGTGAAACAGCGTGCAAAGTCCCGCTGGCCACCGAGTACATCCAGAAGATCGAGGCCGCCGGCCGCCTCGGCCAAAAACGCAAAACCATGCGCTGTTAACCCGCAAGTCGCCGTTTTTAAAGAGCGAGTGGCCCGCATCCCATTCAAGCCCAGAAATTGGGTGCCCCAGGTCTCGATTTTGAGACCTGGGATAGCAGAGGCCCCGACAGTAGACTCGACGGAAATCCCAAACCCTCGATCATGAAATCGCCCGAATCTACATTCCCGCCGCAACTAACCCCCGAATGCCGGGTCTACACCGGTCATCCGCTCTAAGTTCTTGAAGCCGCTTCGTTGAAACGCGGCCCGACAGGAGAGCGAATAAGCGCACTGGGGAATGGCCGCGCGTAGCAATCGAGTTCGCCCCGGCCTGCACCGCAGCTTTCGCTTCGGGGCTACTGAGAGGAAACATGAAACCCCATTCTGGCCTTCCTATTGCGCGCAATGCCTGGTTCTTCCGCCTGTTGATTCTCATGCTCATCCTCGCGCCCAGCAGTCTGTTCGCCCAGCAGGGTTGGCCCCAGAACCCCCAATACGCCTACGGCCAATACCCGCAGCAACCCTATGCGCAGCAGCAATATGCGGCCCAGCCGTCTTATCCGGCACTGCAACAGTATCCATCTCAACAGCCGTATCCAGCCCAGCAGCCGTACGCGCAGCCGCAGTATGACCAGGGCTATCAGCCGCAGCAGCCGCCAGCACAACCCCTTGGCGCGGAACAACTTGAGCAACTCGTCGCTCCCATCGCGCTCTATCCAGATTCGCTGATGGCGCAACTTCTCGTCGCCGCCACCTATCCAGCCCAGGTAGTGGGCGCCGACCATTGGCTTCAGGCCCAGGGCAACGTCGATCCGAACCAGGTTGCCTACTCCGTCGACGCGGAACCATGGGACCCCAGCGTCAAGGCACTCACCGCGTTTCCCCAGGTGCTGGCCATGATGGACCAGAACCTGCAATGGACCACCGACCTCGGCAATGCCTATTACAACCAGCCGCAAGACGTTTTGCAGACGATCCAGGTCCTGCGCCAGCGCGCCCAGGACGCCGGAACCCTCCAGAACACTCCCCAGGAAGCGGTCAGCGACAATCAGGGCTACATTCAGCTGGCTCCGCCCGACCCGCAGATGGTCTCCGTGCCCGCCTATAACCCCTGGGACGTTTACGGCCAGCCCGTCCAGCCTTATTCCGGCTTCTCGATGCTCGGGTCTCTGGCATCCTTTGCCGGCTCAGCGGCCGTAAGGTTTGGCCCCGGCATCGCCATGGCGGCCTTCAACCACACCCCATTCGGCCTGGCCGCCTGGGCCCTCAACTGGCTCACCCAATCCGTCCTGTTCCACCAGGCCAACTACCAATCGAACAGCACGTCGGTCGCTCACTGGGGGACTCCGCGCAACGGCATGCCTCAACACACCGCCATGCCGGCTCAGCAGTACGGCTCCAACCGTCCCCGGCCCTATGGACAGCCCGGCTACCAGTCCGGATACGCCCGCCCAGCCACTGCCTACGCGCGCCAGTTTCAGTCCAATTACGCCCGCCCAACCGCGCAGAATTACGCCTACAGCCGCCCCCAGCCGCAACCAGTCGTGCCGGCTCGGCAGCAGTCCTATGCCCGCCCGGCCAATAGCTACTACGGCAACTCCGGGCAGTCTTACGGCGCAAGGCCCTCCCCCACTTACCCCAGCCAGCAGCAGTCCTGGCGCTCGCCCTCGCCAGTCGCAACTTCGCGTCCCGGCGATTACGCCCAGCGTGGGTATTCCACCAGCCGGTCCTATCTCGGCGAACGGGCCTACGCATCCCCCGCTCCCATGCCAATGTCCCGCGGCTATGCTCAGTCACCGGCCAGGACGCAGCAATCCAGCGGCTTCCATCTCTTCGGAGGCGGACACAACAGTGAGAGATCCTACGGCGGCAGCGCCTCAAGAAGCTTCCATGCCGAAAAGCCTCCGAAGGAACACTCCCACGGCGGCGGCCATTCGGGCGGCGGACATTCCGGCGGACACCACCGCTAAACAGGCTGCAAGAAAAATCTCCTCCGCTGCGATTCGGGAAGCTTTGTATCAGTCGTCCACCGGCTTCGCCGACCCGCGAAGGCATGAAACTGCTTCTTCCGCATTCATTTCTCCCGTTAGGGAGAACGTGAAAATAGCCCCGGGTGAAACCCGGGGTGCGAATGTCCCACATCGATCCCCGTCCTGTAGGGACGGGACGAAACGGACGATTCTTTTTAGGGCACGGCCGGGGTACCGGGGCACCCTCGGGGGCGGGGTCGGGGTCGCCGTGCCGCAAGTGCCGCAGAATCAACGTGGACTTCAGCCCCTGCGGCATGCTCACCGCTTATTGAGACTTCCCATGCCATGGCAAGATATCCTTTGGGAAAGCACGAGCCCCACCCCCACCAACAAGGAGCCCTCGTAATGCCGCGTGAGATTCTATGGACCGACGCCGAGGAGATCGGCATTCAATTGCAGGAGAAGTTTCCCGACCTTGACCCACTGACCGTGCGCTTCACTGACCTGCACCGCTACGTCACCGAGCTTGATGGTTTCGCCGACGACCCGGCCAAGTCCAACGAGAGCCGGCTAGAAGCCATCCAGATGGCCTGGCATGAGGAGTTCCAGGACGCGCAAGAGTAAGGCGGATTTATTCCAGGGTGAATCCAGCCAAGCCAGCGGCTTCGTGCAGTCTTCGATCGAAGGTCAAGAATACGTATCCGTTGGGTTTGCCTGCGCACCATTCCAAGGCTGCAGCGAGTTGCAGTGCATCCGCCGCACGCAGCGGGTAGAGTTCCAGCAGAGCACGCGCATCCCGCGCGACTTTTGCCGAGGGCTCAACAACTCTCCAAAGGTTTGAAAGGCCATCGGCTTGCCGCTGAGCATGCGCACAGCTACTTGCAGTAATCTCCTGACACCGCATCAAGCGGACCAGAGTGCTGGCGATCTCCACATGCGTCGCCCACCACACGGCCATTTGATACTTGCTCCTGAAACCAAAGGCCTGCGGCGTGAAGGGCTGGGTCACACAGAGAGGGACCAATACGCTGGCGTCCCAGAACGCGACGGGCGTCAGCACCGGTCTTCACGCTCTTCTTCCCATACTTGATCCATCACTGCTTGCGAAATGGGACGGTCTCCCGCAGGGACAGGAATGAATGCCGCCTTATTTCCCGGATCGCGAGGCGGTGTCAAAATGCCCTTGGCGATCAGACGCCGTTCCCGTTCGCCATACACTTCTTCCGGTCCGGCTGAAACCAACCGCGCAACCGGCGTATTCCGGTCCAGAATCAGCACCTCTTCGCCGTTCTTAACATACTGGATGTGCGCGCTGAGCTTGGCCTTCAGTTCGCTGATCTTCGCGGTTCTCATAAGCCCATTCTACCCCTCGTGACCAACTTGGTCCTGTTTTCGCTTTCAGTATTTGCCTATTGCCCCTCGTACTCCCGCCGTTCGCTCCACCCAAACGACCCCTCAAAGTGCACGAACTCCTTCTTCCCCCCCGGCAACATATACACGCTCAGCACATCGAAGCGAGACTGTGGCGCAGTCTCCTGGGGCAACTGCCGCACATACTGCCGAGCCAGCCGGCGGAGAGTGTTGCGCTTGTGCGAGTCGACGCTCGATTCGGCAGGTGCAATATCGTGCGCGGTTCGCGTCTTCACTTCAATAAAGCACAGCATCGGCCCCTGCCATGCAATCAGGTCCAGGTCGCCAGGCAGCTTGCCCGAAGACCAACGGCGCGCCACCACCGTGTATCCCTTGCGCCGCAGGTAAAAAAAAACGGCATTCTCGCCGTCGATTCCCGTCACCAGGTGGGCGGGCATCTCCGCCGCGCCCCGCCTTCGCGAAATCCAGTTCAATCCGGCGAGCGTGCGCTCAACCGCCGTGATCCGAACCTGTGCCATCCACCCCATCGCACACCATTCTCGGCTCGTTCAGCCAAACTCGCAAATTCTTGCGCGCGGCTAACCCAATGTGAACTCGCAAGTTCGCATTCGGGAAGTCAGTCCCGCAGTTGTTCAATGGGCACCATTCCTTCCCTCCCGCACCCGGCGAAATGCAAGAGAATGAGTGCTTGAACCAGAAGAGGGGACGACTATGGCGCATGGTGTCTTTGCAGGTTTGTTTTCACAGCGTAATGGGAATTTGTCGCCCTCAACTTTGCAAATAGGCGCGCTCGTTGAAACTCAGCCCGAGACGGCCACCGATCGCAGCTTCGAGTATGCGCTGGATGCTTTGCCATACAACGCGATGTTTTGCGACCGGTATTTGATCCTGCGCTACCTCAACCGGTCCTCTCGCAAAACGCTGCTCAGCCTGCAGCAGTATCTGCCTGTTCCTGTTGACCAGATTGTGGGCAAGAGCATCCACATCTTCCACAAGTCGCCGCCAAGGATTGACGCGATCCTGGCAGGCAGCAAACACCCGGGGAAGCATCAGCTCCCGCACAAGGCAATCATTGAGCTGGGGCCAGAGAAACTGGACCTCGAGGTCGAGCCGATGACCAACGAGCGCGGCGAGTATGTGGGCGCGGTCGTTCTGTGGGGCATCAGCACTCAGAAGGCGATGGAAAGGCTTCGCCACGCGCAAGAGTCGCAACGCGCCGACGTCGAGCATCTCAACGGCAATCTGCAAATGGTGGCTACGGCCACGCATGAACTCGAGTCGAGCATCGCTGAGATAGCCCGGAACGCCGCTGCGGTTGCTCAAGCGGCCGAAAAGTCTCGCATCGCGGCCTCTGAAAGTCAGACCTCCATCGAGAAGCTCAGAGCATCCAGCGCAGGCGTTGCCAAGGTTGCGGAGTTGATTGCCTCCATTGCCACGCAAACCAGCGTGCTGGCGCTGAATGCCAACATTGAAGCAGCCAGGGCCGGCGTCCATGGCCGGGGATTTGCCGTGGTGGCAAGCGAAGTGCGAAAGCTGGCCGAACAAACCGCCAATGCGACGGCGCAGATTCAAGCCAAGGTGAACATCATCGGCGCGGACATTAACGCTGCCATGGATGGCATTGGCCGCATCGCCAGTCAAACCGACGACTTGTCGGGGCTCTCACACCAGATGGCCGCGGCGGCCGAGGAGCAGCATCTGGCCACACAGGAGATGGCGCAGAATCTCGAGCACGCCGCACATCGAACCTCTGAAATCGCAAACATGCGCCTCGAAGAAAAGCTCAAGTAAGCCGAAAGGATCCGCGAACCGGCTCAGCAGGCTGGGAAAAAAACTCCACTTTGGCCGAGCTTTGTATCAGTCGTCCACCGGCGAGGCCGACCCGCGAAAGAATGAAACTGGTTTTTCCGCTGTCTCCTCTCCCGTTAGGGAGAAGGTGAAAATAGTCTCTTCTCCCGTTAGGGAGAAGGTGAAAACTCTCGGCAGTTATCTGGACCACGTTGCGGATTCCTGACCGGTGTGCCCCTGCGAGCCGGCAGCGCCGGAAAGGTACTATTCCCTAGTCCCTACTCCCTATTCCCTGCCCTTACGACGCCACCGCCAGCTCAACCGAGCCCATTCGCGGAACACCCTTGCGCGGTCCGCGCTTGCGCGCGCTCATTACCTTGATCCGCTCCAGCAAGTCCTGCGCGGAACAGCTCTTCTTGGCCAGCATCGCGTCGGCCGAGTGGACATCGCTGCCCGCTTTCTGGGGATCCCCAAGCAGGATCATCGGCACGTGCGGCGCCATGCGCTTGAGCCGGTCCACTAATTGAGATCCATCCATCTGCGGCATCGCATGATCGGCCAGCACCAGGTCCACCTGGTGCTCGCTAAAGGCGCCTAGAGCCTCCTGCCCGGTCGAGGCCGAAACCACCCGGTATCCATTGGTTGACAGCATGAATTTCAGTACGGAAAGTTCCAGTTCGTTATCGTCTACGCAGAGAATGATCTTCTTCGGCCGCATGTTCGGGGATACGCTCCTTGGTTCAATTTTTCCGCCGTCCTCTGGACACACCTCACCCTCGCCCACTGGTTGGGGTTTTGGAATGCACAGTGCCGTGACAGCTACTGGAACTAAGACAGATCTTTGCTGGCTGATCGTGCAGCACGGATGGCTATGCGCGGTGTTGGCTCAGCCTTGGGGAAAGGCTGCGATGCAATACGGCTCCGTCATTCGATTCACAGCAGAACAGTCTTCGCTTTCAGTAAGGTTTTTGTTGCAAGATGCCTGGGGCCAGACCGGCAAGGTTGCCGGTTAAGTTGCTTCAATGAAAGCCAAGATTACGAGCCAGGGACGAGCCTGTGAAGAGAGAAAGACAGGCGAAAATGAAAATGAAAATCGCTCTGAAACAACCCGCAATCCGCTAGATTAAGCACATGGCGGCACTTGCGATGATGAACGCCTGTTGAAAGCATGTGCATCACTGCAGGAAAAGCTGTCCTTTTGCTACAAGAACGGTGCTGCCCCCCACCCGCACATCGGTCACGCCGCCCGAATGGAACTGCGCGGAGAGAAACAGATCGCTTGCACGGCCAATCTCGACGCCCTGGCGCAGATGAATCCGCTGTCCCGGCGGAACTGCGCCGTGCTTTACAAGGTGGCTGATGGCGCATCCGGCGGCGGAGCCCGTAGCCGGATCCTCGCCTCCTTGGAACTGCATTCTTGCCAGCCACGTGGGCTCAGTGTCACCGTGTTTGGCACCGGTCGGGCCCAGCACATAGAACCACCTGGCTCCGCGTTCACGAAGCCATGGCGTAGCCTCCCGCGTGTTCACCCTGAGTCCCGCGAGCGATTGAGCGGAGCGCAACGGAACGAGAGCAAACGGCGTTCCGGTGGAAACTACCTGCGGCGGAAGCCGTGGGTCCAGTTCCTCGGCGATTAACCCTGTCAGCCGCACAACCTCATCGCGGTCCAGCTCCTCGCCAAACTCAGGATCCCGTTGGGTCATTTCGCCAAACAGGCCTTCGCCCTCCCCTGGCTGAGCCCGAAAGCGCACCGGCACCGCCCCCACGTTCAGCGCGAGCGTCACGGTATGCTCATGCACCGCTTCGGGAGCTTGAAGCTTGAGCACACTCGCCGTGCCCAACGTGGGATGACCCGCAAACGGAAGCTCTTCCTGCGTTGTGAAGATGCGCACCCGTACTCCCTCTTTCTGCTCCCCTGCAGGCTCGCGGCGCTGAATAAATGTGGTCTCAGAGAGGTTGAACTCGCGTGCGATCGACTGCATCTGTTCTGAGCTCAGATCGGCGGCATTCATCACCACGGCAAGCGGATTGCCCTTGAACGCCGTATCGGTGAAAACATCCACTACAAAGTATTCCAGTTCCAAGGCGTGCTCCTCGGCATTGAAGCTCATCTCGATTGTACCGGCTCAGGTTTTGGTTGCGTCTCAGCCTGGATCTATTGAAAGGGCACGGGCTCAAAGGCCGCGGAAAAACCCATTGCTTTGAAAGGGCACGACTTCAGTCGTGCCGCAAACGGGGCATAATTCGCGCGGGCTTTAGCCCTGAGGGAATCTCACTTCAAACTGACCCACTACGCGGGTTCTCATTGGCTTGACACAACCGCGTTGCAGCCTCTAGTCTACGGATATCCGGTGAAGTGCGGCTCTCTATTCGCGCGCCACCGGCAAGGATTCTTATGACCCGGTTTCTCTCATCCGCAACATGTTCGGGCCGCTGCTGTCACAGTTGCCGCGCAATGCGGGCGTGTTCGCTGGGCTAGATTCCGAAGAGTCAGAATCCCTTGCGACCCACCCGCCATGAGGCGCGGTGGGTTTTTCGATTTCAGGGACAAGTTTTCAGTTGTAAGTTCTAAGTTGTAAGTTGTCGCAGGCAAGTGATCCTCTGTCAAAGACGGGCTTTTACTTACAACTGAAAACTTACAACTGTTAACTGCCTTTAAGGCACCGGTGGCGAAGTGGCTAACGCGCAGGTCTGCAAAACCTGTATACGCGGGTTCAATCCCCGCCCGGTGCTCCAAATTCCAGATAGTGTTTTTTTAATTCCAGTGAGATTTATCGACGATCCTGCGCCACCCCGGTTTTTCACTGTTCACTAATCTTCTGGTCACTGCTCCTTCACAGCGCTATCATCGGCCGGGGAACGCGAATCCTGGCTCGGTCGAGGAACAGCCTCATGCGCAAAGCCTCGGTCCGCTGAACGGCCACCAGACGCATTTGCCTGCGGATATGGTCGCCATCCGCAAGTTGGCTCGCCTGCGCTTCATCCCGCTCGGCATCCTTCTCCAGGCGGGCTATGCGCTCTTCAAGAGTGTGGCGAAAACGGGGGCTGATTTCAAATCCTTCGTTGGCGGCGCAGTTTGAAGTCACAGGATCCTCCTGGAAGAAAAACCGAAGCGATGAAAATTTTTCTCAATCGCCCTCAAGTTTTTTTAACCTGCGCCGATACTAATACCGACTAACGCGGTGCGCCAGATTACGGAAGCGGCGGACGAACGTAACCAAGTGTCCGAAAACAGGGCAGGCTCCAGAACGCTCAGCCCGCTCCAGCCCTGCCCCTCGTCAACCGCCCCGCCTTCACTCACCATCTCGCCGGCGCCCGCTTATCGCGCTGCCGCAATACCCACAACCATCTGGGTTCCGCTATCCAGATGCACATTCTGCTTTGAGGCGGATAACATTCCCGAGGCTGTGCCCGTTGCGTCCCCTGCAAGCATCACGCCGCGAATGCCGGTTGCGTGTGCTTCCGTGTTCGTCGCCGCACTCCCTGCCACGCCGCCGGCGCCTTGAACAGTTCCGCCCACATTCCCTGCGGCATCGCCTGCAACATGCCCGGAGGTGCTAACCGTATTGTTGGCCATCGCGCCCACGCTGGAGCCTGCCCCGCCTGCCGTGTTTGCAACCGCTCCCACCGTACCGCCCGCAAGGCCTCCCCCGCCTCCCCCGCCCAATAGGCCTCCGCCGCCCGCGCGCACGCTGCTCATCGCGCCGCCACCCACTGCGCCGCCCGACATTCTTCCGCCGCCGAACCCACCGTTGCCAAACGTGTCATCGCTCTGCATCGAACCTGCCGCCATCGCGTTGACCGGAGCCGTAAGAGAACGAATCTCGGAGTGCACCGGCAAACTTTGGCCGCCTTTCAGTTCCGCGCGATCGAACTGGATTCCCAATTGCGAATCGGTGCTTTCCTTGCTGTGCGCCACGGCTGTAGTTACATGACCCACCAGCCGCGACCCCTTGGGGATCACAGTCCCATCGGCGGTTGTCATCGATTGTGTTGTCTTTACCACCACCTCGTCGCCGGCTTTTGCCGATTTCGAGTCCAGCTTGCTTTGCAACTCACCATTCACGGGGCGCATTTGCTCCCCTGCCGCTGCGGAGTTTGTGGTCCCACTGGTCTTTACGCTTCCTGACCGGGCGTTCGCTGTCGACCCGGCGCTCGCCGAACTGCTCAATTGTTTGCCGCCGGCGGTTGCCGTCCCGTTCTCATTCGCGGTGGCGCCAGCCCGTTGCGCCAAAG
>Ga0302202_10004284_pt1 | contig 15230 bp, 8 predicted proteins | sample II_Bog_N3_3_FD_194579 | JGI IMG/M metagenome (GOLD analysis project Ga0302202, IMG submission 194579) | Peat permafrost microbial communities from Stordalen Mire near Abisko, Sweden - II_Bog_N3_3 | ecosystem: Environmental > Terrestrial > Soil > Wetlands > Peat | place: Sweden: Abisko, Stordalen...
ACAGATCGCCAGGGATCTCGAGGGGCTCGCCAGGATCACCGATTGCGTGCGCACCTATTCGATCGAGAACGGCCTCGACCAGGTTCCGGCGCTGGCGGCCAAGGTGGGACTGAAGGTCATCCAGGGAATCTGGCTCGGCAGCAACCGGCTCAAGAATCTCGCGCAGATTTCCACCGCCGTGCGCCTGACCAAGGAGTTTCCCGGCGTCATCACCTCTGTCGTGGTCGGCAACGAGGTGCTGCTGCGCGGCGAGATGACGACGTCCGATCTCGCGGCCATCATCCGCTCGGTCAAATCGCAGGTCGACATTCCCGTCACCTATGCCGATGTCTGGGAATACTGGCTGCGCAACCGCGAAGTCTATGACGCGGTCGATTTCGTCACCATTCACATCCTGCCCTATTGGGAAGACATGCCGGTCCGCGCCAAGTTCGCCGCCGCCCATGTCGATTCCATCCGCCGGCGGATGGCGGTGGCGTTTCCGGGCAAGGAAATCCTGATCGGCGAGACCGGCTGGCCGAGCGAGGGGCGGATGCGCGAAGGGGCGCTGCCGTCGCGCACCAACCAGGCCCGAATCGTCTCCGAAATCCTCGATCTGGCGAAGCGGGAAAATTTCCGGGTCAACCTGATCGAGGCCTACGACCAGCCGTGGAAGCGCGAGCTCGAGGGCACGGTCGGCGGCTATTGGGGCCTGTTCGATTCGGTGCAGCGGGCGCCGAAATATCCGCCGGGCGAGCCCATCAGCAATTACCCGTTCTGGAAGCTGCAGATGGGATGCGGCATGGCGCTGGCGCTGTTCGTGTTCGGCGCCGCCTGGCTGACGCTGCGCCGCCGGCCCTGGACGCCGCGGCTGGCCGCCTGGATCGCGGTCGCGGTATCGGCGACCTCGGCCGGAATCCTGTTCGGGATTGCCGCCGACAAGATGTTCTACGAAAGTTACGGTTTCGGCGGCTGGCTCGGCTGGGGCGCGCTGCTGGCGGCGGGGATGGCCTCGCCGATGCTGTGCGCCAACGCGCTGATGTCGGGGCGTGCGCTGCCGACCTTCCTGGAACTGTTCGGCCCGCGCGAGAGCCGCACCGCCGGAGTCCTGACGGTGGTGCTGGGCCTGGTGCTGGCGGTGACGGTCCTGATCGGCGCCGAGACCGCGCTGGGCTTCGTGTTCGATCCGCGTTACCGCGATTTTCCGTTCGCTTCCCTGACCATGGCGGCGGTGCCGTTCGCCGGCCTGATGGTTCTGAACCGGCCCAAGGAAGGCGCGCGTCCGATCGCGGAGGCGGTGTTTGCCGGCCTGCTGACGGGGGCAGCGCTCTACACCTGGTTCAACGAAGGGACCGACAACTGGCAGTCGATGTGGACCTGCGCCGTCTATGTCCTGCTCGCGATCACGCTGTGGCAGGCGCGGGCCGTGCAAATCCCAAAATAAGCAGGCCGATCGCCAGCCCCGACAACGCGATGTTGTAGAGCACGATGCCCAGGCCGGCGGCGATCAGGCCGCCCGTGAGCAGCACGATCGACGGCCGGATCACGTGCAGCGTCGCGATGATCAGCGCCACCGCGCCGAACACCGAATTGCGAAACAGGCTGGTGGCCAGAACCCGGGCCTTGCAGATCGTGGTCTGCAAGCCGGCGTCGCAGGCCAGCGCCACGGTCGAGAATTCGATCGCGAGATAGCGCAGGTAGAGCGCGTAGCCGACGGTCACGAACCCGACCACCAACAGCCATTGCACCTGATAGGGCGTGAGCCGAAACGGAGTTTTTTTCATTGCGCGAATATGGTCGGGAATGCCGGGCGGGACAAGCCGGGGCATTTGGATCGCGCGGCGAGGCTACCGGCGTACATTAGATTACCTCGATAACACATTGAAAAAACAACATCTTCCTGCGCGGAGCGCTACCGTCGGCTGAAAAACGCCGAGAACCCGGATGGGGAATCGGGCTTCTTGGCCGGTTCGACATTTTCCGCCCGTTTGGCACTGCTGTGCCGGTGCGACGAGGGCCTCACGGCCGCAGGCTTGACCACGGGCGCCTTGTCCGGTGCCGGCGCCTCGGCCGCCGCCGGCTCGTCGGCGTTCAAGGACAGGCGCTGGCCATCGAATACCGTGGTCTCGCATGGCCGCTCGCTTTCGATCAGACCGGCGCAGATCTTCGCCGCCGTGGCCGCGTCGCCGAGCGGCCCCGCGACCAGCCGCAACTGCATGCCGAGGCCGTTGCTGCGCTCGCGGATCACCATGATCGGGTGCAACGTCGTCAAGGCCGCGTTCGACCGCGATTTCAGCAGGCCCCGCCACAGCGCGCGCAGCCCGCCAACCGAATTGGCGCTGCCGACATCGACGCCGAATTCGGTGCGCTGCACCGCGAGCTTGGGGGCGTCGGACGCCTCCGTCCCGGCGTTATCAGCGGGCGGTGCGGCCGCGACCTGTTCCGGTTTGGCCTCCATAGCTGCCTTGGCCGGCTTCTCCGGCTCGATCAATTTCGATGCCGCCGCATCGGGCGGCGCCATCATCGATTTCGCCGCCATCAGCGGCGGCGGCAGCGGGGCCGAGGCTTGCGCATTGGCATTGTTGGATTTCGCGATCGACGAGACCGTGACCGGCGCCGGCACCGGGGCGGTCGTATCCACCGGCGGCTTGTCGGTCGATTTTGCGACCACCGCGGCTACCGTGGTTGCCACCGGCGCCACGACGGGGGCGGCTGGCGGCGGGCTCTTGGCGACGGCAGGCGGCTCGGTCGCCGCCAGGGCCGGCGTCGCTGTCACAGGGGACGCCGCTGGCGTCGCCGGGGTCGCTGCCGGCGAGGCCGGTGCCGAGGCTGCTGGCACCGTTGCCGGGGCCGGCGGCGGAGCGGCCACCTGCCGGGTGATCGCGCCGGTCACCGAATCCAGTCCCTGTTCCAGCGTGGTGACGCGGGAATACAGCCGGTCGCGGTCGTCATTGAGCGTTTCGATCGCGGAGGCCAGCCGGCTCGCCTCGCTCTGGCTTTGCTTGGCGACCGACTGGATCTGCTGCGCCTGCCGCGTCAGGTCGGCCGCGGCGAGCTGCTCGCGGCGCTGGCCGATCGAGGACTGGTTGGCATACAGCGCGATGATGACGGCGCCGACCGAGGCAGCCCCCCACGATCCCAACCGCAGCAGCGAGCGGCGGTCGAAGACGTCCTCGTCGGCCAAAAGCCCGGACAGCAATCCCCCGGTATTCTCGTCCTCGAAGCCAGACAGCTGGTCGGTATCCCTCGCCATACGACGCCTTCGGCCCCCCGCGGCCCACCCGAATCACGGGCAAACATTAACAGGAAATGCGCCGTCATCCTGAATCCGCACGACCCCGGGGCCGAAACCGGTTTCCAAGGACGGCGAAAACGCTCTATGACGGCGGCGCCAGATCGACCAAGGCTACTGGGATTAAAGGCAACAGGGATCAGGGATGACCGGCAGGACCAGCCTCACGATCGTGCTCGCGGCCGGCGAGGGCACGCGGATGCGCTCCGCGACGCCGAAGGTGCTGCACCAGGTCGCCGGCCAGTCGCTGCTGGCGCATGTGCTGGCGGCGGCGCCGAACGGGGCCGGGGCAGCCCTTGCGGTGGTGATCGGCCCCGACCACGGAGCGGTTGCGCAGGAGGTCAAGCGGCTGCGGCCGGATGCGGCGACCTACATCCAGCGCGAGCGGCTGGGAACCGCGCATGCGGTGCTGGCGGCGCGCGAGGCCATCGCACGCGGCGCCGACGATCTCCTGGTTGCGTTCGGCGATACCCCGCTGATCACGGCCGCGACCTTCGCGCGGCTGCGCGAGGCCCTCGGCAAGGGCGCGGCGGTGGCCGTGCTCGGCTTTCGCGCCGCCGACCCCACCGGCTACGGCCGGCTGCTGGTCGAAGGCGACCAATTGCTGGCGATCCGCGAGCATGCCGACGCGACGGCGGCGGAACGCGCGATCACGCTCTGCAATGCCGGCGTGATGGCGTTCGACGGCCGCCGGGCGCTGGAAATCATCGAAAAAATCGGCCATGCCAACAGCAAGGGCGAATATTATCTGGTCGATGCCGTTGCCATCGCCCGGGAACTGGGACTGGAGGCCGTCGTGATCGAGACCAGCGAGGATGAAGTGCGCGGCATCAACACCAAGGCCCAGCTCGCCGAAGCCGAAGCGGTGATGCAGGCGCGGCTGCGCAAGGCGGCGCTGGATGCCGGCGTCACCATGGTCGCGCCGGAGACGGTGTTTCTCGCCGCCGATACCAGCTTCGGCAACGACGTCACGATCGAGCCGTTCGTGGTGATCGGCCCCGGCGTCTCGATCGCTGACGGCGCGGTGATCCATTCGTTTTCCCACATCGTGCAGGCCTCGATCGGCAAGAAGGCATCGGTCGGCCCCTATGCGCGCTTGAGGCCCGGCACCTCGCTGGGCGAGGGCGCCCGGATCGGCAATTTCGTCGAGACCAAAGCCGCGATCCTGGAGGCCGGCGTCAAGGTCAACCATCTCAGCTATATCGGCGATGCCCGTGTCGGCGAGGGCAGTAACATCGGCGCCGGCACCATCACCTGCAATTATGACGGCTTTTCCAAGCACCGGACCGAGATCGGCAGCCACGCCTTCGTCGGCACCAATTCCTCGCTGGTGGCGCCGGTGAAAATCGGCAACGGCGCCTATATCGGTTCGGGATCGGTGATCACGAAAGACGTCCCCGACGATGCGCTGGCGGTGGAGCGCAGCCAGCAGACCATCCGCGAGGGCGGGGCCAAGCGATACCGCGAGATCAAGACGCGCGGCAAGACGCCGAAGGCGTGAGCCCTTTTCATGGCGAATGCCGGTCGCGGCAGCCGCGCTATTCGTCGTCGCCCTCGAATTCCGAGAAGATGGCGCGCGTTAGACGCCAGCCGCGCGGCTTCGCCCGCTTGGCCGTTTCGCCGGGCTGGTGCTTCATCAACACGGGCCTGGATTCCTGCCCGCGCTGTGGCGGTGGCCAATGGGCGAGGTGGGTGCCTGATGTCTCGCTGGCCCGCAGATGCAGGGAAGCGAGGCCTCGGTCGCCGGGTGATTTGTTGCGCGTGTCCGTCACAGCCCTGTCTCCAAGGCTGCAATTGTCCTGAAAAGGAGTTGACTGTTCGTTAAAGCGCGCTCTCAGTTCGGCGCAACGAGGCATTCTGCGGGGCTTCGCCGAGGCATGTTAAGCCTTATGCTTAACCCTGTCGCAATCCGCAATAATTATTGAGTACCTAAGGCGCAACGATTCTCGTTAAGAGTTTGTCGCAGCTTTGAAGATCTTTCGACAATTTGGGGAATATTGATCCGCATGTGCGGCATTGTCGGCATTCTCGGGCGCGGTCCGGTCGCGGAGCAATTGGTGGATTCGCTCAAGCGGCTGGAATATCGCGGTTACGATTCCGCAGGCGTCGCCACGCTGGAAGGCGGCCATATCGAGCGCCGCCGCGCCGAAGGCAAGCTGAAGAATCTGGAGACGCGGCTGCGGGCCGAGCCGCTGGCCGGCCATACCGGCATCGGCCATACGCGCTGGGCCACGCACGGCAAGCCGACCGAGAACAATGCCCATCCGCACGCGACCGATCGCGTCGCCGTGGTCCACAACGGCATCATCGAGAATTTCCGCGAGCTGCGCGAAGCGCTGCAGAAGAACGGCGCGGTGTTCACGACCGAAACCGACACCGAGACCATCCTGCACCTGGTCGACAGTTATCTGGCCCAGGGTATTGGTCCGGTCGAGGCGGTCAGGGCGTCGTTGTCGCAGCTGCGCGGTGCGTTCGCGCTGGCGTTCATCTTCGCCAGCGACAACAATTTGATGATCGGCGCCCGCAACGGGCCGCCGCTCGCGGTCGGTTACGGCGAGGGCGAGATGTATCTCGGTTCCGACGCGATCGCGCTCGGCCCGCTGACCGACACCGTCGCCTATCTGGAAGATGGCGACTGGGCGGTGCTGACGCGTGCCAGCGCCGTGATCTACGACAAGAACAACGCCATGGTTCACCGCGAGGCGATCAAGCACAGCGCCTCGTCCTCGCTGGTCGACAAGGCGAACTATCGCCACTTCATGGCCAAGGAAATTCACGAGCAGCCCGAAGTGGTCGGCCACACGCTGGCGCGCTACGTCGACATGGCGACCGAGCGCGTGGCGCTGCCGGTGACCCTGCCGTTCGACTTCAAGGATATCCAGCGCATCTCGATCGTTGCCTGCGGCACCGCGAGTTATGCCGGCTACGTCGCCAAATACTGGTTCGAGCGGCTGAGCCGACTGCCGGTCGAGATCGACGTCGCCTCGGAATTCCGTTACCGCGAGGCGCCGCTGCGCAAGGGAGATCTCGCAATCTTCATCTCGCAGTCCGGCGAGACCGCCGACACCCTGGCGGCGCTGCGCTACGTCAAGGCGCAAGGTGTGCACACGCTGTCGGTGGTCAACGTGCCGACCTCGACGATCGCGCGCGAAAGCGAGACCGTGCTGCGGACATTGGCCGGCCCTGAAATCGGCGTCGCCTCGACCAAGGCCTTCACCTGCCAGCTGATGGTGCTGGCGGCGGTGGCGGTGGCGGCCGGCAAGGCGCGTGGCGAACTATCCGAAGCGGACGAAACGAAACTGGTCCACGGCCTCGTCGAGATTCCGCGGCTGATGGCGGCCGCACTCGCCACCGAGCCGCAGATCGAGAAGCTCGCGCGCGAACTCGCCAAGTGCAAGGACGTGCTCTATCTCGGCCGCGGCACCAGCTATCCGTTGGCGCTGGAAGGCGCGCTCAAGCTGAAGGAAATCTCCTATATCCACGCCGAAGGCTATGCCGCCGGCGAGCTGAAGCACGGCCCGATCGCGCTGATCGACGAGAACATGCCGGTCGTGGTGATCGCGCCCTACGACCGGGTGTTCGAGAAGACCGTCTCCAACATGCAGGAGGTGGCGGCGCGCGGCGGCAACATCATCCTGATGACGGATGCCAAGGGGGCGGCGGAAGCCACCGTGGAGTCGCTGGTGACGATCGTGCTGCCGGACATGGGGTCGACCTTCACGCCGATGGTCTATGCCGTCCCGGTTCAGCTTCTGGCCTACCATACCGCCGTGGTCATGGGCACCGACGTCGACCAGCCGCGTAACCTGGCGAAATCGGTGACCGTCGAATAGGCCGGCCTTCAGATCCGGCCCGACCTTAAGCCGGGCTTTTAGGCAGGACTTTAGGCCGCACTTGGGGCGGCTTCATCACTTCAGGTCTTCAAAAATCTGCTAGAAGACCCTAGCTGCCCAAGACGACTACCAAGACGGCAGCCCATTCGACCCAGTTGGAACCCCCATGAACCGCGACGATACGCCTCCGCCCGTGCCCCCGGTCGTTTCCCCGCCGGACGTCCACAGCGGGTTGATGGCCCGATTCCGCAACTATTTCCTGACCGGGTTGATCGTCGCCGGGCCGATCGCCATCACCTTCTACCTGACCTGGTGGTTCGTCACTTGGGTCGACGGCCTGGTGCGGCCATTCGTGCCGATCGCCTATCGGCCGGAAACCTATCTGCCGTTCGGCCTGCCGGGTTCCGGGCTGGTCGTCGCCGTGATCGCGCTGACGCTTTTGGGCTTCCTCGCCGCCAATCTGATCGGGCGGACCCTGGTCGATCTCGGCGAGCGGCTGCTGGGGCGGATGCCGGTGGTGCGCGCGATCTATCGCGGCCTCAAGCAGGTGTTCGAGACGCTGTTCTCGGGGCAGGGCTCCAGCTTCCGCCGGGTCGGCCTGGTCGAATTCCCGTCGCCCGGCATGTGGTCGATCGTGCTGATCTCGCAGGCGCCGAGCGTGGAGATCGCCAACAATCTTCCGGGCCAGGAGGAGCACATCTCGGTGTTCCTGCCCTGCGCGCCGAACCCGACCACCGGCTTCTTCTTCTATGTTCCCAGGAGCAAGATCATCGAAGTCGACATGAGCGCGGAAGACGCCGCCACCCTGATCATGTCGTGCGGCGTGGTGCAGCCCGGCTCCGACGGCCAGAAGAAGATCGCAGCGCTGGCCGGCATGGCTAACGCCGCGCGCGTCGCCAATGCCGCCTCGCTTCAGCCGGAGCCGGCGAAGGCGGAGTGATTGAATGACTCGTGACATTGAAGAGCGCAACAGCGTGTATCGATTGTCCGACGAAGAGCGTGCCGCCGTTCGCGCTGGGCTGGACGCTGCGCGCAGGGGCGAGTTTGCGTCCGAAGACGACATAGAAGATTTCTACCAGCTGCATTGCCACCGTTCGTCATTGCCCGGAGCGTAGCGACGAAGCAATCCACACTTTCATTGTGGAGGCAATGGATTGCTTCGCTCCGCTCGCAACGACGGTGAGAGTTGCGACCGGCAACTGCCAGCGATCCGCGCAGGTCTTAATTCCGTCATTGCGAGGAGCGTAAGCGACGAAGCAATCCACCTTTCTTTCTGTTGCGGCAATGGATTGCTTCGCTTCGCTCGCAATGACGGATGAGATATCTCGCAATGACAGGTGCAATGAGCAGGCGGACCAACTACCCAGCCCCGATCAGCGGGATCGCCTCGTCGCGCTCGAACAGATACAGCAGGCACCGCAGCGCTTCACCGCGTGGCCCGTCCAGCTTCGGATTGTCCTTCAATATCCGCAGCGCTTCGTCGCGGGCTTGCGTGATCAGCTGGCCGTGGACCTCGGAGCGGGCGATGCGGTAGCCGGGCAGGCCGCTCTGGCGAACGCCGAGCACGTCGCCTTCGCCGCGCAGTCTTAGATCTTCCTCGGCGATGGCGAATCCGTCGGTGGTTTCGCGGATCACCTTCAGCCGGGCCTTGGACATCTCGCCCAGCGGCTCCCGGTACAGCAGCAGACAGGTCGAGGCTTCCGAGCCGCGGCCGATCCGGCCGCGTAGCTGGTGCAATTGGGCGAGCCCAAAGCGTTCGGCGTTCTCGATCACCATGATGGAGGCTTCGGGAACGTCGACGCCGACCTCGACCACGGTGGTCGCCACCAGCAATCCGATTTCGCCGGCGGCGAACTGCGCCATCACGCGGTCTTTCTCGGCGCCCTTCATCTGGCCGTGCACCAGGCCGACCTTGTCGCCGAACCGCTCGCGCAGGCTCTCGAAGCGCTGGGTCGCGTTGGTGAGGTGTTCGGTGCCCTCGGCCTCGGATTCATCGACCAGCGGGCAGATCCAGTAGACGCGCTTGCCGGCCGCAAGCGCCCGGCCGACGCCATCGATCACCTCGGTGAGACGGCTCGACGACAGCGTGCGGGTATCGATCGGCTGCCGTCCGGCCGGCTTCTCGCGCAACTCCGAGACGTCCATGTCGCCGAAATAGGTCAGCACCAGCGTGCGCGGGATCGGCGTGGCGCTCAGCACCAGCACATCGACCGCTTCGCCCTTGGCGGTCAGCGCCAGCCGCTCGCGCACCCCGAAGCGATGCTGCTCGTCGACCACGGCGAGCGCCAGCGCCTTGTAGACGACGTCATCCTGGATCAGCGCGTGGGTGCCGACCAGGAAATCGATTTCGGCGGCGGCGAGCCGCGCCAGCAATTCGCGGCGCTCCTTGCCCTTCTCGCGGCCGGTGAGGATCGCGACCCGCAGGCCGGCGCGCTCGGCGAGCGGGGTGATCGTCTTGATGTGCTGGCGGGCGAGCAGTTCGGTCGGCGCCATCAGTGCGGCCTGCTTGCCGACCTCGGCCACGGCGGCGGCCGCCAGCAGCGCCACCACGGTCTTGCCCGATCCGACATCGCCCTGCAGCAGCCGCAGCATGCGGACCGGCTGGCGCAGATCGGCGGTGATGGCGGCGGCGGCGGCACGCTGCGAGGCGGTCAGCGCGTAAGGCAGCGCGTCGATGATCCGGTGGCGCAGATGGCCGTCGCCGGCATGGCGCTCTCCCGCCGGCCGCCGCAATTGCGCGCGCACCAGCGCCAGCGCCAGTTGACCGGCCAGCAGTTCGTCGAACGCGAGCCGCGACCAGAACGGTCCCTCAGGCAGGATGTCCGTCAGTTCGAGCGGGACGTGTACGCGGTGCAGCGCTTCCGCGATCGTTGGAAATTTGCAGCGGCGGATCACCTCCGGGCTGATCCATTCGGGCAAATTTGGCAGCCGCTCCAGCGCCTGCGCCACCGCGCGCCGCACCGATCCGATCGCCAGCCCCTCGGTGAGTGGATAGACCGGATCGATGCCGCTGAGTTTGGCAAAGCCGGCCTCGTCCACGACGCGGTCGGGATGCGTGATCTGCAGGGTGCCGTCATAGATCTGCGCGGTGCCGGATACGTAGCGCTTCGCGCCGACCGGCAGCAGCTTCTCCACATAACCGGGCGGGCTGCGGAAATAGGTCAGCACCACGTCGCCGGTGTCGTCGCTGGCATAGACCAGATGCGGCGCGCGCGGATTGCGCGGCGGTGTCGGCCGATGCCGGTCGACCGTCACTTCCAGCGTCACGATGGTGCCCGGCACCGCGTCACGGATTTTCGGCTGCACCCGGCGATCGATCACGCTCGCCGGCAGATGCAGCAACAGATCGACCAGCCGCGGCGTCTCATCGCGGCCGAGCAGATAGCGGAACAATTTGTCCTGCTTCGGCCCGACGCCAGCAAGACTGGTGACCGGCGCGAACAGGGGATTGAGCAGTGCAGGGCGCATTGGCGAAACCTAAGGCCGTTCCCGCCCGTCATGCCCGGCTTTATGCCAGGCATCCACGGGTTTTTTCCGAACAGCGGCAAATAGCGATGGGTCGGGGGGACGGGGTGTTTTGGCGTGTCTGGGATTGGAGCACGATCATTCCGAATTCCCGCCGTTGCGAGCGCAGCGAAAAAATCCATGCTCCGTCATTCCGGGATGGTGCGTTAGCACCAGACCCGGAATCTCGAGATTCCGGGTTCGATGCTTCGCATCGCCCCGGAATGACGGCTTCTCTGAATTGCATGGGAACAGCTACTGACATTCCGCACTGCCGACGCTATATCAACCCCGCCCGGCATCGCGTCCGGGCTTTTGGCGTTGGAATGGGAATCTGACACATGACGGGAACGACACGATCGAGCGAGGGCCTGGACGACCGGCGCAAACGGCTGTTGTTTCGCTGCTGGCATCGTGGCACCCGCGAGATGGATCTCATTCTCGGCCGGTTCGCCGATGCCGAGATCACCCATCTGTCGGAAGAAGAACTGGTGCAATTCGAGTACCTGATGGACGTGCCGGACCCCGATCTCTATGCCGCGCTGACCGGCAAGATGGCGCCGGAGCCGGATTATGCCAACCGCCTGTTCGACCGCATCAAGTCGTATCAGCCGGAATCCGAGGCATGAAGGCACCGACACGATCGCCCGCCGAATTGCTGATCCCGGGCCGCGCGCTGACTTTCGCCAATGTGGCGGAGGGCGCCGAGGGCCTGGTGGTGTCGGATCTGGCGCGCGCGCTGGCGGCGCGGCCGAAACCGTCGGCGGTCAGTCTCGCCGTGGTCTGCCGCGACGGGGCGCGGATGCAGCAACTGGCCCGCGCGCTGGAATTCTTCGCGCCCGATCTGCCGGTACTGCAGTTTCCGGCCTGGGACTGCCAGCCCTATGACCGGGTGTCGCCGCATGGCGGCATCCTGGCGCAGCGGCTGACCACGCTGGCGCGGCTGTCGCGGCTGGCCGGCAGCGACAAGCCGCTGATCGTGCTCACCACCGTCAACGCCGTCGTGCAGCGGGTGCCCGCGCGCGAGATCGTTGCCGCGCAGGCGCTGTCGGTGGCGCCCGGCCATGTGGTGCCGATGGACTCGATCGTGGCCTGGCTGGAGCACAACGGCTACAACCGCTCCTCGACCGTGCGCGAACCCGGCGAATACGCCGTGCGCGGCGGCATCCTCGATCTGTTTCCGGCCGGGCTCGATCAGCCCGTGCGGTTCGACTTCTTCGGCGACAGCCTGGAATCGATCCGCACCTTCGACGCCGAAACCCAGCGCACGCAGCTCGACATGCGCGCGCTCGACCTGGTTCCGATCTCCGAATTCCAGCTGGTCACCGAGACCATCCGCCGCTTTCGCATGGGCTATGTCGCCATCTTCGGCGCGCCGGAGCGCGACGATCCGCTGTATGAGGCGGTCAGCGAGGGCCGCCGCCATCCCGGCATGGAGCACTGGCTTCCGCTGTTCCAGGAGAAGATGGATACGCTGTTCGACTATCTCGGCGGCGCCGCCGTCGCGATCGAGCCGCAAAGCGAGGACGCCGCGCGCGAGCGCTTCAAGCAGATCGCCGACTATTATGACGCCAGGCGCGAGGCGCTGGAGCATCCCGGCGGCGGCGCGATCTACAAGCCGCTGCCGCCCGACCGGCTCTATCTGACCGAAGACGAGTGGAACAAGCGTCTGGACGCCTCCGCGCTGGCGCGGCTGACACCGTTCGCGGTGCCCGACGGCAGCGTCGACGTGATCGACGCCGGGGCGCGGCAGGGCCGCAATTTCGCGCCGGAGCGCACCGATACGACCGTCAACGTGTTCGAGTCAGTGGTCGCCCATGTCGGGGCATTGCAGGCGGTGCGCAAGAAGGTGGTGATCGCGCTGTGGAGCGAAGGCTCGCGCGACCGCATGGGCAGCATGCTGCGCGACCACAAGCTCAGCCATCTCACCAGTGTCAACTCCTGGCGCACGGTGCAGGCGACGCCGCGCAACGAGGCGATGCTGGCGGTGGTCGGCATGGAAAGCGGCTTCGAGACCGACCATGTCGCCGTCATCAGCGAACAGGACATTCTCGGCGACCGCCTGGTGCGGCCGCGCAAGGCCAGCCGCAAGCTCGACAACTTCATCTCGGAAGTCACCAGCCTCGCCAGCGGCGATCTGGTGGTGCATGTCGAGCACGGCATCGGCCGTTTTGTCGGCTTGCAGACGCTGGAGGTGGCCGGCGCGCCGCATGACTGCCTCGAACTGCATTATGCCGCCGAGACCAAGCTGTTTCTCCCCGTCGAGAACATCGAACTGCTGTCGCGTTATGGCTCCGACCACGCCAATGTCGAGCTGGACCGGCTGGGCGGCAGCGGCTGGCAGGCGCGCAAGGCAAAGCTCAAGAACCGCATCCGCGAGATCGCCGGCGAACTGATCAAGATCGCGGCCGAGCGGCATCTGCACGAGGCGCCGAAGATGCCGGTGCAGCCGCATGTCTATGACGAGTTCTGCGCCCGCTTCCCCTATGAGGAAACCGAGGACCAGCTTTCCGCGATCAATGCCACGCTGAAGGACCTCGAAAGCGGCCGGCCGATGGACCGGCTGATCTGCGGCGACGTCGGCTTCGGCAAGACCGAGGTGGCGCTGCGCGCGGCGTTCGCGGTGGCGCTGGAGGGCAAGCAGGTCGCGGTCGTGGTGCCGACCACGCTGCTGGCGCGTCAGCACAGCAAGAACTTCGCGGAACGGTTCCGCGGTTTTCCGGTCAACGTCGCGCAGGCCTCGCGCCTGGTCGCGACCAAGGAAATGACGCTGGTCAAAAAGGGGATCACGGACGGTTCGGTCGATATCGTCGTCGGCACCCATGCGCTGCTCGGCAAGAGCATCAAATTCAGGGATCTCGGCCTCGTGATCGTCGACGAGGAGCAGCATTTCGGCGTCAGCCACAAGGAAAAGCTGAAGCAGTTGCGCGCCGAGGTGCATGTGCTGACGCTGTCGGCAACCCCGATCCCGCGCACACTGCAACTGGCGCTGACGGGCGTGCGCGAACTCTCGATCATCGCCTCGCCCCCGGTCGATCGCCTCGCGGTGCGCACGTTCGTCGCGCCGCACGATCCCCTGATGATCCGCGAGGCGCTGCTGCGCGAACGGTACCGCGGCGGCCAGGCGTTCTACGTGGTGCCGCGCATCGAAGACCTCGCCGGCGTGAAGGATTTTCTCGACAAGAACGTGCCGGAGATGAAGGTCGCGGTCGCCCATGGCCAGATGCCGCCGACCGTGATCGAGGACATCATGTCGGCGTTCTATGACGGTAAATACGACATCCTGCTGTCGACCACCATCATCGAGTCCGGCCTCGATATCCCCACCGCCAACACGCTGATCGTGCATCGCGCCGACATGTTCGGGCTGGCGCAGCTTTATCAGCTGCGCGGGCGGGTGGGGCGCTCGAAGCTGCGAGCCTACGCGCTGTTCACGCTCCCGGCGCAGGCGAAGATCACGGCCCAGGCCGAGCGCCGGCTCAAGGTGCTGCAATCGCTGGAAACGCTGGGCGCCGGATTTCAATTGGCATCGCACGATCTCGACATCCGCGGCGCCGGCAACCTGCTCGGCGAGGAGCAGTCCGGCCACATCAAGGAAGTCGGCTTCGAGCTCTACCAGTCGATGCTGGAGGAGGCGATCCTCAACCTCAAGGCCGGCGTGGTGGAACCTGCCGCCGACCGCTGGTCGCCGCAGATCACCGTCGGCATGCCCGTGCTGATCCCCGAGGATTACGTCGCCGATCTGTCGGTGCGGCTGTCGCTGTACCGCCGGCTTGCCGATCTCGACACCGACGACGAGATCGACAATTTCGCCGCCGAGCTGCGCGACCGTTTTGGGGTGCTGCCCGACGAGGTGCGCTATCTGTTCAAGATCGCCGCCATCAAGGGCTATTGCCGCAGGGCCAATGTCGAGAAGGTCGATGCCGGGCCGAAGGGCGCCGTGATCACCTTCCGCGACAACAAGTTCGCACAGCCGGACCGGCTGGTCTATTTCATCCGCCAGCACGGCCAGGCCGCCAAGGTGCGTCCGGACATGAAGGTGGTGTTCTTCCAGGAATGGGAGACGCCGGAAGAGCGTCTGGCCGGCACCACGGAAATCATGCGCCAGCTCGCCAACCTCGCCGAGAACCGCAAGGCCGCGTGAGGGTTCACGACGCCACGCGGCGGGCTTCGTCGTGGTGAAGCCGCGCCAGCAGCGTTTGCGCGGTGTCGGACGGCAGCAGGGTGGCGAGGGTGACGTCCGGCTCCGCGCGCGTGTCGCGCTTGCCGTGGCTGGTCTGGCGCATCACGCTGGACAGCCGCCGCGCGATCATGTGGGCGGTGCGCAGATCGGTCTCGGCGAACACCACCAGTACCGAGCCGTCGTCCCGCGCGGCGCCGAAATCCATTTGCCGCATCAGGCGGCTGAGAATCCGGGCGCCGTCGAGTTGCGCGCGCGGATGGGCCGGATCGAAAGCGAAGCGGGCGACCGACAATCCGCCGCCATGCGACAGCGTGTTGGCGACGGCGGTGGCGAAGTCGCGGTCGAAGGCGACGCCGGCCAGAAGACCGGTCCTGGGATCGAGCAGGCCGCCGGCCTCGATCGACTTCAGCATGCGGCCGAGATGGGCCTCGAAGGCGTG
>Ga0302202_10004288_pt1 | contig 15219 bp, 18 predicted proteins | sample II_Bog_N3_3_FD_194579 | JGI IMG/M metagenome (GOLD analysis project Ga0302202, IMG submission 194579) | Peat permafrost microbial communities from Stordalen Mire near Abisko, Sweden - II_Bog_N3_3 | ecosystem: Environmental > Terrestrial > Soil > Wetlands > Peat | place: Sweden: Abisko...
AGGGACTCGCCGCCCAGCCGCACCAGCTGCTTGGGCCGGCCAAGCCGGCGCGAGGCCCCGGCGGCCAGAATGATGGCCGGGAGGCTCACGGCTGGGCGGCCAGGGGTTCCAGGCACAGGCCAAGGGTCCCGGCCGGGAAGGGGAAATCCACCCAGACCGGCCCTCCGGCCTCCCGGGCCCGCTGGCAGGCCCGTTGCAATTCCAGGGAGAACCCGGCGTCCATGGGCAGCAGCCCGTGGTTGCGTTCATCGTAGACGAAGTGGTCGCCGATGCCGTAGGGCAGGTCTCCCGCCACGGAGCCCACCGTGGCCAAAACGCAGGCTCCGCCCCGCCTCAGCACCTGGCAGCTGCAATGCAGCCAGGGCGGGAGCTTGCCGGGAACCAGGCGCTCCAGCAGGTACTCCGTCCCGGTTTCCGGGACCGGACCGGCCAGCATCCGGCTGGTCCCGGAGGCCAGCAGGGCCTCAAGGTCCGCCTCCCGGAACCCGGTGGCGCCACCCGGTTCCAGGAGCCTGCGCCCGAGGGCGAGGCCCGGCCGCGACCGGTGCAGGGGTGTCGCCAGCGCCACCGGCCCGGAAACCTGCTCCAGCTTCGCGAAAAGGTCCAGCAATCCGGCCATGGGAATCCTTCGGGTGAGTCCTAAAAATGACAGCAACGGGCCGGATAGGGAATGAACACCGTGATTCAGCATTGTGCTGGCTCCCGGAACCCGGTCACCCTATGGAAAACCAAGGACCGATGCCTTGCGCGCCCATGAGTTGAACATCACCCTTCCTCCTGGCCAGAACGGCCCGGTCTACATCCGGGTGGCCGAGGTCATCCTGGAGGCCATCCGGGCCGGCCGGATCCAGCCGGGCCAGGCCTTGCCAGGGGTCCGGGAGCTGGCGGACCGGCTGGGGGTGCACCGGAACACGGTCCTGGCGGCCCTGCGGGAGTTGGAGGCCCAGGGCTGGATCGTGGCCAGGCCCAGGAGCGGCTTCTTCATCGAGGACCCCCTGCCGGAGCGCCCGGTCCAGGCCCAGGCCGGCGCCGGGTCCGGCGACCGCCTGGGCTTCGACGTGCCGGACAACTTGAAGCCCATCACCAACGCCGCCAACGTCCGGGTGGACTTTTCAGATGGGGTGGCGGACGCGAGGCTGGCGCCCATGGAGGCCCTGGCCAAGGCCTACCCCAGGGCGCTGCGCCTGAAGGGCCCCCAGCTCCTGCAGGCCAGCGAGTTCCAGGGGCTGGTCCGGCTGCGGAAGATGCTGGCCGCCCATCTGGCGGAGCAGCGCGCCCTGGTCCGGGACCCCGCCCAGATCCTGCTCATCCGCAGCACCTCCATGGCGGTGATGCTGGTGGCCCAGGCGCTCATCGGTTCCGAGTCCGGGGACGTGGCGGTGGAGAACCCGGGCCACCCGCTGGTCTGGGACACGCTGCGCCAGGGCTCCGCGGCCCGGCTCCACGGCCTCCCCGTGGACGGCGGGGGCCTGCGGGTGGAGGCCCTGGAGGACCTGCTGGCCCGGACCCGGCTGGGCCTGCTGGTGCTCACCCCCCAGTGCCACTTTCCCACCGGGGTCGCCCTGGCCGCCGGCCGCAGGGAGCGGATTCTGGCCCTGGCCCGTGAGCACCGGTTCGCCATCCTGGAGCTGGACCCCGAATATGACTACCTGTCCTCGCCCCCCCGGCCCCTGGCCGCCGACGACAGCACCGGCCAAGTGCTCTACTGCGGGAGCCTGTCCCGCCTGCTCGCCCCGGGTGTGCGCCTGGGTTTCCTGGCGGTGCCCCAGGCGCTGGCGGACCGGTTCGCCAAGGCCCGCCAGCGCCTGGATTGGCAGGGGGATCCGATCCTGGAGTGGGCGATCTCGGAACTGTTCCTGGACGGGGTGATCACCCGCCATCTGCGCAAGGTGCACAAGGCCTGCCAGGATCGCCGGGAAGCGCTGTTCGACGCCCTGCGGTTCGCCCTGCCGGACAAGGTGGGCTTCGATCCGGCCCAGGGGGGCATGGCCCTATGGCTCCACGGCCTGGGCAAGCTGGCGGATCCGGTGCGGTTCGAGCTCTGGGTCCGTTCCTGCGGAATCAAGGGCATCAAGTTGCGGCCAGGCGCCTACTACGACCTGGACAACCGTCCCCAGGCCGCCACGAGGCTCGGATTCATGGCCTATACCCCGGAAGAGTTGCAGAAGGCCGTCCCCCTGATGACCTAGTGGTTTGGACAGTTCATCCCATCCCGGCATTCCCTGCCGGTGGCTGCGCGATGGTTCGTCCTGGTTTCCGTGGTTCGCGCCGACCCAGTTCGGGTTCCGATTTCAGCGCGCCGACCCACCGGTACCCCTCACAGCAAGCTGCTCGCGGTTTGCCGTGTCCCTTCTAATTGGCAGCCGAACGTTGGACACGGGGCGCCATGCTGCCAGCGTTCCCACCCGGTGGATCGAATCCGCCAGCAGCGATTAGCCTTTTATCATTCGACACCTTTTGGGCATGCCCCAGTCGCGCAGGCCCAGGGTGATCCTGGCAAAACCATCCAGATAATCCCCTACGTGCAGCCCCCGATGGGCAGGGACACGGCAACCGCGAGCAGCTTGCTGCGAGAGGTAAAGGTGGGTCGGCGCCATCCATTGGGACCCGCACGACCCGGGCCAGCTACCGGAACCCGGATCTCCCCCATTGAACTTTTGAACTTATGCCGGAGAAACCAACGGTCGATTAAGAGAGTCCAACCTTCACCCGTTTTTTCCCTTGGGGTCCGGCTTGATGACTGCGGCTGCAAAGCTCGAACTTCGAAACGGCGAGACCATCCGGGCCTACCTGGAGGAACTGGTGCGGCTGAAAAGCCCGGTGCAGCTGTGGATGGAGGGTTCCGACGCCACCCCGTTCGAGACCACGCTCCAGACGGTCTCCCCCATCACCTTCTCCCTCACCTCGACCCCCGGAATGGAACTGGGCCAGGTGGTCAATCTCTCCTTCATGCTGGATGCGCGCAGGTTCATCACCCAGGGCAAGGTGGTGGCCGCGGGCGTATTCCGGATCCCGTTCAGCATCGTCCAGGGCGAGCGGCGGGGAGCGTTCAGGGCCCCCTTCGACCGCTCCAGCCAGGCGGAGGTGTTCGCCGTGGAACAGGCCGCCGGAACCGTTCTGGGTGGCAGGACCATCCTGGGCCGGCTGCTGGACCTGAGCATCCAGGGGCTCCGCGTCGCCCTGGAGGAGGTCGGAACCCTGGGTGCCTCCGGGGCCGCACTGAAGGTGGGCGACGTCTTCCAGTCCGTGCGCATCACCGGGCTGCCGCTGACCCCGCCCATCCACTGCCGGGGCACCGTGGCCCACCTCGGCGCGACCGAGCCGTATGCGGGCCTGCTGCTGGAGGGGATCTCGGAGGGGGATCAAAAAAACATCGAACGCCTGCTGATCCCCCGGCTTCCGGCCACCTTCGGCGAGGTCTTTCCTGCCCGCAGGCGCAAGCCGGACTTCGCCGATAAGCTGGGCGCGCCCACCCCGACCCAGATCAAGGCAAAGGCCCCGGAGCTGGTGGGGGGCGCCCTGGCCTCTGCGGCCGACAACCCGGACCCGTCCGGACGTCCAGCCGGGGCTCTGCTGCGGTTGCGAAAATCCGGCAAGAAGATCCTGTTCCTTTCCGGCCACCCCGGAACCCCGGCCCTGGTCGACGGTTTCCGCCAGGATGGCTTCCGCCAGGTGTCGGAGGCAAGGTCCTACCAGGAGGCCAAGACCCTGGCCGAACAGATCCGGTTCGATCTGGTCATCCTCGACCTGAGGGTGGGCGCCCACTGGGCCCAGGACATCATGGAATCCCTGGCGTCCCATGATCTCCTTCTGGATACCCCGGTCATCCTGGTGGTGGAGCACCGCAACGAAGGGGTGAACACCGTCGCCCGCGCCCTGGGCGCGGTCCACGTCCATGACCGCCGCCAGAGCTGCGCCGAACTGCTGCCGGTGGCCTGCCGGCTGCTGCTGGACTGAAATCGCCAGACCGGCCAACTCTGGCACGACCATCGCACGGAGACAGGGGAACTGTCGGGAGTCCGTCGTGCCGCTGAAACGCCTAATTTTGTTGGGATCATTGCTGGTAATGGGCCTGGGGCTGGTTGCCCAGACCGCGCCGCCCAGCCCGGCCGAGCGGGAATTGCAGGCGCCCTTGAACCTGGATGACGGTAAACCGACGCAGACCACCGCCGGCGAAAACGCCGGACCTTCGGTCTGGCGGGCCCTGGGCTCGGTGGTGCTGGTGTGCGGACTGGCTGGGGGCGGGCTCTGGGCCTTCCGCAAGTGGGGAGCCAATAAGCTGCCAGGGAGCGGCGGATCCAGGCTCAAGGTGGAAGAAACCCTGGCCCTGGGCGACCGCCGTTTCGTTTCGATCCTGAAGGTGGATGAGGAGCGCTTTCTCATCGCCCTGAGCCCCCAGGGAGTCAACCTCATGACCCGCCTGGACAACGTCGAGACCGGGGGCCCGGCCCGGTTCGAGGACGCCCTGGACCGCCAGGTGAACCTGAACACGCCCATGGCCGTCCGGGACATGGAGGCCATGCTCAACCGGGAACAATCATGAGCCGCCTCGCGCGGCTCGTTCCGGTCCTGCTCCTGCTGGCCTGCGCCGGCGCGGCCCTGCACGCCCAGGGGGCCCCGGCCAGCCTGCCCACGGTGACCATCGACTTCGGCAAGACCCCCCAGGGCCCGGCCCTCAGCGCCACCCTCCAGGCGGTGCTGCTGCTCACGGTCCTGACCCTGGCCCCGACCATCCTCATGACCACCACCTGCTTCACCCGGATCATCATCGTGCTGGGCTTCGTGCGCCAGGCCATGGGCACGGCCCAGACCCCTTCCAATCAGGTGCTCATCAGTCTCGCCCTGGTCCTGTCCTTTTTCGTGATGGCCCCCGTGGGCCGCGAAATCAACCAGACCGTGCTCCAACCGCTCAACCGCAATGAACTGACGGTGGACCAGGCCATGACCAAGGCCGCCGCTCCGCTCAAGGTATTCATGCTGCAGCACACCCGGAAACATGATCTCTCGCTCTTCCTCAAGATCGCCAAGGCCCCGGCGCCCCAGACCAAGGCCGACGTGCCCCTGGAAGTCCTGATGCCGGCCTTCCTCATTTCGGAGCTCAAGACCTCGTTCGAAATCGGCTTCATGATCTTCCTGCCGTTCCTGATCGTGGACATGGTGGTGGCCTCCACTCTGCTGAGCATGGGCATGATGATGCTGCCGCCGGTGGTCATCTCCCTGCCCTTCAAGATCCTGCTGTTCGTGCTGGTGGACGGGTGGTACCTGATCGTCGGCTCCCTGGTGCGGGGCTATACCGGATGACGCAAGCAAGGGGGTTCGCCCATGAATGAACTTATTATTATCGACTTGGCCCGGGAAGCGCTCCGCACCGCCCTGTACGTGGCGGCCCCGGCCCTCATCGTCTCCATGATCGTGGGGCTGTCGATCTCCATCTTCCAGGTGGTGACCAGCCTCCAGGACCAGACCGTGGCCTTCGTGCCCAAGGTGATGGCGGTGATGCTGGTGGTGGTGGTCAGCTTCCCCTGGATGATGCGGGTCATGATCGGGTTCACCGCCCACATGTTCACCGATTTCAATTCGGTCGTCGCCCGGCTGAACTGATGGGCTCGCCGCTGCTCAACCCGGCCACCTGGGCCTTCACCCAGGTCAAGCTGCTGATCTGGATGCTCACCCTGGTGCGCATGACCGGCCTCCTGGCCACCATGCCCGGGTTCGGCCAGACCCGGGTTCCGCTCATGCTGAGGGTGGCCCTGGTGGTGCTGCTGTCCCTGGTGATCGCCCCGGTGGTGCCCGCGCCCGCGGTGCTGCCCGACGGCATGTACCAGCTGACCGCGATCATGGTGACCGAAGTGGCGGCGGGCCTGCTCATGGGCCTTTCGGTCGCCTGGATCATCGACACCGTGGCCTTCGCCGGCCAGCTCATGGACACCCAGATGGGCTACTCCTTCGTCCAGTTCCTGGACCCGGTGAGCGCCCATCCGGTCTCCATCTCCGGCTCCCTGCTCACCCAGGTGACCATGGTCTTCATCCTGGTTTCCGGCCTGCACCACCAGATGATCCTGGCCCTGGTGGAGAGCTACCGGATCATGCCCATCGGCCAGGGCCTGCCGCTCAAGCCCCTGTTGCTGGTGGCCCAGGTGGGGCTGATCATGGTCCGGGGCTTCCAGCTGGCGTTCCCGGTGCTGCTCACCCTGTTCCTGATCGACGTGATGGAAGGTATCTCGGGCAAGTTCATGCCTCAGCTCCAGCTCATCCAGCTCAGTTTTCCGGTCAAGATCGCGGTGGGCATCCTCGTGCTCGGCGTGGTCCTGGGGCAGTTCGCCGGCTGGCTGACCCCGCTGCTGGAGGACGTCCCCCGCACCGCCCTGCGCCTCCTGGCTCCCTGAGCCCGCCGTCCCCCCGCCTCCCCCTTCCCTGACAGGCTCCAAGCCATGGCCGATCCATCCAAAACCGAAAAAGCGACCCCCAAGCGAAGAACCAAGGCCCGGGAGGAAGGCTCCCTGCTCAAGGTCCAGGACCTGGACGCCGCCATCATGCTCTGGGGCAACCTGTTCTTCTTCACGGCCATGGGCACCTCGACCATGGCCCTGCTGGTCCGCACCACCGGCTACCTGCTGGCCAAGACCGGGGAGCAGAACTACGTGTCCCAGGGCAATCTCCAGTCCCTGGCGGTGGACATCCTCTGGATCCTGACCAAGATCATGGCGCCGTTCCTGGCGGCGAACCTGCTGCTCGCCCTGGGCAGCCAGATGCTCCAGCACGGCTTCAAGATCAACTTCAAGCCGATGCTGCCGAAATTCAGCAAGATCAACCCGGCCACGGGCTTCAAGCGGCTGGTTTCGGCCAAGTCGCTGGTGGACACGATCAAGAGCCTGGCCAAATTCGTCGTCATCGCCTGGATGGCCTATGCGGTGGTGTCCCCACGGATGCCGGTGATCCTCTCCACCATGTTCCTCAGCATGAACCAGTCCATGGGCTATCTCCAGGAGACCCTGTTCATCCTCTACCGGAACATCATGCTGGTCATGATCTTCCTGGCCGGCGCCGACTTCTTCTATCAGCGCCACACCTTCGAGCAGGGCCTGCGCATGACCAAGCAGGAGATCAAGGACGAGGCCAAGGACGCCGACGGCAACCCGGAGATCAAGGCAAGGCAGAAATCCATGCTCATGGCCAGCGCCATGCGCCGGATCCTGACCCAGGTGCCCAAGGCTTCGGTGGTCATCACCAACCCCACCCACTTCGCGGTGGCCCTGCGCTATGATCCGCACACCGCCGCCCCGATCCTGGTGGCCAAGGGGGTCGACCACCTGGCCCTGAAGATCCGGGAGCGGGCCTCCGGAGCCGGGGTGGTCATCGTCGAGAACCCGCCCCTGGCCCGGGCCATCTACCACAATGTCGAACTGGACCAGCCCATCCCCGCCGACCTCTTCCAGGCCGTGGCCCAGGTCCTGGCCTACGTATATCACCTGAAGGGCGCGGCTTAGGGCATTAGGAAAAAAGGATTTGGCAAAACCGGAGAAACAGCCGAAACATGAGATAGGTGATAATTCCATTGACGCCCCCGATCATCCCACCCCATCTGCCAGCCCAGCGCCTCCTTCTGGTGGACGATGATCCTCTGCTGCTGGAAACCCTCCAGGAACTGCTGGTGAGCGAAGGGTTCGTGGTCACCTGCGCCGGTTCCGGCGAGGAGGCGGAGCTGCTGCTCAGGCAGGCCGCGACGCCCTTCGAGTTGGTGCTCACCGATCTGGTCATGCCGGGAAAATCCGGCATGGACGTCCTGCGCACGGCCCTGGAGCGGAACCCCAGCTGCACGGTGCTGGTCCTCAGCGGCTTCGGAACTATGGGGGAAGCGACCGAGGCCATGGACCGGGGCGCCTATGGCATGGTGAACAAGCCCCTGCAGTTGGAAGGGTTCCGCCAGACCCTCCGGCGCATCGTCGAGCGGATCCACCTGGTGGGGGAACGGGACGCGCTCAAGGCCCAGGTCAAAGAACTGCGGCTGCGGGTGGAATCCATGGAGACCCTCCAGGGCAGGATGGAGATGCTGGCCCAGGTCATGACCCCGGAGCCCGCCGAGCCCAGCCGGAGAGATCTGAGGGAACTGTATGACCTCGCCGCCCTCCATACCCGGGGCCAGCTTTCCAACGAGGAATTCGAGGCCGCCAAGAAAACCCTCCTGTCCAAATGGCTCACATGAGGCAGGGGATTCTCCCGCTGGTCCTGGCCCTGGCGGTCCGGGGCGGCCAGCCCGTCCCGGCCCCGCGCCCTCCGGTCCAGGCCCGCCTCACCGACCCCCAGGTGGAGGGCTTGGCCAAGACCGCCATCGCTTCGGAGGATCCCAAGGTCCAGGCGGACACCCTGGCCCTGCTGGAACACTATCATTTCAAGTCCAGCCTGGCCCCCCAGCGGGAGCTGGCGCTGTTCGTCCAGGGCATGCTGGAGGACCGCGCCGGCAAAGAGGTCCTGGCCGCCATCACCTTCCACAAGCTGGAGCAGAGCTGGCCCCATTCGTCCTACCTGGCCGAGGGCCAGGTGGTCATGGCCGAGGCCGCCCTGGAGCACAAGCGCTACCAGGAAGCGGAGTCCCGCCTGCACAAGGCCCTGGACGCCGACATTCCGGCCGAATCCCAGCGCCGGAGCCAGGATCTGCTGCTCTGGTGCCTGGCGGAACAGGGCCGGGCGGGCGAAGGCCTGGCCATCACCCAGGCCCTGAAACCCCTGGGCACCGCCAAGCCCAGCGAAAAGGGGCTGGTGGGCCTCATGGAGGCCCTGTGCGCCGGCCAGCAGAAGAAGGACGCCGAAGCCGTGCTCAGGGACTATCACCGCACCTACCCCGCCGGACCCAGGACCACCCGCATGAACCTGGACTGGGCCAAGCTTCTGGGCTCCACCGGAGATGCCAGCGGCGCGGCCCAGGGATTCCAGTCCATCATCCAGGACGACCCGGCCGCGCCGGAGGCGGACGAGGCCCGGCTGGCCCTGGCCACCCTGCTCACCGATGGCCGGCTCCAGCCCAGGGAGACCTCGGGCTACCCCGCCCCCGGAGAGCTCCTGGCCGCCCTGCAGAAGGCCTCCCTGAAGGACGGCCCCGCCCGGGAGGCCACCCTGGTCAAGCTGCGCATCGCCCTCAAGGAGAAACGATGGCAGGATGCCATCGAACAGGTGGGTCAGTACCGTTCCCTGCATCCCTCCGGCGCCCAGAACCTGTTGACCGACCAGCTGCGCACCCAGGCCCTGCGCAGCTGGACCCAGGAGGTCCTGGACCGGCACCAGTCCACCCCCCTGTTGCGCTACCTGGACGGGGAGGGGATCCGCTGCCTCACCCCGGCCCAGCGCCTGGGCCTGACCGGGCGGCTGGCCCTGGGCGGGTTGCCCGAAGCCGCCCAGGCGATCGTGGCCCTGGCCCCGGCCGGGGAAAAGTCGGCCCTGCTCAAGGCGGCCCTGGAGGCGACGGAATCCGCGGCTAACCCGAGGGCGGCCCTGGAACTCCTGCCGGGCAAGAACGAAAGCCCCTCGGAAAACCTGGCCCGGGCCCAGGCCGACCTGGCCATCCACGAATGGCCTTCCGCAAGCAAGGCCCTGAGCAAAGCCCCGCCCGGCCCGGAGCGGATCCGGGCGCTCATGGCCTACCTGAACCGGCCGCCGGCCCCCGGGGAGACGTCGACCGCCCGGCTGCGGGAAGTGCGATCCTGGCTGGCCCGGGCCAAGGAGAAGATCGCCGACCGGGAGCCCCTGGCCATCCTCGCCGCCGACCTGATGGTTCGGAAAGGCGATTGGCGCGGCGCCCTCGCCCTCTATCCCAGCGCCCCCCAGCCGGTGAACCGGGGCTGGGTGGGGCTGATGCGCGCCACCTGCCAGATCCGCCTGGGCCAGACGGGCCCGGCCCGGGACAGCCTCAAGCTGGCCGGGGACGACCCGGCCTACCGGAATGAACGCGCGGCCCTGGGGCAGCGGCTGGGAATGTGAACGGAATCGGAGGCGGACGGCCAGGGCCAGCTGGGGGTCTCCCAGGGCGATCCCCAGTTTCCCCGATGCGGGGCGGAGGGCCAAGGTAAACTTCCCCCCTGCCCTTCGCGGGCATTTCTGGGGTTCAGCCATGAGACAGTTCGCATTGCTCGCCCTGGCGGCGCCGTTCCTGTTCGTTTCCTGTTCCATGGTCAGCGCCGGGTCCATGGCCGGCGGCTATGCCGCCATCGACCCCGGCAGCGAGCTGGCGGGCCAGGCCAAGGCCACTATCCAAGCCTATTTCTCACCCGCCAAAATGCGCCTGGAGGAGGTCCTGCAGGCCTCCTCCCAGGTGGTGGCCGGCACCAACGTCAAGCTCCGCTGCAAGGTGACCGGCGACGTGGAGCCGGCCGTGTGGGAATTCGTCGTCTGGCACAAGCTGGACGGCAGTTGGCGGTTGACCGCGGCCACCAAGCTCCAGCCTCTGATCTAGGCGCCATCGTCCAGGTAGCCCGGATCCTCCAACGGAAAAAGCTCGCCGGCCTCCATCAGGCTCCGCTGCTCCGGGGTCAGGACCCGTTCCGCCCAGCGGGGATCGATGCGGGCGTTGAAGAAGTGGGCCGAGGCCTCGCCGGCCTCGAAGGCCTCTCGGGAGAGCCACAGGTGGACCCAGCCGATGTGGTTCATGCGCGCATAGACGATCACGGTCCCCTCGCTCACTTCCGATAATACGACTGGATGCCCTTGACCACCGCCTGGGCGTAATGCTCGCGGAAGGCGGGATCCTGGAAGTTGGCGGCATCGTCGGGGTTGGTAAGGTTCAACACCTCCAGCAGCACCTTGGTGGCGGCGGCGCTGTAGCGGATCACCGCCGGAATGAAGCTCTTGCCGGCGCGCAGGACCACGTTGCGGATGGGGCGGTTCTCATGGGTGGGGATGCCGTCCTCCTGGAGGGCGGTCAACAGGCTTTCGGCGAACAGCCGGCTGCGGGCCTCGCCCTGGAGCCGCTCCCTGGGGCTGAAGGTCACCCGGGAGCCGGCGCCCAGCTCCTTCACCTGCACCGTCCTGGAGGCCGGCAGGGTGAAGCTGGCCGGCACCCCCACGGCTCCGGGCACGTAGACCATGGTGCCCCGGGCGGAAGGATGCAGGCTGTCGGCGTGGAAGCTGATGAAGAGGGTCTTCTTGGCGTCTCCGCTGCGTTCGAACACCGAGAACAGCTGGTTGGCCAGCACCCAGCGCAGGTGCACGCTCACCGCGTTGGGGTTCTCGCCGTCGTTGGAGAACGGCGGCGTGGTGAGGATCTCGGCCTGATCCGAGGGGACCTGGATCCGGCTTCTGGGGTTGAACCCCACGGCCGGGTAGCGGATGGTGCAGGACACCACGGCGTCGGTTTCCTGCTCCAGCAGCCGCTGGACCCGCATGGTGATGTCGTAGACGTAGTCCGACTCCCAGACCCCGTTGGCCATGGCGCCCTTGTCGATGCCCCCGTGACCGGCGTCCAGCACGATCCGGACCCCCTTCAGCCGCGCCCCGACCGTAACCCGGGGAATCCGGCGCACTTCGGCCCGCACTTCCCGCTCTTCCGCCAGGGCCACCGTGCCCTCCGGCTGGAACGGGCTGGCCAGGGCTTCCAGCGGGATCTTCACCAGCTGGCCGGGCTGGATCCCCCGCACGTCGCTGATCCCGCTGCGCAGGGCGATCTCCTTGGCCAGGTCGTTCACCCCCTGGGGGTCCACCTGGTCGGTGTAGCGCATCACCACGCTGGAATACAGCGCCTCGCCTTTGCGCAGATGGTAGCCGGCATACTTGCCCTGGGCATCCTCCTCGAAGGCCAGGAGGCTACGGAAGGCCGCCACCCGGGCCTCATCGTCCAGGACGTCCTCCGGCTGGGTCCGGACCACCTGCTCCCCATTCTTGCCGCCCAGATCCTCGGACAGCAGTTCGGTGGGAATGACCCACCGGTCCCCGGCCTTGAGCTTCTCCGGCCTGGCCGGGTTGGCTGACTGCAGCTGATCGTAATGCTGGCCGTGGCCCATGAACAGCGAGGCCATGAGCCAGACCGACTCCAGCTCGGGCCAGCGCACCCGGTGCAGCACTTTGTCCCGGCTCCAGGTGTCACCGGGGAACAGGCTCTGCAGGGTCCAGCGCTTCCCTTCCGGGCTGAGCTCCTTGAAGGCCGCCCAGGCCCCGTCCGTCCCTCCCTTGGGCAGGAAGGCCCGGGGCAGACCGCCAGCTTCCACCAGCACCCCCTGCTTGAACACCAGGCGTACCTTTTCAGGACGGCCACCCGGCAGGACCCCCACCACCTCGGCCTTGGCCGGAAGGGGAGCCGCCGGGGCCACCGGGGCGTTGCAGCCCACCAGGGCCGCCGGAGCGGCCAGGGCGAACGCCCAGACTGGGTTCAACCCTGCCATGGCAGGTCGTCGGCGTCGCCGCCGGCGACCCCGACCAACCCGTCCAGCCCTTGCCGCAGCCAGGCCCGCAAGGCCTCCTGGAGTTCATCCGGATTCCCGGTGCGGATCGTCAGGAAGGCCTCGAACCGGCGCTCCAGGTGGGCCATGCCTTCCTCCAGGAGGAACAGCCGGTCCGCCACCCGCCCCTGATTGTCCTTGGACTGGGTGGGGGGCAGCTTGAGGGTGCTGATCTCCAGCCCGGCAGCGCCCAGGGTGAAGGTCCATTCCATGTCTCCGGACAGGAGCCGCATCTTGGCCTTTGCCGGCCGGAAACCGCGGGACAGGGCCTCGAAGGCCTCCCGGGACTCGGCAGGATTGCCCTTGGCCAAGCTCAGGGCCTTGCAGTCGCCCTGCTCGTTGGAGAGGGTCACCGCATCATCCAGGAAGCATGCCGACTGGTCATTTTCCAGCCCGCTGGTGCCGCCTTCAGAGAGGCCCCGCATCCAAAGCCAGAGCAGGAACTCCTCGCCGAGAAAACGCCCCTGTTCCATGAGTTCCATCGGCTTCATGCGGTCTCCAGAGTCAGGTCGAAGGGATCCAGGGCCATGAGGGCCTCCACGGACACCCGGGGGAGCAGACGCCCGGCCAGGAGCAAAGGTGCCAGCGGTTGCAGCTCGCAGCCGAAGGACTTGATGAACAGCCCGATCAGGGCGGATTGGGTCTTGGTGGAGGAGGCGGTGGTCCAGAGCATGCCGCCCTTGAGGTCCCAGGCCACTTCCGAAATCTTCGGGGTCGGCAGCACCTTGAGCAGAAGTTCCGCCTTGACCTCGTCCGCCAGGGAGATGCGGGCTTCCCGGCCGACGAAGGCCAGGTCCTTGTCCTTCTGCAGGCTCTGGAGCTTCAACTCCACCTGGGCCTTGAGCAGGGCGGTGGGCACCTTGCGGGTATCCAGCCGGAGGCCAAAGATGGCAAACCGTTCCTGGGTCACCCAATCCTTGTCCGGGGGCAGGATGAGCAGGTTGCGCCAATCGCACCAGCCTAGCCGTTCCTCCTCGAGCCCGTCCTCGAATGGCCGGAAGGCATCCTGGCGCAGACCTTCCTGCAGATCATCCTCGGTCGGTACCGGGCCAAGCACCAGAAATCGCCGTAACGATAGGCTGCCTTGCAGAAGACTCATGAATTTCTCCCTAGGATTCGTCCAAGCCGGGCCAGAAGGTCCGGTTGTTCCAGCTGAGGCACCACCGGTTCCACCACCCGGATCGGCTCGTCGGCCAACGCCAGGGCGAAGGCCGGATCGCCCAGCTCCAGCAGCAGAGCGGTGATGTTGTCCCGCCCGCCGAGGGTCAGGGCTTCCTCCAGCATGGTTTCCAGGGTCTGCTGGGCCGGAAGGCCCGAGGCCAGGATCTGCTCGATCCGGGAGTCGGTGAGTTCACCGGGCAGGCCGTCGGTGCAAAGCAGCAGCCGATCGCCCCGGCGAAGGGTCGCCTTGCCCAGGACCACATGAATGGGATCGGAACAACCCAGGGCCTGGGTGATCACGCTCCGCTGGGGGTGGACCCTGGCCTGCTCAGGGGTGAGGGTGCCCTGGTTGATCAGTTCCCGGACCAGGGTCTGGTCCTCGGTGAGCTGGACCATGCGGGTGCCCCGGAACAGGTAGGCGCGGCTGTCGCCCACCTGGGCGATGTAGGCGTGGCCGTTCCAGACCACGGCGGCGGTGAGGGTGGAGCCCATCCCCCGGGAGTTCCGGTCCGCGTCCGCATAGCGCAGCACCGCGGAGGAAGCGGCCTCGGCGGCATGCTTCAGGGCCCGCAGGAGGTCCGCCTCCACTGCCTTGGCGGCCGGGTAGCGGCCCCAGTGGCCGAACAGGTTGAGGACCAGGGAAGCCAGCCCTTCCCGGCTGGCGATCTCGCCGGAAGCGGCCCCGCCCATGCCATCGGCCACCGCCGCCAGGATCCCGGTCTGGCGGATCGGGGAATGGGGCCGCAACCCGTTCACCAGGGGCTCCTCCCCGTCCAGGGCGCTCACCAGGTAGGCGTCCTCGTTGTTCTTGCGGACCCTGCCTTGATGGGTGATGGCGTAGTAGTCGATCAGCATGAGCAGAGGGTTCCAGCGTGCGGGGTTGACGTAACACCCGGGGTCGATTCCGGTGAAGGGGAAATTCCATGGTACCAGCATCCGCAGTCCTGCGCGGGGGCCGGATACACTGGAATGACCTGCGGCATCTCGTTGGCTGTCAAGGGATCCCCATGCGTCATGGGCGAGGACAGAAATGATTGGAGATCGCGGATGAAAACCCAGTCGCACCCGGCAACGCCGAGCCACGGAACGGAAGTCATCCGCGTGTCCACCGTTTCCGGTCCGGCCCTGACCCCGGTGCAAACCGTGGTCGCCATCGTATGTCTCGTGCTTCTGCTCTGGGTTGCCATTAGAATCGGAGCAGTGATCCTGCGCCTCGTGGTGGGCCTGTTGTTTCTGGGTTTCCTGCTCTACGGCGTCTGGTACCTTTTTATCAAGTAGGATTCATCCCATTCCTGAGGAGCAAGCATGGCTGCCATCTCGTGTCCCAACTGCGGCGCGGATCTCACCGCCCCCCAAAGCGTCCGCATCGCCGAATACCATTTCGGCCGACTGGAAAAAGCGGACCAGACCCCCATGGAAGGCCCCGGCTTCGTCTACCATTTCGACCAGCCCGACACCTACACCATCCTTTGCAACACCTGCAAGCGGCTCGTGCGCACCCTGCCGATCCCCGCCAAGTAGGCCGCCATCGGCACCGGTGGGCGCAAGAACGGCTGCATTCCGTTTAAACAGTCAACCCAAAAGGCCCGGATCGGGTTCCAACGATCCGGGTTTATTTTTTTCTTGTTTTCATATT
>Ga0302202_10004289_pt1 | contig 15218 bp, 6 predicted proteins | sample II_Bog_N3_3_FD_194579 | JGI IMG/M metagenome (GOLD analysis project Ga0302202, IMG submission 194579) | Peat permafrost microbial communities from Stordalen Mire near Abisko, Sweden - II_Bog_N3_3 | ecosystem: Environmental > Terrestrial > Soil > Wetlands > Peat | place: Sweden: Abisko, Stordalen...
AGCCGGCTCGATTGTGTCGGGACGTGGCTCAGCCTGGTAGAGCACTCGCTTGGGGTGCGAGGGGTCGGCAGTTCAAATCTGCCCGTCCCGACCATTTTATTTAGTTCTGGACGAATTCCGGCCCGCTTGGCCGCTTCGATCCGTTCCGACTGCCTGAATCCCCATCAGCCGCTCTGGTGTTTTCCGAATTGGTCTTAAACGGAGCCAGCTGTCTCAAGCCGGCGCTCCACTCGATCATCAAGTTCACACTGTTTAAGAAGACAGAATAAACTGAAGGCAAATGCTCGACTCCAACGCAGACCTCATCGTCAACTGGCTCCGGCAGATCGGCCTTACGGTTCGCCTGGCGCCACTGGGCGCTGACACCTTCCTTCCCGGCGTCACGCTGGAGCCGGGCGGCCTGATCGTCGACGCCGAGCGTCTCCTTTACCCAGGTGATCTCCTCCACGAAGCCGGCCATCTTGCCGTCATGCTGCCCGCGCCGCGGGCCTCCACTGGCTCGAATGCCGGCTCCGAGATGGGGGACGAGATTGCCGCCCAAACCTGGTCTTATGCCGCCGCCGTTCACCTCGGGCTTTCGCCCGAGATCGTCTTTCATCCCGTCGGCTACAAGGGCGCCGCCCAGACCCTCCTCGAGGTCTACCGCGATGGCAAAGCCGGGGTTCCGCTGCTGCAATGGATGGGCCTCACGCTGGACTCCACGCGGGCCGCGGCGGTCTCGATTCCTCCCTACCCGCATATGATTCGCTGGCTCCGCGCCGACCCGGATTGAGTCCTGCCTGGGAGCGTCTTTTCGAGCCGACCATTTCGATGGTTTGCCTGGACGCGAGATGAATCACAGATCTATTTGACAGAAGTGGTCTTCCCGCCGAGAAGACGACCATCGACAAACCGAAAGCAATGCGCCATAGTTTTATCCATGGCGAATTCCTTTCTGAGTATTCGTTGGCTGTTCCGGGCATCCCTTGCGCCGGGATGCGCCATGGCTTTGTCTCTTGCCTGTGGGTCTGCCGCGCAGCAGGCGGCGATTCCCGCGGCAACGCCGATTGTGCTTCATGCGGCCCGCTTGCTTCAGGTTGACACAGGGACTCTTCTGGAACCCGGCGAAATCCTGATCGAGGGCGACCGCATTCGCGCGGCAGGCACCTCTGTGGATCATCCGCCAGGCGCAAGGATCATCGATCTGGGCGACAACACGCTCCTCCCTGGATTGATTGATGCCCACATTCATCTCTTCCTGCATCCCGGCGCTGAAGACCTGCAAACGGTGGAGGAGTCGGTTCCCTGGCGGACCATTCTCGCCGAACAGGCTGCCAAGGCCGATCTTCTGGCCGGGTTCACCGCCGAGCGCGACATGGGGACCGAAGGAGCCGGCTCGGCCGACACGGCGGTACGCGACGCCATCGACCAGAGGCTCATTTTGGGACCGCGCCTTCGCGTGAGCGGCAATGCCATCGACATCCTCGGCGGCCACGAAGACGCCATTCACTTCAATCCCGCCCAGCACGTTCTCTCGAATGCAGATTACGCAAACTCTATCGACCAGCTCGTCCAAGTGATGCGCGCCCAGCACAAGGAGGGTTCCGACTTCGCCAAGATCTACGAAACCGGGCCGGACCGCATGATCGACGGCGAGTTGCACACGCCCTACCAATACACCGAGGCGCAACTGGCCGCCGCTGTCGAGGAGGCCCACCGCCTCGGTACAGGGGTTGCGGTCCACGCCATGGGCGAACCCGGCACCCTCTACGCCGCGCAGGCGGGCGTGGCTTCCATCGACCACGCCACTCAGTTGAGCGACGAGACCATGCGCCTGATGCGCGAAAAGCAAATCCCCGCCGTGCCCACCTTCGCCATCTTCGAGTACTTTGCCGAGCACGCCGCGTCGGCCGCCGTGGCCGCGCGCGAGAAGGCACTGCTCGACTACAAGATTCGCGAGTTCAAGCGTCAGATCGCCGCCGGCATTCCCTTTGCGGTGGGTTCAGATGTGGGCCCCTTTCCACACGGCACGCAAGCGCGGGAGCTGGAGCTGATGGTCCGCTACGGAATGAAGCCGCTGGCCGTCTTGCAGGCGGACATGATTCAGGGGGCGAAACTGCTCGGCTGGGAGAGGGAGATCGGCCAACTCAAGCCAGGCTATCTGGCTGATATTATTGCTGTTCCCGGCAATCCGCTGGAGGATATTTCGGTGGTGGAGCGCGTCAGCTTCGTCATGAAAGGCGGCGTGATCGTGCGGCAGTAGAGGCGGGTTGCAGACGTGGGATACGAAACTGGGGAAAAGCGATGAGAACTGCATTGCGGGTTTGGGGGTTGGCAGGTATGGTGGCTGGAATCGCCGGTTCGCTGGTGGCGCAGCAGCCATCGAGCCCTGCCACAGGGCACTGGGCAATCGTAGTGCACGGCGGAGCAGGAGTCATCAAACGCTCATCAATGACTCCGGAAGCGGAGGCCGCCTATCGCGCCTCGCTGGCGCAGGCCACAGAAGCCGGGGCGAAGGTGCTCGACCAGGGCGGTTCTTCGCTCGACGCAGTGGAGGCGGCGATCCGGATTCTTGAGGACGATCCGCTCTTCAACGCCGGCCGGGGCGCGGTTATGACCGCCGAAGGGAAGATCGAACTCGACGCGGCCATCATGGACGGCTCGAATCTGAAGGCCGGCGCGGTGGCCGCGGTGACGCGCACGCGCCATCCCATCAGCCTGGCGCGGGCGGTGATGGAGAAGTCGCCGCACGTGATGCTGATTGGCGCGGGGGCCGACGCCTTTGCCGCGCAGAACGACCTGGAGCAGGTGGACCCCAGCTTCTTCTTCACCGAGAGCCGCTGGCAATCGCTGCTCAAGCAACTGAAGCGGGAAGGCCGCCCGCTGCCGCCGAGGCCAGCCGGCGCGCCTCCGCCTCCGCCAGCCGCGCCGGCGCTTCAAATCGACGAACGGCCCGACACGCACCGGCACGGCACCGTAGGCGTGGTGGCGCTCGACCGGATGGGCAACATCGCCGCGGGCACTTCCACCGGCGGCCTGCAGGGCAAGATGCCGGGCCGCGTGGGCGATACGCCGATTATTGGCGCGGGCACCTACGCCTCCAATCAGTCCTGCGCCGTCTCCGGCACCGGCACGGGCGAGTACTTTATCCGCTTGGGCATTGCGCGCGAGGTTTGCAATCTGGTTGTCTTCAAGGGCCTGTCCTTGCAGGAAGCCGCGGACCAGGTCATTCACAAGGAACTGGAAGCGCTGCACGGCGACGGCGGCGTGATCGCCCTTGCGCCGGATGGCCAGATGGCCTGGAGCTTCAATACTCCCGGCATGTTTCGCGCTCGTCTAAAGGAAGGCGGCAAACTGGAAATCGGCATCTACAACGACGAGCCATAAGAGCGGCGGCCGCTCCAACTCGACCCGCCATGGGAACTCAGATCGAACCGCCGGTCCCAACCGTATCCGGCAACCTGTTCAGGACGACGCTTGCTGTGCGCGCCGCGACCAACTGGCCGAATGCCCTTAATGTATACTTGCACGCGGGAGCCAGTTACGCTGTGCCGCGTCACTGAATTCCTGAGACAGTTCGCCCTTCTTCCGGAAAATGACCCTGGTGAATCGCACGACAAGCCAGACAAGACAGGCTGCGGCGGAGTACTTTTGACGCAGAGTTGACAGCTCCCGTCCGATGCTGGGCCAGCACAGTCTGCATATGTGGAAGAAGGCCACCGAACAAGAGGAACTTGATTGATGAATCCGAAAGCCCAAAAACTGACGTTTTTCGAGAAAACGGGCTATGCCTTCGGCGATGCGGCCTCCAATCTTTTTTGGATGACGTTCATCTATTTTCAGATCAACTTTTATACCGACGTCTTCTTCTACACTCCCGATGCCGCGTTGGAACGTACGCTGCTGGAAAAGCTTGGAGCTATGCTTCTGCTTACGCGTGTTCTCGACATGGCCTTTGACTTATTCATGGGTGTGATGGGCGACAGGACCAAGACGCGATGGGGCAAATTCCGTCCCTACCTGCTTTGGTTTGCGATTCCCTTTGGCATTATCAGCGTGCTGACGTTTACTACGCCATCTTTCAGCCCGAACGGAAAGCTGATCTACGCCTACATCACCTTGTGCCTGATGATGATGGTTTATTCCGCAATCAACATCCCCTATTCGGCTTTAATGGGCGTGATCTCTCCCGATTCGCAAGAACGCACCAGCGTGTCATCGTACCGGTTTGCATTTGCTTTTGGGGCCGGCCTGGTGGTTCAGTATTCGACGCTTTACCTGGTGGACTATTTCGGTAGAGTCAAGCCGGAGATGAGCGGGGTAATTCTGGCTGCGGCTAAAGCCCATGGTTATCAACTGACAATGGGCATCTATGCCATTGCGGCAGTCGCGTTGTTCTTCCTTACCTTTGCGCTCACGCGCGAGCGGGTGCAGCCGGTTCAGGAGAAGAGCACGCTCAAGCAGGATCTGAAGGATCTGGCGAGCAACGTACCGTGGCTTATCCTCTTTTCCATGGGGACACTGACTGTCTGCGCGGTTGCGATCCGCAGCGGGGCCATTCTCTATTACTTCAAGTACTACGTGGGCGAACAGTCCGTGTACTTCCTCCATTTCCATCTGGGTAATCATCTTTTCCAGCACAATGTGGCCGGAAGAGAACTGCCCGGTCTCTTTATGGTTGCCGGCACCCTGCTATCGCTTCTGGGAACGCTTGTGATTCAATACGTCACGCGATTTGCCGGAAGGAAGGCCACTTACATCAGCTTGGCGTCGCTCGGCGCGCTCTTTCTGGTGGTTTCCTACTGGGTAAGGCCGGAGCAAGTCGCGCTGATGTTCGTCTTTCAGGTGCTTTACAGCGCGGTAACCGGGCCGACATCCGCAGTGCTGTGGGCCATGTTTGCCGACTCCGCCGATTACTCCGAGTGGCGCACTGGCCGGCGGGCCACCGGGCTGGTCTTCTCCGCCGCCGGCATGTCGAACAAACTCGGCTGGAGCATCGGCGGGCCGGTGATTGTGTGGCTGCTTGCGATCTATGGCTATCAGGCCAATGTGCCGCAGACGCCGCATGCCCTGCAGGGCATCCTGCTTCTGTTTACTTTCATTCCCGCTGTCGCTTTCTTGCTGACTGGAGTGGGACTGCTCTTCTATCCGCTCAACGAAGCCAGGATGAAGAAGATGCAGAGCGAGTTACAGACAAGACAAGTGAAGGCTGAAGCGGCGGCGCTGGCCTGAGTCCCGGCTGCGCGAAAGACAGATTCGATCTGAACGGTGCACTTCGAGGGACATCCCGAACTGCTCGTTCTTTCTGGACAATTCTCAAGACCATAAGAGGAAGACGATTCTATGCAGTTCGGCCATTTTGACGATGCAAACAAAGAGTATGTAATTACTCGGCCCGATACTCCCAGGTCGTGGAGCAATTACCTGGGCTCGACCGAATATGGCGCCATCGTCACCAATAACGGCGGCGGCTACAGCTTCTACAAATCGGCGGCTGTCGGGCGCTTCATGCGGCTGCGCTTCAACGCGATCCCGATGGATCAGCCGGGCCGTTCTATCTATCTGCACGACCACGACAGCGCGGACTATTGGTCGGCCTGCTGGCAGCCGGTGGGCAAGCCGCTCGATAAATACAAGTCGGAGTGCCGCCATGGCAGCGCCTACACGATCATTTCGTCAGAATATGACGGCATAGGAACCGAGACCACTTACTTTGTCCCGCTGGGAAGGGACTTTGAATGTTGGCATGTGAAGCTGACGAACCTGAGCGGAAGGCCTCGCCGGCTGAGCGCTTTCACCTATGTGGAATATGCGGGGAACTGGTCGGCTTTCGACGATCTGATCAATCTGCAGTACACGCAGCACACGGTAAAGATGGAGGTCGAAGGCAACATCATCGACCATGGAACCAATGTCAACATTCCCCAAATGCCGGACAACTTTGCGGAGAAAGACCAGGGACGCCATACCTTCCAGGCGCTGGTGGGCGCGGAGGTGGTTGGCTATGACACGGACCGCGCGGCTTTCATCGGGAGTTATCGCGGCTATGGCAACCCCGCGGTTGTCGAGCAGGGAGAATGCACGAACTCTCTCGCCGTCGGCGACAACGCCTGTGGCGCTTTGCAGGCCAGAGTAAGTCTTGCGCCCGGAGAGACTAAGGAGTTTCTTGTCCTGATGGGGATTGGCCGGGGCCGAGACGAGGGAAGACGCGCGGTGGCGGAGTTCAGCAGCATGAACAAGGTCCGCGAGGAACTTGCCGGGCTGAAGAACTACTGGCATGAGCGCATTGCGGGACTCACCGTGGAAACGCCAGATGCCGAGTTGAACAGCACGTTGAATATGTGGGGCCCCTTTAATTGCCTGATCACGTATGCCTGGTCGCGCGCGGCCAGCTTGATCTACGCGGGCGAGCGCGACGGCCTGGGTTTTCGCGATACGGTCCAGGACATGTTAGGCGTGATGCATACCATCCCGGAAGAAGCGGGCCGGCGGCTGGAATTGATGATCACGGGCCAGGTTTCGACCGGCGGGGCCATGCCCGTAGTGCGTCAATTCGATCATCACCCAGGGCGCGAAAGCGCTCCGCGGGAAGAAGAATACCGCTCCGACGACTGCCTGTGGCTCTTCAATGCGATTCCGGCTTATGTGAAGGAGACCGGCGACGTATCCTTCTTCAATAAAATGCTGCCGTATGCCGACCGGGGTGAGGACACGGTCCTGGGCCACATGAAGCGCGCCATCCAGTTCAACGTGGAGCGCTCGGGAGCTCACGGCCTGCCCTGCGGCCTCTCCGCCGATTGGAACGACTGCATTCGCCTGGGGCAACAAGGGGAATCGATCTTCGTTGCGTTTCAATTGCGCTACGCCCTGCAGGTCTATCTGGAGATCTGCCAGCTCCTGGCCGCGAAAGAGGAAGATAAATGGGCGGCCGAGGAACTGGCGAGGCTGGACGCCCGGCTGGAAGAGGATGCGTGGGACGGCGAATGGTACTTGCGCGCCTTTCGCGCCGACGGTTTCAAGTTCGGATCAAAGGAAAGCGAAGAAGGCAAGATCTTTCTCAATCCGCAATCCTGGGCGCTGATCAGCGGACATGCGGATTCCGAGAGGGCTGCGCGGACGATGCAGTCGGCGCGCGAGAGGCTGGCCACGGAGTTCGGCCTGATGATCTGCGATCCTCCCTATATCGACACGGACTTTCACGTCATGCGCGCGGCGCTGTTCAATGCGGGGTTGAAGGAAAATGCCAGCATCTTCACCCACACCCAGGGCTGGGCGGTGATGGCGGAGACGCTGCTCGGCCACGGCGATCTGGCCTATCAGTATTTCAGGGCTTATCTGCCGGCCGCATATAACACATGCGCGGAGGTCCGCGAGATTGAGCCTTATGTTTACTGCCAGTTCACTCACAGCAGATACAGTCCACGATTCGGCGCTTCGCGCGTTCCCTGGCTGAGCGGCTCCGCGGCGTGGTCGTTCTTTGCCGCCACCCAGTACATCCTCGGGCTTCAGCCGCAGTATGACGGCATCAGAATCGATCCCTGCATACCTTCCGCATGGAAGGAATTCAAAATGACCCGCATCTTTCGCGGAAGGAAATTGTCTGTCGAAGTCAAGAATCCATCCGGCGCGCAAAAAGGCGTGACGAAGCTGGTTCTCAACGGGAAACTGATGGAAGGGAATCTGATTCCGGCGGAGGAGTTACTCGCGGAGAACCAGGTGGAAGTTGAGATGGGGTGAGGGAGCACGGGCAAACTTCCATCCCGCGTTCGTCCTGGAAGTCTGGTAATGCAGGTGCAGGGTTCAGGTTCATTTGCTGGCTGAGGCCGCGCCAGATTGACCGTTCGTAATGCAAACCGGGGAGCGAGCAATGCTCGCTCCCCGGTTTTGGTTTGGGGTTTCTCAGTGGGCCGTCACGGTGAAGTACTGCGAGACCGTCGGGGCCAGAGAGTAGGTTGCGTTGCCCGCCTGCGTGGCGTAGATGATGCAGTTGCCGGTTGCGCTCACCGAGGCCGTTGTCCCCGTCACCGTGCAGACCGCAGGCGTGACCGAGGCGAAGCTGACCGTCAGTCCGGAACTGGCCGTGGCCGACAAAGTCACATTGGCGCCGATCACCTGGCTGGCGATGGGTGGGAAGTTGATGCTCTGGGTTTGGTGATGCACGGTGAAGCTCTGCGAAATCGAGGGAGCCGCGAAATAGGCGCCATTGCCCGGCTGTGATGCCAGAATGTTACAGGTTCCCGAAATCAGCAGCGATGCCGTGCTGCCGGAGACGGTGCAGACTGCGGGCGTGGTGGAATTGTAGACGACCGCCAGGCCGGAGCTGGCCGTAGCCGGCAAGGTTAGCGTGGTGACCGCGTACTGGGTTGAGTTGATCGCCGGGAAGCTGATGAGCTGGGTATTGCGATGCACGGGAATGTCCTGCGAGACCGTCGGGGCGAGCGAATAGGCGGCGTCGCCCGCCTGCGTGGCGTGAATCACGCAGTTGCCCTGCGAAAGCAGAGAGACCGTGCTGCTTGACACCGTGCAGTTTGCGGGCGTGATGGAAGCGAAGGTGACTGTCAGCCCGGAGCTGGCCGTGGCAGTCAGAGGCAGTTGCGTCAAGGCGTACTGCGTTCCGGTGATGGGCGGGAATTCGATGTTCTGGCCCTGGTGATGCACGATGAAGCTCTGCGAAACCATGGCTGCCGCGGCAAAGGTGCCGTCGCCGGCTTGCGTGGCCTGGATGGTGCAATTCCCCGCGGCGAGCAGCGAGGCGGTTGTACCAGAGACCGTGCAGGTTGAGGGAGTGGTGGAAGCGAAGGCGACTGTCAGGCCGGAGCTGGCCGTGGCGCTCAGACCGAGCGTCGTGGTGGCGACCTGGAGGCCGCCGATGGCCGGGAAGCTAATGCTCTGCGCCTGTCCGGAGGTGGCGAAGGAGGTGCTGGATGCCGTCAGATTCAGCGACGAATTCAGAGCCAGAGTGGCCGTCAGCGTGTCACTGCTGGTCGGCGCGGTAAGGATGAGGTTGCTGAAGGTAGCCGAGCCGCCGGCGAGATTGGCCGAGGTTGTCCCGCCCAGCAGCGCGGCGCTGTCAGTCATCGAGATGGAGCTGGTGGCGGCGGCCGCCGCAACGCCGTTCTCCGTCAGACTCACGACCGGCGAGGGCGAGATCGCCGCGCCTAGGGTGACGAGAGCAGGCGACGAAGGCGGCTCCGTGGTGAAGGACAGCACGTAATTGGTCTGAACCGCGCCCGAATCAACCGTGCCGGAGCCGGCCGGGCAGTTGGGATCGAATCCAAAGCCGCGCTGATCACCGCTCAATCCGGCAGCGTTGGTCTGCGTTCCCCCGCACAGGGCCGGCGAGCCCGGCAGCGGAAGCATGGTCTGCGTGGGTCCGCCGTAGTTGCCAAGAGGCGCAAGGTTGACGGTAGGGGTGGGCGCGGCCGCCTGGGGATTGTTGTAGTAGCCCAGAACATTGCCTCCGGCCCCGGTGTATGTCGTATTGCCGGTGGTATCGTCGAAATCATCGTACACGTTGACGGTCGAGGCGGTGCCCAGCCAGTTCCCGTCGACGATACTGTTGGCCAGATTGACTGTGCCTCCGCTGTTGCCGATGCCGCCGCCGCCATTTACCGCGTAGTTGCCGGAGATGGTGCTGTTGATGACCGTCACCGTTCCGCCGCCCATCGCGATGCCGCCGCCGCCGTTGCCGGCTGAGTTGCCGGAGAGCGTGCTCGATGTCACCGTTACAATTCCGCCCGGCTCGTCGATGATGCCGCCAACAGCCCCGGAGTTGCCGGAGAGGGTGCTGCCGGTCACGGTGAGCGTCGCGCCGTAATCGTTGAAGATGGCGCCGGCTCCGTTGGTCGACGTATTGCCGGAGATGGTGGAGTTGGTGATGGTGAGCGAGGCCTGGTAGCCATTGGAGATGCCAGCGCCGGTCCCGGCGCTATCACTTCCGTTGGTAATCGCGAGGTTGGCGATGGCCGCGCCGGCGATGCTGGAGTTGGTGGTGAAGACCGTGGAGGACGCGTTGCCGTTCACTGTCACCAGGTTGGTGAGCGTGCTGCCGCTTCCCGTCGTCGGACCGGTAATCGTCGTAATTGAGGGAATGTTCAGAGTGCCGTTGGTCAGCAGGATGCTCTGTGCGCTGCCGAAGGCCGTCCCGTCGAAGGTGATGCTGCCGGAGCCGAGAGTGCCGGCCTGGAGCAGGGCGTCGCGCAGGCTGCAGGAGGGATCCGTGCCCGTTCCCGGCGTAGTTTGCACGTTGCAGTTGCCGGCCGCGCCCGCGTCGTCGGCTGCCGTGGTCACCACCAGATTCGGTATGGTGACCGTGGTTCCGCTCGACGTAGCAATCAAGAGGTTCACCGAGTCGGTGGCCGTGATCGTCTGCGTGCCCACTGTGTTGAATGCGGCGCTGAAGGTGTGACTGCCCGCGTCACCCGCAAGGAACGTGTAACTGGCCGGCAGCGATGCCGCAGCGTCCGAACTGCTGAAGGCAACCGTACCGCCGTAGCTGGTGGCGACGTTGCCGCAGCAGTCATAGGCCGTTACCGTGAAGTTGAAGGGCGCTCCGGCATAAACAGCCGAGGGCGCGGTGACGTTTGTAATAACCGCCGGCCCTGGACTGACGGAAACCGTAGCCGAGCCTGTGATCGATCCCGTCACCGTATCGGTTGCCGTAATCGATTGCAGTCCGGCCGTGACCAGCGTGACGGGAATTGTTATGGTGCCGGCATTGCCGGCGCCGAAGGTGAAGTTGGCGGGAATCAACCTGCCGGGTCCCGCATCCGAACTGGTGAAGCCAATCGTGCCCAAGTAGCCGGTGGCGGTGTTGCCGAAGGCATCCAGGGCTGTCACTGTGATGTTGAAGCTGATGCCCGCAATGGCCGAACCGGGGGCGGAGACCGAGAAGTGCGTCGCCGCGCCAGCGTTATTGGTCAGCGAGAAGCTCGCCGGGGCCAGGCTGGCGGCGGCGGCGCTCACGCTATAGCCGCCCGCAACGGAATTGGCTGTGAACGATTCACTGGCAATGCCGCTGGCGTTGGTGGTTGCCGTGATGGTGTTGCTGCTATTGCTGAAAGTTCCGCTGGCTCCCGAGGCGGGCGCGGTGAAGGTCACGGTAACTCCCGGAACCGGGGTGCCTCTGGCATCCTCCACGGTCACCGAAAGGGGCGCGGCGAAGGCCGTCGAAACGGTCGTTGATTGTGTTCCGCCGCCGCTGTTGGCAAGGAAGGCCGGAACCTGGACCACGGTTACGTTGTTGTCGCTGCCCACGGCTGCGTTTCCACTATTGGTGTGGATCAGGTCGCCGCCGCCCCAGGACTGCGCTGTGTTGCTTACCGTAACGGGTGAGTTGGCCGGCACATTCACGATCACCTGAATCTGCGGGAAACTGCTGCCCCCGGAGATCGCCGAGGTGGAGGTGCAACTGAGCGCGGACGAGCCCGCGCCGGCGCAACTCCAGGAGACCGAGTTCCCGAAGTTAACCACTGAGTAGCCCGAGGGCAGGGTGTCGGAGACGGTCACCGTGCCGGAGGTCGTGCTGCCCGATGCCGTGTTGCTGACGCTGATGTCCCACTCGGCGGTCTGGCCCTGGGTAAAGGTTCCGGGATGGGTCTTGGAAACCGCCAGCACCGGAGCCGGCTGGATGGTGATTGAATCGGTGTTCGAACCGGTGGAAGCGACTCCAGCGCCGCTCGCCGTGAAGCTGTTGTTGATCGGCCCCGTAGCTCCGCCAGCCACGTTTACGTCGATGGTCAGTGTCGGATAGCTGCTGCCGTCGGAGATTGCGGAGTGATTGGTGCAGGTCACCGTCTGTCCCGCCGCCCCGCACGACCAGCCTGAACCCGTTCCGCTCGCATACGTGAAGGCTGAGTTCAGCGTGTCAATGACCGTCATCGGGCTGCTTCCCGTCGGGTCGCCGGTAGACCCGGGCCCGTTGTTGGTAACGACCACTGCGAGTTGCGCGTTCTGCTGGCCCTGCGTAAAGCTGCCTCCGTTGTGCGAGGCGTCCGCCGTCACGGAAGGCAGATTTTCGGTGAGATTCACGCACCAGCCGCCGGCCGCGCCGAAGGTGGCGTTCGGAAAGCCCGAGCTGAAGAACAGGGCCCACGCGCCGTTGGCATTGCTGCCGTTGTTGAAGACGCTGGCGAAGGTCGAAGAGCCGTGGCTGGCGGCATAGCTGAAGGCGGGCACATTGTAGAATCCGCTGGAGCTGGAGGTGAATACATCGGGGTTGCCGAGAAAGTCCAGGTAGGCGGTCGGCTTGTAGGGGCCGGGAGAGATGTTTGTATTCCCAGATGACACCAGACCGCCGGCGCTGTCCTCGAAGATATAGTTGCCGGACGAAGCGGTGGCGTTGCCGTTGGCGCCCTGGGTCGTATTGGAAAAGAAGTCCAGCGCGGCGCCGGTCGGACTCTCCACAAGCGAGGCGAGCTCTTCAAGCCCATAGGTGGCCGAGACGGAGAAGTTGGTGAGCTGAACTCCGACGGTGTTGAGGGTGCCGGGAAGATTGGCCACGGAGATCACCGAAGGATTCGGCGTGAAGGGGCCGGCCGCGGTTCCACCCTGAATCTGGACCGCTCCCGGGTTGCAGTACTGCCACGTGTTGCTATTCACGTTCGTTGTGGTGGTCGCGGTGTTGATGCGCTGCCACAACGCCCCGAAGCTGGCATTGTCGGAAGAAGTGCCACTGTAATTGGCCGTGATCTCGTGGTCGCCTTGGGTCAGCGCGGAGGTGGAAAACGACGCCTGTCCGCTGCCGTTCAGCGTCACGTTGCTGGCCAGCGTCACCGGCGTCGAGCCGGTGGTGTCGGTGAAGGTCACCGTGCCGCCCGAGGTCACCGGATTCCCGCCGGCCGTCACCGTCGCCGTGATGGTGACGGATTGCCCGGTGGTCTGGGGATTCTGGGTGGAAGTTACAACGGTGGTGGTCGAGGTGCCGGTGTTCAGCGACAGCGTGATGCACCAGCCGGAGTTCAGGTTCACGGCACCGGGAGCAACGGAGTACAGCGCCCAGGCACCATCGGCCGGAGCGCCATTGAAGGCCTCTCCGAAGGTCAAGATGTTGGTATGGGCATAAACCGTCGTGTCGCCGCCGTAGGGAGGCGCGAAGTTGAGTGTGCCCGGAACCTGGGGGATGCTTGAATCGACGGACGACGAGGTTGAAGACGGCATCGTGTCCGGGTTCACCTCATTACTGTTGTCGGTGGGCAGGTATGTGCCGCTGGTAGGCGTTCCGGTATCGTATGGCACGGTCTGGCCGGCCGAATCTTCAAAGGTCAGGTTCACCGCACTGCTGGCGCTGGTGTTCTCAAAACCCTGCTGGAAAAAGAGGAGGTTTTTGGCTCCTCCGCCGGGCGCAACCAGAAGGTACTGGCCGCCGATGCCTTCGGAGAGCCCTTGAACCCCTTCCAGCTCGACTTCGACATTGGCGACCGTCTTGCCGGGGTAGGCCGTGCTGGGGATCTGGATGACGGAGGGATAAGCCAGCCCTGGGTTATCGTTGGTCGGCACTGAGACCAAGCTGTTGTTGCACCATTGATCCCCGCTGGGGTTCGCCGGTGTGACTTCCACCAGTTGATTCATGGAGGCGCCGCTCTGCCCGTAACTCCCGGTCGGCGTGAAATTTGCCACAATAGCGTTATTGCCCTGAGCCAGGGACGTTGTGCAGTGCGCGGCGCCGCCGCTGACCGCGACGGCGCTGCAGATGGTGGAGCCGTTGGCCTGGAAGGTGACCGTGCCGGTTGCTGCGCTGGGGGTGAGAGTGGCCGTGAAGGTGGTCGAAACGCTTGAAGCGGAATTGGCGTAGAACGCCGGGTTGCCGGCCGAGCTGCTGAGTACTGTCGTGGTGGCGGTCGCCGTGCCGTAGGTCAGCGTGAGCGTCCAGCCGGTGATCGAAACCGGGTCGACCGGGGCGTCGTTGTCGATCAGATAGAGCGTCCAGGTTCCGTTGGCGGCGACGCCGTTGAATTTGCCGTTCAACGTGGCGCTGCCATCGGTCTGCGGGTAGTCCGACGTATTTTCCGCCGTTGGGAGCGGGGGAGGGCCGTCGCCGTTGGAGAAATAGTACGAACTGGGTTTTATGGTAAACGAGGAGGTGTTTGCCCACGCAGGGCCGTTCGGCGCTGCGGCCGCGCCATCTTGGATGGTGATATTTGCGTTCACCCCGTCGCAGGAGAAATTGCCGTTTTCGTCGCAGCCGTCGATGCCATCGCCCGTTTGGCCCAGCAACACGAACTGCTCGCCGGTGGGCGACTGCAGCATGAACTCCACATACGCCATGCTGAGGCAGCAGTTCTCGCCATCCGACCTGACTCCATCAAGTTCCACCTTCACCGTCGCCACCGGGCCGGGAGCGCCGCTCACCGTAACGGTGGAACTTTGAGCCGAGGAATCGCTGGCTGTAAAGCTGATGGCCCCGCCGGGGGAGATGGTCTGCGCACGGCCCGTTCCAGGCAGCAGCATGGTGGCCAGGGCAAGAACGAACAGGCTAAAGTTCAGGCGAGCGAACCGCAGGGGCATCGCAGAGAGGAGGGGAGACATCATGATGGAAACCTCGCATCGTGGGGGAACCGTTCGGCGCCCTTATGGAAGAGTGAACTGGTTTGCCGGCTGAGAGACCCATGTCCCGTCGCCGTCGCAGAGTAAGAGAGTTCGGCTATGCTGATGCTCGCGAGCCTCCTACAGCGGGGAATCCAATTGTTCGAGAGGCTGCGATCTTCAGTCCCAGTGGGTTAGGTTTACCGCGCCGAGGCTCTGCCTGTCAACTTTTTTCCGCCTCATTCTTCAAGAATTTGCCGGGTTGTCATCGTCCTGACCGGGATGCCCAAGGCTTAAGTCATTGAGCAAGCAGTTGCTAAAATTGGTTCTTTGCCGATTGATGACAGACAACGGCCGGTGGCACACCCGTCAAGCAGCAGAATTGCGGGTGCCTGGCGCACCATAGTTCCGACCTGAAATGCCTTGCATCGTTGCAATCGCAATGGAAATCCAGGTCTGAAGCTTTGCTCCAGTGACTGATCCGGAATGAGAAGAGGTACTAACACTGAAGCCAGCCAGGGAGCGCTTTGCGCTTCCCAGCATGGGGTGAGTGGTCAACTCGCGGCCTTCACGTTGAAGCTCTGCGAGACAAGCGGAGTTGCCGAATAGTTGGTGTTGCCGGTCTGAGTGGCCTGAACGCTTACCGATCCAGCGCCCGCAATGGTAAGTGTGCCGCATTGTTTTCGAAATCGGCGACGAAGAGGTTCCCGCTCCCG
>Ga0302202_10004293_pt1 | contig 15204 bp, 14 predicted proteins | sample II_Bog_N3_3_FD_194579 | JGI IMG/M metagenome (GOLD analysis project Ga0302202, IMG submission 194579) | Peat permafrost microbial communities from Stordalen Mire near Abisko, Sweden - II_Bog_N3_3 | ecosystem: Environmental > Terrestrial > Soil > Wetlands > Peat | place: Sweden: Abisko...
TCGAGTAGCCGCGCGGCGGGCTCCTCGGGTCGAGTAGCCGCGCGGCGGTCCCCCCTCGGGTCGAGTAGCCGCGCGAAGCCGGCGTTATCGAGACCGAGGGGGCCGGGGTCTCGATAACGCAGGCTCCTTCGTCGCGCTGCTACTCGACCCGAGGGGCTACGCGCCCTCGGTCTCGATAACGCAGGCTCCTTCGTCGCGCTGCTACTCGACCTTGCCGGCTTCGCGCGGCAAGTCTCGATAACGCAGGCTCCTTCGTCGCGCTGCTACTCGACCCGAGGGGCTACGCCCTCGCTCGACCCGAGGGGGCCGGGGTCTCGATAACGCAGGCTCGTTCCTCGCGCTGCTACTCGACCCGAGGGGCTACGCGCCCTCGGTCTCGATGACGCCGGCTCGTTCCTCGTGCGGCTACTCGACCCGAGGGCTGCGCGGCTACTCGACCCGAGGGCGACCCGAGGGCTACAGCTCGGAGGGACCGACCGCGGTGATGCTCTTGAGCGGCAGCGTGCGTTCGAGGTCCGAGCGGCGGTCGCGAGCCCGCAGCCGGCCGCCAGCGACACTCGCCGGCTCGAGCTGCAGGTTGACCGAGGAACCGTCAGGCATGGCGACGGTCACGGTGAGCCCGATCTTGGCTTTGATGGCGGTGTCGAGCTGGCGTTCGAGCCAGGCCTGACCGTTCTCCGCCGACGTCGATTCGCCGATGAGCCTCAGCTTTCGCACGATTGCTTCAGCTGGTGACTCGGCGGCGGGCGCGCTGGACCTTGCCGTGCGCAACCGGTCGAGCAGGATGATCGTGCCGTGCGCATCCTCCGCCGCCACCGGATACCGCGCCTCACTCAGCGACCAGAACGTCACCTCGAGCGGAAAGCGGCTCACCGCCTTGTAGGGGCCGATGCGGGTCAGGCCCAACGAGATGAGCCCGTGGTCGACCATGATCGCCGAAAGCAGTGAGGCGTCTTCGGCGGTGACGTAGGTCTGCGCTCCCTGCTGGTCGGCAGCGGTCGGCGGTTCGGTGATGGCGCCGACGCGCAGCGATCCGAAGCGGGCAGCCGCACCGACGATCAGGTATTCGAGCGGCTGGGGGAGTCCCGTGATCGCGATCCCGGCGAGGAACGCACGGATGCTGTCCGCCGTTTCGCCGCTGGTCAGCGCCCGGTTGATGGTCGACTCGCTCACCCGGTAGGAGGTGGCCAGGGTGCGGGTTTCGACGTCCGCCATGACGCGGAGGCGGGCATCCAGCCGGGGCAGCAGGGGTCCGGGTGCGACGATCGACAGGTCGTGTTGCAGGTACACCTTGTCAATCTCGGGTGGGAACAGGGCGGTCATGAGCTCGGTGGCGGCGGTTTCGCCCTTCGACAGCAGGGCGGAGCCGGGCGTGCTGGGGGTCGAGTTGGCGGTGATTCCGAGCAGCTCGGCTTCGTGCGAGAACGCGAGCGTTCGCTCGCGCATCCACGTGCCGCCGGCGGGATAAAGCCAGCGCACGTACTCGGCGAGGCGTTCGCCCCATTCGGCTCCCGGACGGGACGACAGCAACCGCCGGATGTCGTCGGGCAGCCGCTCGAACCAGGCGCCGGCGAGCCGCGCCCAGCGCTCGCCGTTGGTGCTGAGCATCCACTCGTTTGCCCGCTCGGTGGGCAGCCAGCCCGACGGGTCGAGCACCGCGAGGCCGGAGCGTGCCGCGATCGCGACAATGGGGGCGACGTCGTCGAGCTCGAGGGCCATTGCGGTGGCGAGACGTTTGGTGTCGGGCAGGGCGATTCCGCCGCGGGCCAGTTCGCGGGCGGGCTCTCGCTGCAGCTCCGCGAGCAGGGCAGCGACAGCGTTGGTGGCGGAGAAGGCGTGTTCGGCAGCCGCATGGTCGATGAATCGCGAGTCCGATGCGCTGACGGGTGTGAGCACGGCAGGCGCGGTGTCTGCGACCAGCTGCGCGGGGCTGGGCAGCCCCGACTCAGGCCAGGCGGACAGCTGGTCCGCGACCGGTCCGTAGACGATCCAGGATGCGCCCGCCCGGTCGAGCAGGGCCAGCTCGTAGGCTGCGGCGAGGTTGTCTTCCACGACGCTTTCGCTTGTTTCGAGCGTCGACAGGGCGGCACCGACGTCTGCGGTGGTGGCGCCATCGCGCCGCGAACCCAGCGTCGCGATTGCGGCGAGGCTGGTGCGGTCGAGCGCAGCGAGGGCCTTCTGTACGCTGGCCGAGTCGAGCAGGGCGTCGGCGAGGTCGAAGTAGTCGCGAATGCGGGTGTCCCGGATTTCGCGCGCGGTGAGCAGGGCTACCAGCTTGTCGTCGCCCAGGTCTCGCAGCCGACCGGCCAGCGAGAGTGTGGACGTATTACTTGCCGGCATCCTTCGCGGCTCGGCTACGACGTACGAATGTGATCCCGAGAAGCACAATGACCAGCAGCAGGCCGAAGGGCAGGGCCAGCAGGGGAATGAAGTTCACGACCTGCCAGACCCCGATGCTGGTGTTCTGGTGGGCGGCCGCGCCGATGAGCAGCGCGGCGATGGAAAAGATGGCCATACCGATCACCGAGGCGATGACATACCCGAGTATGCGCTGGATGCGCGACACCGGCGGGGGCGCCGGAGCAGCGATCGGTTTCTTGTTGGCCACCCGTCAAGAATACGGGGTCTGCAACTCGCACCGCTCCACACCGTATTCTTATACGCGCACCGTGAACTGCTCGGTGTAAGAGAGGTACTGGGATGCCTACCGGCAAGGTTAAGTTCTACGACGACGAAAAGGGCTTCGGCTTCATCAGCTCGGATGACGGCCAGGAGGTCTTTCTGCATGCGTCTGCGCTTCCGGCCGGTGTGACCGTCAAGCCGGGCTCGAAGCTCGAATTCGGGATCGCCGACGGAAAGAAGGGCGCCCAGGCGCTCTCCGTGCGCGTGATCGAGGCGCCCCCGAGCATGGCCAAGCTGAACCGCAAGTCGGCGGATGACATGGCGATCATTGTGGAGGACCTGGTGAAGCTGCTCGACGGCATCGGCGCGGACCTGCGCCACGGGCGCTACCCGGCGAAGTCTCACGGCAGCAAGATCGCGGCTGTTCTGCGCAAGGTTGCCGACGACCTCGATGCTTGATTCGCTGACCGAGCAGCAGAAGTTTGCGCTCTCGGCACTCCTCGACGTGCAGCCACCCGCGACGGTGGGCGATTTCGTCAGCGAGACCGATGAGGGCGATTCGTTGGTTACCTACCGTTTCGCGACGACGCTTTCGGGCTACCCGGGCTGGAACTGGGCGGTTGCGGTCGCCCACCTTCCGGGCGAGGCGCCGACGATTGTCGAAAGCGAACTGCTGCCCGCAGAGGGTGCGTTGCTGGCGCCCGACTGGGTGCCGTGGTCGGAGCGCATGGAGGATTACCGTGCAGCCCAGGCGGCGCTTGGCGAAGCCGCACTTGATGCGGATGACGATGAAGACGACGAAGACGAAGACGACGACGACGAGGATGCGTTCGGCAGCGACACCCTGCACGGTGGCGACCTCGACGGTGTCGATATTGATGAGATCGACGACTCGTCGGAGGAGATCCTCGAGATCGACGATTTCGTTGAGGACGACTCAGAGCTCGATGATTCCGAACTCGACGACTCTGAACTCGATGACTCCGAACTCGGGGACTCCGAACTCGAGGGTCCGGAGCTCAGCACGTCAGGGTCGCTTGACCTGCAGGTAGACGAGGGCGATCAGGCCGAGGCCGAGGGCGACGGCGGGCGTGAAGACCCACCACGCGTGACCGGCCGCCGCAAGCGGAGCAGTAAAGAACAGCAGCACAATCAGGGCGATTAGCCAGGCAGTCATCCCGATGACGACGACTTTGCGGTCATCCGTCTTCGCGGGGGTCGGGTCTGGCCGACGCTCGCTGTCTTTGAGCCAAATTCGCACGGGTCCAGCTTACGGTCCGGCAGAGGCAGAGGCAGAGGCAGAGGCAGAGGCAGAGGCAGAGGCTGCGGCTGCGCCAACGGCAGCGGCTGCGCCAGTGACCGCCGCTGCGCCGTGATCGGCCTCCGCTAGAGGTGGTCGACCACGTATTCGATGGATGCGACGAGCGCTCGCACGTCATCGGGCTCGATGGCCACGAAGGTCGCCACGCGCAGCTGGTTGCGCCCCAGCTTGCGGTAGGGCTCGGTGTCGACGATGCCGTTTTCGCGTAGCGTCCTGGCGATGGCGGCGGCGTCGATGGAATCGTCGAAGTCGATGGTGACCACAACCTGTGACCGGTGGTCGGGATTGATGACGAACGGGGTTGCGTACTTCGATGCGGTGGCCCACTCGTAGAGCACCGACGATGACTCCTTCGTGCGGGCATCCGCCCAGGTGAGGCCACCGTTGGCGTTGATCCATTCGGTCTGGCTCTCCATGAGCAGCAGTGTCGAGATCGCGGGAGTGTTGAGGGTCTGGTTGAGCCGCGAATTGTCGAGAGCGTTCTTGATGCTCAGGAATTCGGGGATGTAGCGGTCGGCGTCGGCGTGGAGCGCTTCGACCCGCTCGATTGCGGCGGGGGAGAGCAGTGCGAACCACAGCCCGCCGTCTGAGGCGAAGTTTTTCTGCGGGGCGAAATAGTAGACATCCGCCTGGTTTGCCTCGAAGTCGATGCCGCCGGCGGCGCTCGTCGCGTCGATCACGGTGAGGGCATCCGCGGCGACCCGTGTGACGGGTGCCTGCACGCCGGTGGAGGTCTCATTCTGTGGCCAGGCGTAGACGTCGATGCCGTCCAGGATTTCGACTTCGGAGCGCGAACCGCCCTCCGCGGTGATCACCTTCGGGGCCTTGAGCCAGGGCGCGCCGGCCGCCTGGGCGAACTTGGACCCGAACTCCCCGAAGCTCAGGTTCTCGGCGCGACGCTCGATGAGACCGAAGGATGCGGCATCCCAGAACGCGGTCGATCCGCCGTTGCCGAGTACGACCTCGTAGCCGTCCGGCAGTCGGAACAGCTGGGCGAGCCCGGAGCGCACGCGACCCACGAGGTCTTTGACCTGGGCCTGGCGGTGTGAGGTGCCGAGCAGCTGCGCTCCGCCGGTGGCGAGGTAGTCGAGTTGCTCCGCACGAACCTTGGACGGCCCGCAACCGAATCGTCCGTCGGCGGGCAGCAACGTAGAAGGAATAGTGAACTGGGGCATGGCCCCAATTCTATTGAGAGTGCAGGGGAGCCGACGAACGGTCTTGGGGGATGTGCAGCACGATATCGGGCACGGTCCTCGACGCTAGGCTTGGAGCGGCAAATGAAGGGTTGGAGGTGCCGGTGACCGATCTCGTGGATACGACGGAGATGTACCTCCGCACCATCCTCGACCTTGAAGAGGAGCACATTGTTCCGCTCCGTGCCCGCATCTCCGAACGTCTCGGCCACTCGGGGCCGACTGTGTCCCAGACGATTGCGCGAATGGAGCGCGATGGCCTCGTGACGGTGGAGGGCGATCGCCACCTCGCACTCACGAATGAGGGACGCATCAAGGCCACCCATGTGTTGCGCAAGCATCGCCTGGCGGAGCGCCTGCTCGCCGATGTCATCGGTCTCGACTGGGCCTACGTGCACGATGAGGCCTGCCGCTGGGAGCACGTGATGAGCGAGCAGGTCGAGCGGCGCGTGCTGGAGATGCTCGGGCATCCGACCGAATCCCCGTACGGCAACCCGATTCCGGGTCTCGCTGAGCTGGGTGATGCCCCGGCCGCGCAGTTCATGGATGGCGTGACGAGCATCGTTGACCTGGTTCCCGCGAGCGGCGAGCGCGCGGTCACCGTGCGTCGCCTCGCCGAGCCCGTGCAGTTCGAGCCGGAGCTTCTGCAGCAGCTGCAGGCTGCGGGCGTCGTGCCCGGCGCATCCGCCGTGATTTCATCCCTGGGCTCCTACGTTGTTGTGCAGGTCGATGGCTTCGCGGAGGGCCTCGAGCTTCCGGTGGAGGTCGCAACCCACATCTACGCCGCTTCCTAACCTAACCTCGGGGTGGCGGGAGAAACTGCGCCCGGCGGCGGGAGAAACGTTCTCGTGGCGGGAGTTACGTCTCCGCCCACATGTCGGTTTCTCCGCCCGCCGGCCCTCTCCGCCCTCCCGCTCACGCTGAGCTGAGCGTCGGACCACGTTCAGGTCGCGACCCACATCCACCTCGCGTCGGAGCTGCCTCACTCCGCGTCGGATTTCACGGAACTCGTCGCTTGCTCGGGCTGTGCATCTTCCATCCTGGTCGAGTTAGGTGTGATATTTTTGTGGTTGTCGAAGCACTGCGGTGACTCTCGAAAGTGATCCCGGATCCCCTGCTTATTGTGGGGCCCGGGATTTGCGCTTTAATGCCTTTCGCTGGCCGCTGGCTTTCACTATCCGGCGCCTTGCACTGTCCGGTGATGTGACGCTCGGCGGTGGGAGAAGCGTTGCCGTGGTGGGCGTTACATCTCCCTGCACGTGTCGGTTTCTCTGCCCGCCCACGTTTACATGAGAGTCGAAACGACGTGTAGCTGGTGGTTCAGAACGGTTCGATATGTCGCGTCAACCTCCCATGAATCACCGACCGCGCCACAGATCGCGTCTGCGATCCACAACATTGGTTCGTCCCTACCCGGCACGTGGGTCCCCTTGAAAGCCGTCGAAATCGTCTGGCTGCTCCTCAGGAAATTCAGTAGCGAAAGATCCTTGCGGTCCAGTGCAGCGCTTCGAGATTCGAATACCGCAGAGTTGATGTCAAAGTTTTGAAGCTCGAACGCGAGCAGTTCGAGACACTTGCTCCGCGCACGCTCGCTTGACTCTCGTGACTTTCGGTCGTGCGTAACCACGCAGTGCATTACTTCGAGAGCGGAAATGCTGGCGACGATGTCTCGCTTGTGTGCGTCCACGGCGCCGTACCAGTGAACCTTTGTCTTATTCGGCAGAAGTAGGTCGCGCATGACTTCGCGGTACGAGTCGCGCGATACATCCGCGAACGCAATAGTCGCGCCGAGTAGGTATCTATTTCCGTAGGCGCCCGAGCGCTCAGATTCATCGATGTAGGCAGTCGCCACTAGCTGCACGGCCCATCAGGCGGTCGCCCAGCTTCGAGGAGCAGAGCCGTCATGCCCGCGATCCTCGTGCAGGGAGACTTTCGAGCGTGAAAGTAACCCACTGGTGATGTCCGGGATTGTGCGTGTTTCGAGCCCAGCGCACCGCTCGCCCGTTCGGGTGGCGTGACAACGGCCGGCTACTGACGTAGTCTCGACCAGTCCTGCCGACCAGAAACCGGTTGCGGGCCCCGCGCGAAGACGTCTCACTAAACCCGTCTCTTCGCGCGGGACGTGAATCGACATACGAAACGGATGGGGCAGCCCCGCACTTCTTACCAGGTGCGGCGAGCGGCCGAGGCGCAGGAGGTTGCACTCTTGAGCAAGCACTACCCGATCGAACGAACCAGCCCGGATGCGTCAGCCAACCCGACAACGCGACCCGGCGTTTCCAACGCCCTGTCTCGAAGGCCACCGGCTGCGAGCCTGCTCCCGGATGTGGTGCCTCCCCGGACTGCCCGTCCGGCTAATTTCCGGCGCAAGTCGAACATCCTGAGCGTCGCCGTCTGCACCCTGGTTCTTCCGGGCCTGATCGCCACAGTCGCACTGCCCGCCTATGGTGCCGCCGCCTCCCTCACGAAGGCGGATCGCGCGAGTATCGCGCTGCAGCACGCTCTCGACTCCGACAGCCAGTCGGTGCACGTCGACGCGACGGCCGACATTTCGCCGGTGCTCGCACGCGCGACGTTCGGCGTCGTTGCCCCAGCGGTGAAGCCCGCGGCGGCCGGCCCGACCGTGCGGTCACTGCTTGCGAACCCACCGTATCCGAGCTTCAACCTGGCCTCCGTTGTCTCGGTGGCCAGCCAGTACCTCGGCGTGCCGTACAAATTCGGTGGCGAGAGCCCGTCCGGTTTCGACTGCTCCGGGCTCGTCGCCTACGTGTATGCGCAGTTCGGTATCGCGCTGCCGCACTCGTCGAGGCTGCAGGGTCAGATCGGTACGCCCATTGCCCGCTCGGCTGCATTGCCCGGTGACGTCGTCGTGATGGATGGCGGTTCCCATGTCGGCATCTATATCGGTGGCGGCCGGTTCATCGATGCGCCGGAACCCGGTCGTGTGGTCAGCAACGACCTCATCTACGACAACAACTATTACATCGTGCGTTTCGGCATCCGCTGACCCGCATTTTGTTCGATATTTGGCTGCATATCGTTCGCGTTGCGTTACCCCGACTGCATCGCGTTTCTGGGTTACCCTGTAGTTCTTGGGTCTATTGAGCCTCCAGGAGAGCGAATGTTGACGAAGCGCACCATCCAAACCGTGGATGCGCGCGCCAAATTCTTCATACGCCACAGTGGTTTCCGGCACGCGAGTTTTCGCGCGCCAGCAGACTGAGGCACTGTCGTTCGCGACGGTGCCTTTTTTGTAACCACTGACTCCTGACTCGATCCGCCCCGGGGTGCATTCGAAACGCCTGCAAGCCGTGCAGGCGCGGTCGAAAGGATGACAATGCGCACACTGGTCCTCAATGCCGGGTATGAACCGCTCGCCGTCGTGTCGTTTAAGCGAGCCATCGTGCTCGTGATGAATGAGAAGGCGACGATTGTCGCGAGCGATGACGAGAATCCTGTGCACGGGTCTGATCGCACGTGGGATCGGCCGAGTGTCATCATCCTGAGACGTTATGTGCGCATCCCGAGCGGGCGTAATGTGCCGGTGTCGCGTCGCGGAGTGCTGCGGCGGGATGCCCACCGCTGCGCCTACTGTGGCGGAGCGGCGGGAACGATCGACCACGTGCTGCCGCGCTCGCGCGGGGGAGCGGACTCCTGGGAGAACCTTGTCGCGTGCTGCCTCGCCTGCAACAACCTCAAGGGCGACAAGACGCCGCATGAAATGAAGTGGACCCTGCGCATCCGTCCCCGCGCCCCGCACGGCGCGACCTGGCTGGTGCGCGGTGTCGAGCGGGCCGAACCCCAGTGGGATGAGTACCTCGCGCCTGCGGCTTAGTGCGATTCGTTGAGCGCTGTCGCGACCTCGTGCTCCCACTGCGTGCAGATGTCGGGGGAGTCTGACGTTCCCGTGGCCCGGTAGCAGTAGCTTCGCGAGACGATGTTGCCTTTGCGCAGCTCGACGGTCAGGACCGAATACGACTGCGTGGAAGTCTTGATGGTCTGGGTCCACTCGAGGCTCGGCAGGCTCTGGTCGGTCGCTGAAGCGGGTGCGAGCACGTCCGTTCCGTCGCCGTCATGGAATCCATGGAGGCAGCTCCCCACCAGAGTATTGATGCCGTTCGAGAAGTTGATCGCATCTTCTTCCGACGGGAACACCTGCATCGCCCCGTCGATCTTGGTGGAACCGCTCGGACTGAGCAGACCGAAATAGAACACGACCGGGTCGATCGAGTCACGCAGGCTTCCGTTGACTGGTGCGCCGAAGGCGAGCTGGGCGCATTTGGGGTCCACGTTCCCCTCGGCAAAGGCGGTGCTCTCACTCGCCCACTCTGCTGCTGCCGTGGTCTGAATTCCACCGCCCGGGATTTGCTTGAACGTGCCGACCATTCCTGGCTGCACGAGGTCGGGGAGCGTTGGCGCCACCGCTGGCGGCGCGCTGTCCTGCGATGGCGCGCTCTCGGCTGTGGGGAGTGCCGCCGGGTGACCTGCGTGGCCCGGCACGAGATTCACGGCGATGAGTGCACCGATTATCACGAGCACGCCAATACCGCCGATGATGACCCAGCGTCGTCCGCGGGACATGGGCGGGCGCCTCGTCGGGGAAGGGCCGCCGAGTGGTGCAGAACTGAACTGCGGTGCAGGACTGAACTGCGGTGCAGGACTGAACTGCGGTGCAGGACTGAACTGCGGTGCTGCGGTGAAACGCGCGACAGGATCGGGCATCCCGGCTCCCGGCGGCGGGAATGGAAGCCCGAGCGCGGCCGGCGGGGGATAGATGGATGGCGGGGGTGGCGTGACCGGAACCCGCACCGCTGCCGCTGCCGCTGCCGGCGCTAGTGCAGGGGCAGGGGCAGGTGCGGGAGCGGGCGTCGGCGTTGGAACCGGTACCGAAGCGGGCATTGGGGTGCGGTGCTCGCTCCAGCTCGTGCCCGTCCACCAGCGCAGGGTCCCCTCGCGCTCAGGATCCCTGTACCAGCCTGGTTCGGCGCTCGCCACCTTGTTGCCCCCCACAATCGTCGGGCCGGAATCCCCATCCGGCCCTCCCTCAGCCTACGATCTCGGGCGCGCCCGTCAACGCCCCACAATCGCGGGGTCGACGGTTTGCGCGACGAAGAAGTGCCAGCCGAGCCACCACCAGAACGTGAGGATGCAGATGCGCGCGGCACGGGTGGACATCACCCGGTCGAGCAGTTCCCCGAAGGTGGCGAACCGGTGCTGCTCGCGGTAGCTCCACAGCACGAGCGCGACAATGGCAATGCCTTCGATGGCGAAGCCGATGGTGCCGATCATGGTGCGGCCATGCCGATCATGGTGCGGTTCTTCCGCGTCGGGTGAGGGCGATTCCGCCCGCCAGCCAGGCCGCCACCCCGACGAACCGACCGACGGGGTTATTGAGCACGGGGTCGAGGATGTCGGAGAGCGCCGGATATTCGGTGCGGCCTTCTGCCCCGTATCCGAGGAAGTACATCGCGAGTTCCCAGATGCAGAAGGCGATGCCGAGGATGGCCCAGGCGATCGCCGCGCGGGTGAGTCGCGGGGTCCAGGGCGGGAGTGGGTGGTCTTGGGTCGGGTGGTTGGGCCAGGCGACGAGAAACACGAGCACCCCGCTCACCGCTATCGCGATGCCGTCGGCGAACCCGTGCCGCGGCGTGAAGAGCAGCACCACGGCGTCGACGGCCAGCAGCGCGCCAACCACCAGGCGGCGCAGATGCCATGGCCTCCTGTCAAAGCGGCGCAGCAGGCCGGTCTCGCCGACGACCAGCGCGGCGGCCATGGCCAGAAAGGCGATCGCGTCGGGCACGGCAGCCCGGTAGAACTGGAATGCGCCCGTCAGGATGAGAATGGTGATCCAGGCAGCGATGGTCAGGCGTACCCTGACCGTTCGTCGAGTTCCTGTGACCTGCACGAGGCCATGCTAGTGACCCACGCCTGCTCGCGCCGGGGTTGCGCAAGCGGTTTATCGCCGCGACCGTGAAAGCGCAGCGGGGCTCACGCTGCCCCCGATCGCTGCCGCGACGAAGTGGATTGCGTCGCTGTCCTCGAAGGGGGTGGCGCTGATGATTCGAAGGATGATGGCCCCGATCAGCAGCTCGCTGATGTGGTCCACGGGGGTGTCAGCGACGAGTTGTCCGCTTGCGACCGCCGCTCGCAGGCGTCCGTCGAGCGACTCGGGTGTTGCGCCCAGGCGACTGCTGAGTTGCGCGGCGACCTCGGGTTTGTCGACGGCTGCGGCGATCAGGGATCGGATCAGTGCGGCGTTCGGCTCCTCGTGCACGAACCGGATGATCGCCAGGAACCATTCTGTCAGGTCGGCGATGACGTCATCCGAATTCCTGGGGCGGAACGTGTCGGGCATGAGAGCGTCGTCGATCAGGCACTCCATGATGAGTTCACTTTTCGATGACCACCACCGATAGATGGTCGGCTTTCCGACTCCGGCTCGCGCGGCGATGCCCTCGATGGTGAGGTGGTCATAGCCATTGCTGGCCAGCAGGTCGGATGCCGCACGCAGGATCGCGAGGCGCGCCTTCTCGTTTCGCGCCGCCCCCGGGCGGCGGGCGGCGGCAGTGGCTGGCATCGGTGGCATCCTCCGGACATTTTCCGTTACGGTTCGTAACGTAACATAGCGGTCAACGGGGAAGAGGGAGCCGACGTGGCCGAACTGCTGTATCGACTGGGCAAACTCGCGGCGAAGCGGGCCGTCATCGTGATTGTGGCGTGGGCCGTTCTGCTGGGCCTCGCGGCAGCCGCCTACCTGCTCGGCGCCGGCACGCTGAGCTCCAACTTCGACATCCCCGGTACCCCGACCGACAAGGTCGCCAACGAGCTCGCCGCGAAACTGCCGGCGTACAGCGGCGCCTCCGGATTCGTCGTGTTCCATACGGTCAACGACAAACGGTTCACGACGGCCGAGAAGGATGCGATCGGCCGGCTGGCGACAGGTGCGAAAACCATCTCGCATGTCACGACAGCCAGCGACCCGTTCGCGACCGAACTCCAGCTGAAGCAGCAGGCCGCGTCACTGGCGAGTGGGCTTGCCCAACTCGACGCGGCCGGTATGCAGCTCGCCGCCGGGCAGGCCCAGCTGGATGCCGCGATCGCCGCCGCCAAGGCCAACGGCAGCTACGCGCTGGCGCAGTCGACCTTTGCCGCCCAGCAGGCGCAGCTCGACACGCAGAAGACCACGATCGCGGTCGCTCGCGCGAAGGCGGAGGTCGGCGCGAAGCTGCTCGCGCTCGCGAAAGGCATCCGTACCGTGTCGGCGGACGGCACCACGGCCATCCTGAACATCGGCTTCGACCGGTCGCAGGAACAGCTGCCGCAATCGTCCAAGAACGCCGTCATCAGCTACATCGACCGCAACGCCGTGCCGGGCGTCAGTTCGAGCCTGTCGTCGGTCATCGCCCAGGGGGTCCCCGAGATCATCGGCGTTGGTGAGGTGACCGGTTTCGTCCTGGCCGGCATCGTTCTGCTCATCATGCTCGGCACCTTCGTCGCGGCGGGCCTGCCGCTGCTGAACGCGCTCGTCGGCGTGGGGGTGGGCGTGCTGTTCGCGCTGTCCCTGTCGGGCGTCGTGGATGAGGCATCCGTGAGTCCGGTGCTCGGTGTGATGCTCGGGCTCGCGGTCGGTATCGACTATTCGCTGTTCATCATCAACCGGCACCGAAAGCAGGTGCGGCAGGGGATGGAGCTGCGGGAGTCGATCGGGCTCGCGACCGGAACGGCCGGCAATGCGGTGGTGTTCGCGGGATCGACCGTGGTGGTCGCCCTCCTCGCACTGAATGTGACGGGCATCCACTTCATCGGGGTCATGGGTTCCGTCGGCGCTTTCTGTATCGTGATCGCCGTGCTGGTGGCGGTGACGCTCACTCCCGCCATGCTGCGCTTCGTCGGGACCCGCGTGCTGACCCGGCGGGCCCGCGCGACCATCGGCCACGAGAGCCATGTGATCGCCAACGTTCGCCCGATGTCGACCGCGCGCGCCATCGTCAGCGTGGTCATCGCGGCGGGTGTGCTGCTCGTCATCGCGGTGCCGGCGCTGTCGCTGCGGCTCGGGCTTCCGGATTCTTCGTCCGACCCGGTCAACTCGACCACCTACAAGTCGTACACGCTGGCCGCCCAGAAGTTCGGTGCGGGGATCAACGCCGAACTGGTCGTGACCGCCAACCTCCCGTCGGGCCTCAGCTCGACCCAGATCACGGACCGCCAGCTGGCGATCGCCCAGAAGATCAACGCCCAGGGCGATGTCTCTGCCGTCGCTCCAATCGGCGTCGCGTCGGATAAGTCGCTGACCGCGTTCGCCGTTTTGCCCCGAACCGGGCCGAACGATGTCGCCACCGAGAACCTGGTGCGTGACATCCGCGCTATCCCGGAGGATGGCGCGCACCTCGGCGTCGCCGGCGTCGCGAGCGGAAATATCGACATCTCCGACAAGCTCGCGTCGGCTCTACCTATCTATATCGCGGTCGTGGTGGGCCTCTCGCTGATCATCCTGATCGGTGTGTTCCGCTCGATCCTCGTGCCGGTCATCGCGACGGGCGGGTTCATCCTGTCGCTGCTCGCCGACTACGGGGTGCTCGTTGCCGTGTTCCAGTGGGGCTGGCTGGCGTCGCTGTTCGGCATCCACTCGACGGGTCCGGTGCTGAACTTTCTGCCGATCATCCTGGTCGGCATCCTGTTCGGGCTCGCGATGGACTACCAGCTGTTCCTCGCGTCGGGGATGCGCGAGGCGTGGGTGCACGGCGCTCCGCCACGCGAGGCTGTTGTTCGAGGTTTCCGGGCTGGCCGTGTCGTGGTCACCGCGGCCGCCATCATCATGATTTCGGTGTTCGGCGGGTTCATCTTCTCGGACTCGATCTTCATCGTCGCCCTGGGACTCGGCCTCGCGTTCGGCGTGCTCGCGGACGCATTCCTGGTGCGGATGCTGCTCATGCCTGCCCTCATGCACCTGCTGGGCCGGTCGGCGTGGTGGATTCCGCGCTGGCTCGACCGCATCCTGCCGAACCTTGACATCGAAGGCTCAGCGCTCGAGCGTGAGCATCACGCCGTGTAGGTAGCCTTAGCGAACGGCTACCCCAGTCGGCGGCGACAGGAAGCGGCTCGGCATGAGCGCACGATTCGAAGAACTCGACTGGCAGCAGACCGCGATGGGCGACCTCACTCTTCGTCGGCGCACGGAGCCGACCCTCGGGGTGGAGGTCTTCGAGGTGAAGCTCGGCGACGAGTTTCTGATGTCGAGCCTGTTCACTGTCGCCGAGGAAGCGCTCGCCACGCTCGGCCTCGCCGCTGCTCGCGGCGATGCGCTCGAGGTGCTGGTCGGCGGCCTTGGCCTCGGATACACGGCGGTGACGGCCCTGCGCGACCCGCGCGTCGCATCCGTCACAGTGATCGACGCGCTTGCGGCGGTCATCGACTGGCACGAGCGCGAGTTGCTTCCGACCTCCGTCGAGCTGGTGAAGGATTCCCGCACTCGCCTGGTGCTCGACGACTTCTTCGCACTGATGCGGCGCATTCCGCTCACGCGCTACGACGCCATCCTGCTGGATGTTGACCACTCACCGCGGCACCAGCTCGATGCGAGTCACGCCGACCTGTACCAGGTCGCAGGACTGCGGGCGCTGGCCCGGCACCTGGTGGACGGCGGGGTCTTCGCGCTGTGGTCGGATGATCCGCCGGATGCGGAGTTCATGGCCAGGCTCGGCGAGGTGTTCGATGAGCCCGCCGCGCATGTCGTCGATTTCGACAATGCGCTCACGGGGGGCACCTCGTCGAACACGGTCTATGTGGGCCGAGCTCGCTAGTTATCGCTGTGGTTGGTGCGGGGGCTGTGGTTGCTGTGGTGGATGTCGGGGATGTCGCGATTGTCGCCGGTAGTAGACGATGGTCACCGCGGCACCGAGCAGCACCGCGATGATCAGCCCCAGGCTGAGGTACCAGCTCACGAGCGACGGTGGGTTCGCCGGGGTGTGCGCGGGTGGTGACGTCTGCACGGGCGTCGGTGTGGGTGAGGGCGACGTCGTATGCGTCGGCTTCGGGCTGGGTGTTGACGTCGGGGTGGGGGTCTCACCA
>Ga0302202_10004304_pt1 | contig 15173 bp, 13 predicted proteins | sample II_Bog_N3_3_FD_194579 | JGI IMG/M metagenome (GOLD analysis project Ga0302202, IMG submission 194579) | Peat permafrost microbial communities from Stordalen Mire near Abisko, Sweden - II_Bog_N3_3 | ecosystem: Environmental > Terrestrial > Soil > Wetlands > Peat | place: Sweden: Abisko...
CGGGGCCCGGCCCGGCCCGGGAGGTCCGGCGAACACCTGGGCCAGTGCCATCCACTCCAGGGCCACCGGGCCGTCGACCTCCAACGCGGTGTCGGACAGGTGGCGCCGTTGGGCCACCACCAGGCAGAAGTCGACGGCCGGTCCGCTGATGGTGGCCACGGCACCGGATCCGGCGGCGCCTCCGGCCGCCGGGCCGGTCTCCCCCACCTCCCACACCCAGTGCTCGCCGGACGGGGCGACCAGGTCGACGCCGATGCGCCCGGCCGGGATCTCACGCCCGCGCACCCGATACGAGTACGGGCGGGCCCGCACCCCCAGGTGGGCGATGTGGCGCAGCCGGTCGGTGGCGGGACGGTCGGCACCGAGGGCGTCGGCCACGTCCTGGCCGTGGGCCCAGGTCTCCATCAGCCGGGCCGAGACGAACGACAGGGCACCCATGGGTGGGCCGAACCAGGGCACCCGGTCCGAGGGGCCGAGACGGGCGCACGCCTCGACCATCCCGGCGTGGGCGCCCTCCCACCAGGCCAGAAGGCCCGAGCCGTCCAGGGCCCGGCCCGGCCCCAGGTGCACCTCCATGGGGTCACCCGGGACGGCCAGGGCCGCCTCGGCCTCGGCCACGAAGGACTCGGGCTCGACCACGGCCCGTCGCGCCGCGCCGTCGAAGTAGGCCAGGTGGCTGATCTGGTCCCGGACGGCCCAGCCCTCGGCCGGGGTGACCGTGTCCCAGGCCGGGTCGTCGGCTGCCAGGGGCGCCACCAGGGCGTGCAGGGAGCCGTACTCGGCGTCGAGGTCGTCGATCAGGCCCGCCAGGGTGGTCACGCCGCACCCTCCAGCCAGGACCGCCCGGTCGTCAGCACCTCGACCTCGGGGTGGGACCAGACGTAGCGCTCGACGGAGTCCAGCACCTCCTCGACGTGGCCCGGGGTACCGGCCACGGCGGCGAAGGCCAGCGACGACCGCTGCCACTGGTCCTGGTAGCCGACCTCGGCGGCGGCCACCGAGAACCGTGACCGGCACGACGCCACCAGGTGCTTGACCACCGCCCGCTTGGACTTCAGGGAGCCGCTGGCCGGGATCCGGAGGTCGACGGTGAGAACGCAGGCATGCACCACTCCCCCGATGCTCGCACATCGGGGGAGTGGTGGCCCGGGCCGCCGGGCGCGCGCCCGGTGCCGACGGGGGGCACCGGCACCGGGACGCGTCGACCGGGGCGGGGGATCTGCAGGCCGGGTGCGCCGGCGGCTACGAGCTCCAGGACCCCGAGGGAGGGCCGCCCGTGCCGGATCCACCGGGGCTGCCCGTACCTCCGGGGCCGCCCGTGCCGCCGGGACCGCCGGTGGGGAGGTCGCCGACGCCCACGGTGGTGGCGGTGACGGTGTTCGACGAGTCGGTGCCGAACACCACCACCTGGTCACCGACCTTCACGTCGGCCAGGCTGGCCGAGGAGACGCTGCGGTCCCGGTACGTGGTGGCTGAGCTCACGTCCACGGTCACCACGGTGCCCGACGTGGTGGTCAGGGTGAAGCTGTCGGTGCCGACCGACTTCACGGTGCCCACGGCCGCAGGGGGCGAGCCGCCGCCACCGGGTGCGCCCGCTTTTCCACCGGCCCGACCGCTGCGGCCGGCACCGAAGTCGCCCAGCGCCACCGTGGTGGCGGTGACCCTGTCCGAGGTCTCGGTGCCGAACACGGCCACCCGGTCACCCACCTTCACGTCGGCCAGGCTGGCCGAGGAGACGCCGCGGTCCCGGTACGTGGTGGCAGAGCTCACGTCCACGGTCACCACCGTGCCGGACCGGGTGGTCACGGTGAAGCTGTCGGTGCCGACCGACTTCACGGTGCCCATGGCGGTCGGGTGTGCGCCGTTGCGGGGGGCACGACCCGAATGGGTCGACGAGCCGCTGGGCGCGTTCGGTGGGGTCGAGGTGGCGGCGCCGGCCACCGCACCGCCCCCGATGGCCAGGCCGAGGGCCATGATGGCCGCCGCCGTCACCTGCACGCCCCGCCGCCGGATCCCGCTGATCGATTCGAGGGGGTCCGGGGCAATGCCGTTCATCAGTGCCTTGTCATCCTGCATGTCCTGCTCCTTCGTCGTCGTGTGCTGACTACGAGGAGTATCGGGACCGGGACTGTGGCCGACCTGTGGATACCAATGGGACTGTCTGAGAGTCGGGCGGTGCCCGGGTCGGGTCGGGAGGTCAGCGGGCCAGCTGCTGCCGTCGTTGCTTGTCCAGGTACATCGATGCGTCGGCCTGGTGCAGCAGCGACTCGAGCAGCTCGGGGTGGTCGGGGTCGAAGTGGGCCGTGCCCACGGCCATCGACAGGGTGTACGGCGCATCGACCAGGCCCTCGTTGCTGGCCTGCACGGACAGGCCCAGGCGCGCCACGGCCCAGGCCTCGTCGCCGTCGAACGCGGTGAGCACGGCGGCGAACTCGTCGCCCCCCAGCCGGCCGATCACGTCCGAGCCGCGGAAGGCCTCGGCCATCATCGACGCCGCGTCCTGGAGCAGTCGGTCCCCGACCTCGTGGCCGGACAGGTCGTTGACCGCCTTCAGCCCGTCCACGTCGGCGTAGACGATCAGGGCCGGGATGCGCTGGCGCTCGCAGAACGCCAGCGCCTGGTGCGCCATCATCATGAAGCCGCGGCGGTTGGCCAGTCCGGTCAGTTCGTCGTCCACGGCCAGTTGGGCCACGGCGATCTCGCGTTCGACCATGCCGGCCAGGTCCCGCAGGGACTCGCGCTCGTCCGGGTCGAGGGTCCGGGGGGTCCCGTCGATCAGGCACAGGGTGCCGATGATGTCGCCACTGGGGCTGGCGATGGGACAGCCGGCGTAGAAACCGACGTGGGGATCTCCCACCACCAGCGGGTTGTCGGCGAATCGGGGGTCGGCCGAGGGATCCTGGATCTCGAGGATCGCCGGGTCGAAGATGGCGTGGCCGCAAAAGGAGATGTCCCTCGGGGTCTCGGCCACGTCGAGGCCCGGGTGCGATTTGAACCACTGGCGGTCGGCGTCGACCAGGCTGACCATGGCGGCCTCCACCCCGAAGAGCCGCTGGGCTGTCCGGGTGATGCGGTCGAACCGCTCCTCGGGAGGGGTGTCGAGCAGGCCGAGGCGCCGCAGGGCGGCCACGCGTTCGGCATCACCGTCCGGAATCGGGGCTGCCTCCACCCTCTGACCATCGACAGATCGGCGGGGTCACTTGAGGACCACCCGGTGGTGGCCGCCGGGCCCGGGTGTCAACCGGGGGCGGACAACGACGCCTCGACCATCGACGCCACGTCACCCCAGCCGAAGCCCACGGTCTCCCCCACCACGGCGTCCCGCACCGGGTCGACCAGGACGAAGAAGGGGTAGCCGCTCACCCGGTAGTCCGACCAGGCCCGGTCGCTCATCACCACCGGCACCTCGGTGACGCCCGTGGCCAGGCGGGCCACCTCGACCGGATCGACCGCCGAGGGGCCCTTCGTGACCACCACCCGTTCCAGGCCCGCCATGTCCGGGGGCAGATCGGCCGGCGGGCCGGACAGCCCGCGCCAGAATCCGTCACAGCCGTCACAGTGGACGTGCAAGAAGCAGAGCAGCACGGGCGTCACCGCCGAGCGGACGGCCACCTCGACGGGCGCACCACCCGGGGCCACCCCCACCAGGTCGAAGGCCGGCGAGCGGGGACCGCCGCCCACCGGTCCGGCCGGGATGGGGCGCAGGCCGGCCCGGAACTCCGGGTCCGACAGCGGGTTCCGGGCGTGACCGGACCCGCCCGGCTCTTGTGGCATCGGCGTGGTGCCCGGGAGCTAGCCCAGAGGGCCGGCGTCGTCCGGGATGACCTCGATCGACCGGCCGTTGCCGCACCACCGGCACGACACCTCGTCGACCGACTCGTCGAGCACCTCGACATCCTCCACGGCCAGCGCCCCGCCCACCGAGTAGTGGTGGAAGGCCCGGGTCCGCCGGGTGGTGACCACGTCGAAGCGGGTCAGGTTGCCGCACGCCGTGCACCGGTACCGGGTGGCTCCGGCGGTGGCCGGCGCGTCGGCACCGGTCGAAGCGGACGTGTCGGTCGCGGTCGGTGGTGAGTCGGTGGTCACCGTCCCAACGGTAGTCGGCCCCGGCCCACCCCTCGGAGCCCCGCCACCGCCCGCGGACGGTTTGGGGCCCACGGTGGCGCCGGTACCGAGGGGTGCACGGATCCGAACATCTGTTCGATTACGGTGACGGCGTGGAGATCGCCCTCCAGCAGTCGTTCGACGACCTCGGGACACCGCTGAGCGAGGTCTCCTTCGTGGTGGTCGACGTGGAGACCACCGGCGGGTCGCCGCAGCTCGACTCCCTGACCGAGGTGGCGGCGGCGCGCTACCGCGGGGGCGAGCTGCTCGGCACCTACCAGACCTTCGTGCGCCCCGACGAGCGCATCCCGCCGTTCATCACCGCCCTGACCGGCATCACCGATGCCATGGTGGCCGACGCCCCACGGGTGGGCGAGATGCTCCCGTCCTTCCTCGAGTTCCTGGGCGGTGCGGTGCTGGTCGGGCACAACATCCGCTTCGACCGCTCGTTCATCGACCACGCCCTGGTGGCCACCGGCCGGGACCGCCTGGCCAACCCGTCGGTGGACACCCTGGCCCTGGCCCGGCGCCTGGTCCGGGACATGGTCCCCGACTGCAAGCTCGGGACCCTGGCCCGCACCCTCCGGCTCCCCCACCAGCCCTCCCACCGGGCCCTGACCGACGTCCTGGCCACGGGCGACCTGCTCCACGCGCTGCTCGAGCGGGCCGGGTCGTTCGGCATCGTGGGACTGGAGGAACTGCTCGACCTGCCCCGACTGGTGGGCCACCCCCAGAGCGCCAAGCTCCGGCTCACCACACGGCTCCCCCACCGGCCCGGCGTCTACTGGTTCACCGACGCCGCCGGCTCGGTGCTTTACGTGGGCACGGCCACCGACCTCCAGGCGCGCGTGCGCTCGTACTTCACCGCCGACCGGCGGCCCAAGGTGGGCCGGCTGCTCCGCCAGCTCCACGCCGTCCACCACCGGGTGTGCCCCGACCCGCTCACCTCGGCCGTGGCCGAGGGCCGGCTGATCCGGGCCTGGGCCCCGCCCTACAACCACCAGGGGAAGCCGCGGCGCACCGGTGGGACCGGGCGTCGCCGGCGCCGGCGGGCCGCCTGGACCGACGAGCAGCTGGCCGGTGACCCGACCAGCCTGCTGGCCCCGCTGGCCGAGCTCCTCACCGACCACGCCTCCCACCAGCGCTACGAAGAGGCCGCCGCGGTGCGGGACGAGGCCGAGCGGCTCCGGGGACTGCTGACACGGCACCACCGGGTGGAGTCCCTGCGCCGGGCCGGGCGGGTGGCGCTCTCGGTCGACGGCGGACGTGCCGTGGAGCTCGAGGACGGCCTGCTGGTCGGTGGCGACCTCCCGGTGGCGGGGGACGGCCATCCCGACGAGCGGGTCATCGTGGCCCAGTGGCTGGCCGGCAACGCCGAGCGGGCCCGGATCGTCTCGGTCGGCTCGCCCCGGGGCTGGTCCATGCCGGCCACCCGCATCCCGTCGCTCGCCGAGCTGTGCCGATCGTCGGCCGTGACCCGGTCGACCACCTGACGTCCCGGCCCCGGGCCGTGCGGTCAGGCCGGCGCTCAGGCCGGCGCTCAGTCCGGTGGAGCGCCGAGTCCGGTGGAGCGCTCAGGCCGGTGTGGCGCTCAGGCCGGTGTGGCGGCGGCCTCGTCGGCAGCCGCCTCCCGGCTCACCCGGATCAGGGACTCGAGGACCGAGGCGGCCCGGCCGTCGTCGATGACCGCACCGGCCAGGGCCACACCCGAGGCCAGGTCGGGGACCCGGCCGATCACCTGCAGCGACGCCGCCGCGTTGAGCACGGCGATATCGCGGTGGGGTGACGCCCGGCCGCCGATCACCTGGCGGATGGCCTCGGCGTTGTACGCGGCGTCACCGCCGCGCAGGTCCTCCAGCGTCGTCGGGGCGAACCCCAGATCGGCGGGGTCGACCCGGTAGACCGACCGCTCCTGGTGCCCGTCCGGGGTCGTGGCCAGCTCGTGCACCGTCGACGGACCGGTGGTGCTCAGCTCGTCCAACCCGTCGTCGCCGTACACCACCATGGCCCGTCGGGTGCCGTTGGCCGCCAGCACCCCGAGCATCTTGTCGGCCACGGCCGGGGTGCTCACGCCCACCACCTGGTACCGGGCCCGGCCCGGATTGGCCAGCGGCCCGAGATAGTTGAACACGGTGGGGATGCCCAGCTCCCGGCGCACCGGTCCGGCGAAGCGCATGGCGGGATGGAACCGGGGAGCGAAGCAGAACCCCATCCCCACCTCGTCGATGCACCGCGCCACTCCGGCGGGACCGAGGTCGGCCACCACGCCGAGGGCCTCGAGCACGTCGGCAGCACCCACAGCCGACGACGATGCCCGGCCACCGTGCTTGCATACGGTGGCCCCGGTGGCCGCCACCACCAGTGCGGCGATGGTGGAAACGTTGATGCTGCCGAGCCGGTCGCCACCGGTCCCGCAGGTGTCGACCACGTCGAGTCCCTCGGGCAGCACCAGGGGCAGGGCGTGGGACACCATGGTCCGGACGAAGCCCGTCATCTCCTCGACGGACTCCCCCTTGGCCCGCAGGGCCACCAGCAGCCCGGCCACCTGGGCCGGGGTGGCATCGCCCGCCCACACCTGGTCGAGGACCACCTCGGCCTGGTCGGCGGTGAGCGACGTCCCCGACAGGAGCGTCGTGAGGACCCCGGGCCACGAGCCCAGGGACTCGAACGTCACGGCCGCCTCCCCCACCGGATCAGTCCCACCACAGGTCGTGGGAGAGCACGCCCCGGGCGATGAGGCCCAGCTGCACCTGCGAGGTGCCCTCCACGATGGTCAGCTGCTTGGCGTCGCGGTACCACAGCTCGGTGGGGTGGTCCTCCATGTAGCCGGCGGCCCCGAGGAGCTGGACGGCCAGGCCCGATGCCCGGACGGCCAGCTCGGTGGCGTAGTACTTGGCCATGGACAGGAAGGGCACGTACTCCTTGGTGAACTTGCCCTGGTCGGCCAGCCACGCCGAACGGTAGGTGAGGAGCCGGGCCGCCTCGATGTCCACGGCCACCTTGGCGATCTCCCACTGGATGCCCTGGAAGTCGGCGATGGTGCCGCCGAAGGCCTTGCGCTCCTTCACGTACTCGGTGGCGTACATGAGGGCGCCCTCGGCCAGTCCGATGCCGCGGGCGGCCACGATCGGCCGCATGGCGTTGAGCCCCAGCATGGCCAGGCGGAACCCGCCCACCTCGCCGATGACGTTGCCGGCCGGGACGCGGACCCCGTCCAGGACCAGCTCACCGGTATGGACGCCGCGCACACCCATCTTGGCGTCGGTCCGGCCCACCGAGACCCCGTCCCAGCCCCGCTCCACGATGAAGGCGGTGATGGAGTCGTGGGCCCGTGAGGAGGGGTCGCCCGTCTTGGCGAAGACGGTGTACCAGTCGGCCTCGACCACCCCGGACATCCAGCACTTGGTGCCGGACAGGATCCATCCTCCCTCGGCACCCGGGTCGGGCACCGCCCGGGTCTGCATGCCGGCCACGTCCGAGCCGGCCACCGCCTCGGACAGGCCGAACCCGGCCCGCAGCTCACCCCGGGCGATCCCGGGCAGGTAGCGCTCCTTTTGGTCGTCGTTGCCGGCGATCAGCACCGGGCCCACCGGCAGCCGGGTCAACAACAGCATGAGGGCGGCGGCATTGGAGTACTTGGCCACCTCCTCGATGGCGATGGTCAGCCCGAGGATGCCGGCCCCCGAGCCACCCAGTTCGGTGGGGAGGCACAGCCCGAGCAGGTCGGCCCGGCGGAACTCCTCGAAGAGGTCGGCCGGGTACTCGCCAGTGGCATCGATCTCGCGGGCACGCGGCTTCACCTTGTCCTGAGCCAGCCGACGGACGCTCAGTTGGAGCTCGGTGAGCTCGGGGGGGAGGTCGAAGTCCACGGTCGACGAGGCTACCCGAACCGTTCCCCTGGCCAGGAAGGACGGGACCGTCCCCGTGGCGCCGCCCCCGCCCTTCGCCCTTCGTGGTTCGTCGACAGCGCTCGGTAGGAGTTCACACCGGCGTCGCGCACGCGCCGCGCAACCGTCGCGTGAAGATCATCCGCCGTTGAAGCAACGGTGTCGGTCGGTTCATACGCACTTCTTAAGTTGCCACCCAAGTCATCGCCCCGACCGCCACCGAACGGAGCACCGTGCGCCAGCATCACCGATTCCGCACCCCCACCACTGTGGCCATCGCGGCCCTGGCCGTCGGGGGATCCCTGCTCGGTGTGTCCTCGCCCGCCTTCGCCGCCAGCGGGTTCCTCCCCGGCGACCTGGTCATCTACGAGACCCAGGGAACCTCCACCGCCGCCCAGGCCGTCGACCTCGTCGACTACAGCGAAGCCGGTGCTCCGACCGGCTACTCGGTGGCCCTGCCCACCGCGGACAGCGGGACCACCCACGCCCTGACCGAGAGCGGCTCCGCCCTCAACGACGGTGAGCTCACGCTGTCGGCGGACGGGCAGTCCCTCGTGGCCACCGGCTACGACGCTCCCGTCGGCACCGCCAGCATCACGAGCACGACCGTGCCGCGGACCGTGGCCGTCGTCTCGTCCAGCGGCACGGTGGACTCGTCGACCTCCATCACCAACACAACCGTGGAGGCCAACAACTTCCGGTCGGCCACCACCTCGACGGCCGGCAGCCCCCTCTACACCGGATCCGGCGGCGGGGCCGGGGTGACGGCCGACGGAGCCTCGACCAACAGCCTGCTCACCACGGACAAGGTCCACGAGGTCCAGATCTACGACGGCCAGCTGTACGAGTCGACCACCAAGAACATCTTCTCGGTGGGCACCGGCGAGCCGACCAGTGGCACCCAGACCACCACGGCGCTGCTGTCCGGCGCCAACCTGCCCACCAACTTCGGCCCCGACCAGTTCGCCTTCGCCACCCTGGGCGCGGGTGCGACCCAGCCCGACACCCTGTACGTGGCCGACGGCTCGAACGGGGCGACGGCCGGTCAACCCAACGCCGTGGAGAAGTACTCCCTCGAGTCCGGGGTCTGGACGGCCACCGGCTCGATCACGGTGCCCCTGGCCGTGGGCCTCGCCGTCGCCGTCTACGGGGGAGCGGCCCACATCTTCGTGACCGGTGCCACCTCGTCCTCGGCCGCCAACAACACCGTCCTCTACGGCATCACCGACTCCTCCGGATTCGGCGGGACCCTGAGCGGCACGGCCTCGGTGCTGGCCAACGCCCCGAGCGGCACCGACTTCAAGGGCCTGGTGTTCGCCCCACCCGGTCCCGGTGCGGTCACCCCCGAGACGCCCTACGTGCTCGTCCTGCCCGGCCTGACCGCCCTCGGGCTGGCCGGCTACCTGGTGTACCGCCGCCGCCACCGGGCAGTCAGCTGAGCCTGACCCCGAGGAGCCATCCGGTGCGCCGGTCCCGTCGACCCGGGCTGCACGCCGGGTCCCCGCCACCCCTGCACGCACCTGACCCCTCCGCCCGACTGACACCACACAAAGGAGCCCATTCATGAAGAGCATCCGTCCACACCGGTCACGGCTGCGGCCCGGCCGCCGGGCCGTGACGCTGACGGCCACCGTCGCCACGCTGGCCAGCTCGATCGCCCTGGTGGGCGCAGCGGGCACCGCCGGTGCCACCGGCGTCCTCACGCCGGGCAACCTGCTGGTCTCCACCAGCGTCTGGACCCAGGATGCCTCCATCACCCCCGGGACCACCCAGCTCCCGCCCAACTGCGGCTCGTCGGCGGCCCCGTGCGCCACCGCCGTGGCTCCGGGCACCTACCCGCTGGTGTTCAACAACGACGGCATCGACAGCAGCTTCGGTGTGACCCAGCCCATCGTGCTCGATGAGCTGAACCCGGCCAACGACAGCCAGATCGCCTCCCTCACCGTGCCCAACAGCTCCCAGTCCGGTATCACCTCGAGCTCGGACCAGATGGTCACCAGCTTCTCGTCCAAGTCCGAGATCGCCCTCAACCAGTCGACGGACGGTCAGTACGTCACCTTCATGGGCTACAACGCCCCGGTGGGCGCGGTCGACGTCTCGAACTCGAACACCCCCGGAGCCGTCGACCCGACCAACTCGGCCGGTCCCGACTCCTACTACCGGACCGTGGCCCAGCTGGACGGCAACAGCAACTTCCAGTTCACCGAGACCAACGCCTACAGCGGCAACAACGGGCGGGCCGCCATCCTCGACCCGGCCACCAACACCATCTTCACCGCGGGGAACGGAGGAAACGGCTCGACACCGACGGCCCAGGGCGTCGTCACCGGGACGGGCACCCAGATCCTGTCCCCGGCCACGACTCCCGAGTCCGCCCAGACGCCGGGTGCCACGACCCCCCTCGGAAACTTCAACATCACCGAGCTGGGCGACAAGGCCGACAAGTCGACCAAGGACAACAACTTCCGGGGACTGGCCGTCTACAACAACGTCGTCTACTTCACCAAGGGGAGTGGGAGCAACGGCGTGAACACCGTCTATTACCTGGACACCACCGGCGGCACGTGCCCGGCCGGGACCGGCGTCCCCTCATCGTCAGCCAGCCTGCCGACCGCGGGGTCCTTCACCTCACCGGCCTACTCGACCAGCAACACGGCCCTCGGCCTGACGACGGCCAACCCGGGGCTGGCCCCCACCAACGCCTGCATCCTGAACGGCTTCCCGACGGCCCTGGCCAAGACCAGCCCCACCTACTACCCGTTCGGCATCTGGTTCGCCAACCCCACCACCCTGTACGTGGCCGACGAGGGCAACGGCACCAACACCTACTCGAACGGCAGCTACACGGCGGCCGCAGCCTCGACCACGGCCGGGCTCGAGAAGTGGTCCTTGAACACGACCACCAACACGTGGAGCCTCGACTACACGCTGCAGAGCGGCCTCAACCTGGGTACTCCGTACTCCGTGGCCAACTCGGGCGGCAACAGCTACCCGACCGGGCTCAACAGCACCGACGGGGGCACCGGGCTCCCGTGGGCACCGGCCACCGACGGGCTGCGCAACCTGGTCGGCCAGGTCAACGGGGACGGCACGGTGACCATCTGGGCCTCGACCTCGACGGTGAGCGGCAGCGGCGACCAGGGGTCCGACCCCAACCAGCTGGTGGCCATCAAGGACAACCTGGCCAGCACCACGCTCCCCACCACGGAGAGCTTCTACAACGTCATGCCCGCCACCTACGGCCAGGTCATCCGGGGGGTGTCCTTCACCCCCGCCACCGTGCCACCGGTGTCCACACCCGAGGTCCCCGCCGTCCTCCTCCTCCCGTTGACGGCCGTCGTCATCGGCGGTGGGGCCTACCTCATCCAGCGCAACCGTCGCCGCCGGCCCGGTGCGGTGGCCATCTAGGCCGGCCTCCCTGCGACCGAACCGGCCCCGGCATCGCGCCCGGGGCCGGTTCGGTCACCCGGCCCAGCCGAGCTGACGGCGCGTCAGTAGGCTGCGGTCCCATGACACCGCCCGGCCTCCGGCCCCCTCCCCCGACCGGAGCGTCGGCGCTGGCCCCGGCCACCTACGCCGGCCGCGTGGTGGTCGTGACCGGCGGCGGCACCGGCCTCGGCAAGTCCATCGCCACCGAGTTCGCCCGGCTGGGCGCCGCCGTCGGGATCCTGAGCCGCGACGAGGAGCACCGGGCCGCCGGGGTGACCGCCGTCGAGGAGGCGGGCGGCACGGCGTGGGCCGCCGCCTGCGACATCCGCGACGCCGACGCCATCGCCGGGGCCTTCGACTCGGTCGAGGAGCACCTCGGGCCCATCGACGTCCTGGTCAACAACGCCGCCGGCAACTTCCCGGTGCCGGCCGAGGACATGAGCCCCAACGCCTGGCGCACCGTGGTCGACATCGTGCTGAACGGCACCTACCTGTGCTGCCGGGACCTGGCCCGCCGTCTGATCCCGGCCGGGCGGGACGGCGCCATCGTCAATGTGGGCGCGTCGTACGCGTGGACCGGCGGCCCGGGCTTCGCCCACTCGGCCGCAGCCAAGGCCGGGGTCAAGAACCTCACCGAGACGCTGGCCGTGGAGTGGGCCCCCTACGGCATCCGGGTCAACGGGCTCGTCCCCGGGCTCATGCCCCACGAGGACGAGGTGGCCGCCATCGCCGCCGTGCCCGGCAAGTACGAGGGCCAGGACTCCCGGGTGCCGGCCGGCCGCGTGGGGTTCCCGCGGGAGCTGGCCTGGGCGGCCACCTACCTCTGCTCCCCCTACGCCACCTACATCAGCGGCCACTCGCTGGTCGTGGACGGGGCCAACTGGCAGCGCCGCCACACCGTCCAACCACCGTTCACGCCCATCCGCGAGCAGCTCGGCCGCCCACCGTTCGGCACGGCGGCCGGCAGCCCCCCAGGAGGAGGAGCCACCCCATGAGCACCCTGAGCCCCGAGGACCAGCGCCTGGTCACCCTGGAGGTGCGCGGCCAGGTCGCCGTCATCACCAACAACCGCCCCGAGAAGCACAACGCCATGAGCGACGAGATGGACCGCCGGCTCTTCGAGGTCCTGGCCGAGGTGCACGAGATGCCCGAGGTGCGGGCCATCGTCTGGCGGGGCGAGGGCAAGTCCTTCTCCTCGGGCCGCGACACCGACCAGCTCGGACTGCGCACCGAGGACATCTCCGACCTCGAGTTCATCGAGCGCGGCCACCGGCCGTCGCAGATGTTCTTCACCATGCCCTGCCCGATCATCTGCGCCCTCAAGGGCTGGGTCATCGGCGGCGCCTTCGAGCGCTCCCTCCTGTGCGACATCCGGGTGGCCGCCGTGGGCACGAGGATGGTCCTGCCCGAGGTGGTCCACGGGGTCATCCCCGACACCGGGGGGATGGCCCGCCTGTTCCAGATGGTGGGCCACGGCGTGGCCGCCGACCTGGCCCTCACCGGCCGGGTGATGACGGCCGAGGAGGCGCTCACCCACGGGGTCATCAGCCGGCTGGTGGCCGACGAGGAGGAGCTGGAGTCGGTGACCATGGCCATGGCCGAGACCATCGCCGCCGCCCCGGCCTTCACCGTGAAGATGGCCCGTCGCACCCTCTACAGCCTGGGCGTGCCCGAGGTCCAGCGGTCCATCGCCGAGGAGGCGGTGGCCCAGTCCATGGTCTTCGCGTCCCGGGACTACGCGGAGATGAAGGCGGCACGGGCCGAGGAGCGCCCCCCGACATACAGGCGGCGGTGAACGGGTAGAACGGAGCCATGACCTCCACCGACCCCTCCGTCCGGCCCGTCCACTCGTCAGGCACCTTCACCCTCGGCGGAAAGGAGGTCCACCGGCTCGGCTACGGGGCCATGCAGATCACCGGGACCGGTGTGTGGGGCGAGCCGGAGGACCGCGCCGAGTGCGTGCGCACCCTCCGCCGGGCCGTCGAGCTCGGGGTCGACCTGATCGACACGGCCGACTCCTACGGGCCCGAGGTGTCCGAGGACATCATCTTCGAAGCCCTCCACCCCTACCCCGACACCCTGCTCATCGCCACCAAGGCCGGCCTCACCCGCCAGGGTCCGGCCCAGTGGCTGCCGGTGGGCCGTCCCGAGTACCTGCGCCAGCAGTGCGAGATGAGCCTGCGCCGGCTCGGGGTGGAGCGCATCGACCTCTTCCAGCTCCACCGGATCGACGCCAAGGTGCCGGTCGAGGAGCAGTTCGGGCTGCTCGCCGACCTGGTGACCGAGGGGAAGGTCGGGGCGGTGGGCCTGAGCCAGGTCAGCGTGGGCGAGCTGCAGGCGGCCCAGGCGGCCATCCACGTGGCCAGCGTGCAGAACCTCTACAACCTGACCGATCAGTCCTCGGCCGACGTGCTCGACGCGTGCACGGCCCAGGGGATCGGCTTCATCCCCTGGTTCCCCATCGCCGCCGGGGCCCTGGCCCAGCCGGGTGGCCCGGTGGACGCCATCGTGAAGGAGACCGGGGCCACCCCGTCGCAGGTGGCACTGGCCTGGCTGCTGGCCAAGTCGCCGGTCATGCTGCCCATCCCAGGGACGAAGTCGGTCGGCCACGTGGAGGAGAACTGCCGGGCGGCCACCCTGGAGCTGAGTGCCGACCAGCTGGCGTCGCTGGACGCCGCGGTGGCGACGGGCTGAGCCTCAGACCGGCTCGATGCGCACGGCGCGGGCATGGGAGGCGAGTGCGGCCAGGTCCGTCGTGCCGCCGGTGCCCCACGGTCGGGGCACACCGAATCCGTCCGGCCCGCAGCGGCGGCCCGGTGTCAGGCCGGCCCGAACACCAGGGGGGCCGAGCGCACGCCGGCGATGACCGGCGAGGCCGTCCGCACCACCGGGCCGGCCGGCTCCACCGAGCCGAACCGGGACAGGAGCTCCTCCAGCAGGATCCGCCCCTCCAGCCGGGCCAGGACGGCCCCGATGCAGAAGTGGGGCCCGAAGCCGAAGGCCACGTGGGGGTTCGGGTCGCGGGATCCGTCGAAGCGGTCGGCGGTGGGACCGAACACCGCCTCGTCCCGGTTGGCCGACGCGTACAGCATGAGGACCGGCGCATCGGCGTCGAGGTGGCGTCCTCCCAGCTCGACGGGCCGGGTGGTGGTGCGCATGAAGGCCACCACCGGGGTGGTCCACCGCAGCATCTCCTCCACCACCAGCCCGATGGCGCGTGGGGTCGAGGCGACGACCCGGGTGCGGAGGGCCTCCCACTCCCCCGGCGCGCCGGCCAGGCCGATCAGGCCGCCGGACATCATGTTGCGCGTGGTCTCGTTGCCGGCCACCAGCAGCTGGACCAGGAACATCCCCAGCTCGGCGTCGGTGAGCCGGTCGCCGTCCACCTCGGCGGCGCCCAGCTCGGAGATGATGTCGTCCCGGGGGTTGGCCCGGCGGTCGGCCGCCGCCGCCAGCAGATAGGTGACCATCTCCCCGCTGAGGGTCATCCGCTCCTCCTCCGACCAGTCGGTGGCGCCGGGGATGACCGCCTCGGACCAGCGGAAGAACCGCGGCCACTCCTCCTCGGGCACGCCCAGCAGGTCGCTGATGACCTGGAGGGGTAGCGGGACGGCCACGTCGGCCACGATGTCCACCGGCCGGCCGGGCTCGATGGCGTCGACCAGGGCCCGGGTGCGGGCCCGGATCCCGTCCTCGAGGGCCCGCATGAACGTGGGGCGGAACCCCGGCTGGACCAGGGTGCGGTACCGGGTG
>Ga0302202_10004313_pt1 | contig 15155 bp, 14 predicted proteins | sample II_Bog_N3_3_FD_194579 | JGI IMG/M metagenome (GOLD analysis project Ga0302202, IMG submission 194579) | Peat permafrost microbial communities from Stordalen Mire near Abisko, Sweden - II_Bog_N3_3 | ecosystem: Environmental > Terrestrial > Soil > Wetlands > Peat | place: Sweden: Abisko...
GGCTGCCATCCTCTCCCTCGCGTGGGGGTTGTCGGGGGAGAGGGACGCGCCCCGCCTGCTCCGCCTGCGGCGCCTCCCCCAGATCTGGAGGCAGGTGGACGGCCCGGGCGGGGCCCTGCTGGCTCTGGTGCTCGCCTTCGTGGTGATCAGCTTCTCCACCGCCGACCCGAGCCAGAGCCTGGTGGCGCCGGCCGCCGCGGTGCTGCTGCCCGCCGCCTTGGTGGCGGCCATCGCCCTCGCCATCCGCGAGACGCGAGTCCCCGCCGCGCTGGTGCCGCTGCGCCAGCTCCGGGACCCCGCCGCCGCCGGCGCCCTGCTCTGCAACCTGGCGATCGGCGCCGGTCTGATGGCGGCGCTGGTCGACATCCCCATCTTTGCCCGGGCCACGGCGTACGGCTCCCAGCTCGGCGCCGCCCTGGTGCTGCTCCGGCTGCTGGCCGCGGTGCCGGTGGGAGCGGTGCTCGGGGGCTTCCTCTGCGAACGGCTCGGCTGCCGGGTGACCACGCTGCTCGGGATGGCCCTGACCACCGCCATGTTTGTGCTGATGGGCGGGTGGACCGCGGGCTCCCTGGGCTCCGGCCTCCGCCTCAGCGACCCGGTGCTGGTGGGCTGCGGTCTCGGCTTCGGCCTCGCCATCGCCCCCATCAACGCGGCCATCCTCGGGGCCGTCGCCGCTGCCCGGCACGGGCTTGCCGCCGCCCTGGTGGTGGTGGCCCGCATGGTCGGGATGCTGGTCGGAATCTCCCTGCTCACCGCGATCGGTCTGCACCGCTACTACCAGGAGGCGGCCACCATCCCGTCGCCCGCCGTCCTCTGCCCCGGGCACCCGCTCAGCTGCGCCGCCTACAACGCCCTCTCCCAGCACGCGCTCCTCGATGAGCTGCGCACCGTCTTCCTGGCAGCGGCGGTCTGCACCGCTGCGGCCGGACTGATCGGAGCGGCCATGCTCCGGCGCCACCGTGAGAGCGACCCGGGTGCGATGGCGGCCGCGCTCGGCGCCTGAGACCCTCGTACCATGCGGTGCATGCCTGCAACCGCCCTCGCCCTCGCCGACTTCGACCGGTGCCTCGACGCCTTCACCCTCCTCGTCGAGGGCGTGCGCCCCGAGCAGTGGCACGCCCCCACCCCCTGCGCCGAGTGGGACGTTCGCCAGTTGATGGACCACGTGACCACCGGAAACCGGATGTTCGCCGCCCTCGCCGAGGGTGCGCGCCCCGAGGGAATGCCGGGCATGCTCGAGCTCAGAGCCCGGGTCGCGCCGGGACCGGATGAGGACCCGGTCGAGGCCTTTCGCGAATCGGGCCGCCAGCTCCTCGAGGTCTTCTCCGACCCCGACTTCCCGGACGGCACGTATGTGACGCCCATCGGCGAACGGAGCGGCGACTTCATGATCCAGATGCGCATCACGGAGACGCTGATCCACGGCTGGGACCTCGCCCGGGCCACGGGCCAGACCCCGGCCTTCCCCGAGGCCATCGCCGAGCAGACCCTCGCCGGCATGCGGCTGACCCTCGCCGGCCGTCCCCGCGACCCCCGCGGGTTCGGGACGGAGCAGCCGGTACCCGCGGACGCCCCGGCGCTCGATCGCCTCGCCGGATTCGTGGGCCGGACCGTCTGACCTCAGGCGTCCGGGCATCTGTTCGAGGGGGTTCGGCTGATCCGGGCGGGGGCGCCGCCGGCCGCCGGCAGCTGACGCCTCTACACTCCAGCCTCATGCCGGCCCGTCTGCGCCCCGTGCCCCCTCGGCTCGATCTCCCGCGACTCCTGGAGGTGATCCGGCTCTCCGCCGACGAGTTGGGGATCGAGGTCTTCCTGGTCGGGGGATTCGTCCGGGACCAGCTGCTCGCCCGCGAGAGCAAGGACATCGACATGGTGGTGGTGGGGGCCGACGGGGTGCCCCTCCTGGAGCGGGTGGCGGCGCAGCTCGGCTGGGCACGCCCCGCCGTCTTTGAGCGCTTCGCCACGGCGCAGATCCGTGGCGGCGAGTTCATCGTCGAGGTGGTCCAGGCGCGTGCCGAGCGCTACGACCCGGAGTCCCGGAAGCCGGACGTCCGCCCGGGGAGCCTGGAGGACGACATCGTGCGCCGGGACTTCACCATCAACGCGCTGGCGCAGACCCTCGACGGCCGGGTGCTGGACCTCACCGGCCAGGGGCTGGACGACCTCCGGGACGGCATCCTCCGCACCCCGCTCGACCCCGCCGACACCTTTTCCGAGGACCCGCTGCGGATGTTCCGGGCGGCCAGGTTTGTCGCTCAGCTCGGCTTCCGGCTGGCCGGCGGCCTCGAGGAGGCGATGCGGGCGATGGCCCATCGTGCGTCCATCCTCTCCGGGGAGCGGGTACGCGACGAGCTGAGCCGCCTGCTGGTGGCCCGCCACCCAGGTGAGGGACTGGAGGTGCTCCGGAGGAGCGGCCTCCTCGCCGTGTCGCTTCCGGAGCTGCTCCCGATGGTGGGGGTGGAGCAGGGGGGATGGCACCGCTACGACGTCTGGGAGCACAGCGTTCGCGCCGTGGAGCTGGCGCCTGAGGACCTGGTGACCCGACTCGGCTGCCTCTTCCACGACTCGGGCAAGCCCTCGACCCACGCCCTCGCCCCCGACGGGCGGCACACCTTCTACGACCACCCGCGGGCGGGAGCCCAGATCGCGACGGCGGTGATGACCCGGCTCCGCTTCAGCGGGGAGGAGATCGATCAGGTGGGCACCCTGGTCCTCCACCACATGTGGCCGATCCAGTACCGGCCGGCGGAGGTGGGGGACGGCGCGGTGCGCCGTTTCATCCGCAGCGTCGGAGAGCTGCGAGCGCGCCTGCTCGACCTGGCGCGAGCCGACACCCACGCCTCCGCCTACCCGGACGTGGAGGCGATCGACGAGCTGGAGCAGCGAGCCGCCCGCCTGGACGCCGGCAGCCAGGTGTCACGCCTGCGACCGCCCCTCGACGGCCACGAGCTGATGCGCCTGGCCGGGCGCGCCCCCGGGCCGTGGGTGGGCCGGGCGCAGAAGGCGTTGATCGACGCCATCCTGGACGGTGAGATCCCCGGCGACGACCCGGTCGCGGCGCGCGGGTTCGTGGAGGGCCATCCCGAGCTGCTGGGCGGCTGAACCGCGGCAATCGTCCCCCAGGGAGATGGCGCCCGGGGAGGGGGTGGACGGCGCGTAGAATCGGTCGTCCATGTTCAGCAGGCTGCGCTGGTTCAAGAACCTCTTCCACGACCTTCCCCGGCAGATCCGGCTCGCCTACTGCCTGATCCGCGATCCGCGCGTGCCCATCGCCCCCAAGGCGGGCGTCCTCGCCGCCCTCGGCCTGGTCGTCACCCCCGTCGTCAACCTGCCCGAGGAGATCCCGCTGGTGGGCGAGCTGGACTCGCTCGCCGTGGCCATGGTCGCCCTCCGGGTCTTCATCGCCGTCTGCCCACCCGAGGTGGTTGCCGAGCAGGAGCGACTCATCGCCGAGCGGCGGAGCCGCTTCGACGACGACATCCGTGCCGGGGAGCGGCTGGCCATGCGGATCTGGCACAAGCTGCGGCCTGAGCCGGACCACTCGGCCGGGACAGTCCGGACCATCGAACTCGAAACAGAGACAGAGAAGAATGGCGCCGAGGAGGCGCTTGCACGAAGGGGCGCGGTCGCATGAAGGTCTATTTCCTCAAGGAGGTCGCCGGGACGGCCCACGCCGGAGAGGTGAAGGAGGTCGCACCGGGCTTTGCCCGCAACTTCCTGCTCCCTCAGGGACTGGCGGTGCTCGCCGACGACAAGATGGTGGAGCAGATCCGCCAGCGCGAGGAGGCGACTCGCCGCCGCGCCGAGAAGGCGCTGCAGGACGCGCGCGAGGTGAGCGCCCGGCTGCGCAAGCTCACCGTCACCATCTACGCCAAGACCGGCGAGGCGGGACGGCTGTTCGGCTCGGTGACCAACGCCGACATCGCTCAGCAGCTCAAGCGAGAGGCCGGCCTCGAGATCGACAAACGCAAGATCGCGGTCGAGCCGCCGATCAAGTCCCTGGGCCCCCACGAGGTGGAGATCGAGCTCCACCCTGAGGTCACCGAAACCCTCCGGATCGTCGTCGCCGCGAAGTGAGCACGCCTCCGCAGGAATTGCGGGGGCCGGCGGCGTTCGGGCCGGCCGTGCCGGCGGGGCGCGTCCTGCCCCATGACCTCGATGCCGAACAGGCGGTGCTCGGCTGCCTGCTGATCGACGCCGACGCCATCCTGGCGGTGCGTGACTTCCTGAATCCGGGCGACTTTTACGCGGAGCGCCACGGCCACATCTTCCGCGCCGCGCTGGCGCTCTCCGATCGCGGTGAACCCGTCGACGTCCTGACCCTCAAGGTGCAGCTGGAACGCGACGGCAGCCTGGCACGGAGTGGCGGGATCGAGTACCTGGCGGAGCTGAGCCAGAAGATGCCCACCGCCGCGTCGGTGCCGCACTACGCCCAGATGGTGGTGGACCACTCGATGCGCCGCCGCCTCATCGCCGCGGCCGGGGAGATGGCTCAGCTCGGCTTCGACTCCGGTCAGAGAACCGACGACATTCTCGATACCGCGGAGAGGCGGATCTTCTCCATCGCCGACTCCCGGCGGAACCTGGAGATCAGCCACATCGCCCAGATGCTCACGGAGACCTGGGAGCTGATGGAGAGCCGCGCCCAGAGCCGGCAGATCGTCCACGGCGTGCCCACCAACTACAGCCGGCTGGATGCCGTGACGCAGGGCCTCCAGCCCGGCGAGCTGATCATCCTGGCGGCCAGGCCGTCCGTCGGAAAGACGTCGTTCGCGCTCAACATCGCCCGCAACGCGGCCGTGCTCGCCGAGCGGCGGGTGGTGATCTTCTCCCTGGAGATGAGCAAGCAGGCACTGGTGCAACGGCTCATCTGCAGCGAGGCCAAGGTCGACGCCTACCTGATCAGCACCGGCCAGGCGGACGCGCACGCCTTCGAGCGGATCGCGGGCGCCATGGACCGGCTCTCCCAGGCCAACATCTGGATCGACGACACCCCGGCGCTCCCGATCAGCGAGCTGCGCGCCCGGGCCCGGCGGATGAGGGCGCAGCAGAAGGTCGACCTGGTGGTGGTCGACTACCTCCAGCTGATGCGCGGCGGTCGCCAGGACTCGCGCGTCCAGGAGGTGTCGGAGATCTCGAGCGGGCTCAAGACGATCGCCAAGGAGCTCAACGTCCCGGTTCTCGCCCTCTCCCAGCTCTCCCGCGAGTCGGAGCGCCGTGAGAACCGCAAACCACAGCTGAGCGACCTGCGCGACAGCGGCTGCCTCACCGGGGAGAGCCGGGTGTGGCTGGCCGGGGAGGGCCGGCCCGTCCCGATTCGCGACCTGGTCGGTCGCCGCGACTTCGAGGTGCTGGCGCTCAACCCGGAGACCTGGCAGCTCGAACCGCGACGGGCGGTCCGGGCATTCCATTCGGGGGTCAAGCCGGTGTTCCGTCTGGAGCTCAGCTCTGGCCGCACCATCCGGGCCTCGGCCAACCATCGATTCCTCACCGTGGAGGGGTGGCGGCGTCTCGACAAGCTCGCGCCGGGAACCCACCTGGCCACGCCGCGATGGCTGCCGAGCGGAGACCACGCCACCGTGACCGACGATGAGCTCGGCATGAGACACCGCGAGGAGAGCTTCTTCTCACGCGACCTGAGCCGCGAGCAAACCCAGGAGCTGGCGATCACGATGAAGAGCGACGAGCTGCTGCGTCTTTCGGAGAGCGCCGTCCACTGGGACCCCGTCAGCGCCGTGATGGCCGACGGATCCGAAGACGTATTTGACATCACCGTCGAAGGCTTGCACAGTTTTGTAGCAGAGGACATCGTTGTCCATAACTCAATCGAGCAGGATGCGGACGTCGTGCTGTTCCTCTACCGTCCGGGAATGCACAAGGACGACATCGACAAGTCGGTGACCGAGTTGCTGGTGGAGAAGAACCGGAACGGACCGACCACCAAGATCGACCTCCACTTCCAGGCCAATCAGATGGTCTTCTACGAGCCGTCTCGGGAGTAGAGGAAGGGCAGACCGGCGCACCGACGCTCTGGCGCCGGCCGGCTGGAAGCCCGCAACTTCTCACCCCTGCCGTCACATCCATTCGCTCCGGGCGCGTGTACACTCGGCCGGGCAATGACCGGCCAGCTCGCCGACTTCCTCGCCACCCACTCCGAGCGCGTCGCCGAGATCTGGGCTCAGCTCCAGGGGAGCGCGCCCGAGCCAGGGACAGGCGGTGGAACCCAAGGCCCGCGCCAGTTCCTGAGCGCCGCCCTGGTGGCCCTCTCCGCGGACGACCTGGGGCCGCTGATGGCCTTCTACGACGTCGACATCGACAGGGCTTTCGAGCTGGACAAGCACCTGGAGAAGGCGCTCCTCCACCTCGCCGCGCTCCGGCCGGCAACGGCCAGGGCGGCGATCGAGGCGGGACTCGACGCAGCGTCCCAGCTCTCCCTCGCCCTGGACGCCGCCGAGGACCTGGCCATCATCGCCACCCGGCTGAGCGTGGCGGTGGCCCGGCGGCTCTCCCAGCAGGTCTCGGCGATGGCCACGGCGAGCAGCGCCCGGGGAACCTCGCTCTCCATCACCATGCACGAGTTGCGCCGGCCGCTCACCATCCTCAACAGCTATGGCCAGCTGCTCTCGACCGGGATGCTCGGCCCGATGCCGGACACCGCGACAGTGGCCCTTGAGGGGATCACGGCGAGCACCGAGATGATGGTGCGGATGGTGAACGCACTCGCCGAGCTCTCCCGGTTGGAGGACCCTGAGGACAGGCTGACCATCGAGCCGATCGGCCTCACCGACCTGGTCGCCGGGGCCATCGAGACGGTGGGGATGGAGGCCAAGCTGCGGGACTGCACGGTGATGCAGGAGGTGGCGCAGGACGTCTCCTTCCGGGGCGATCGCCGGCGGCTGGTGCTCGCCCTGACCAACATCCTGGGCAACGCCGTCAAGCATGCCCCCAACGGCTCGACCATCACGATCCGGGGCTGGGAGCAGGGGGAGAAGATTCACATCGCGGTCCGCGACCAGGGACCGGGCTTCCCCCCCGAGGAAGCTGACAGGCTCTTCGACAAGTACTACCGGTCGGTGGCGGAGCGCCACCGCAAGGTTCCGGGTAGCGGCCTCGGCCTCTACATCGTCAAGACCGTGGCCCAGCGCCACGGCGGTAGCGTGTGCGCCCGATCGGAGTTGGGCAAGGGAGCGGAATTCGAGATGATCGTCCCCAAGGGCGAGCGGCGCTGATGGCCGGGAGCGTTCCTCCTGCCTCTCGCCGCGAACGCGACTCGATGGGCGAGCTGGAGGTCCCGGCCGGCGCCTACTACGGCGCCAGCACGATGCGGGCCAAGCTCAACTTCCCGATCAGCCCGCTGCGCCTCCCCCGCGACTTCATCCGAGCTCTCGGTCTGGTCAAGCGTCAGGCCGCGCTCGTCAACACTGAGCTGGGGCTGCTCGACCGCCGCCTGAGCGAGGCGATCGCGCAGGCCGCCGAGGAGGTGGCGGCCGGCAGGTTCGACGACCAGTTCGTGGTCGACGTCTTCCAGACCGGCAGCGGCACCTCCACCAACATGAATGCCAACGAGGTCATCGGCAACCGGGCGATCGAGCTGCTGGGAGGCACGCTGGGAACCCGCACGCCGGTCCACCCCAATGACCACGTCAACCTCTGCCAGTCGTCCAACGACGTCATCCCCACCGCGATCCATGTCGCTGGAGCGGTCACACTGTCGCGCGACCTCCTCCCCGCCCTCGAGATCCTGGAAGCCTCGCTCCGCGCCAAGAGCCGGGAGCTGTGGCCGATCGTGAAGACCGGCCGCACCCACCTCCAGGACGCCACCCCGATCCGGCTGGGCCAGGAATTCCTCGGCTGGGCGGGACAGGTGGAGCGAGCCGGGCGCCGCTGCCGCCAGGCACTCGACGAGCTCTGCGAGCTCGCCCTGGGGGGGACCGCGGTCGGCACCGGGGTCAACTCCCATCCCGAGTTCGCCGGACGGGTGATCGCCGGGCTCGCCGCGAGCTGTGGACTCCCCTTCCGGGAGTCCGACAACCACTTCCAGGCCCAGGGGACCCTGGACGGCGTCGTCGCCGCCCATGGCGCCCTGCGCAGCGTCGCCGTCTCCCTCTACGTGATCGCCGCCGACATCCGCCTGCTCGCCTGCGGCCCCCGCGCCGGGATCGGCGAGATCGCCCTCCCCGAGGTGCAGCCCGGGTCGTCGATCATGCCCGGAAAGATCAACCCGGTCATCGCCGAGTCGCTCACCATGGTGGCCGCACAGGTGGTGGGCAACGACGCCACCATCGCCTTCGCGGGCGCGGCCGGCTCCCTGCTCGAGCTCAACGTGATGATGCCGGTGGCCGCCTACGATCTCCTGGAGTCGATCGCCATCCTGGCCACCGCGGCCGCCAACTTCGCCACCCAGGCGGTGGACGGCATCACGTCGACCGGGAACGGCCCCCGGCTCGTGGAGCGGGGCCTCATGACCTGCACCGGGCTCGCTCCCCGGATCGGCTATGACAGCGCCGCCCGCATCGCCAAGGAGGCGTTCTCGAGCGGCCGCACGGTGCGCGAGGTCGCCCGCGAGCAGACCTCCCTCACCGAGGAGGAGCTGGACGAGCTGCTCGACCCGGAGGCGATGACGGAGCCGTCCACGGGCCGGATCGGAGCCGGAGGGTAACCGGCCGCGGCGGCGCGGCTCCCTTCAGTCAGGACACCACGCGGGCACGCCAGGGGTCAGGCTCGACCGCCTCGCGGGTCGGCGCCACCCGGCCGAGCCAGGTCGGCCTGGATCTGGGCCTCCAGCTCCGGACGGTCCCAGAGGAGGACGCCGGACGCGGTTGCCAGGGCGCGAGCCTCGTCGTTGAACGTCGAGGTGCTGACCACCATGCCACCGACCTGCGAGCAGCCGAGCCGGCCGAGGGTGCCGGTGTGGTAATCGACCGCGGCGACGATGGCGCGGATGACCTCCGGCCCGAGCGCGGCGTTCCAGCGCCTGACCTGGACGACCACACCCTGCTGACCCCTGCAAATGAGGAGGACAGAGGCCACCTCGCCACGGCTCGGCACCGGCCACACCGTGTACCCACGGCGTCCAAAGAGTCCGGTCAGGTGTCGCTCGATCTCGTCGCTCGTCATGACGGTGAGGTTCGGGGCCCAGCGCGGGGCAGGCGGGATGCGGGCCGCCGGGGCACCCGGCTCGCTCGGATCCGCGGGCGGCGTGTCGACCGGCCGGCCCCGGCGCCACCTGTCGAATGGCGAGGAGCGGGAGATGCCCTGACCGTTCCGACTGATCTGCACGTCAATGACTCCGGATGACCAGCCCCAGCCCGGAGCTGGACGCCACCGCTACCGCATCACCATAGGCCGGTCCTCGTTTTGCACCTGCGACAAGGAGGTGACAGAACCGCCGCACCGATTGACGGGTCAGTTCACTCCCGTGAGACGGCGCAGGTCCCGCAGAGTCCGGGGAGGAGGAGGGGGTGCTGGCCGAGCACGAACCCCGTCTCACGGCGCAGGCCGGCGGCGAGTGCGTGAACGGCCCGGATGCTCACATCTTCGGTGGCGCCGCAGCGCGTGCAGACAGCATGGTGGTGGGCGACGTCCTGGATCTCGAAGCGGGAGACTCCGTCTCCGAGCCGCACCTGCTCCAGCAGCCCGGCCTCGGTGAGGTCGGCCAGCACCCGGTACACGGTGGACCGGTCCATCTCCCCGCTCCCCTCGCGGAGCCGCAGCCAGACGTCCTCGGCGCTCAGATGGGCGCCTGCGGTACGCGCGACGACGGCGAGGACGGCGAGGCGCTGGGGCGTGGCCCGGAGCCCCGCGGCGCGGATCGTCTCCCGGGCCGCCGCGTCCCCGTTTCGCGGCGCTTTCGAGGTGGGCGACCTCATTGGCGCAGTGTACCTGCCCCAACGGGGCATGCCGGCGGGACCCCCGGCACGCGGCGCCGCGGTCCCGGGAGTGCAAACTTGAAGGTGGAGCCCACACCCAGGAGTACTGACGTGTCTGAGCACGTGCGCGCCACTCTCCCCAGCCCGCCCGAGCACGCCACTCTCGACCTGCCCACGCGCGAGAAGCTGATCGTCATGGTGGCGGTCCTTCTCGGCCTCTTCCTCGGCGCCCTTGACCAGACCATCGTCGGCGTCGCCCTGCCCCGGATCGTGAGTGACCTCAAGGGCAGCGACCTCTACACCTGGGTGGTCACCGCCTACCTGCTCACCAGCACGATCACGGTTCCGATCTACGGCAAGCTGGGCGATGTCTTCGGAAGGCAGCGGATGCTGATCGTGGGCATCGTCATCTTCCTGGCCGGGTCGGCCCTCTCCGGACTCTCCCAGAGCATGGGCGAGCTGATCGTCTTCCGGGGCCTGCAGGGATGCGGGGCCGGGGCGCTCTTCCCCATCGCCCTCGCCGTGATCGGCGACCTCTTCACGCCCCGCGAGCGCGGCCGGTACCAGGGGCTGTTCGGCGCCGTCTTTGGCCTCAGCTTCATCGTCGGCCCGTTCCTCGGCGGGATCATCACCGACGACATCAGCTGGCACTGGATCTTCTACGTCAACCTGCCGGTCGGGATCGTGGCCCTCTACGCCATCTCCACGCGCCTCCCCAACATCAAGACCACGACGGCCCGACTGCGCGATCTCGACTTCTCCGGCATCGCCATCTTCACGGTCGGGGTGGTGCCCATCCTCCTCGGCCTCACATTCAAGGGGCTGACCGACGCATCCGGCAACCTCTACGGGTGGACCTCCTGGCAGGTTGGCGGGTTGCTCCTCGCCGGGCTGGCGATCATGGCGGCCTTCGTCGTCAACGAGTCACGCGTCCGGCAACCGATCATCCCGCTCGACCTCTTCTCCACCCGGACGCTGGCCGCCACCAACGTCGCCGTCTTCATGGTCTCGTCGTGCATGTTCGCGGCGGTCATCTTCATCCCCCTCTACTACCAGGTGGTCAAGGGAGTGAGCGCCACCGCCTCCGGGTACTCGATGTGGCCGCTCCTGCTGGGGCTCATCGGCACCAGCGTCGGTGCCGGCTTTTACCTGACCCGGACGGGCCGGTACAAGGCGCTGCTCCTGATCGGGCTCGGCGTCCTGATCGTCGGCAGCTTCCTGCTGACCCACCTGAGCCCGACCACGGCGACCCCGACCCTATGGCTCTGGCTGGCACTGACCGGTCTGGGCATCGGTCCCTCGATGTCCGTCTTCACCGTGGTGATCCAGAACGCGGCACCACGGGAGCGGTTGGGCACGGCGACCAGCACCCTCGCCTTTCTTCGCCAGGTCGGCGGGATGGTCGGGCTGGCGGTCGCCGGCACCGTCTTCACCCAGGGGCTCTCCACGCAGATGCCCAAGCAGCTGAGCGCCGCCCACCTCCCGAGCCAGCTGACCGCCCACATCTCGGGCGGAGCCTTCTCGGAGAACAACATCGCCTCGGTGGGCAACCTGGGCCAGACCATCCTGCAGGCGGTGCCGGTGGCGGCGCGCGCCGAGGTGCGTCCCTATCTCCCCCAGATCGTCGGTGCCCTTCACAATGCCATGTCCCTGGCGCTCGGCGGCGTCTTCTGGGTGGCCGTGGTCGGAGCGATCCTCGGCTTCCTCGCCACGCTCCTGATGCGCGAGCTCCCACTGCAGAGCGGTCACCGGCAGGAGCGGGAAGCGGAGCGTGAGACGGAGAAGGAGGAGCCGGAGATGGCCGCCCTGGCGTGAGCCCGGCCGGCGACATCTGAGGCCTCCTTCCCCTTCAGCCAGGTACCAGGCTGAGGGCCGCCGCCATGCTCTCCGCCGTGGCGAAGGGACGCCACCGGGGCTCCGTCCACGTGCGACCTCTGCGTAGCCAGATCCCCGGGATACCCATCTCCACGGCGGCGGCGATGTCCGCCTCGGGGCTGTCGCCCACCAGCCACGCGGTGTCGATCTCGCAGCCCGCCTGCCGGGCCGCGGCCTCGAAGATGCGGCGATCCGGCTTGCTGACCCCCAGCACGTCGGAGATGACCACGACGTCCACCAGCGGAAGCAGCCCGCATCGCTCCACCTTGACCTGCTGCGAGGGAGGTCCGTTGGTGACGATGGCGACCCTCCAGCCGCCACGACGCAGACCGGCCAGCCGCCGCCCAACCTCGGGGTCGACGGCCGGCACGAAGGCCGGGTATTCGCTGCGGTATCGCTCGACGAGCTCCGTCACCGGGGCATCGATGCCCCACCGAGCCCGGACCTCGTCGAAGATCGGCTCTCGAGCGCGCATCCCGTCGTGGTCGATGCTCACCAGCCATTCGACCTCCTCGGGTCCGCCGCCGAGGGCTGCCACATAGTGCTCGGCCCAGGCACGGAAGCCGGCCGCCCGGTCGATCAGGGTGTTGTCCAGGTCGCAGAAGAGGAGAGGGGGAGGCACGACCCGGTGATTATGGGTGAGGGCACGCCAGCCTTCGCCGCGGCGGTCACCGCGCGTAGCCTTGAATGGTGCATCGCGGATTTGGTGATCCGGTCGGAGGTGACGAGATGCGACCCCTTCGCTACTCCATCAACGTCACCTTGGACGGGTGCTGCGACCATCGTGCAATCCCCGCGGATGAAGACGTGCATCGTCACGCGGCCGAGAACCTCAACCAGGCCGATGCCCTTCTCTTTGGCCGGGTGACGTACGAAATGATGGAAGCAGCGTGGCGGACGACGGCGCCGCCGGGAGCGAGACCTGAGTGGATGGAACCCTTCGCGCAGACCATCAACGCGGCCAAGAAGTACGTCGTGTCGAGCACCCTGGAGCAGGTCGATTGGAACGCGGAACTCGTGCGCGGGGATCTGGGCAAGGCCGTTCAGCAACTCAAGCGGGAGCAGGGCAAGGGACTGCTCGTGGGAGGTGTGAAGCTTCCCCTGGCGTTGACGGAGTTGGGATTGATCGATGAGTACGAGTTCGTGGTGCATCCCCGGCTCGCGGGCCACGGGCCGATGTTGTTCGCGGGGCTGTCGAAGCACGTCGACCTGAAGCTCGTGAGCCGGCTGGAGTTCGGCTCGGGGGCAGTGGCGATGCGGTACGAGCCGAGAAGGTAGCCACCGGGCTTGCCAGCCCGAGAGGTCCGCTAAGGAGGCGGGGGGAGGCCGCCTCCTAGCGGACTGTCTCGGCTATCGGCCGACCCGAGCCGGTTGCCTGCCCGAGGGAAGGGCAACAGCACGGCAAACCGGGTGCAGCAGCAGGACCAGGGCCGCAAGCGGCACCAGGAAGAGCGGGATGAAGGGGAGCGTGGGGGCCAGGAAGCCGGGAGCGGCAATGACGCCGTGCTTGGCGGAGACCAGCGCCCCGCCGGGCCTCCACACCGCCTCATAGGTGACGACGGCGGCCGCCAGGATCACTCCCGCCTGGAGCGCGACCGCCACGCAGTACGCCCACACGCACTGCCCGAGCTTGATGCTGACCGCCACCCAGAAGGCGGCCGCGCCCCCGACCAGGAGCAGCCAGAGCAGCAGCGCAGCTCCGGAGAGGGCCCAGTCTGCGGTCGGGGCGCTGCCCGCGCCCGCGATTGCCATGCCGACCAGGAGACCCCCACCGGCGGGAACGAGGTAGGCCTCGAGCCGCAGCAGGCGACGCGCCAGTGCGAGCTGGCGAGGATCGGACTCTTCCGGCACCCTCCAGATGGACCCCCCTTGCTCGGGGCGCCGGTATGCAGCACGCTCTGGCACGGACATCGCGCCCCGATTAGACCCGCCCCGCGGAGCCCTGTAATCAGGGTTTTCCCTCGATCTTGGAGGGGCTTCCCCGGAGAGCCAGCCGTCTAGACGCGGGCCAGACCGAGGGCGGTGAGGACGTCGGCCACGCCCCCCTCCCGAGCCACGGGGCAGGTGCAGGCAGCGTGGATCAGCACCTCCGGCAGGGCACCCTCCACCGCCACACCGAATCCGACAGCCTCGAGCATGTCGACGTCGTTGGGGGCGTCTCCGATGGCGACGGCCCGGGAGAGGTCGACGCCGAGCTCCTTGGCCAGCAGGCGCATCGCCGGGCCCTTGCCGGCCCGCGGACTCGCCACCTCGATGAACTGGGGGTACGACGGAGTCACCCGGGCCCGGGCGCCCAGCGCCTCGTTCATCACCACCCGGCAGCGGACCGCCTCGTCGCCATCGAGGATGACGATGACGACCTTGACGGTGCCGCCGGCGACGGCCTGGGTGAGGTCGTCGACAAACTCGATGGGGACGGCCCCGACGTGGGCGTAGAGGCGGGCCTCGGCACGATCCTCCTCGCAGAGAAGGTTGTCGTCCACGTAGGCCTGCCGGTGCCAGCCGTGCTCACGCGCGATGGCGATCACCAGCTGCGACGTGGCCGCGTCCAGCACCTCGGTGGCAATGACCCTGCCGTAAACGAGGCCCTCGCCGGGATCGGGATCGGGCATGGCCTGGATCAGGGCCCCCTGGTAGCAGGCGAGCGGAGCCCGGACCCCGAGGCGGCGCGCCCACGGCAGGGCGGAGCGGTACATCCGCCCCGTCGCGATCACCACCGGCACCTGCTCTCCCGCCTCGCGCACCGCGGCCTCGATCCGTGGATGGAGCTGCTGTTCGAAGTCGAGGCAGGTCCCGTCGAGGTCCAGGGCCACCATCTCGACCCGCTCGGGGAGGACCGCGCGGGCGAGGGGGGGCGGAGTGGCGGATGCGGTCATCTGGGCACCTCGGCGACCTCGGGATTGACGCAGTGAACGGGCAGGCGCCCCGCCAGCACGGCCAGGGCGTTGTCGGCGGTGAGCGCGGCCATCGCCGAACGGGTGCTCACCGTGGCGCTGCCCAGGTGGGGCGAGAGCACCGCGTTGCGGCACGCGGCCAGGCCCGGCGCCATCCGCGGCTCGTCCTCGTAGACGTCCAGCCCGCAGCCGGCGATCCAGCCCTCCCGGAGCGCCCGGACCAGTGCCGGCTCGTCGACGACCGGGCCCCGTGCGGCGTTGATCAGGATGGCGGTGGGCTTCATCCGGCGCAGCGCCGCCTCCCCGATGAGGTGCCGGGTCTGCTCGGTGAGCGGGATGTGCAGGGAGACCACGTCGCTCTCGGCGAGGAGGCGGTCGAGGTCGTCGAAGATCTCGACCGAACCGGCCAGGTCGTCGGGCACCCGCACGCCGCGATGGCCGTACGCGGCCACCCGCATCCCGAAGCCGCGAGCGCGCCGGGCCACGGCCTGCCCGATCCGGCCGAAGCCGACGATCC
>Ga0302202_10004314_pt1 | contig 15153 bp, 13 predicted proteins | sample II_Bog_N3_3_FD_194579 | JGI IMG/M metagenome (GOLD analysis project Ga0302202, IMG submission 194579) | Peat permafrost microbial communities from Stordalen Mire near Abisko, Sweden - II_Bog_N3_3 | ecosystem: Environmental > Terrestrial > Soil > Wetlands > Peat | place: Sweden: Abisko...
CAGCTGCAGCCGCACCGGTGGTGCGCCCCGCCTTGCGGAGTGCGGTGTCCGGCACGTCGGCGGACTCCGGTGCGGGGGGCGGGGCCGCCCCCGAAGGGGTGGGGGTCGGGCCGGCGTCCGGGGTCGGCGCCGGTACGACGGTCGCTGTCGCGTCGATGACCGGCGCACCGGTGCGGCGTGACCGGCGCCGACCACCGGACCGCGGGGTGACGGTGGTGCGCGTGGCCAGGAACACCAGCGCCACCACGGCGCCGATGATCACCAGGAGCCCTTCGACGTCGGGTCGGAGGGCCGGCACGAACGCGAGTGCGCCGAACCCGATGGCGACACCGGCCACCACGGAGACGTGGAGCCGCTGACCGCAGCGGCGGGTGATGCCGAGGGGACCGTCGGCGGTGAGGGCGAGCACCGCCAGCACGGCACCGGCGCCGACGAGGAGGCCACCGTGGCCGACATGGACCGACTGGGTGACCAGGAGGAAGGCGACACCCAGTTCGAGGACCTGGAAGGCCCAGAAGGGGATCCTCCAGCGGGGAGCGGCATCGACGGGGCCACGCGGGGTCGCGCCGCCGGTTCCGGCGTCCGGCGGCATGGCGATGGACGGCTCAGGGAGTGGCGTCCGCGGTGCCGTCCGCGGCCGGAGGGGCAGGCGCGGGTGCCGGTGCCGGTGCCACCGCCTGCGGAGCCGGGGCCTGGATCACCTGGGGTGCCGGCTGGCTGGCGGGCGCCGGGTCGGACCCGGCTTCGCCGTTGGCTCCCTCGTCGAGTCCCTTCTTGAACTCCTTCTGCGCGGAGCCGAGCGAGCGGGCCAGCTTCGGGATCTGGGTCGAACCGAAGAGGACGACGGCGATGACGATGAGGACGATGATGCCCTGCTCGCCGAAGAGTTCTGCTGGTGGGCTGAAAGCCATGACATGTCTCCCCTAGTCGACTGCTGCCCACAGGTTAGACCTGGGCGGCCCCGCCTGCCGCGCGGAACCCTCCGCGGGCCGGGCCGCCGGGATGGTCAACCGGCCAGGAACACGCCCAGGCACAGGGCGACGACCGAGGCCAACGCCCCGACGGCTCCCCACACGGCCAGCGCGGTCCGTGACGTGGCCCGCTGGTGCAGGAACACGCCGAGTCCGGCCAGGATCACGAAGGCGATCTTGATGCCGAGCACCACGTTCCACGCCGAGGAGGCATGGTGGGCGTCGACCGCACTGATGTTCCAGAACCCGGTCACGACCAGTACGGCGTAGGCCGGCCACAGCAGTCGGGCGAGCGCCCCCGCCACCTTCTTCGGAGCGTCGTCCCCCAGGGTGCGGATGGTGGGAAGCAGGCCGGCCACCGTGAACTGGCCACCCACCCAGACGGTGGCGGCCAGCACGTGGAGGATGAGTCGGAAGCCGTCCAACCCGGAGGCCAGGGTCGGCCCGGACTCGGCGAGCAGCGTGGCGGGGTGCATCCGGTCCGGCTACCTGCCGGTCCAGTTGGGCTCCCGCTTTTCGGCGAAGGCGACGGCCCCCTCCATGGCGTCGGCCGAGCGGCCGATCTCACCGAACACGGCGTCGTTGACGCTCCACGCCTCGTCCTCGGACAGCTCGGACGCCTGGATCATCACCTGCTTGGAGAGGCGGACGGCCATGGGTGCGTTCTTGGCGATGCGTCCGGCGAGGGCCAGGGCCTCGTCCATGAGCTGGGCGCCGGGAACGACCCGGTTGACCAGTCCGATCTGCAGGGCGCGGTCGGCATCGATCGGCTCGCCGGTGAGCGCCATCTCGAGGGCGATGGCCCGGGGGAGTCGCTTGGGCAGACGGATGAGACCGCCGGCTCCGGCCACCAGGCCGCGGGCGACCTCGGGGATGCCGAACTTGGCATGGTCCGCCGCCACCACCAGGTCACAGCTGAGCATGATCTCGCACCCGCCGGCCAGGGCCGACCCGTTGCACGCGGCGATGAGGGCCTTCGGGAAGTTGCGCTTGGTGATGCCGCCGAACCCCTTCTCGGTGATGGGGAACTCCCCGGTGGCGAACGCCTTCAGGTCCATCCCGGCGGAGAACGCCTTGTCGCCGGCGGCGGTCAGCACCACCACCCAGACGTCATCGTCCTGCTCGATCTCGTCGAGTGCGTCCGAGAGCGCCGTGGCCGTGGCCAGGTTGATGGCATTGCGGGCCTCGGGGCGGTTGATGGTGAGGATCTCGATGTGACCCTGACGGTCGCGGAGCAGTTCGGACATGGTGTTCTCCCAGACAAGAGGTTCAGCGTTCCGCCAGACGGTAGCGCGGCTCGCCGGCCTGGACGACGACGGACTCCCCGACGAGGCCGGGTACGTCGGTCTCGCCCATGGCCGCCACCACCGACTCGTCGGCCGGTGCGAGCGCCATGTGCCGTCCGTCGTCCAGACGGCCGATGACCGGGGCGCCGGCGGCAGACCCGTCGTTGTCCCGCCACACCGTGGCGGCCACCACGGTGGCCGACCGGGGGGACTCCACCGAAGCCGCCACCTCGACGGCTGAGGCGTCGATGGCGGCCTGGGCCGTCGAGGTGTCCCCACGTCGGAACCCGGCCGGCGGCGGCGTGGTGCCGTAGACGCCGAGTGCGTGCTTGGTGACGAACCACCCGAGTCCGGTGGCCAGGCCGAGGCGTTCCCCACCTTCGTCCCGCAGGAGGTCGGTCAAGGTGGCGATGCCGTGCGTCGTGTAGTTGTTCCCCGGGCCACCGAAGTAGGGGAGGCCGCCGGTGACGGTGAGGCCGCGGGCGTCGTCGGGGGCGATGCCCAGTGCGCTGGTCGCCATCTGCACGGCCGACGGGAAGCACGAGTAGATGTCGAAGTGGTCCATGTCGTCGACCCCGACGGTGCGTCCCGCCGCGGCGGTGGTCGCGGCGAACAGGGCGGCACCGGCGGCCTCGATGGCCGGCGACCGACCGGGATCGGGGCGGGCCGACACGAACCGCACGTCGACGGCCTGGGCACCGGACCACACGAACACGGCGCGGTCGGCGACTCCGGCCCGCTGGGCTGCAGCCAGCGAGCACACCACGACGGCGGCGGACTGGTCGGAGCCGAGGAAGGCGGTCATCCGCTTGGTGTAGGGCTCGCAGACGATCCGGTTGTCCGGGCTGGGGGTGGCGATCTCGTCGGCCGACCGTTCCTGGGGGAACCAGGCGAAGGGATGGGCGGCGGCCACCGTGGTGAACGGGGCCATCAGCTCACCCAGGACCCGTCGGTGAGCGGCGGCGTCGTTGCCGGCACGGGACGCCAGCACGCTCTCGAACAGGGGGTAGACGTGCACCGGGGCGAGTAGGGAGATCGCCGTCTCCGCCGGTCCGATGCCGGGGAGGTCGTCACCGACGACCGGGTCGGGGGGAAGACCGGTCCGTCCCTCGTCACGGGGGAGCCCCTGGGTCCGTCGGGCCCGGGACGAACGGATTGCCTCGGCTCCCGCGATCAGGGTGGCGGAGAGCTCGCCGTCGGCGATGGCGCCGGCCGCCCGGCTGACCAGCCACTGGGGAGTGTTGCCACCGACCGTCGTCACCTCGGTCCTGGTGCCGGGGTCGAGGCCCAGGCGTCCGGCCAGATCGGTGGCCGGGGCGGGGCCCGACTTGGTCATGATGTCGACCACGCTCAGCAGGTCGATCCGGTCTCGTAGCAGGGGCACGTCGGCCAGTGCCGACTCGGCGGCCCGGGTCATCAGGTCCACCGGGTTGACCAGGACCTCGCGCTCGAGTGCCTGGCCCGAGGCGATGACCACGGGGATGCGCTCGGGATCGGTCGGCGGTGGCGTCATGGGGACATCCTCGTGTTCGGGGAGGGCGGGGGGTCGATGGACCGCACCGGCGTGGATCCCGCCGGGAGGGATCGGGCCGGGTGGCTGCTCCGAGGCGGCAAGCTACCATCGCCACTCTGAGGGGGCTCCGGGCCGACGTTCCCGGGTCGGACGAGGAGAGGGCGTGACCGTGGCGACAGGCGGCGAGGCAGGCGTGCCGGCGGCATCGGGCCAGCCCCCCGGTCCCGACCTGCTCCCGCCCGGGTTCCTGTTCGGGGTGGCCACCGCCGGATTCCAGATCGAGGGCGGATTCAACGGTCCCGGGCAGCCCGCCAACAACTGGCTGGCCTGGGAGCAGGTCGGTCGGGTCGAGCCGTCGGGCGACGCCGTCGACTTCTGGGCGGATCCCGACGTGGCCCTCGACCGGGCCGCCGCCCTCGGGTGCGACAGCTTCCGGCTCGGTATCGAGTGGGCCAGGATCCTGCCGGACGGCCGGGGGGTGGACCGTGCCGCACTCGACCGCTACGTCGCCATCGTCGACGGGTGCGTGGCGCGGGGGATGACCCCGCTGGTGACGTTGCACCACTTCACCCATCCCGAGTGGTTGGGGGAGGACCTGTGGCTGCGGCCCGACGCGCCGGCCCGCTTCGCCGCCTATGCCCGGGTGGTGGTCGCCGCACTGGCCCCCTCGGTGCGCCACTGGGTGACCGTCAACGAGATCAATGTGCTGACCCTGATGACCCACGTGCTCGGTGCGTTCCCCCCGGGCCGGACGCTGGGATTCGCCGAGGCGTCCATCGCCGTGGACAACCTGCTGTGCGCGCACGTCTTCGCCTACGACACCATCCACGCCGAGCGGCCCGATGCGGTGGTCACCACCAACAACGCCTGCGTCACCCTCTACGAGTACGACCGCATGCTGGTCGATCTGCTGCTGGCCCGGAGTCACGGTGTCGACCGCGGTGACCTCGACGAGTGGATCGCCGAACGGCGGCGTGGCCACTACGCCCTCCTGGCGACGCCGGGACCGGGAGAGGCACTGTTGCGCCGGGCCTCCACCCGTGTCTCGCCCTATGGCACCGGACACGCCACCAGACACGCCACCAGGCATGGCACCAGGCACGGCGCCTCCCGCTCGTCCGGCACTCCCCGGCGGGTGCTCGACGCCCTGGACGCCAGTCCCCACGACCGCACCCTCGACGTCCTCGGTATCGACTACTACGACCCGTTGGCCTCCCGGCACTTCCGGTTGCCGGGCCATCGCACGGCCGGGGGCCGCAATCGGCTTCCGTCCCGCGAGCTGTGGGACGACCCGCCGGACCCCGGTGGCCTGGCCCGGTGGCTCGGCGTCCAGCACGCCCTCGCCCCGGGGCTGCCGCTCTGGGTGGTGGAGAACGGCATGTGCAACCGGGTGCGCGACGGCCGGTCCTTCGGTCGGCTCGACGGGTGGGACCGCCCGCGTTACGTGCGTGAGAACCTGGCTGCGGTGGTGTCGGCCATCGATGCCGGGGTGCCGGTCGAGGGCTACTGGCACTGGTCCCTGGTCGACAACTACGAGTGGGGCTCCTACCAGCCCCGCTTCGGTCTCTACGGGGTCGACCGGGACCGGGGGGACGGGGGCGTGCACTGGCGCGAGACCGACGCCATGGGTCGGGACGCGGCCGGCGAGTACCGCCGTGTCATCGCCGGACTGCGGGCGGGTGACCGGAGCGTGCTCGACCCGGCCTGACCTGTTGATCGGGCATCGCCGGACCGGATGGTCGACCCGCGGCGAAGTCACGTCGAACCCGCGTCGAAGTCGCGTCGAACACATGTCGAACCCATGTCGAACCAGGGTCGAACCAGGGTCGACCACGCAGCTGACGCGGGTTCCGCTGGGGTGCCGGAGGGTGCTGCCGGTCAGGTCACGTACGGACAGTGGCGGCACCCCTGGTGGCAGCACCGGCCGCGACCGGCCAGGTAGTCCGAGGTCATCACGAGGTATCCGGTCGCCGGGTCGAGGTACCCGGTCGCGCCGGACACCCGGGCGGCGTGGTGGGCGGCCAGGATCTCGGCCCGTAACGGGTGGTCGGGCGCGAGGCGGCCGGGGTGCGGCTCGTCGGGGCCCCGATCGGCGAGCGGCTCCCGGTCGCCAGCGTGGTCCCGGTCGTCCGGTGGCTCCCGGTCGGTCACCGTGGCGTCGGCATCACCCGGCGTGGGCGCTGGCCGACCACGCCGATCCCTCGTCGGACCCGTCGGACCCGTCGTCTCCCGGCGCCGCCTGAGCAGCGTCCAAGCTCGGGACGAAGTCCTTCTGGCGCACCAGGAAGAGGCATCCGATGGCGCCCACCATGGCCACCACGGCGGCGATCCCCATGAGGTGGTCGAACGTCGAGGTGAACCCGACCTGATAGGAGGTCAGCAACGCATGGCGGGCCGCCGGGACGGGGATGGTCGCGGCCACTTGGCGGACCCCACCGGTCGACAGGGCGGAACCGAGTTGGCTACCACCGTGGGCCAGGACGACCTTGCCGGCCGGCGTGGTCTGCAGCGAGGCGAGCACGGCGGGCTTGATCTGGTGGACGAAGACGGCGCCCAGCCCGGCGATGCCGGTGGCGATGCCGACCTGACGGAACGTACTGGCCGCTCCGGTGGACATGCCGCTGCGCTCGGGGGGCACCACCGACACCGACGCCGAGGCCAGGACCGGATTGGTGATGCCGACACCGAGGCCGCCCACCAGGAACCCGGGCAGGAGGACCAGCCACGACGAGGTGGCGTGCACGTGGGACATCAGCTCGCAGCTGAGCGCCACCAGGAGGAGTCCGAGGCCCATCATCAGACGCGCCTGGACCCGCACGGTCAACTTCCCGGCGATCGGTGCGGCCAGGAAGGCCAGCATGGTGAGGGGGAGGAAGCGGAGGCCGGCCTGGAACGGGGAGTAGCCGAGGACCGTCTGCATGTAGAGGGTGAGGTAGAGGAACATGGCGAAGATCGACGCCGACAGCGTGAACGAGCCGAGGGACACCCCGACCATGGCCGGCCGCTGGTAGAGGTGGAGATCCAGCATCGGGTCCTTCTGCAGCCATTCGCCGACGATGAAGATCGCCATCAGGACCACCGAGCCGACGAGCATCGACACGATGTACGTGCTGCCCCACCCCTTGGCGTTCCCCTGTACCAGGGCGTAGACCAGTAGGAACAGTGACGCGGTGAAGGTGACGAAGCCCAGCCAGTCGATCTTGCGGCCGGTCGAGAACTTTGCGTTCTCCACCTTGGTCAAGGTGATGATCACGGCGATGACCCCGATGGGGATGTTGACGAAGAAGATCCACCGCCAACCGATGCCACTGGTGATGGCCCCGCCGATCAGGGGGCCGATGGCCACGGCCCCACCGACGACCGCTCCGTAGACGCCGATGGCCGTGCCCCGCTCCTTGCCCGAGAAGGCCTGCGCGATCAGCGCGAGGGACGTGGCGAACATGATGGCCCCGCCGATGCCCTGGGCACCCCGGGACAGGTTGAGCATGAGCGGCGTCGTCGACAGTCCACAGGTCAGGGAGGCCAGGGAGAACAGGACCAGTCCGATGGCGAACATGCCCCGACGGCCGTACATGTCGCCGAGCACACCTGCGGTCAGCAGGAAGGCGGCGAGTGTGAGGGCGTAGGCGTCGACCACCCATTGCAGGTCGGCGAAGCTGGAGTGCAGGGCGGTCTGGATGTCGGGCAGTGCCACGTTGACGACCGTGATGTCCAACAGGAGCATGAAGGTCCCGAAGCAGACTGCGATCAGGGTCCACCATTTCCGATCCATGCCGCTCTCCCCCTGCTCCGGCCGCCGACTGTCTTCCGTGCCCCGGCGCCGCCGACCGCCGTGCGGGCATGTATAGACCATGTCGGGGAGCGCCAGCAATGGAGCCCGGGTTGCAGACGCGAGTTGCCGCGCCTGCGCGGTGTCGGCTCCTACGGGGGCCCCGGCGTCCGGGTCACTCAGACGGTCCCGTAGGTCGTGTCCTGATCGTCGGCACGGGCTCCGCTGCGTGCGAGCTCGTCGGTGGTCGCCACCAGATCGGCGCACAGGTCGTCGATGACGGCCAGATGCCCGGCGTGCACGGTGGCGTGCAGACTGTCCGGCGGGGTCTGGCGGTCGAAGTACCAACCACCCCGTTCGGTCAAGGCGTCGCCCAGGGCGAACGTGTCGACCGTTCCGACCCCGTCCCCGTCGCCGTCGCCCCCGAAGGCGAACACGGTGGCATCGGGCGCGCCCCGCAGCGCCAGCCCGGGTGTGGACCGGATGCACTCCATCAGGGTGGTGGCCGCCCGGTGGGTGTCGGCGGCCAGGCGCAGGTAGCCGTCCTCCCCCAGGTGGTGGAGGACGGCCCAGCCGGCCGCGATCGGCCCACCCGGCCGCGTGCCGGCCATCGACGGCGAACCGTAGAGCCCACCCAGCCAGTCCGAGGTCACGAACGGCTGGAGGCGGGCCAGGTCCCGATCGCCGTAGACGATCACCGACACCCCCTTGGAGGCGTACCCGTACTTGTGGAGGTCGGCGCTGATGGACGTCACCCCGGGGACCGACAGGTCCCACGGCTTGGCGACGTGTCCGAGGGTGCCGAGGAACGGGAGGATGAACCCACCGAGGCATGCGTCCACATGGCACGGGATGCCCCGTTCGAGCGCCAGGGCTCCGAGTTCCGGGATCGGGTCGATGACCCCCTGGGGATAGGAGGGTGCCGATCCCACCACGAGCACGGTGTCGTCGTCGATGGCGTCGGCCATGGCACCGACGTCGGCGCCGCCGTCGGCGAGCACCGGTAGCCGTCGCGACTCGACGTCGAAGTAGTGGGAGGCCTTGGCGAAGGCGGCGTGGGCGCTGGTGGCGAGCACCATGTTGGGACGGGAGACGCCGCGCTGTGCCCGTCCGTGGTCACGGGCCGACTTGGTGGCCTGGAGGAGGGACTCGGTCCCACCCGAGGTGAGGTACCCGCGTACACCGGAGTTACCTCCCTGGCGCCGGTCGGCGCCGAGCAGGCCGGCGGTGATGGTGATGATGTCGTGCTGCATCCGGCCCAGGCTCGGGAAGGCCATGGTGTTGAGGGCGTTCTCGACGGCGAACCGGTTGGCCGCCCGGGTCAGCAGCTCCTGCACCTCCGGTCCGGCGTCGTAGACCAGGCTGAAGACCCGCCCGCCCCGCCAGTCCCGGTCGTCGCCCGCGAACTCGTCGAGGCGGGCCAGCACGGCGTCGGCATCCATCCCGTGGGCAGGCAGTCGGTCGTCGGCGGAGGCGGGCACCTCCCGAGCCTAGGCAGGGCGCACCCCGCACGACGGGCGGGCGCCACCCGGCCCGGCGGGCCCCTCAGGTGATGTCGCGGCGGGCGAGCAGGATCGACCCGAGGGCGGCGAAGACCAGCCCGTAGACCAGGATCAGCAGTGAGCCCTGCCACCAGTTGAACAGCCCGACGTCGTTGCGGCCGCTCGACACGTTGGACGCCGCCGCCGCGGCACCGCTGGGCAACCACTTGACGGTTCCGTTCCAGATGCCGCCGATGATGTTCTCGAGGATCAGGAACCAGCCGAGGCAGACGATGATGGCCGCCACCTGATTGGTGAGCAGCGAGCCCACACCGACCCCGAGCACGGCCATCAGGGCGTAGACGAGGATCAGGCCCGGGGCTACGGCCCCCAGCTGGTGGACCAGCGAGGAGAACGACCCTCCCTTGGCCGACAGGGTGATGCCGCCGATCAGGAGCGTGCCGGCCAGCACGATGACGCCCAGGGCGGCCCCGGTGATCACGGCGATGAGGACCTTGCCCCCCACGAACCGGGTGCGGTGCGGCGTCGTCAGGAACGAGGTGGTCACCGTCTTGTGGCGGAACTCCACGGTGATGATCAGTACACCGAGCAGCAGGGCGAAGACGTAGATCCCCACGCTGGTGCCGAGCAGGTTGCGGAGCTGTTGGGTGGTGTGGGGGATGTCCGGGGTCGGCGGCCCGAACGTGGCGTGGTCGTGGGGTCCGCCGTTGCTGCCCTTGTTGACGAAGTACAGCAGGATGAGCAGGCCGGTGATCACGAGGGCGATGATGCTGAGCAGCCACGGGATGCTCGTGGTCCGCAGCTTCAGCCATTCCGAGCGCAGGACGGCGATCATGCGGGACCACCGGGCATCGGGCCCACCGGGTGGGGGGCGTCGAAGCCCGTGGTCAGCTGGAGGAACACGTCCTCCAGGCTGCCCTTCTCCTGGATCAGCTCGTAGAGGATGATCTGGTGCTGGGCCGCGAAGTGGCCGAACCATTCGGGGGTGGCCCCGTCGATCACCAGGGTGTCCGGCCCGGTCTGTCGCCACCCGACCGGGACGGCGTTGAGCACCCCGGCCAACCGGGTCAGCTCGGGGGTCCGGATGCGCATCCCGGTGCCGGAGCCGGTCTGGGACGCCAGGTCGGCCAAGGTGGTCTGGAGCACCAGTTTCCCCTGCGAGATGATCACGACGTCGTCCACGGTCTCTTCCACCTCGGCGAGCAGGTGGGACGACACCAGCACGGCATGGCCCTCTGCGGCCTGGCCACGGATGAACGTCCGCAACCACTGGATCCCCTGGGGGTCGAGCCCGTTGGCGGGCTCGTCCAGGATGAGGATCTCGGGGTCACCCAGCAGCGCCGTGGCCAGCTGCAGCCGCTGGCGCATGCCGAGGGAGAACTTGCCGACCCGTCGCCTCGCCACCTCGGTGAGCCCGACGAGTTCGAGGGTCTCGGCGACGCGCGCCTTCGGGATCCCACTGGCCAGCGCGACGGTCTTCAGGTGGTCCTCGGCCCGGCGGGTCGGGTGGAAGCTGGTCGCCTCGAGGGCGGCGCCCACGTGGCGCACCGGGTGGTCGAGCTCGACGTAGCGCTTCCCCCCGAAGGTGGCGGTGCCCTGGGAGATGGAGACCAGCCCGAGCAGCATCCGCAGGGAGGTGGTCTTGCCCGACCCGTTCGGCCCGAGGAAGCCGGTGACCCGGCCCTGGGCCACCTCGAACGTGAGGTCGTCCACCGCCCGGACGGAACCGAATTGCTTCCCCAGCCCACGGACTTCGATGGCGGAGGTCATGCCAGACGGTAGCCCCGACGGACCACCCCGCCGGGTCACCCCTGTCGGGCCCGGTCCGCGGGGACCGCGTCGGGTCAGACCTGGGCGTAGACGTCGATGGGCAGGAGGAGACCGATGGCCACGACCAGTTCGTCGTGGACCCGGTTCATGTTGCTCCAACCGTTGACCCAGCCCACGAGAGCCGAATACCAGACGTGCCCCAGGATCCGGGCCCGGTCGCTGATGTCCTGTGGCTGGGGCTCGCCGATGGCCCGGGTGATGATGCCCTCCATGAGCACCGACACCTGTTGCTGGCACTCGATGGCGGCCGGATCCGGTGAGGCCAGGGCGGTGAACACCGCGCCCACCAACGTGGGTTGGCGGCCCATGGACCTCAGCGCACGGTCGAGGGCGTCGATGACCCGTTCGGCGGGGCTGTCGCCCTGGGCGGGGGACTGGGCGAGCCTGCTGTCCAGCTGTTCGACCCAGTGCACCAGGGACGCCGCCAGGAGATGGTCCTTGCTGGTGAAGTACCGGTAGACGGTGCCCATGGCCACATCGGCCCGTGCGGCGACGTCGCGCATCTGGACGGCCTCGTACCCGCCCTCCAGTGCCAGCGACATGGCGGCGTCGATCACGCGTTGCCGACGGGCCTGCTGGGCCCGCGTCAGCGTGCGGGGCACGGGACCGTTCGCCATAGCCTCCCACCCTAGTCGGACGCCCCTTCCGGGCCTGGGGAGCGGAGACGGGAGCGGGGTCCGTCGGCACCCTCGTGCAACTGGTGATCGCAGACCACCGGTCATGGCGCCTCCGCCGTCGGTACCATGGGCCGCCATGCCCTCCGCTCAGCACCGTGACGACGACCCGGAGCTGATCGCCACCACCGACGGTCGGGTTCCGGGTCGACGGGGACTGGCCACCCGTCAACGGCTCCTCGAGTGCACGGCGGAGCTGCTGGTGGCCACGCCGTGGCGCTCCATCAAGGTCATCGACATCGCCCGCCAGGCCGGCACGTCGCCCGCCACCTTCTACCAGTACTTCGAGAACGTGGAAGCCGCCATCACCGTGCTGGCCGAGGAGCTGGTCGACGGGGCCGGGGTGCTCGCCGGCCTGGTCGACGGCGACTGGTCCGACGAGGCGTCGTGGACCACGGCGGTGGCGGTGGTCGAGGGTTTCATGGACTACTGGGAGCGGAACCGGGCCGTGTTCCGGGTGGTGGAGCTCACCACCGTCGAGGGCGACCTGCGGTTCCAGGGGTTGCGGGTGCGGGCCCTCAACGCGGTCACCGTGACGCTGGCCCGGGTGATCGCCCACCAGGCGGAAAGTTCGGGTTCGCCCGCCGGCAGCGACCCGATGGCCGCCGCCGGCACCCTGATCGCCATGCTGGCCCAGGTGGCCGGCCACCGCTACGGATTCGAGTTCTGGGGGATCCGGACCGCCTCACTGGTCGACAGCCAGGCACGGCTGCTGCACTGGTCGGTCACCGGGCGGCCCGTGGCCGACGGGGCCCGGGTCGCCGGGTCCGAGAGCCCGGCACCACGCACGGGCCCGGTGGTCGGTGGGGGAGCAGCCTCCGCCCGCACGGCGAAGCCGGCCAACCGCCACTAGCCACCGCCACGAACAACCGGTGCCGGGGCGCCGGCTCCGTCCCGGTCAGCGCAGGGCGACGGGGTTCACCGGCGAGCCGAGGGCCCCGGTGAAGGGGAGCGGGGTGGCGTCGAGCAGGAACGAGTAGCGCCCGTCGGCCGCGCACGCGTCGGACAGGTCGTCGAGGAACCAGTTCTGGCCCTGGGTCATCCCCATCTCCACCAGGTGGAGCACGTGCACGGGCAGGAACAGGTCGTCCGACTCGCACGGGTAGACCTCGAGGATGAGGGTGTCGATGGCCACCGCGGCCACATCCCGGTCGTGGAACCAGGCGGCGGTGGCCACGGTCAGGCCCGGCGTGGGCCAGGTGTAGGCCAGCAGGTTGCGCTCCGGGGGCGCGCCGGCGATCCCCGGTCGACCGGCGAGGGCGAGGTGGGCGGTCTGCCCGGTCCGGACCAGGACGATGTCACCGGGCAGGACCTCGATCCCACCGAGGGCACAGGCGGCGTCGAGGTCCGCCGGCGTGATGGCGTAGCCCGGTTCGAGGAGCTGGAGACCCTTGGCCCGGGCCACGTCGAGCAGCAGGCCCCGGGACACCAGGGAGCGGATCTGCTGGATCCCGAGGAGCGAGGCCCCCTCCGCGGTGACCGTGGAGGCGGGGTAGCCGTTGTAGAGCACCCGGCCGTCGGGACCGGCACCGTAGGAGGTGTGGGCCAACCCGTCCCAATGGGTGGCGCACTGCATGGCGAACGTGACGACGTCCTCGGAAAAGGCCACCCACCCCGGATCGTCGGTCTGCGGATTGTCGACCGCCACCATGGTGTGGGTGGGGTTGATCCGGCCCTCGATGAAACCCATCTGGATGCCCTCGGCCTCGGACATCGGGATGCCGAGGGGGAACGCCTCCCCGTCCACCACCGAGGCCACCCCCCGGAGCCGGGCGGCGGCATCGATCAGATTGAGGGTACCGATGCGGTCGTCGGGCCCCCACCGGCCCCAATTGGTGACCCGCTCGGCCATCTCCGTGAACAACGGGGGGATCGACGGGGGCACGGGAGCGGGCACCCCCACGTTGTAGCCGAAACGCGCAACAGTTTTCGCCCCGATCGGCCGATAGATCCCGGGAAGGCTGCAATCGACACCCACCCGCGGGACCGGTGCCCACGGGTCTGATTCCTACAGGTCCTGCATCCATCGGGACCCAGAGGGGCACATGATCGTGAACCACCATCGAGGGCGGACCGGTTCTCCCACGACGCACCGCAACCACTCCACACGGGCCACCGCACGTCCGACGCGCAGCGAGACCGCGGGCATGATCCGACGCCTCCGGTCCGCCCTGGTGGCGGCCGTGTCGGTCGTGGCCCTGTTGGCCGGGACCCTGGTCGTCCCACTGGTCGTCTCGGCGCCGACCCCGGCCGGCGCGACGGTGGTCACCCTGCCGATCGGGGCGGTGCAGTCCCTGTACGCGCAGGACCTGCTCGCCCGGGTGAACGCCGAGCGGGCGGTCCGGAACTCGGCGTCACAGCCGGTTCCCGCCCTGTCGGTGGACCCCGGCCTGTCGGCTGCCGCCCAGGCCTGGTCGGCACACCTGGCGGCCATCGGCCAGGTCCAGGACCCGCCGTTGTCTGCCTGTGGGTCGAACCCGTCGCCCGGACAGGTGTGCGAGCTGGCCGGCAACACCGGCGACTCCGGCAACGGGTTCTGGCCCGGTGACGGCTCCGACGGGATGGAGAGCGCCTACATGAACTCGTCCGGGCACCGTCAGAACATGCTGAACGCCGGCTACAACACGGTCGGTATCGGCGTGACCTGCAGCGGCGGCCAGGCGTGGACCGTCGAGCTCTTCGGCTACGCCTACGGCGACCTCGGTCCCGCCCTCCAGCGTCAGGCCACCCAGAACGCGGTGGAGGGCGTGCCGGTACCGCCCGGTCCGTCGGTGGCGGGCACCGGTACGGGCGACCCGGTCTACTGCCCGGGGCAGGTCGTCGGTCCCGGCGGTCAGAGCACGGCCGACGGCGGACAGGACGCCTACCCCTACGACGTGCCCCCCGTCCCCGGTGAGCCGATCCTCTCGCCCCCGAACCCGGCGATCGGGATCGCCGCGTCGGGTCCCAGCGGCTACTGGGTGGCCCGGTCCGACGGTGCGGTGGCCGCACACGGCTCGGCCGGCGCCCTCGGCTCGATGGCCGGACAGCCGCTGACCGCGCCGATCAGCCACATCGTGGGGACCCCGGACGGTCAGGGCTACTGGCTGGTGGCGGGCGACGGCGGCATCTTCGCCTTCGGCGACGCCACGTTCGACGGCTCCATGGGCGGCCAGCGACTGAACGCCCCGGTGGTGGGCATGGCCCCGACCCCCGACGGCCGGGGCTACTGGCTGGTGGCGTCCGACGGCGGCATCTTCGCCTTCGGCGACGCCACGTTCGACGGCTCCATGGGCGGCCAGCGACTGAACGCCCCGGTGGTGGGCATGGCCCCGACCCGTGACGGCCGGGGCTACTGGCTGGTGGCGGCCGACGGGGGCATCTTCGCCTTCGGCGACGCCGCGTTCGACGGCTCGACCGGATCGTTCCACCTCAATGCCCCGATCGTGGGCATGGCGGCCACCCCCGACGGCCACGGCTACTGGCTGGCGGCATCCGACGGCGGCATCTTCGCCTTCGGCGACGCACCCTTCTCCGGGAGCGCCGGGAACCTGCCACTGCAGGCTCCGATCGCCGGCATGGCGGTCGACCCCGGTACGTCGGGCTACTGGCTGGCGGCATCCGACGGT
>Ga0302202_10004315_pt1 | contig 15145 bp, 16 predicted proteins | sample II_Bog_N3_3_FD_194579 | JGI IMG/M metagenome (GOLD analysis project Ga0302202, IMG submission 194579) | Peat permafrost microbial communities from Stordalen Mire near Abisko, Sweden - II_Bog_N3_3 | ecosystem: Environmental > Terrestrial > Soil > Wetlands > Peat | place: Sweden: Abisko...
CTATGCCGGCTTCACCAACGAACCGGCGATCCGGCTGGCCGAACGCATCGTCGGGCTGGCCTACAGCAACATGGCGGCGGCCTATTTCACCACCGGGGGGGCGGAATCGAACGAGAGCGCCTTCAAGTTCGCCCGTTATTACTGGAAGCGGATGGGCAAGCCGGACAAGGTGAAGGTGATCGCCCGCAGTTACGGCTATCATGGCGTCACCCTGGCGGCCATGAGCGCCACCGGCCTCGCCGGCTACGGCAAGATGTTCGGCCCGCTGGTGCCGGAGTTCCTGCAGGTTCTGCCACCCTACCCCTACCGCTGGCCGGGCAACGGCGACGCCGGCATCGGCGCGGCGGACGCGGTAGAGGATGCGATCCTGGCGCAGGGTGCCGACACCATCGCGGCGGTGATCGCCGAACCGGTGATGGGCGCCGGCGGCGTCATCGTGCCGCCGCCGACCTACTTCCCCCGGCTGCGCGAGATCTGCAACCGCCATAACGTGTTGTTGATCGCCGACGAGGTGATCACCGGCTTCGGCCGCACCGGCCGCTGGTTCGCCCTCGGCCACTGGGGCGTGGAGCCGGACCTGATGACCTTCGCCAAGGGCGTCACGTCCGGCTATCTGCCGCTGGGGGGCGTGCTGGTCTCCAAGCGCATCCACCAGGCGATCGAGGACGCGCCGATGGATGAAAAATTCATGCACGCGGCGACCTACTCCGGCCACCCCGTGTGCTGTGCCGTCGGCCTCGCCAATATCGACATCATCGAGCGGGAGGGCCTGGTCGAACGCGCCGCGGTGATGGGCCAGCGGTTGCAGGACGGGTTGCAGACCCTGTGCAGCCTGCCCGCGGTGGGCGAGGTGCGCGGGCTCGGCATGCTGGCCGCGGTCGAGCTGGTTGAGGACCAGGGCACCCGCAAGCCCGCTTTGGGTCTCGGCGGCCGGGTGGTGGCCGAGGCGATGAAGCGCGGCCTGATCCTGCGCCAGCGTGGCGGCAACAGCGGGCCGCCGCCGAGTGGGGATTCGCTCTGCCTGGCCCCGCCGCTGATGACGCCGGAGGCGACCCTCGATCGGATCGTCGAGATCGTGGGCGAGTCGATCGCCGCGGCGACAGGCTGAGCCGCCGCACGCCGTGGCATTAAAACGCCGTTGCGGGACGCGAAATCGTGATCTTGACATGAAGCTGGCACACCCAATGTTCCGAACGCGGCGGATGGCAAGGCTGTTCGCCGCGTGACGTTTCCCCCCCAAACTTGGCGGTGTCTTAACGGGCACCGCCATCTTTCTGTGTGGCGCCCCATGACCCTGCCGGTACCGACACTCGATCACGTGGTGGTCAACGTTCGCGACCAGATCGACCAGGGCGCGGAGACCTATCGCCGTCTTGGCTTCACCCTGACCCCGCGCGGCTATCACACGCTGGGCAGCATGAACCACCTGGCGATGTTCGGCACCGACTACCTGGAGCTGATCGCGGCACCGCCAGACGATACAAAACGCGCGGAAATCCTGACCGCACCCATCGGCCTGAACGGGCTGGTGTTCGGATCGGAGGACTCCGCTGCCACCTATGCGGCGCTGCGCGACGCCGGCGTGCCGGTCGAGCCGCCGCAGGAATTCTCCCGCCCGGTGGCGCTGCCCGGCGGGCCACGCGATGCGACCTTCCGCACCGTCCGCCTGACCCCGGGCACCACCAGCGCCGGGCGGCTCTATTTCTGTCACCATTTTACCCGCGACCTCGTATGGCGCGACGAATGGCGCCACCACGCCAATGGCACCATCGGCATCGCGCAGGCGGTGATCGCCGCGCGCGATCCGTCGAACCTCGGCCGGCTGTTCCGCCAGATGTTCGGCACCGACACCGTCCGGCCCATTCCCGGCGGTCTGCGCCTGATGCTCGGGCTGTCGGAATTCGAGGTCATCACCCCCGAGACCCTGCATGAGCGGTTCCCGAACGCGGCGCCCGACGGCGACGGCCGGCCCGAATACATGGCGGCGCTGGTCTTCTACACCAAGTCGCTGAACACGGCGGGCGCTGCCCTGGCGGCGGGGCAGATCGCCGGGGTGACGCACGACACCGGCCGGATCGTGGTGCCGGCCTCGTCCGCCTTCGGCGCCACCCTGGAGTTCCGCGGCCCGCTGACGGACACGCTCTGACCCGAGGGGTCACGGTCAGGCGTTGGTCAGGCCGCCATCGACCGTGATCGTCTGCCCGGTGATGTATGACGAATCCCGCGAGCACAAGAACCGGATCACCGAGGCGATCTCCGACGGTTGTCCCACGCGCTTCAGCGGGATTGCCTGGATATAGGCGTCTCCGCCTTTGGCCAGGGTCGGCGCGGCCATCGGCGTATCGATCGGTCCTGGCGCGATCGCGTTCACCAGCACCTCGGGCGCCAGACGGCGCGACAGCGACCGGGTCAGCCCCACGATGCCGCCCTTGGCCGCCGCATAAGGCGGGTAATCGGCGCTGCCCCGGCGGTACGCCACCGAACTTGTCAGCACAATCCGAGAGGGTTCGCGCTTGTCGTAGCGGGTGGAGAAGGCAACAGCCATGTCGTAGGCGTTGGTCAGATTGGCCGCGATCGCGCGGTTCCAGACACCGTGGTCGTCCGGGTCCATCGCGTCCGGCTCGAACAGGCCCGCCAGATGCACCAGCGCGAAGACCGGAACCCCGTCGCCATGGACGATGCGGGCACATTCCTGCGGCGTGTCCAGCGCGGATTGCACGGTGACCAGCCGCACCCGCCCCAGATTCGCTTGCGCCGCCTCCAGCCGCGCGCCGTCGATGTCGGTCATGACGACGTGAGCACCATGCGCCATGAAGGTGCGGGCGGTCTCGACGCCGATCCCGCCGGCGCCGCCGGTGATGAGGATGCGCTTGCCTACGAATTCGGTCATGTCACGGTTTTCCTGTTCGTTCCCGGGGCATGCGATCACTCCGCCGCATCCGCCGTCAAGCGACCGGCGCGCACGTGATCCAGAAAGGCGCGGAGCGCACTGGACAGATAGGCCTCGCGCCGGTGGATGAACACCGTCGTCACCAGCGCCTCCTGCGGCGGCAGCGGATGCAGGCTGACCCGCCCGGCCCGCCAGACCGGCCCGATCAGCGCCCGCGGCAGCAAGGTGATCCCCAACCCGGCCGAGACGCAGCCGAAGATCGCCTCCAGCGTACCGAACTCCATCAGCCGCGGTACCGCTATTCCGCGCCGAGCCAACAGCATCTCGAGGCGCTGGCGGTAGGAGCAGCCGGCGCGCAGCACGACGATGCGGGCGATGCCGCCTTGCGTCGCCGCCTCGATCGAGGCGATGCCGGGGGCGGCCAGCACCGCCAGTTCCTCCTCGAACATAACCTGTTCGACCAAGGACGGATGCGCGACCGGGCCGCAGACGAAGGCGCCTTCCACGCGCCGGTCCAGCACCGCCTCGATCAGTTCCGCCGTGGTGCCGGGGCGCAACGCGAGATCGACCTCGGGGCACGCGGCGGCATAGGCCGCGATCAGCGGCGACAACCGCAGCGCCGCCGTCGTCTCCAGCGAGCCGATCACCAGCGGTCCGGACGGCGCACCGCTGTCACGAACCGCGCGCTCGGCGTCGCTCAGCAGCCAGGCGACGCGGCTTGCGTAGGGCAGCAGGCGCTGGCCGGCGGGCGTGAGCGCGACCCCGCGGCTATGGCGTTCGAACAACGGACAGCCCAGCTCGTCTTCCAGCGCGCGAATGCGGGCGGTGACGTTGGACTGGACGGTGTTCAGGTCGGCGGCGGCCTTGTTCATCCCGCCGGTGCGGGCGACGGCGGCGAAGACTTTCAGATCGGCGGTATCCATGGGACGGCCTATCACTAGCGGTGATGGCTTCTATCACAAGCAATCGTTTGATTGCATCAGGTGGGACGCCTATTTCCCGCGCATGTCACACACCATCACAATCGAGCGGTCGCCGCTCGCCATCGCCCTGGGCGGGATGATCGCCATGGCGGCCAGCATCGGCATCGGCCGCTTCGTCTATACGCCGATCCTGCCACCGATGGTGACAGAACTCGGCCTGAGCCAATCTGCCGCGGGGCTGATCGCCTCGGCGAATTTCGCGGGTTACCTGGCGGGTGCGTTGCTGGCCGCGTCGGCGGGATTGCCCGGCTCCCGGCGCGGCTGGCTGCTGGGGGCGCTGCTGGCGAGCGCGGGCACGACCGCGGCAATGGGGCTGACGACGGCGCTGTTCGGCTTCCTGGTCCTGCGCTTCGCGGGCGGCGTGGCGAGCGCCTTGGGCCTGATCCTCGCCTCGGCCCTGGTGCTGGACCAGTTGGCGGCACTGCGGCGTCCAGGGCTGGGCGCCTTGCACTTCGCCGGAGTCGGCGTTGGGATCGCGCTGTCCGCTGCCGTGGTGGCGGTGCTGCTGGCGACGGGTGGCGGCTGGGCGGCGATGTGGCAGGCCAGTGGCGCGCTCTCCCTGCTGGGCGTGGTGGCGGTTGCGTTTCTGGTGCCGGCCGGTCCGAACCCGGCGCCGGCACCACGCGGTTCAGCCCGCGGCGCAACAGATCCGCGGTTGCGGCGGATGACGATCGCCTATGGGCTGTTCGGCTTCGGCTACGTGATCACCGCGACCTTCCTGGTGGCGATCGTGCGCGCCACCCCTGCGGTGCGCCCGCTGGAGCCGGTGATCTGGATCGTCGTCGGCCTCGCCGCCGCGCCCTCGATTCTGCTGTGGACCCGGTTGGCCCGCCGGATCGGCCTGTCGGCGGCCTTCGCGGCGGCGGCGCTGACCGAAGCGGCCGGGGTTCTCGCCAGCGTCGCCTGGCAGGGCATCCCGGGAATTTGTCTGGCGGCGGTGCTGGTCGGCGGCACCTTCATGGGCCTCACCGCGCTGGGCCTGATGCTCGGGCGGGAGCTGGCGCAGGGCGATCCGCGCCGGGTGATGGCGGCGATGACCGGCGCCTTCGGGGTGGGGCAGATCACCGGGCCGGCGCTGGCCGGGGTGTTGTCGGATGCGTTGGGCGGGTTCACCGTGCCGTCGGTTGCGGCGGCAGCGGCGCTGGTTATCGCGGCGTGGCTGGCGCGGGTTCGGCCATAAGCTGGTCCAGTAACGTCTGTGCCCGCTCGCGTTTCGCCGCATCGGCATCGCGCGCGACGATCCGTTGCAACACTGAGGTCGCCCGCGGATCGCCGGCCTCCGCCAGTTCGAAAGCGCGCGCGTCGCGCTTGTCGAACCAGACCCGATCGAACGGTTTCAGCCGCAGGTCCATGCGCTGCCAGTAATATTGCAACCCATCGGAGCGCCAGCCGGCATACACGTCCTCCCATGGCAAAGGCTGGCCGTCGGCCTGCGCGTTGTCGGGGTTGAAGGGTTCGCTGGCCAACTGGTAGCGCACGTCCATCGACATGCGCAGCCGCTCGCCGCGGTTCGGCACGCCCTTGTGCACCGCGAGGCTGTGGAAGATCAGCACGTCGCCGACTGCGAAGTCGCCGGAGACCCAGCGTCCCTCGAAGGGATCGGTGATCTCGATGCCGCCCGCGCCGGTGCCGATGTCGAAGTCATAGACGGCGCCGGTGTGAGTGCCGGCGGCGATCTGGAGCGGGCCGGTTTCCAGCGGGCAGTCGATCAGCGGGAACCAGGCGGTGAACACCTCGGTGGTGCCCTGGACGTTCGGAAAATCCTGGTGCGCCTTGGTGGTGAAGTCCTTGCGCGCCGGAAAGATGTTGCGCATCAGCACGCGCGGGTGCGGCAGGATCGGCCCGCCCAGCATGCGTTCGAACAGGCCGACCAGAGCGGGGTGGTGCTTCAGCGCGTGGTAGTCCTCCAGCCGGTTGATCTTCCGGAGCGTGGTCAGATAGGCCGGTTCGGGATCGACGCAGAAGCCGGCGGGGTCGGCGATCGCATCCTCCACCGGGGTGTCACGGCGCAGCCAGCCCGTGTCGCGGGCGATGGTGCCGATCTGGCGCTGCACGGATCGGACGGCATCCGGGGGCAGCAGGCCGCGCAGGAACAGATAGCCGTCGCGGCGCATCCGGTCGGCCAAAGCGGGGCCGTCGGGGATCAGGCTGGTGGAGTCGACAAAGGGCTGCATGTTCTTTCCCGCCTTTTCAGCGTGCGACCGCACCCCGGTCACTGTGCCATTTGCAGGACGAGATGCTGCGACGGCGATGGAACCGTGTGGCCGAGATCGTTTGCCGCCTCGATCCAGGTGTCGATCGCGTCCTGGACATTCGCAACCGCTTCCTCAGGCGAGGCGCCGTCGCTCATGCACCCCGGCAGATCGGGCACGATGGCCAGGAAGCCACCGCCTTCCTGCGGCGGCAGCGGTTCGATCACGATGGGATAGGTCAGGCGCGTCATCAGAGGGCCCTTACCGCTTCGACAAAGACGACCCGTTTTCGGATGTAGACCGGTTTGATCGGCCGCTTATAGGGGATGGTCAGCTTTTCCGCCATCATCGGGTGGGCGACCTTGTAATGCGAGCCACCACCACGAGGTGGCCCGCACATGATCCGGTACTGCCGGCACACCGTCTCAACATCGCGGATCGTCCAGTCGCCGGCCGGATTCTGGCGCATTCGATCGAGCAGGTCAGCCACTGGATGGTCGCTCCTTGTCCCCATTGCACCGACCTTCGTACAGGCTTTCGAAGCCTGTGGAACTGCCGAATTGCGAGGCCAGGCACCGGTGAGTATCGCGAGTCATCACAGATCAATATAGACGACATAGTCATGGCCGAACAGATGGTGCGGGTGGTCGCGGATGTCACTCCCGGGCACGAAGTCTCGTTCACCCGACCATATCCTGGCGACGCGCGCCGGCCAGGCTGGCGTCCGGCCTTCGTCCGGCAACGCGATCTCGTCTGACTCATCGAACACCGGATACTGGAGCGTCTCGCCGAACGTGCCGGATGCGTCGCGCCAGAAGAACGGGATAAAGCGCGGTTCAGTCCCGCCGCTCTGCGCATCGACCTGCGAGCGATACCGGTCATAGATCGTAACGAAATCGACATAGTCCGCCACCGAGAGGATGGATGTGAGCAGCACGGGCCGGAGGAAAAAACCGGCGATCAACAGCGGCATCGCGGCGCAGGACACCGCTGCGCGCCACCGTCGGTGCCAGGCAAACGAGCCGGCGCCACCTACGAGCCCTACGCCAGTCAGCAGATATAGCGGGACGCCGAGGCGCGTTACGAGCAGGAGCACCAGTTTCAACAGACCATAATCGGGAATGCACGACTGGATCAGGCCGAAACATAACGGCGCACCGACGGCGACAGCGAATGGCCATCGAACCAAACGGTCCTTGCTTATGGAGGCAGCTCCGGCATGCGATCGCGGAACCCTGAACCTTATGTTGACGTCGCATCATAGCGCGAACAGCCGGCAGAGGCACGAAGATGTTGCAACGGATATTGTGCCCCGCAAAATGGGCGCTGCCACGACCGATGCGGTTCGAAACACCTTTGGCAGAACCGCTCCGTTCTTCTGCCAAAAGCGGGCGATGGCGGCCTGCGGCCCAATCTGATACTGACCCGGTCGCGCCAATGCAGAGCACCCCGATGTCCATCGCCACCGCCGTCATCGCCGTCGCCATCCTGCTGATCCTGATCCGCTCGATCCGCATCGCGGCGGAGTGGCAACGTGCGGTGATCCTGCGCCTGGGGCGGTTCAACCGTGTCGCCGGTCCCGGCCTCTATCTGGTGTTCCCCGGCATCGACCAGGTGGCCCAGGTGATCGACCTGCGCATCCAGACCACCATGATCACGGCCGAACAGGCACTGACCCGCGACACCATCTCGGTCGGCGTCGACGCGATCGTGTTCTGGCAGGTCGAGGACGCCGAACACGCCGCCATCCGCATCGCCAACTATCGCGAGGCGATCGAGCGGGTGGCCCAGACCAGCCTGCGCGAGATGATCGGCGCCACCGACCTCGCCCGCCTGCTGTCCGACCGCAAGGCGGCGGACGAACAGTTGCGCGGCACCATCACCGCGAAGACCCGCGACTGGGGGGTGACGGCGCGCAGCGTGGAGATCAAGGACGTCTCGATCCCGCGCGAACTCCAGGACGCCATGAGCCGCCAGGCCCAGGCCGAACGGGAGAAAGATGCGCGCGTGACCCTGGCCTCGGCGGAGCGGGAGATCGCCGAACAGGTGCTGATGGCGGCGAAACTGTATGGCAGCGACCCGAACGCGCTGAAGCTGCGGCAGATGAATCTGCTGTATGAGATGAACAAGGACCGCGGTGCGACGGTGCTGATCCCGACGGACATGGTCAACAGCCTGAGTTCGGCGGCGATCGCCCTGGCCCTGCGCGGCGAGGGGTAACCCGGCCTAATTCCGCGGCAGCCTCGCCGTCTGCGGCGCGTCGGGGTTTTGCGCGCGATGGCGCAGCAGGTGGTCCGCCAGCACGCAGGCCATCATCGCTTCCCCCACCGGCACCGCGCGGATCCCCACGCAGGGATCGTGCCGGCCCTTGGTGCTGACCTCGATCTCTTGCCCGGTCCGGTCCACCGACTCGCGCGGTGTCAGGATCGAGCTGGTCGGCTTCACCGCAAAGCGGGCCACCACCGGCTGGCCGGTGGAAATCCCCCCCAGGATGCCGCCGGCGTGGTTCGATCCGAACACCACCGCCCCGTCGTGCATCCGCATTTCATCGGCGTTCGCCTCGCCGGACAGGTCCGCCGCGGCGAAACCGTCCCCGATTTCCACGCCCTTGACCGCGTTGATCGACATCAGTGCCGCCGCCAGGTCGGCATCGAGCTTGCCGTAGATCGGCGCACCCAGGCCGGGCGGCACGCCCTCGGCCACGATTTCGATGACCGCACCCACCGAGGACCCGGCCTTGCGCACCGCGCCCAGATAGGTCTCCCACGCGGCGGCGGCGACCGGATCGGGGCAGAAGAACGGGTTGTCGTCGCGTGCCGCCCAATCCCAGCGGCTGCGGTCGATCTTGTGCGGGCCCATCTGCACCAGGGCACCGCGGATGCGCACGTTGTCGCCCAGCACCAGCCGAGCGACCCCGCCCGCGGCGACCCGCATCGCGGTCTCGCGCGCCGAGGACCGCCCGCCGCCGCGATAGTCGCGGATGCCGTATTTCAGCTCGTAGGTCAGGTCGGCGTGGCCGGGGCGGAATTGCGCCGCTATCGCCGCATAATCGCGCGAGCGCTGGTCCACGTTGTCGATCACCAGCGCGATCGGCGTGCCGGTGGTCATCCCCTCGAACACACCGGACAGGATGCGGACCTGGTCCGGCTCCTGCCGCTGGGTGGTGAATTTCGACTGGCCCGGCCGGCGCCGGTCGAGCCAGGGCTGCAGGTCCGACTCAGCGAGCCGCAGGCGCGGTGGGCAGCCATCCACGACACAGCCGATCGCCGGGCCGTGGCTCTCGCCCCATGTCGTGACACGGAACAGGTGGCCGAAGGTGTTGTGGGACATCGGAGGAGATCACCAGGCGGGAGGCCGCGACACCGGTCGCGTGGGGAGCGGCATGTACAGCACGGTCCCGGCCGGACTTTCAAGCCGGCGGCACCGCACACAGCCTGCCACCGTCCTGGTCGGGATTCGGGCTTCTACGCCGCCCCTGGCCAGAAGGCCGGATCCATGATCTGTTCGAACGCCCACGGATTTGTCGCCGGGAAGCTTGTGCGCGACAGCCCGGTTTCGCTCACGGCTTCGCGCGACGCGTACCGGTAAGCCTCGGTCAACGCTTCCGGCAGTCGCGATTTCAAACTGGGATTGTCGGCCAGATGCACGTCCAACTGGTCCCGGCTGTTCGCGATGGACACTTCCCACGAGGCTCCGCGACGGTTCGGCTGATACTGCCATTTCAGCAGATCCAGCAGCAGCTCGGTCAGCCGGCTGACGAGCTCCCGCTTCTCGGCTCTGCCCATGCTCTCGATTTCCTCGGCGATATGCTCGATGTCCGCTTCGGACAGTTGGCCGGCACGCAGCAGCCGAGGCTGCTCGTTGGCCCAGGCGAAGAAGTCCCGATCGTAAAGGCGCGCGTTCATGCCGCTTCATCGCATAACCGGGTTGCTTTGTCACCCGAACCGGGTTTTGCGCTACCCTCGCCCGTCCACAATCGCGATATCCGCCGCGTCGGGGTTCTTCATCCCCACGATGTGGTAGCCGCAGTCCACGTGGTGAACCTCGCCGGTGACGCCGGACGACAGGTCCGACAGCAGATAGACGCCGGCGCCGCCGACCTCCTCGATCGTGACGTTGCGCTGCATCGGCGAATTGAGCTGGTTCCAGCGCAAAATATAGCGAAAATCGCCAATCCCCGAGGCCGCCAGCGTCTTGATCGGCCCGGCGCTGATGGCGTTCACCCGGATCCCCTCGGCCCCCAGGTCGGCGGCCATATAGCGCACCGAGGCCTCCAGCGCCGCCTTGGCCACCCCCATCGCGTTGTAGTGCGGCACCCATTTCTCGGCGCCCATATAGGTCATGGTCAGCAGGCTGCCGCCGGCGTGCATCATCGGCAAGGCGCGCTGGGCGACCGCCATGAAGGAATAGCAGGAAATGTCCATCGCCTGCAGGAAGGCCGCCCGCGGCGTATCGACATAGCGGCCGCGCAGGTAAGCCTTGTCGGCATAGGCGATCGAGTGGACCAGGAAATCGATCCCCTCCCAATGGGTCCGCAACGCCGCGAAGGCCGCATCGATGCTGGCCTCGTCGGCGACGTCGCAGGGCAGCACCAGGTCGGACCCGACCGAGGCGGCCAGCGGACGGACCCGCCGTTCCAGCGATTCGCCCTGGAAGGTGAAGGCGAGTTCGGCGCCCTGGGCCGCGCAGGCTTCCGCCACACCCCAGCCGAGGGAGCGGTCGTTGGCCACGCCCATCACCAGGCCGCGTTTGCCCTGCATCAGTGTGCCGCGAACCGGAAGGGATGCAGAAGCGCGATCGGCCATTGGGAATCCTTTGATTGAGCAACGGAAGCGGCGTCCGCCGAAACGCTCTCGTCGCACAACGGTGCGGGGGCGGGCAAGAGGGACACAAGCCTTGGCGGCGGCCTGGCGGCGCGGCACACTGCGCCGGTCTGGCGCGAGACGCCAGCACACCAGCCGGGAAACCCAGCCGATGCCTGAGACCAGCCAGCAACACGCCGATCCCTTCGCCCAGTTCCAGGCCTGGTTCGCCGAAGCCGAGGCCAGCGAACCCGCCGACCCCAACGCCATGATTGTCGTGACGGCGACTCCAGACGGGCGGCCCTCGGCGCGTGCCATCCTGCTGAAGGGCGTCGATGCAAGCGGTTTTGTCTTCTACACCAACAAAGACAGCCGCAAGTCGGACGAACTGGCCGCCAATCCGGCGGTTTTCCTGTTGTTCTACTGGAAGTCGCTGGGCCGGCAGGTCCGGATCGAGGGGACCGTCGAACCCGTCACCGATGCCGAGGCGGATGCTTATTACGCCACGCGCCCGCGGATTTCCCGCCTCGGTGCCTGGGCCTCGCAGCAATCCCGGCCTCTGGAATCCCGTTCGGTGCTGGAGGGACGGCTGGCGGAGTATGAGGCGTTGTATCCGGGGGACGAAATTCCCCGACCGCCCTACTGGTCAGGCTACCGAGTGTTGCCCGAGCGGTTCGAATTCTGGCAGAATATGCCTTATCGGCTGCACGACCGCACGACCTATGCCCGCGGGCCTGATGGCAGTTGGGTGACCGGCAAGCTGTTCCCGTGAGGCGCCGCCCCAGAGGCTTCAGGATATGGCGCGGCCATCTGGAAATCTTTCCCCCTCCCCTTGTGGGCTTGGTCCGCTTCGCGGCCCAAGCCCACAAGGGGAGGGGGAGTGCTTTTTTCCCCGGCCACGCCGCTATCCTGATTCCTCTGCGGCGCGGCCTTGGCCGTGGCATCGCCGGTCCCGCATGACCATCCCGGCGGACCAGCAGGAGACTGCTTCGTTCCTGCAAACCCTGGCGGGGTCGGCACCGGTGGAGACCCATATTTCCCTGGTCTTCCGCGGTCCCGACACCGTCTGGAAGCTGAAAAAGGCGGTGCGGTTGCCGTTCCTGGATTTCACCGCGGTCGCCAGCCGCCGCCACTTCACCGAACGCGAGCTGGTCCTGAACGCCCCCGCCGCCCCCGGCCTGTACCGCGACGTCGTCCCCGTCCGGCGCCGCCCCGATGGCGCGCTGACATTGGAGCCAGCCACCGATTTGCCCGTCGTGGACTGGGTGCTGCGCATGGCACGTGTGCCGGACGACGACTTCCTGGATGTCATCGCGGTTCAAAACCGGCTGGACCACGTCCTTCTGGACGCCGTCGCCGATGCGGTTGCGACCAGGCACCAGGCCCTGCCCGCGGTCCCCGGCGTTGTGCCGCCGATGCGCGACATCGCGCTGGGCAACGTTCGCGCCGCGCTCGACGCGGGCCTGCCGGCCGCGGTGGTCGGTGACTGGCAAACCGCGATGCTCGCCGCACTCGACACGCGGCAGGCCTGGCTGGCCGAACGCGCGCGCGACGGGTTCGTCCGCCGGGCCCATGGCGACCTTCACCTCGGCAACCTCTGCTTGTGGCAAGGCCGGCCGGTCCTGTTCGACGCGCTGGAGTTCGACGAGACGCTGGCGACCATCGACCTCGGCTACGACCTGGCCTTTTTGCTGATGGACCTGGAACACCGGCTGGGGCGGGAAGCGGCGAACCGGGTGTTGAACCGCTACGTGGCCCGCACCGGCGATGCCGCCCTGGTGGCGGGCCTGCCGGTCTTCCTGTCGATGCGCGCGATGGTGCGCGCCCATGTCGAGGCGCGCAGCGGCCACGCCGAAGCCGCCGCCGCTTACCTGGTTCAGGCGGAAACCTTCCTGCACCCGCCGGCGCCGCTGGTCGTTGCCATCGGCGGCCTGCCGGGCACCGGCAAGTCCACGTTGGCCCGCCGCCTCGCCCCCGGCCTGGGACCCGCCCCGGGCGCGCTGGTGCTGCGCAGCGACGAAATCCGCAAGCGCCGGTTCGGCGTCCCGCCCGAGACCCGCCTGCCGCCCGCCGCCTATACCGATGCCGCCAGCCAGGCCGTGTTCGCCACCCTGGCCGACTTGACGGCCGCGGCCGCCGCCGGCGGGCACGCCGTGATTGCCGATGCCACCTTCATCGACCCTGCCCACCGATCCCTGCTGACCGAAGCCGCCCGCACGGCCGGTGTCGGTTTCCTCGGGTTCTGGCTGGATGCACCCCTGCCGGTGCTGGAGGCCCGCGTCGCCGGCCGCTACGGTGACGCATCCGACGCCACCGTCGCGGTGCTGCACGCTGCCGCAAGCGCCAATCCGACCGCCGGCGACTGGATGGAAATCGACGCCAGCAACTTGGAAACCGCCGGACATCTGGTAACCAAGGCGGTGTGCGCCCATGTTGGGATGCGCTGGAAACGCAGCCCAGATTTGCGCTAGAAACGGGACAACCCAACGGGAGCCGACACATGTCGATTCGCAAATTGCTGCTCCCCCTGACGGGGACCGCCGCCGGTGAGGCGGCACTGACGACAGCCTTGATGATTGCCCGCCGCTGGAACGCCCATGTCACCGCGCTGCACGTGCGGGTCGACAGCCGCGACGTCGCGCCGCTGGCAGGCGAGGGCCTGTCCGGCTCCATGATCGAGGAGATGATGTCCGCCACGGAGAAAGAAAGCAGCGACCGGGCCCACGCGGTCCGCTCGATGTTCGAGCGCTTCGTCGCGCGCCAGGACGTCCAGGTGCAGGAAGCCCATCCCAATGCCGGCCACGCCACCGCCAGTTTCGCCGCGGTCACCGGCCGGGAAGAGGACATTGTCGCCCAGCAGGCGCGTCTGGCCGATCTGACGGTCGTGCCGCATCCGGACGCCGGGGAGGACGTGTCGTCATCCGACGCGCTGCACGCGGTGCTGTTCGATTCTGGCCGGCCGGTGCTGATCTCGCCGCAGGTCGCGCCGCAGACGATCGGCACGCGGGTCTGCCTGGCGTGGAACGGAACCGCCGAATCGGCGTCCTCGGTGCTGGCGGCGATGCCGTGGATGCAACGGGCCGAGGGTGTGGCGATCCTCTCGGCCGAGGGCTACCAGCGGCGCGGCCCTGGCGCGGCCGATCTCGCCGCCTACCTGGCGCTGCACGATGTTCATGCCGAGCAGGTAATGTTCCGGTCGGTGGGCAATTCGGTCGGCGCGGGGCTGCTGGCGGCGGCGGCGGCGTTCCGCTGCGATCTGCTGTCGATGGGCGCGTATTCGCATTCCCGGCTGCGGCAGTTGATCCTGGGCGGGGTGACCCGGCACGTGCTGGAGAACTCGAAACTGCCGGTGATGATGAGCCGCTGACACCGGCCTCCTGGCGCCGGGCCACGCTTTCTGGAACAGTCCCTTCCTGCATAAGCCTGAAGGGGAACGACCATGACAACAGAGCGCAGAGCCGCCATCGTGACCGGTGCCGCCAGCGGTCTCGGACGAGCGATGGCGACCGGTCTGGCGGGGACCGGGTTCGACGTCGTCGCGGTGGACCGCAACGAGGCTACCCTGGCCTCGCTGGCCGCCACCGGCACGCCGGGCATCCACACGCTGGCCGCGGATCTCGCCCGTCCGGACGCGTTTGCGACGATCGTCAACACCGCGCTGGAACGCTTCCGCCGGATCGACGTGCTGGTGAACAATGCCGGCATCGGCCAGGCCGGTGTCCGCGCCGATGCCCGCCGCGACCCGATCCGCTTCTGGCAGGTTACACCGGACCAATGGAGCCGCTTTCTGACGGTGAATGCGACCGCCCCGATCATGCTGGCGCGTGAGGTGGTGCCGCACATGCTGGCGGCCGGGCGCGGGCGGATCATCACTGTGACGACCAGCCTGGGCACCATGGTGCGGGAGGGCTACCTGCTGTACGGCGCCAGCAAGGCCGCAGCCGAGGCGGCGATGGCGGTGCTCGCCGCGGACCTGGCCGGGACGGGCGTCACCAGCAATATCCTGGTCCCCGGCGGGGTGACCAACACCGCTCTGGTCGGCGAGCATGCCGGCGACCGGGAGCGCATGCTGCAACCGGCGATCATGGTGCCGCCGCTGTTGTGGCTGGTCTCGGACGCGGCGGCCGGGGTGAATGCGCGCCGCTTCATCGCCGCCGACTGGGACGCCGACCTCCCCCCAGCCCAGGCCGCCGAGAAAGCCGGCGCCCCGATCGCCTGGCTCGGCATCGCCCGCATGCCAATCGAGCCGAAATAGGCGGACAGCTCCCAACACTCCCC
>Ga0302202_10004322_pt1 | contig 15119 bp, 12 predicted proteins | sample II_Bog_N3_3_FD_194579 | JGI IMG/M metagenome (GOLD analysis project Ga0302202, IMG submission 194579) | Peat permafrost microbial communities from Stordalen Mire near Abisko, Sweden - II_Bog_N3_3 | ecosystem: Environmental > Terrestrial > Soil > Wetlands > Peat | place: Sweden: Abisko...
CGCACTCCGAGCCGCTTCCGCCACGAATCCCTCACGCGACATCTCTTCGGGCTGCGCCAGCAGTGCACCATAAAGCTGGTCGTCATTCGCCCATTCGGTCACGCTGCGCATCAGATACGGTGCGATCGCCAGTGAGTTGGCCAGGGGCGCCGCGGCCAGAAGCACCGCATTGCGTTCCGGATCGTAGGCATGCGTTCCCACTACAAGATCGAATCGGTCAGCCGCCGGCCCTGCCGCTGCGCGGAATGCCGCGAACACCGCATTTGCCCTGCGTCCGTACGCCGCGGGATCTTCGATCGCTTCGCCGCGAAAATCCGGGTTCCAGGTTTCATTTCCCAGCTCGATGTGAATGGTTTGAAAAGCCTGTGTCCACGGTTCGCGCCGTCCGGCGGCCACGCGCAAGGCTCCGCCCGGCGTCGTCGCAGGACCTGCCAGGTATTCCGCCAGCTTTCGCGTCTCGTCGAGACTCATGGCGGTCGGCGCGACGATCCACGGCTCCGCGCCGATTTCCCGGCACAGCTCCAGAAACTCCGGAATCCCCACCGCAATATCATCGGAGGGTTTGAAACTCGCGCGGTAGCCCGATCGCTCGCGCGCCGCCGGGCCGACGAGAAGATTGTCCACCGTGCTGCCCAGACCGGCGTCGCTTTCCATCAGCCGCAACACGCCGGGATGCAGTTCCTTCAGCGTCTCTACAACTTCGTCGCGAAACGCCGTGTGGTTCGAGGCATCGCCGCCCACTTGTTCAAGCGCCACATCGCTCAAAAGCACCGTACCGCCGGAAACCTTGAAACCGGCTTCGACCGCTGCTGGCAACGCAGTCTCGTTCGCGGTGAACTCTTCGCTGTACTCGGCCCACGCGGGTGTCAAATGGACATCGGTGTCGAGATAGCTGCGCAGCCCAGGAACTATCCGTCCCACGTGCACGTGCATTGTGTTGGCGCCGGCCGTTGATCGGGTCGCTGATCCGCTGAGGGCCTTGGCGCGAAAACTCAGCCGGTAACGGCCGCGAAGATGCACAAACGCCATGCCCGCCGTGGAGTCGAAATAAGCATTCAGATCCGCTGACTGGCCCGCGTCCGAGGCGTCGATTTTCAATGTCTGGTGCACCGGCACGCCCGGCGGAAGATCCGAGTGATCGAGTTCCAGCCGCGCGCCGCCGCGCACGGTCGGCCACCAGCCGGCCGCCGGGTCATCTGGAGCGTGTGTTTCGATTGAAATCCAGTCGCCGGAGCCAATCGCCCTGCCGCCGGAGTTGAGAGTCAGTACAAATCCATTTGCCGCTGGGCCTCCTGCCGTCACCGTTCCGCGCTGGCCATGCGCCGCGCCTTCCAGAACCTCGTAACGCGCGCCGTTCCAGAAGCACGGCGGGAAATGAATGCCCGGCCCTCGATCGACGCAGCGGCTAACCCCACCGGTTTCGCAGTGAAAAATGCTGCGATACGTCATCCCCACAAACTCAGGATTGCGCGAAAGCAAATTCTTCAGCATCTGCCCGGAGTCATAAAAGTTCTGCTCGCCCAGGTTCACGCCAAGTCGCGTCACCTTCGCGAGAATCACATCGTTCGTGACCCGCAGATACGTGATGCTCGTCGTAGCATCGCTCGTCATCTGCGCGCGCCCCGCCAGCGCCGCAGAAACCACGAGCAATGCAAGCAGTGTCTCAACGCGAAATGTGCGCCTGCCATTGAGCATCGCTCGAACGTTGCTTTCCCCGCTGAAGGAATGAAAATGCACTGAGGCTCACCCGCTCCCAGCATATTCTTCTTCGCACCTCGCGGCTGCTCCGGACTGCCGGCACATTCCTGCCACAAGACTTCCATCGGCTCCAATCGTCCCCGCGGCCATCGCGCCGCTCTTGCTCATCGACGGCCTTCTATACTTGAGGCACCGTGACCGATCCCACCGGATTCCGCGCAGCTCAGGCGGCAAGCGCAGAGAGTCTTGTCCGCCCAGGCTACGATTGCACGGTCTCCGTCATCGTGGTCTCTTTCAATACGTGCGATCTGCTGCGGGAGTGTCTGACGTCGCTGCGTGAGGAATGCGCCCGGCTTCCCGAAGGCGAATCGGCCGAGATCCTGGTGGTTGACAACTGCTCGCGCGACGGCTCGGCCGAGATAGTCACTGCGGAGTTTTCCGGCTCCGGGGTTCCCGTTCGCCTCATCCGCAGCGATGTGAATCTTGGGTTCGGCGTGGCCAACAACCGCGCCATTGAGGCGGCTCGGGGACGCTATCTCGCCCTACTCAACTCCGACGCATTTTTTCATTCCGGCGCGCTCGTCCGCGCCATCGCGCACATGGAATCCGACCCTTCAGCCGGAGTCGGTGGTGCGCGGCTCGTGGGGCGCGATGGCGCCTGGCAGCCGGCGGCGCGCATGTTTCCCAGCATCTTGCGGGATGCTTTTGTGCTTACGGGGCTCGCGTCGCGCTTCCCACGTTCGCGTTTCTTCAGCGCCGCCGAACGTACCTGGGCCGATCCTGCCGCGCCCGCCGATGTCGATTGGGTCACCGGCGCTTTCATGATCGTGCGCCGCGAGGCTCTTGCCAAAGCCGGACTGTTCGATCCCGCGTTTTTTCTTTATTGCGAGGAGGTGGACCTGTGCCACCGCGTGAAGGACGCTGGCTTTCACGTACGTTATTGGCCCGATATCGTCGTCACGCACTTGCACGGTGAGTCCTCGCGCCGGGTTGATGCGCAGGTTTTTTCTGAGAGCGAATCGCAGGTCGTGCTGTGGCGCATGCGTTCGACGCTGCTCTACTACCGCAAGCACCACGCGGCGAAGGTGTGGCTCGCGCGCTGGCTTGAAGAAAGCCTTTACGCGCTGCGTTTTCTGCGCAACCGCTTCAGTCCCTTGCCGGCGCGGCGCGAGCGTGCGCGAGAGGCTGTTATGCTTCTGCGCCTGCTGCAACAAGCGTGGAAAGAGACGCGCGGCGGCCGGGTAAGTCCGCCCAGCCCCTGGTAGAAATCCTCTGAATTACTTCAGGAACTCGCGCAGCGGCTCCTCAATTCCCTTGCGCACGAGTTCGCCGCGATCGCTCACGGGATTCCATCCCAGCACGGTCTTCGCTGCCGTGCAGTCAAAATGCGCCTGCTGAGTGCGGCTCTTCCAATCGCGATAAGAAGGCATCCGCCGCTCTGGATGCCGCACCGCGATTTTCACTACCCACTTCAGCATATCGCGCAGATAGAAATGCAGAATCGGCGTGGCGTAGCGCTGAATGCGCATGCCGCCCGCGTGGTCGAGTTCGTCGAGATACTCCTGCGCGCTCAGGCAGGGCTCTGCGACAAGGTTGAAGTTACGGCCTTCGAGGTCCAGCGTGTCGATCGCGGCAATCAATCCGCGCGCCACGTCCTCGACCAGCACCAGCGGCAATTTGTTGTTGCCCTGGCCCCAGATCTGGCAGACCGCGTCGTGCCACCACATCCCCACGCCCCAATGAAACGGGCTGCCCCCGCGGCCGATGACGATGCCCGGACGCACGATCACCAGAGGCAGTTCGCGCTCGCGATGCATCCTCATCAACATCGCTTCTGAATGCGCCTTGGCGCGGGCGTACAGGTTTCTGCGGGCAATATGCAGATCGAGCGGCGTGGCCTCGGTGATGGTGTGGCCGCGTTTGCCGGCATAGTACGAGTCGATCGTCCCCGCGTAGATCAGGCGCTTGACGCCGGCCTGCAACGCGCATTCGGCGACCAGCCGCGTGGCGTCGATCTCGAATCTTTGATATTCCGCCCATGTCTTTACGTGCGCCCGCGCCAGGTGCACTACACAATCGACGCCCCCCATGGCGCCGAGCAGGGCCTCGCGATCGAGCAGATTGCCGGTGTGGCAGTCGACCTGTCCGCGCAGTTCCTCGGGAAGACCGGCTGCGCTTCGCACCAGCACGCGGACGCCACGACCAGCCGCAACCAGTTGCAGCAGCAGTTCTTTGCCGATGAAGCCCGCACCGCCGAGCACGAGAACGCCGGCCTTGGCGCCGGCGCCTGCCAGACTGGGCTCCGTCCGCGGTGCGACAGATTCAGCCGGCAGATTCGCCCGCTCCGCAATCTGCTCGCACACGCGAACTACGCGCGCGCCGAACTGCCCAGAAATCCGCTGGTCCAGCCCTTCCGCGCCGCCGTCCATTGCACCGTAAAAAGCATCCATGGCACGCGCGATGCTCTCTCCGTACGGTGTGCCGCGCTTTTCAAGGCCTAGCTTTGACAGCACATACTTTGCCAGCGTCCGGCGCGCCTGCGCCTTCTCGGACTTGGCGCGGCTGGCAACGATCGCGTAATTCTCAAAGTCGGGATCGGCGGGCCGGTAGCGTTCGAGAGCGTACGTATTGCACTCGATGTCTGCCGTGGCCGCGCCGAGCGAACCGCGCACATGAATGTTGTGCCCGGCAAAACCAGGCGCGAAGGAGCACTCGATGGCAATCGCCGCCGCGCCTTTCACAGCGCTCACCTGCCAGCGGCGATAGAAGTTGCGGCCCGTGGGCAGTTTGATCGCGTTCCCCGCGCGCACCTCCATCTCGTCCGGCTCACCCACCAGGTCCAGCATGTACGCCACCAGGTGCGATCCTGTTTCGAACATGATGTTGCGCGGGTCGCGCAGCATCCAGATGTCGAAGGGCCCGACCGCGGACTGCGGAAGAAAGCGATTCCAGGTGATCGTGATCTGGTCGACGCGTCCCAGGATGCCGCTGCGGACGTCGCGTCGCAGTTGCTCCCAGGGCCGCGAAAACAGGAAGTTGTGCCCCACGCCGAGACGCACACTGCGTGCGGCAGCCTTTCGGATGAGTTCCTCGCACAACGACCAGCGGTCGCACATGGGTTTTTCGAGGAACACACTCACGCCGGCTTCGATCACCGTGCTGGCCGCCGCAAAATGCAGGTCGGGAGGCAGCAGAACGTGGACGGCGTCGAGTTTTTCCGCTTGCAGCATGATCTCGAGCGATGCGTAGCTCTTTGCGATCCCGTATCTCGCGGCCAGGGCCTCGGCGCGCTCCTGCGCGTGGTCGCATACGGCAACCAATTCCACGCCCGCCACGGACTTGAGACATTTCGCGTGCCAGTCGGCGATGTAGCCGGCTCCCAGCAGAGCTACGCGGGGATGCGGCGCGGCACCCGGTTTGCCGTTTGCGCTTTTCTTATCCGCATTGAGGTGCATTGCCTCGCTCATGAGCTTCCTTACTTGTACTCGATAATCGTCATAGGCCGCCGCCGCATTCGCCGCCAATAATACTCGAGCAGTCCCTGCAATGCCGGGAACCGCGAGATCACGGTGAAGAATCCATAGGCCCATGCGTCGCGGCTCGCCCATCCTCGCCTGCGGCAGCCGCGCGCAATGTGCGCGAACTGCAGACCGTACAGGCAAAGGAGCACCAGCAGTGAAATGTAGTGCGTGAAGGGCGCTGCGGCCAGCGCCGCAACGGGCAGCGCCAGACCCCAGATCAAAATGCGACGCCGGTCGCGGACAAAGTAGCGCTCGTCTCCGCCGCCATGCAAGGCCGCAACCTGCGCATAGGCGTGACCCGCGCGGCGGTTTCTGCGCCACCATTGCCAAAAGCTCGTGATGGCCGCGTCGTGGCTGGCCATAGGTGCATCGAGCATTAGAATCTTCCAGCCCTGCCGCCGCACGCGAATACAAAACTCATCGTCTTCGCCCGCGATCACATCGGGACGGAAACCACCCACTTGCTGAAACACACAGGCGCGCGCCATAAAGCGTCCGCCTGCAGTGCGCAGCTCGCCCGCCGGCCGCTGCCATTCCAGGTCGCACAGGCGATTGAAGACGCTTGCTTCCGGGTGGATTTCGCGAACCCGTCCGCACACTATGCCTACAAGCGATTTTTCTTCGAGCGTGTTGGTGGCTCGCTCGATCCAACCTTCTTCCAGCTCGCAGTCGCCATCGACAAATTGCACAAAGGAAGTGTCAGGTGCGTGCTCCATGACAAAGGCGAAGCCCTCATTGCGCGCCCGCGCCGCGCTGAAGGGCCGCGATGCTTCGAGCTCGACGACGCGGCAGCCCACGGAGCGCGCAAACTCCGCGCTGCCGTCCGCTGAACCGGAGTCCACGTACACCACGATCGGCGCATCGCGCAGCGCGGCGCGCAGGCAAAGTTTCAGGCGCTCGCCTTCGTTGCGGGCGATGGCGACGATTGCCACTTCGCTGGGTCCTGGATGCACTGACCCTCATTCTAAGTGGCTGCTAGCGAAATCGATATGCCGTAGAAGTGACTAGTCCAGCGCGGTCGCGCCCGATGCTCTACTCGAGGGACGCCTCCTCGCGCCCTTACGCCTCTGTCATCTCCCTGCCTTTGGCCTCGCGTCCCAATGCAGTCAGTCCCGCCAGCGCCACGGCGACCACGGCCACAGTAATGGCCAGCACCGCCGGATAACTGCCCCAGCGTTCTGCTGCCAGCGCCTGGCCTTTTCCATTCCACGCAGTAATGAGCGCGCCCAGTTGGTAGGCCAGTCCCGGCGCAGTTGCGCGCACCGGGGCCGGGGACAACTCGGTGAGATACGCGGGAACCACGCCCCACGCGCCCTGCACCATAAACTGCATCAGCACCGCGCCGATGCCCAGGGTGACGGCCGTATGCCCGTAGGCGTACAGAGGAATTACAGGAAGCGCCAGCAACGCCGCAATGATGATGGCGCGCTTGCGGCCCCAGGTTTCAGACAGCGCGCCGAAGACGATGCCGCCGGCAATCGAACCCAGACCGTAGAGCACGCCTATCAGGCCGATCGTCTCCGGCGACAGTTTGATCGCGACGGCCAGGAAGGTTGGATACACATCCTGTGTGCCGTGCGAAAAACTCATGAACGCCGTCATCAGAACCACCAGAAACAGAAACGTGGGCAGGAAATGCATCAGTTGCTGCGGGCCCGCAGGACCTTCGTGCAGAGCCGCTCCCGACATGCGCTTTTTTGCGGCCGCGAGCCATACCGGCGACTCCGGAACGCGCAGCTGCACATAAAACGCCAGCAGTGCGGGCGATGCGCCCATGATGAACAACCCCCGCCAGCCAATCGCCGGCAACACCAATACATGCCCGAAGAGGGGCCAGTGAACGCCGGCAAAGAACAGCCCGAAAGCTGCCGAGGCCAGAATGGAACCCAGGGCGTAGCCCTCCTGCAAGATGCCGGAGAACGTCCCGCGCCCTTCCCTGGGCAAGGTCTCAAACACCAGCGCCGCTCCCACGCCCCACACACCGCCCATGGCAATCCCGAAAAGTGCGCGCAGGATGAGTAGCACGTGCAGCGAAGGAGCGAAGGCGCAGGCTAGCTCAATGACTGAGAAGCCCAGAATGTTTGCCATCAGTATTGGGCGGCGGCCGAAGCGGTCGGCGAGCATGCCAAAAAGCAGAGCGCCCACGGGCCGGAACGCTTGTGTAAGAAACACCGCTCCCAATACCGCCGATGGCTGGGTGCGGAACTCGCCGGCAATCGCGTTCACGCAAAAAACCAACAGAAAAAAGTCGAGGCTGTCGAGGGTCCAGCCCAGAAAAGCGGCGAGAAAAGCATGGCGCTGCGGGCGGGTGAGCTGCTTAAGATGGCCGAGCACAGACATAGGCGCGAGAATAGCAGAACAGCTTTCAGGTTTAGGGTGTCATGTTTCAGCTTTCGGATCGATTCGTGCGGGGTCTTGAGTCATTGCATGGAAGAAGGAAGAGACTGGGAGCTGAAAGCTCAAGGCTGAAATTTCACAAAATAATTGTTGCAACGAGTATCTTGCCTCGTGCATCCTATTAAAAGCAACACTTCACGGTGTTTTCCCCGCGTAGACGTAAACTTCACGGTCCGGCGCTCTCGCAAATTCCCACGGCGGACGCAGACCCTGCACTCAAAAAAGGAGCTTTCCTAAAATGAAACGACTGGCAATTCTCTCCGGCATTCTGACCCTCGCGGCACCCCTCGCGCTCGCGCAAACCTCCACCTGGGTCTCCGATCCCAACCACAGCGAAGTCGATTTCAGCATCGTGCACATGAGCGTGTCCAAAATTCATGGCCGCTTTGGAAATGTGAAAGCCACCATCGTCTACGACGAAGCCGACGCCACCAAGTCTACCGTTACGGCCACCATCGGCGTTGACACCGTGGACACGGGCGTGGACGCGCGCAACACGCACCTCAAGAGCCCTGACTTTTTCGATATTGCGACCATGCCCACCGCTACATTCACCAGCACCAGCGTGGCCAAGAACGGGAATCACTTGAGCGTGACCGGAAACCTGACGCTGCACGGCGTCACCAAGCCCGTGGTGCTCGACGTGGTTGGCCCGAATGGCTCGATGACCGATCCCAAGGGCAAAGTGCATACGGGATTTTCCGCTACCACCACCATCGACCGCACTGCGTTCGGCATCGGCACCAAATTCCCCGCCGCGATGGTTGGTACCGATGTCGCACTCGATATCGAGCTCGAAGTCGTGAAGCAGTAACCCGCGTCCGGCGCCACGCCGGCACGCTCCTCCGCTCCCGCAGCAACTGGGCGGGTTGCGATGATGCTTCACCTGCTGACTTTCCCACCCATATCCGCAAAAGGGCGCGGAGAAGGATGGGCAACGTCGCAGTATTTTTTGGCCGCATCAATAGGAGCGCGCGCCGATGGCAAACCTGAAGCTCGAGATTCTGCAGGAGCCTGCCTTCTCAAGTGTGGAGGAGGAGGCGCTCCTGAACCTGCTTCGCACCTCGGATTGCCTGAATCGCGCCCTCCAGCAGAAGATCCGCGGCTGGGGTCTCACCGCGACCCAGTACAACGTTCTGCGGATCTTGCGCGGCGCCGGGCCCTGCGGACTTCCCTGTGCGGCCATCGGCGATCGCATGATCGCCGCAGAGCCCGATATCACGCGCCTTCTGGCGCGACTCAAGCGTCTCAAGCTGGTGCGGCAGCACCGTGACCGCGACGACCGCCGCGTGGTGTTGACGGAGATTACCGAATCCGGACTGGAACTTCTGCGCAGCATGGACCCGGTTGTCCGCCGCGGCCCAATCGAACTCCTCGGAGCCATGCGCCGTGCCGATTTAGCAGAGATGATCCGGCTGCTCGAGATCGCGCGCCAAGCCTGCGCCGGCGAACCGGCCAAAGAGTGAATTTGCAGATTGGTGGAATTGCGGGGACGGCGCGGGCTTCAGATCCTAGGTCGCGACAATCTTTTGCACCACCGACACTTCGTCCGCGTCCGTCTGGATGATCTTGTTGTGGAGGCAATAGAGCGCCAGCTCCAGCCGGTCTGAAACCCCAAGCTTGTCGTAGATCTTGCGCAGGTAATTCTTGATCACCTGCTCTGTCGTTCCCAGTTGGAACGCGATCTCCTTGTTGCGTTTGCCCTGAGTAATGCAGGTAATAATCGACATCTCCTTGGGCGAAAGGCGGGGCTGGCTGCGGGGGCTTACCAGGGCGGCGGCCTGGGCGCGATATGCATCGATGACCCAGTTCACCGACTGGTTGTCGATCCACGTTTCGCCCGCGGCAATGCGACGCACGCAACGCACCAGCAGATCCGGGGAGATGGAGCGGGAAACGATACCCCGCACGCCCCTCCGGTAGAGCTCGACGGTGTGGTTTTCGTCGGTGGCCACGGCCTGCACAATCAGCTTCATATCCGGAGCCAGGCGCAACAACTCGGGAATTGCATTGGCCGTACCGGCCAGCATGCTCCCTTCCAGGAGAACGATGTCGGTAGGATAGCGTTCGATGGCCGCACGCAGGTTCTCCAGCGAATCGGCCTGCGCCACCACGCGGATATCGTCCTCAAGAGCGAAGACCTTGCGTATACCCACGCGGTAAATCGCTTGTGAATCCGCAAGAATCATGCGAATCGTGCCGGGCTTTACTGAAGTCTCTGTGCTCTCGCCCTCGTTATGATCGTCCAGAATTTCCATAGTTGGCCACAGGCCCGCCAACCGGCTCTCACTGCTCCGCAAATCGATATTCGTCGATTGTGGCCGCGGCGAGATGCTCGTTGTGGCTTGAGGAGCAGCGTACCACACGCCCCGTGCAGTGGACCAGAACGTCATGCGGCGTGCCCAGAATGGCATGCGGCATGCGCATGGAAAATCGGATGTCTTGCCCGGCAGGTAATGCTCTGTCCAGGGAGAAAAGCACGCCACTGGCGGAGATGTTCCGCGTCAGAGCTGGAATGTCGCCATTTCCGGTGGACAACACCACCGGCAGGGCGAGGGGGAATCGCACCGCGCAACGCACCTCTTGCCGGCCACTCGCTGTGGCTTGTGCGCCGAGTGGAAGCCGCGCTTCTGCTTTTTGAATCGTCATAGTCAAAGCCCCATTCTTATGAGCTTAGTTGCCACTGTAGCGGCTTTTGTCGATTTGGCACAGGGCACTAAAGTTTCCAGACTGGTAACCGGCCGGGCATCCTGTGTTGATCGCCTCAATTGTTCGACTGCACATGATCTTGTCCGTTTCGGCACCGATGGCGGCTTGCGGATACGGGGTGCCATCGTTAGCGACGAAGACGATATGGAAAACCCGTGCCCGCTGGCCAAGATGTCAGAACCGCCTGGTCTGTAAATCCCACTTTTGCTTCTGAATAACGCTCCGAGGCCCTTCCGTTCCGAAAATCGGCCCAACCGCCCTGCGCAGACCCATCTTTTCAGGCGAATGAAATACGAATAACGAGTTGGTAATGCAGTTTTTGATTACCATAGTGGTAGGTAAGCCATTACTTAGGTGGAAAATAATTTCAAATACTACTTTTGTGGTAGATTGCATAACCCGGTTGGGGTACTCTTTCTTTGCAAGGTTTAGGGCGGATTGTCTCCGCCAGGAGAGTTTTCCATGAGTACGAGCACGTTGAATATTCTTAAAGTCTTTTTCCTTGGGCTTCTTGTTGTTACGGCCTGCACAGCGAATGCCTTTCCAGCTGGCCCGATGCCTATGCCCCCGACGCATGCTTTCCCGGCTGGCCCGATGCCTATGCCCCCGGCGCATGCTTTCCCGGCGGGACCGATGCCTATGCCCCCGATGCATGCTTTCCCGGCTGGACCCATGCCTATGCCGCCGGCAATTGCTTTCCCGGCAGGCCCCATGCCCATGCCGCCGACGCATGCTTTCCCGGCAGGGCCCATGCCCATGCCGCCAGCGATGGCCTTCCCGGCTGGCCCCATGCCCATGCCCCCAGCGCATGCTTTCCCGGCGGGACCCATGCCTATGCCGCCAGCGATGGCCTTCCCGGCTGGCCCCATGCCCATGCCCCCAGCGCATGCTTTCCCGGCGGGACCCATGCCTATGCCGCCCGCAATGGCTTAATAGCAGATTTACGATAGTTCATCTTTTAAATACCCCCGCCCACCGGCGGGGGTATTTAGTTTAAGTGCACTTCGGGATCCGCTACAATCACTGCGGCCTGAATCGCTGGTAGACTCGTTGTGTTGGGCGAACGCGTTCAGGCGGGACGCGATTTGTGAACCTGGACAACATACTCTGGTTTGCCTATATCGGTGTCGAAACGGCGGTTGTCGGGCTGCTCTTCTATAGGCGTGTCTTCCGAACGCTCCCGGTTTTTTGTGCGTATTGTGTCTGGGACATCTTCAGTAACCTCGGCGTTTTCGCCATCAGTCACCGCGGCCTTCCCGCTTACTTCCGCGCCTACTTCGCCCAGACCATCATCGACTCTGTCTTCCAGTTCTGCGTGCTGGTAGAGTTGGCCTGGTCGGTCCTTCGTCCGCTCCGCTCTTCGCTGCCCCGCATCACTCCTGTCATCCTCGGTGTTCTTATCCTGCTTGCGGGCGCAGCCATTTGGCCCTTTGCTTCCCTGCAAACCCTGGCCTCTCATACCACTCGACAGTGGCTTCTTCTGGCGCAACTGCAGCAGACCGTCTCCATTCTCCGCATCGTCTTCTTTCTGCTCCTCGCGGCCGGCAGCCAGCTACTCTCCATCGGCTGGCGTGATCGTGAGCTCCAAGTCGCCACCGGCCTGGGTTTGGTTTCGCTCATCGGCGCCACAACCACCATTCTCCGCACACACGAAAATACCGCTTTCAAGATCACACAGCTCAATCACTTCGCCGTGGCAAGTTATCTCTGCTGCGTATCCTACTGGGCTTACTGCTTCTTGCAGCAAGAAGCCGAGCGCCGCGAGTTCACACCGCAGATGCAGAGCTTCCTGTTATCCGTGGCCGGCGCTGCGCATTCGTCGCGCGTCACGCTTACTGAGTCCCGCTCAGAAAAGGCGCGGAAATCGGGAAAGCCCTGACACTGCTTTCACCTCCTTCTACATCACTGTGTCCTTCAGCTTTCGCAGCAGTGCGTATTCTCGTTCTGAAAGAAGATTGGTATGAACTGTCGCTATCTTTTTAAGCCCTCTTCCTATACCGTTGCGGCGGCGTGGGGTTCTCTCTGGTTCCGGGAGAAATGCGTTGCCTGATTGGGAATTCACGCCCTCATTTCCCGGATTTGCTCGGCTGAATCGCCCGTGAAATCCCTCCGTTGACACTCAAACGCATTCGCGCTGTAATAAGGATAGTGGTGAAGGAGTTCACCCAACTGCGCTTTTGCTTTCACGCATTTTCTGAAAGCGCCGGTCAACCGCTGTCCGTCAGATAAGCCGGACAGATGATGACTCCTAACAGGGGTTCCTGTTGCGGAGTCATGTCGCGGCCCGACCCCCGAGTACTCAATTTGGAGCATGTGTCCATGGCCAACGCTTGGGCTTTGTCTGCTCTCTGGGTGGGGCTGGCGCTCATCGCAACCTTGCTTGCTATTTGGTTCAAGGTAGCCACAGCACTTTCTGAGATCATCGTCGGCACCGTCGCCCAGCTCGTGATCGGAGCATTTCTTGGGTCCGGCGGTCTGCTGGCCAGCACGCAATGGGTCACCTACCTCGCCGGAACTGGCGCCATCGTGCTCACTTTTCTCGCCGGGGCTGAACTCGAGCCTACGATCTTCAGAACCAAGTGGCGCGAAGCCGTGCTTGTGGGGCTTGCAGGATTCTTCGGTCCCTTCCTCGGCTGCACGCTGGTCGGCCACTACGTTCTCGGCTGGACTGTCCGCTCCAGTTGGCTCTGCGGTGTTGCGCTGTCTACCACTTCGGTCGCCGTGGTCTATGCGGTCATGCTGGAACTCGGGCTGAATGTGACCGAGTTCGGCAAGGCCATTCTCGCCGCATGTTTCGTCAACGATCTGGGAACCGTCATCGCGCTGGGCCTCATCTTCTCGCCATTCACCATGAAGACCCTTATCTTCATCGGGGTCTGCGTGGTGGCCTTTGCGGTTCTGCCCTTTCTCACCAAACACTTTTTTGCCAAATACGGCGGCCGTGTCTCCGAACTCGAAACCAAGTACATCCTTTTTCTGCTTTTCGGGCTGGGCGGTCTGGCCGTGTGGGCCGGGAGCGAAGCGGTCCTGCCGGCGTACATGGTCGGTGCGGTCCTGGCGGGAACGGTAGGCAAGGATCACATGCTGGTTCGCCGCCTGCGCACTCTTACCTTTGGCTTGCTCACCCCGTTCTACTTCATTCGCGCCGGCTCGTTTGTTTCTGTGCCCGCGCTGATCGCCGCGCCTGCCACGCTGGTTGTACTCTTCCTCGCTAAAATGGCCACGAAAACTGCCTTCGTCTATCCCACGGTGCGCGCGCATAATCACCAGGGAGCGGCCGGAACCTATTACACGCTGATGATGTCCACCGGCCTCACTTTTGGCACCATCTCGGCGCTTTTCGGATTGAATCATCAAATCATCACGCAGTCGCAGTACTCGTTCCTCGTGGCCGCGATTATTGCAAGCGCAGTGCTACCTACGCTCATCGCAAACACGTTTTTCCTGCCTAAGCACCTTCTTCCTTCCAAAGCTGCCCATCCCAAGAAGGACCCTTCTGTACCTGGAAACGTTGCTCCGGAAGAAGAAGGATAGCCTGTATGCTGCGCTCGAATCCAATCGCAGAAAGACGATAAGCTGTATCGAAAGGAGGTCATTCATTGCAGAGATACTTGTTCATTGCCGCGGGCGGTGCGGCCGGCTCCGTCCTCCGTTACTGGGTCGGATCCACGATCTCCGGTCGCATGGGAACCAGATTCCCCTATGGTACCTTGGTCATCAATCTCACTGCTTGCGTGGTCATCGGGTTTACGCTTACCTATTTCGGCAAGCGCGCCGATCTCAATCCCGCGTGGCGGTTTCTGATTGCTATTGGCTTCATCGGCGCTTACAGCACTTTCTCCACCTACGAGTGGGAGACGCTCTCCACTATGCGCTCGGGGGCTTTCATGCTGGGGGCGCTATATGCCGCGGGTAGCATGATTCTGGGACTTGCGGCGACCTGGTGCGGCACTGCGCTTGCCGACTTGCTGTGAAAAGAAGCGGCGTTAGCGGAGTTAGCGGGGTTAGCGGAGTTAGCGGAGTTAGCGGAGCTAGAGCACGCAACACTGCCAGCCGGACTTCTCGTTCCCTCGTTCCCTTGTTCCCTGCTTCTTGCAACTTTCCTGCAAAGGTGTTTCAATCCATCGGTGTCTGACAGGCAGGCGAACCGGGACCGCGAACATCCCCGCGTTCCCGCGCAGAAAGGAACCTATGCTGACCACGGGAAAGGCCGTTAAAGTCACGCTCTACCTGAGCGATGGAGCGAAACATCACGGGGTTCCCGTCTACTCCAGCATTCTCGACTACCTCTTTCGCAGCGGCATCGCTGGCGCCACGGTGGTGAAGGGCGTTGCAGGATTCGGCGCCGGTCACCGCATTCATTCCGCGCACATCCTCGAGATCTCCGATCATCTCCCCATCAAAGTCGAGTTCATTGAGTCACGCGAAAAGGTGGACGAAATCATGCCGGAACTCGAGAAGCGGACCGGTTCCGGCCTCATCGAAATTCAGGAAACTACCATCGTCGTTCCCGCCAGGCCCTGAAGCCGGCTGCATGAATCCTTCCAAGCAATTGAGAGACATGAATTCTCGCTGACCGCTTCCCAATACCACCCAGAGTTTCACTTTCACGCGATGCGAACCTTCGCGTAAGTCATTCATTTGTATTGCTTCTGAGTATGCTCCACAGTTTCACAGTTTCTGTGAGGTTGAGCGGTTTCTGGTGTAAGCTGCTGATTCTTTGATGGTTCCTGGCTTCACAGTTTCACAGCCCGTTTTTGACCTTTTTCTTTATTTAATTCATTTCCATTTCTA
>Ga0302202_10004329_pt1 | contig 15111 bp, 14 predicted proteins | sample II_Bog_N3_3_FD_194579 | JGI IMG/M metagenome (GOLD analysis project Ga0302202, IMG submission 194579) | Peat permafrost microbial communities from Stordalen Mire near Abisko, Sweden - II_Bog_N3_3 | ecosystem: Environmental > Terrestrial > Soil > Wetlands > Peat | place: Sweden: Abisko...
CCGGAGGGCGATGTGCGGCTGTTGCTGCGCGTCGCGCCGGAGAGGTTTGGCGAACTGGCGCGGCGGTTTCCGGCGGCGGCGCGGGTGGCCTAAAAAACTCTCGCGCAATCGCCGCCCGCCCGAGCGCCGCTTCACTCCGCGATCCATCGCGGCAGCATCCGCTTCAGCACGCCGTCACGCAGCCGGAAGTGATGCGCGAGCGCCGCGCTTGCGTGAAGCGCGGCGAGGACGATCAGCCCATTGGCCAACCACTCGTGGATTTCCTTGGCGGAATGTTCGAGCGCCTTGTCCTTGACCCAAGGGGAAGCGATTTCGCCTAAACCGAACAACCGCATCGGTTTGCCATCCGCGAACAGCGTGACCACTCCCGCCGCTGGCGCGGCGATCAAGAGGACATAAAGAAGGATATGCGCGAATTTCGCGGCGCGATCGGCCCAAGGGCCGGCCGGGCTCGCCTCTGGCGACGGTGGAGCGATAAAGCGCCATATGATGCGCAACGCCAGCAGAGCGACGATCAATTGGCCGGACGACACATGGACAAAATCGACGATCCGGCGCGGCTCGCCGCGCTCGAAATCCTCGCGCAACTGGCCTAGAAGCCAGGCGACCCCAACCAGAAGCGCCGACAGCCAGTGAAAAAATTGCGCGCTGGCGCTGTAACGGCCGCGCATATGTTCCGGTTTCATGAATGCAACCCTCGCTTTATGGGGCAAAGCCCCTACTTCCCCTCCAACCCCTTCGCCTCGACCCACAGCGCCTCCATCTCGTCCAGCGTAGCGCCAGCGGGCGCCGAGCCCTTCTGCGCCAGCCTCGCCTCGATGTGATGAAACCGCCGCTCGAATTTGGTGTTGGCGGCGCGCAGGGCCTGTTCGGGGTCTACTTTGGCGTGGCGCGCGAGATTGGCGACGACGAATAACAGATCGCCGATTTCCTCGCTGAGCGCCTTCGTCGGCGCCGCGCCCGGTTCGTTTGACAGTTCCGCCTCGAACTCCAGCGTCTCCTCGCGGAGCTTTTCGAGCACCAGACGCGCGTCCGCCCAGTCGAACCCGACCTTGGCGGCTTTTTCCTGCAGTTTTATCGCGCGCGTCAGCGCGGGCAGGGGCTTTGGCACGCCGTCCAGCACGCTTTCGCGCGGCGGCGCCTCGCCAACCGCCGCCCGCCGCGCCGCGCGCGCGGCTTTCTCGCGGGCTTTAATCTCGCTCCACTGCGCCGCGACGCCGTCGGGGCTGAGTTCGTTCGCCTCCCCGAAAACATGAGGGTGGCGCCGGATCAGCTTGTCGCAGATCGCTCCAGCCACGTCGTCGAAGGCGAAGGCTTCCGCCTCGTCAGCCATTTGCGCGTGAAACACCACCTGAAGCAGCAGATCGCCCAATTCGTCCTTGAGATCCTCCAGATCGCCGCGCTCGATCGCGTCGGCAACCTCATAGGCTTCCTCGATCGTGTAGGCTGCGATCGAGCGGAAATCCTGCTCCAAATCCCAGGGGCAGCCGGTTCCGGGTGTGCGCAAGGCCGCCATGATCTCGATCAACCGCGCGATGTTCATCGGGAAGTCGCCCCAGGTTTGCCGCGGAAAGCGGACGCGCCAATAAAAAACGCCGCGAGGCTCTTCGCGGAGCGTCGCGGCGCTGAATTGTGGCGTCGAGGATTAGTCGAGCGTGATCGACAGCGCCTCGCGCCCCTTTTGCGTGTCGACGACCTGCATCGTCACCGGTTGGCCTTCGGCGAGACGGCTGACGCCGGAAGGCGACAGAATGGAAATATGGACGAATACGTCCTTGCCGCCATCGTTGGATTGCACGAAGCCAAAGCCTTTGGTCTCGTCAAACCATTTGACCTTACCGTTCACGGTCACCGCGGTGGACGGGTCGGGAGCGGCGCGGCGCGGACGCGGACTGTCGAAGCCGCCGCCGCCAAAGCCGCCGCTACGGGGCGGGGGCGGGGGCGCGCGTTCGGCGGCGCCCGCCAGATCGACTTCAAGAACGCGCGCGACCTGCTGACCCTTGACCGAATTGGTCACCTGGACCTTCAGTTTCGCGCCCGGCGGGAGCGTCTCGTATCCCGCCGCCTGCACGGCGCCGATATGCAGAAAAGCGTCGCCGGTGCCATTGCCGAGTTCGACAAAGCCGAAGCCCTTGTCGTTCTTGAACCATTTCACGACGGCGTCGATCGAGGGCTCGTTCGAGGACATGGGAGGCGCCTCGGGAAATCCGCCCCCTCCGAAGGGTGTTCGCGGCGGCCGGCTGGGTCGCTGGGAATCGTAATTGTAGGGACCGTCGTCATCGAACCCACGCTTCCTGGGCCCCCGGAAATCCTTACCTTTGCTCATGTTACCTGCTCGTCTCCGCCATAAACGGCAAGACCGCTATGCCATACGCAATGCGCCCAAACATACCAATACCGGCTGGATGAAGCCGCCGGCTGGTATGAAAGGGGATGTGCCAGTTGAATGCCATATAGTCCCGCGCCGTTACAGGTTTAGCAGATATCCGCCTGGGTTGGCCAGAGTTTTTCGCGGCAATATCCCGCTCCGAGCGAAAAAACCCAGCCTTCGCGCCGCTTGGTGGCGGCGAGCCCGGTTGCGCGCGGGATCGCGCGTCCCGCCGCTAACGCGGACTGAATTCGCATAATCTGTATTATGGAACTAAATGGCTCGATATTGGCGCTGGCGCGGAATTCGCGCTAAGCTGCGGTTCGCATTTGCGTTTGGCGCTTTCGGACGCGGCGTGAAGGCTATCACGTCGATGGTGGCGGACGCCGAAGAGTTCCTCGGCGTGGCTAACGGACGACTTAAATTCTCGGCTAGGAAAGCGTCAAACGGTGAGCCGCATCCCGTCGAAGGCCGGCGTCACATTGGGCGGACAAAGCGCCGCCAGCGCCGCGTAATCGAGATCGACATGGAGGTCGGTCAACACCGCGCGGCGCGGTTTCAAACGCTCGATCCATTCGAACGCCTGGCCGACCGAGAAATGCGAACCGTGCCGCTGGTGGCGCAGCGCGTCGACGATCCACAGATCGAGACCTTCGAGATATTGAACGCTCTCGGCCGGGATCGCGTTGAGATCGGGCGTATAGGCCAGGGACCCGCTTGGACCGTCGATGCGAAAACCGAGCGCGTCCATGTCGCCGTGGTCCAGCCGAAACGGCGTCGCGCGGATCGGGCCGCCCGGCCCCTCCAGCGACACGGTGACGCCCGTCTCAAGGCGATGCGCGGTCAACAGCGGTGGGTAAAAACTGCCCGGCGGCGTCGCGAAAATATAGTCGAACTTGGCCGTCACGACCCGCGCCGTCGCGTCGTCCATATAGGCCGGAATGCGCCGACCGTTCATAATCACGAGCCCGCGCACGTCATCGACGCCATGGGTGTGGTCGGCATGCGGATGGGTGTAGAGGATGGCGTCGAGCCGCTTGACGTCGGCGTCGATGAGTTGCTCGCGCAGGTCCGGCGATGTGTCGATCAGCACATTGGTCGCGCTGGCGCCTTCGCCTTGGCTAAGCAGCAGCGAACAGCGCCGCCGGCGGTTCTTGGGGTTCGTCGGATCGCATTTTCCCCAGCCCTGCCCGACGCGCGGCACGCCGCCCGAGGAGCTACAGCCGAGAATCGTGACGTGGAGCGTCACGCGGCGCGTTCCTTTTCGCGCAGCGGCGGCATTTTGGAGAACAGCCGCAGCGCATTGGCGGTCGTCGCGGCGGCGAAGTCCGCGTCGGACATCCCCTTGAGGCGCGCCAAAGCGGCCGCGGTCTCGGCGACGTATGCCGGCTCGTTGCGCTTGCCGCGATGCGGCGTCGGGGCCAGAAACGGCGCGTCGGTCTCGACCAGCATGCGCTCCAGCGGCAGGCTGGCGGCCACGTCGCGCAGTGCCTGCGAGTTCTTGAAAGTCACGACGCCGGAGAAGGAAATATAGAGCCCCAGTTCCACGGCCGCGTCGGCCAGCGCTTGCGAGGCCGTGAAGCAGTGGAGCAGGGCGGTGAACGCCCCCTGCCCCATTTCCTCGCGCAGGATTTTCGCGCAATCCTCGTCGGCGTCGCGGGTGTGAATGACCAGCGGCAGTCCGGCCATGCGCGCGGCGGCGATGTGCTTGCGAAACACCCGCGCCGCCGTGTCCCTCGGCGCGTGATTGTAATGATAGTCGAGCCCCGCCTCGCCGAAAGCCACGCATTTGGGGTGACGCGCCAGCGCGACGAGTTGCTCCGGGCTGGCTTCCGGCTCGTCGAGCGCGTGATTGGGATGCGTGCCGACGGTGCAGAACACGTCTTCGTAACGCTCCGCTATGGCGGCGATGGAAGCGAATTTGGTCACATGGGTGGAGATGGTGATCATCCGCCCGACGCCGCGAGCTTGCGCCCGCGCGACGATGTCAGCCTGTTCCGGCGCGAAATCGGGGAAATCGAGGTGGCAGTGGGTGTCGATGAGCATGGGTGCGGTTTACTCCGAGACCACGGCAAAAGGAATAGCGCGTCGGATCATGCGGGCCACGGGCGGCGCGCGGCGTGACGCACATGCGCGATTTCAATTGCTCCGCCGCGAAGGCGATAGAAGATTTTATAGGGATAGTCGGACACGATTTTCACGAACAGCGTCGGGTTTCGCGTCCGCTTTCCACCCAGGGGATATTCGGCGATGAAGTTCAAGCTCGCCTGTAAAGACGCCACGACATGCTCGGAGCCGGCCGGCGATCGGCCTTCAAGATAGGTGAGGATTTGAGAGATGTCGCGCTGCGCTCGCCGCGTGTAGCGCAGCCTCATTTCCGCTGTCGCCGCCATAGCGCGGCGATTTCGTCGTCGGAGGCAAATTCCCCGCGATCCGCCTGCGCCAATCCCTCTTCGACAGCCGATTCTTCCTCGGGCGTCATGACGTAGACGCCGGTGCGCTCTGCCTCAATCTCTCGCGCGGCTTCCGCGAGAGCCTGCTGATCCTCGGGGGGCCAGCTTTCGATTGTCTGGAGCATTTGCTTGAGCGCCGAAATCATTGCGAGATTATAGCGCGTTTCCGAGTCTTTCCAAGCCGCGAGCCGAATTTAGGCCCCTTCCGCCTCATCCTCCACAAACCGCGGAAACACCGGCGCCGGCGCCGGCAGCTTCGCGCCCGAAACCAGCGCGTGATCGGCGCTGGCGTGGAAGAAGTCACGCGCGTCCGTCGGCACGGCCAAGAGATCCAGCAAAGCCCCGGCGCCCGCCGGGATGAAGGCTTGTAGCGGGATGGCCAGCCGGCGCAGCGTTTCGGCGGTCACGTAAAGAACCGTCTCCATGCGCTCCGGGTCGGTCTTCTTCTTGGCCCAGGGCTCCTGCCCCGCGAAATAGCGATTCGCCTCGGCGACGACGCGAAAAATCTCCGCCAGCGCCAAATGCGGCTGATAGGCGTCCATCGCCCGCCGCGCGATGTCGATGATCGCGCCGGATTCATTGAGGATTTTGGCGTCTTCGTCCAGCACGGCGCCCATGCGCGGGACCGCGCCGCCGCAATTCTTGTTGATCATCGACAGCGACCGCTGCGCCAGGTTGCCGAGGTCATTGGCGAGATCGGCGTTGATGCGATTGACGATCGCCTCATGCGAATAATTGCCGTCCTGACCAAATGGGATTTCGCGCAGGAAGAAATAGCGGAGCTGGTCGACACCATAACGCTCGGCGAGTTCGATGGGATCGACGACATTGCCCACCGACTTCGACATTTTTTCGCCGCGGCTGAACAAGAAGCCGTGCACGACGATGCGCTTGGGCAAGGGCGCGCCCGCCGACATCAGAAAGGCCGGCCAAAAGATTGCGTGGAAGCGGGTAATGTCCTTGCCGATCACATGGGCGTCGGCGGGCCAGAAATGGACGCGCTCGCCCTGCCCCGTCAAAAAGCCCGTCGCGGTTATGTAATTCGTTAGCGCGTCGACCCAGACATACATCACATGGCCGGCGCTGGTATGCGGGCTTTGCGGGATCTCTATGCCCCAGTCGAAGGTGGTGCGGGAGATAGAGAGATCCGCGAGCCCGCGCTTCACGAAAGCGACGATCTCGTTCTTATAATGCTCGGGCGTGACGAAGCCGGGGTTCTCCTCGTAGAACGCCAGCAGCCGGTCGCCATAGGCGGAGAGCCTGAAAAACCAGCTTTCCTCTTCCACCCATTCGACCGGCGTTCCCGTCGGCGCGTATTTCTTGCCGTCGCGCTCGGTCAGTTCGCCCTCGTCGTAATAGGCCTCGTCGCGAACGGAATACCAGCCGGCGTATTTGGACAGGAAAATATCGCCGTTTTGCTCCATGCGCCGCCAGATTTCGAGCGCCGCCTCCTTATGGCGCGCCTGCGTCGTGCGGATAATATCGTCGGCGCGGGCGTTCAGCGCGTCGCCCATGCGCTCGAACTGCGCGGCGGTCCGGTCGGCGAGCTGTTGCGGAGTCATGCCCTCGCGCTCGGCGGTGCGCTGCATCTTTTGGCCGTGCTCGTCCATGCCGGTGATGAACAGCACGTCGAAGCCGTCGAACCGCTTCCAGCGCGCGAAGGCGTCGACGGCGATGCGCTCATAGGCGTGGCCGATGTGGGGCGCGCCATTCGCGTAAGGAATGGCCGTGGTGATCATATAGGTGGGGCGCTGCGACATGCGCCGGGTTTACCGTGGTTTCGCGGCGCGGGAAAGCGGAGTTTGAGGCGGCGCGGCTATCGCTCCCTAGCCTTGGCCAGCACCCTGCTCCAGGCTTCGAACTTTTGCTCGAAGCCGAGGCTCGCATGCGCCGGGCTGGTGGAGGGGAGTCGCAACGTGGGGAGCGGCGCTTGCAAGGTGGGGGACATATGGCGCTCGAACAGCCGCTCGGCGGCGGCGCCGTTAAAGCAGATCAGGCCAATGCCCCGATGCGCTTGAAAAAAGCCCGCGAAATCATTCGGCGCGACAGTCAAAGCCTCGATTTTCGCGTCGAGACTGCCGGGCCTCCGCGCGCTGGCGCAGACATCCCACAGCGCGACGCCGCTCTCGGTCAACCGGCGCAGCCGGTCTTCGTAGGTAAGCTCGACTCCGGCGCCGAACAGCCGCCCCATCAACGGCCAAAAGGCGTTGCGCGGCTGCGCGTAATATTGCCGCGCGGCCAGCGAAGCCTGCCCTGGCAGCGATCCAAGGATCAGCACGCGCGCGTCGGCGCGGGAGACCGGCGGGAAGCCGAATGAGCGATCTTGCGTCACGCTCACCCCCGCGCCGCCCGTTCCAGCCGCTCGAAAATCCCCAGCACCAGCGCCTTTTTGTCGAAGTTGAACACTTCCGTCTCGCGCGCCGCCTGGCCGATTTCCTGCCAGGCGTCGGCGTAGCCGATAAGCCGCCCCGCCCCCTCGCCCGCCAGCGTTTTCACGCGCGCGTCAAGAAACCGATGCAGCGCGCGCATGAAAGTCGCGTAAGCAGCTTCGTTGTCGCGACCCGCGAGACGATCGGAGAGGGCGTGGACGGCACTCCAGTCGATTTGCGGCAGGCGGTCGAACATGGCGCGCAGCGTTCGGTCGAAGGCGATGGCGTCGCCGTCTAATAGCCGCAGCGCCTCGCGCACCGAGCCCCGCGCATGCGCAGCCGCCTCGTCGATCACATCGGGCGGCGTCGCCGCGTAGGGACCGCCTAGCGCCCGCGCGGCTTGCGCTATGTCGGGCGGCGCCAGCGGCCCCAGCATCAGCTTGCGACACCTTGAGCGGATGGTCGGCAGCAGGCGTCCCGGCTGGTGGGCGATCAGCAAAAACAGCGCGCGCTCCGGCGGCTCCTCAATCAGTTTGAGCAGCGCGTTGGCGCTGGAGCGGTTGAGGTCGTCGGCGCAATCGACGATGGCGACGCGCCAGCCGCCGGTTCCCGATCCCTGATGAAAGGCGTGGATGATCTCGCGCACATCGTCGATGCGGATCTCGGTGAAGAATTTTTTGGTCTTCTCGTTCCAGGTTCGCCGCAGCGGAAACACGTCCGCCAGCGCCATCGCGGCGATCCGCCGCGCCGCCGGCGCCTCTCCGGGCACGAACAGGGACTCGGCTTGTTGAACCTCCGGCGCCGCCGGGTCGGGATGGGCCTGCAGGAAGCGCGCGAGCCGCCAGGCCAGCGTCGCCTTGCCGACGCCCTCGAGGCCGCCCAAAATCCACGCCTGCGCCATTCTGTCTTGGCGGTACGCCGTCAGCAAGGCCTGCTCCGCCGCCGCATGGCCGAAAAACGCCAGCGTCTCGCGCGGGTGGGGCGCGTCCTCGAACCGGTCGCTTTCCGGCGCGGCGGTGGGCTCCTTGCTCATTGCGCTCGCGCGGCGGGCGCGAGAAAGCGCGCCTCGACCAGCCGCCAGATCGCTTGCGAGACCTCTTCCTTTGGCGCCAGCGCGTCGACAACGCAGCAACGGTCCGCTTCACTGGAGGCGATGTCGAGAAACGCGTCGCGCAACCCCTCGTGAAAGGAGGCTTCCTCACGCTCGAAACGATCCGGCTGCGTCGTCGTCCCGCGTCGGCGCGCCGCCCGCGCGAGCCCCTCGCGCGCCGGCAGGTCGAGCACGATGGTGAGATCGGGCTTGAGATCGCCGAGCGCGACTTTTTCCAAGAGGGCGATCATGCGAGCGTCGGCCTTGCCCATGGCGCCCTGATAGGCGCGCGTCGAATCCATGAAGCGGTCGCAGAGCACGAAGGCGCCGCGCTCCAGCGCCGGCTCGATCAGACTATCGACATGGTCTATCCGGGCGGCGGCGAACAACACCGCTTCGCCGAGGGCCCCCAGCGGCGCGGCGCGTCCCGAAAGCAGAAACTCCCGCAGCCGCTCGGCGCGCGGCGAACCGCCCGGCTCGCGCGTCGCCGCGATCTCGACTCCGGCCTGAGCCAGCCTGCCCGCGAGAAGGCGAATCTGCGTCGATTTGCCGGCGCCCTCGCCTCCCTCGAAAGTGATGAGACGGCCCCGGAGCGAATTGGTCGGCGCGCTCATCGCGGCGTTCTCAATGTTTTTTGGTCAAACGCACGTGGATCGCGCTAGCCGCGTATTCATAAGCGGCGTCGAAGGCGCGCTTGTAAAGCGGGCCCTCCTCGACGCTTTCGGCGGCGACGAGCGGCATGTCGAGCACAACAAGCGCGCCGCGCTTGATCTCGACCCGACCGATCTTTGCCCCCGCCTCGATCGGCGCGACGACCGGCCCCTCGTAGACGATCCTACCGGAGAGCTTTTCCGAACTTCCACGCTGCAATAGCGCCTTGATGTCCTGCTCGGCCGCGAGCGCCACGCTTCCCTTAACGCCGCCATACACCTGCGCCGAACCGACCGTCTCGCCGGCCTTGAACAGATCCTTTTCCTCGAAGTTGCGGAATCCCCATTGCAGGAGCTTGCGCGCTTCCTCGGCGCGATCTTTCGCGGTGCGCGCGCCATAGGCCGCGAGGACCAGCCGCCGCCCCTCCTCCACCGCCGAGGCGACAATGCCAAAGCCGCTTTTCTCGTCGATATTGCCGGTCTTGAGTCCGTCCACGCCAATGCTCATGGTCAGGAGCGGATTGCGGTTCGACTGCTTGATCTTGTTCCAGAGGAATTCCTTCTCGCCGAAATAGCGGTAGTAGTCCGGATAGGTTTTGATCACGTGATCGGCCAGCCGCGCCATGTCCCGCGGCGTGACCTTCTGATCCGGGCCGGCCTGCCCCCAGGGATTGCCGAAACTCGACTTGGTCAGGCCAAGCTCGGAACCGCGCTTGTTCATGCGCATCACGAAGGCCTCTTCGGCGCCGGCGACGCCTTCGGCGAGCGTGATAGCCGCGTCATTGCCGGAGTCGATCACGAGACCGCGGATCAAATCCTCGACGCGCACATGCGAGTTGACCTGGAGGAACATCGCCGACCCGCCGGCCCTCGTGCCGCCGTCGCGCCAGGCGTGCTCCGACACGACGAATTCGTCGTCGAGTTTCAAGCGCCCATCCGCGAGTTCGCGAAACACCAGTTCGGCGGTCATGATCTTGACCGTGGAGGCGGGCGTCACAAATTCGTCGGGCGCTTTTTCATAGAGAACGGCGCCGGAACCCGCGTCGATCAGAATCGCGTTGACGAAGCTCGTCTGGAAACCCTGCGCCCGCGCCGGCGCTTCCGCCACGAGCAAGAACTGCGCGACCACGCCAATATATAGCAAATATCCGACAATTTTATTTGGCACGTGCTTGATTCCGTTTGACGCCGGTTTGGATTCGGCCGCGACGAACGAAGAATGCCGCGCCGCCGCTCGGAACGCAATCGATCCGCGCCTCGGCCCGCTTCATGCGCGAAAGTAACCTTTCCTCTCGATTATTAAAGACGCCAGGCCACGAAACTTCGAAAAAAAGCTTTAATTCGACGCCTGCTTGACGCCCTTTTGCCTTGACTCGCCGCCGAGATCGAACGGCCGGGTGGGCGGCAGCGGGGCGGCGCCCCGCGACGCGCGCGAACCCGCCTTCGTTGAAGTGGAGCCCGTATTGTCGGCTTCCCTGTCGACGCTCTTGACCAGAGCGGTCATTTCATCCTGACCGGAACGGCCCTGCGTCTCCGAGACCGGCGCATAGGAACGAGCGGCTCCGTCCTCCCCGCCATCGACGAATTCGCTGCGTGGAGGCTCATTATAGGCGGTCCGCACCGGCGCCCCGCGCTCGGCGACCATCACGGGGGACTCAAATCCTTCGAGCGCGGCGGGTTGACCGTCCGTGCGCAGCGACGCCAAAAGTTTATTGGTGTCGGAGCCGGAAAGCTCGGCGCGTCCCACCCACTCAACCTTTACGCGCGCGGTGCCGGTGGAGCGAAAATCCAACGCCTCGGCGACTCGCTCCGAAACGTCCATCACCCTGCCGCCGTGATAGGGGCCGCGATCGTTGACGCGCACGATGATGGAATGCGCATTGCGTAGATTGGTGACGCGGGCGTAGCTCGGCAGCGGCATGGTCGGATGCGCGGCGCTGAGCGAAGCGCGATCGAAAACTTCGCCATTGGCGGTCTTGCGGCCATGGAAATCCGAGCCGTACCAGGAAGCCGCTCCCACGACCGCATAGGGCTTCTCGCTCGGAACATAGGTCTTGCCGGCGATCTGATATGGCTTGCCGACCTGATAGCGACCGCCCCCTTGCGGGACTTCCTCGCCATCGGCGACGACGCGGGGGCTTGCACGCACGCCATAGCGGGGATCGATGGCGCCTTGCTCGCGGCTCGAGTAGCGCTGCGCGGGCGGCGGGGCGGCCGCGCAGCCAGCGAAAGCCAACATCGCCAGCACGGCGGCGGATTTTTTCAACGGCAAAGCGGGCGCGGACGAAATGCGCGAGGGATCGATGGAAGTCATAATCTCCGACACACGCATTCCGCCGCCAATCAATCGCATCGCACGGTCCTTGCCAATGGGTTCACTTGGAAGCGCCGCCCCGGCCATACCAGAAGCGCTTCAGCGGCCCCGCCCGCGCGCAATCACGCAGACTGTCTGAATTTCATTACGTCGACGTTAACATTGCCCGAGCCCCCAAAATCGAATGATGGGCCAAGGTCAAGCGGCTAGAAAGCCTCGCGATTGCGACGAAAATGCGGCCCAATCCGTGCCTTGCGCCAAATCCTGGTCAAAAAGCGAGGCGTTGAGCTTGGCTCGAGATGGCCCCGAATTGATTAACGGCTGTTAATGTCGGGCGTTACGGAGGCCGCCGTCACCCTTTGGCGGCGGCTCGCTTATGAAGGAGCGAGGTCCACGATCTGCGCGTCGAGCTTTTCATTGCCCCGAAACGAGCCCAATGACACGCGCGCCGCCACATGAAAGCTCTGGCCGCGTCCGCGCAGCAGGGCCTCGCCAAGTGAAGATTCGAGCGCGCGAAAGCAGATTGCGTCCATCTCCACTCCGTCGCCGGCGCGCAGTCGCGCCCGCACATGATGGGCGCCGACCACGGAGGCGTAGCTCACCGTCAGGGCTGGCATCGCAAAGACAGGTTCACTATTCCCCTGCCCGAATGGACCAGCCATTCCAACACCTCGCGCGAACTCCCTCGAGGCGCCGCGCAAGGTGATCGCGGCGTCGATGCGCAAAACGTCGTCCCCGCGCACGGCCTCGACTTCCCGTTCCAGAGTCAGATCCATGAAATCGCGAAAGGCGTCCAGACCGTCGCGAGCGAGCGTCACGCCGGCGGCCATGGCGTGGCCGCCGCCTTTGACGGCCACGCCGGCGTCGAGCCCCCGCCGCACCGCGCCGCCGAGATCGACGCCACTTAAACTTCTACCTGAACCTGTTCCGAATTCTTTATTAAAAGCAATTGCAAAACTAGGAATCCTAAACTTTTCCTTTAACCTTGAGGCGATCAAGCCGACGACGCCAGGATGCCAATCCTCGCTACCCACGACGAGGCAATTGAGTTTGTTGGAGTGACGAAATTCCAGCTCCGCCGCCGCCTCGGCAAACTCAAGCGTGACCTTTTCGAGAGCCTGTCTTTCGGTGTTGAGGCGCTCCAGTTCCCGGGCGATCCTCGCCGCCTCGAACTTGTCGTCGAGCATCAGCAAGCGCGCGCCGAGCCCCGCGTCGCCGATCCGCCCGCCCGCGTTTATGCGCGGGCCGAGCACGAAGCCGAGGTGATAGGGCCTCGGAGGGCCATCCATTCGGGCGGCGTCCATGAGCGCCGCGAGCCCAACTCGTCCGCGCTGGCGCATGACCGCCAGCCCCCTGACCACCAGGGCGCGGTTGAACCCCGTGAGAGAGGCGACATCGGCGACGGTCGCCAGAGCGACGAGATCGAGCCCGGCCAAAAGGTCCGGCTCCGGCCGCGACCGCGTCCAATGCCCGCGCCGCCGCAATTCGCGGTTCAGCGCCGCCAGGGTCAAAAAGACCACGCCCGCCGCGCAAAGCCGCCCCTGCCCCGAAAGGTCGTCCTGACGGTTGGGATTGACGACGATCGCTGGCGGCAGAACTTCCGGCGCCTGGTGATGATCGAGCACGATGGTCTCGATCCCCAGCGCGCAAGCCTCCGCCAACGCCTCGATGCTGGTCGTGCCGCAATCCACCGTCGCGAGCACGCGAGCCCCTCGGGCGTGCAATTCACGAATGGCCGCGATATTGGGGCCATAACCCTCCAAAATTCGGTCGGGGATATGAATATGGGGCGGCGGGGCGCCAGCGGCGGTCAGAAATTGCGCCAGCAAGGCCGCCGAGCAGGCGCCGTCCACGTCGTAATCCCCGAAAATCGCGATTTGTTCGCCGGCCTCGATCGCCTCGGCGAAACGATCCACGGCGCGGTCCATGTCGCGCAGCGTCAGCGGTTCCGGCATTAATTCGCGTAGCGTCGGATTGAGATAGGCTGGCGCGTCGGAAGCGCCGACCCCCCTGCCCGCTAGCACTCGGGCGAGAATGTCGTCGAGCCCGTTCGCCTGCGCGATCGCCGCCGCCCGGGCCTCTCCGGCGGCGTCGAGGCGCGCTTGCCAACGCCGGCCTAGCAAGGAGCATTCGACGCCCAAAAAGGCGTCGCCGCGTATATCGGACATGAGGCGGCTCGTGGGGAACGAAAACGAAACAGAGCGCGTAAAATCGCGCGTCGGCGCGCGCGAAGCCCTACGCTTCGCCGCGCAGATGCGCAACCCGGACCGGAACGGGCGGATGCGAATAGTAGAACAGCGCGTAAAGCCGGTCGGGCGTCAGCGTCGCCAGATTGTCGCGGGTAAGCCGCGTCAGCGCCGCGATCATCGGCTCCTTGCCCACCATCCTTTTGGCGAAATCGTCGGCCTCGAACTCGGCGCGGCGCGAGCGCCACGCGATCAGCGGCGAAAGAATATGCATCAGCGGGTCCTTGGCGAGCACCGCGATAATCAACGCCAGACCGGGGTCGGCCGGCAGCGAAAAGACGACCGACAACCCTTGCGGCCCCAGCGCCCAATGCAGCGCGGCGAAGCCGACGAAAGCGAGGGCCGCCGCCATCGCCAGCATCTGGCGAATGTGCCCGAATTTGAAATGGCCCAGTTCATGAGCGAGAATCGATTCGATCTCCTCCGGCGTATGCTTGGCGAGCAGCGTGTCGAACAATACGATGCGCTTGGCCTTGCCGAAGCCGGTGAAATAGGCGTTGCCGCGCGCGGATCGGGTCGAAGCGTCCATCACATAGAGCCCGCGAGATTCGAACCCGCATTTTTGCAACAAGGCCTCCAGCCGCTGCCGCAAGTCGTCCTCGGGGAGCGGCGAGAATTTATTGAACAATGGCGCGATGAAGGTCGGATAGACCGCCATCATCGCGACGATAAAGGCCATGAAGCCGACGAAGGCGCATAGCCACCAATAGTCGGGCGCCGCCCGGAGCAGCGCGAACATCGCGTAAAGCAGCGGCGCGCCGATGGCCAGTTGCAAGGCTCCGGCCTTGAGCCAGTCGGCCAGGAAGCTGGGGAGGCTCTGGCGGTTGAAGCCAAAACGCGCCTCCAGCCAAAAAGTGTCGGCGAGCGACAATGGCATCGCCAGCAATTCGGCGAGCGCCACGAAGGCCACGAACAGGGCGACGCTTCGGTTTAGGCCGGGCGCCGTCACCTGGGCGATTATATTGTACAAAGGCGCCAGCCAGAAAAGCAGCCAAAGCAGCGACAGAATTCCGTCGTAGACCGTTTCGAAAATCGAAAATCGCGTCCTCGCGAGCGTGTAGTCGGCGGCCCGGCGGTGTTCCTCGAGCGTCACCTCCTTGGCGAAGTCTCGCGGCGTGGCGTGGCGGTTACACGTGACGGTGGCCATTTGGCGCAACCGCAGGTAAACGCCGAGCGCCGTGGATACAACAATGGCGGCGCAGATCATCATGGCTAGGGGCGTCATCGACTGCTCCGAAAGAGACCGCGCTTCGCCCGCGAGCCCTTCAGGCCGGGGCGGATCGCGCTATCCGCGGAATATAAGCGGGCCGAGGCTTATTGCGAGATCAATTTATCCGGAAGGGTTCGGTTCCGCCAAATTCATCCGTGCGGCAACAGCAGGTCACGCGCCTGATTGAGCGCGGCGGCGCGGGCGACCGAGCCGCCGTGATCGGGGATGGGCGCGCTTCATTTTCGTTCGATAGGCGCACAGGATCTCGGCCTTGCTCGCGCCGAGCCGCACGCCCAAAGTGGCGCAGGCCCGCGCCTCGGGATTGCTCATCATCGTGGCGAGTTCGGCGGGATCGCGGTGGCCGAAACCCCTGGCGTCGGCGTCCTCGGCGTCGGAGGAGCCCATGGACTC
>Ga0302202_10004330_pt1 | contig 15110 bp, 10 predicted proteins | sample II_Bog_N3_3_FD_194579 | JGI IMG/M metagenome (GOLD analysis project Ga0302202, IMG submission 194579) | Peat permafrost microbial communities from Stordalen Mire near Abisko, Sweden - II_Bog_N3_3 | ecosystem: Environmental > Terrestrial > Soil > Wetlands > Peat | place: Sweden: Abisko...
TTTATGGCGCTGCCACCGAAGGCGGTGGCAATGGCGGCGGCACTATCTTTGAGCTGTCACCTTCAAGCGGTAGCTGGAATTTCGCGGTTGTTTATAGCGTGCCGGGGTGGGGCATCTCGGGAAGTTTCCGCAATGTCGTTCTGGATCCGTCCTCGGGCATCCTCTATGGCACGACTCACTGCGACGGAGCTTACAATTCGGGAACCGTGTATGAGTTGACGCCCTCCGCCGGAGTCTGGAACTACAATCTGCTTTACAACTTCACCGGTGCCGGTGACGGACAATATTCATTCAGCAACCTGGTCTTAAGCCAGGGCAATCTCTACGGCACGACCAAGTATGGCGGCGCCACGGGCAACGGTGTGATCTTCGAGGTCACCCCGTAGGCTGTAACCTCCTGATATCAAAGCGCACTCTAAACTCAACGAGCATCAGAATGGCGCTCCTGCGATGAAACCCATTCCCCTCGAATGGCGTTTTAGGGGGCAGCCTAGCGCGTGCCGCCGCCACTCTTCAGCGTGCAAGACTTTGCAACAATGCACAACTCTTTATTCCCTATAAACATTATTGTGATTATTGCCCTTCCTATTCTTGACACCGATGGGAGAGGTATAAGAAGCTACTTGCTAACCCGGTCAGGTCTCTTCCCCGAACGAGCCGACCTTAGGAGTACCCCCAATTCCCGACTCGAAAGGGCTCAGTATGGTCACGAAACCTGAATCGGTAGCAGCTGCAACCAAGCTTTTGTTTGCCTTTGCACTCGCGCTGGTGTTGATCGCATCTCCGTGTGCACAAGCTGAAACCTTCAAAGTCGTTCACGACTTCACCGGCGGCCGTGATGGGGCAAACCCCGTCAACGGCTTCGTGGTCGATGCTGCCGGAAATCTGTACGGCACCGCGAGTTCCGGCGGCCTTTACGGCAACGGTGTAGCCCTCAAGATCAACACCCAACACGTTGAGACTGTGCTTTACGCGTTCAAAGGAGGCCAGGACGGCTCGGGCCCGCAGGGCTTCTTGATCTTTGACACTGCTGGAAGTCTTTACGGCACCACCACGGCCGGGGGCGCTTACGGTGCGGGAACGGTATTCAAAATTGTCGGGACCACGGAATCTGTTCTCTACAGTTTCGGCAGGCAAAATGACGGAGCGAGTCCAGTAGCAGGCTTGGCGTTCGACACGGCGGAGAATCTCTACGGCACGACCTCCGCCGGCGGATCGAGCGGCAACGGCACGGTGTTCGAACTCTCTCCGCCGAGCCAGACGGGCGGAAACTGGACCGAAAGCGTGCTCTACAGTTTCGGCACCGGCGCGGATGGGGCAACTCCGGTTGGCGGCGTCAGCTTTGACGCTTCCGGCAATCTTTACGGCACAACGTCGGCCGGAGGCGCTTACACGTTGGGTACGGTTTTTCAGCTAACGCCAGGAGCTCCTTGGACAGAAAACAAACTCCATGATTTCCAGAACGCCGATGACGGAGCGGTTCCCTACGCCGGCCTGATCGCCGATCAATCGGGCAATTTCTATGGCGCTGCGACCGAAGGCGGCAAGAATGGTGGCGGCACAATCTTCGAACTGACACCCGCGAACGGCAGCTGGAATTTCACAGCGATTTACAGCGTGCCGGGTTGGGGCATCTCAGGTAGCTTCCGTAATGTCGTCTTCGATCCGTCCTCGGGCAATCTTTACGGCACCACCCACTGCGACGGCGAGTACAATTCCGGGACGGTGTATAAGCTGACCCCCTCGGGTAGAAGTTGGGATTACAATCTGCTTTACAACTTCAAGGGCGACCACGATGGACTCTACTCGTTCAGCAACTTGGTCTTAAATCAAGGCAAACTCTACGGTACGACCAAGTACGGCGGCACCAAGGGCAACGGTGTGATCTTCGAAGTCACGCCGTAACAGAAGTTTTTCGACATAAAAAACGCCGGCTGTCCTGGGAACGGGACAGCCGGCGTTTTTATTGGTGAGTGCTTGTTCTGCGCGTATGACCACAAGAGAACGCGGACGGTCATCGAACGTTGGGTATACTCGTTTCACCGGAGTCGCCCGCCAACGGAGCACTCTTAAAGACCTTTGAATCCGATAGGGAAGGTTCGCGATGAACGGCGCGGAAAGCCTGATCCGAACGCTGGTGGCTGGGGGAGTTGAGACCTGTTTCACAAACCCAGGCACTTCAGAAATACACATCGTCGCCGCGCTCGACCGGATCGGCGAAATGCGTTGCGTTCTCGGCCTCTTCGAGGGCGTCGTCACCGGAGCGGCCGACGGCTACGCCCGCATGGCGGAGAAACCGGCATGCACTCTGCTTCATCTCGGTCCGGGCCTGAGCAATGGCCTTGCGAATCTGCACAATGCGAGCCGGGCGCAGGTGCCGCTTGTAAATCTGGTGGGGCAGCATGCGACTGACCACCTGCGTTACGATACTCCGCTTACTTCCGACATAGAGGCCATTGCACAGCCTTGCTCGAAGTGGGTGCGCACATCTCGGGCACCTTCGGAAATTGGCCGCGACGCGGTGGAAGCCGTATTAGCTGCGCGCACGGCGCCCGGGCAGATTGCCACTCTGATCGTTCCCGCCGACGTTGCGTGGAATGAGGGCGGCTCGGTCGCATCCTTGCCAGCGCTGCGTAAGCCTCCAATGCCGGACAGTCAGGCAGTCGAGCGCGCGGCGGCGATGCTGCGATCCGGCGCACGAACCGCGATTCTGATTGCAGGAAACGGACTGTATGGCAAAGGGCTGCTCGCCGCCGGGCGTATCGCATCGGCAACGGGCGCCAAACTATTGGCTCCCTACCCTATTACTCGGCTGCAACGGGGCGCGGGATTGCCGCGGGTCGATCGCGTGCAGTATGTGCTCGAACCGGGAGTCGAGCAGTTCAAGGAATTTCGGCAGCTGATTCTGGTGGGCGCACAGGCTCCGGTGGCGTATTTCGCGTATCCGGGAAAGAGCAGTTTTTTCACTTCGCCGGAATGTGCGATCCACACGTTGGCGAAGCCTGGCGAAGATTACGTTGGCGCGCTCGACGCGCTGGCGGCAGCTTTGTCGGTACGCGGCGAAGATCGCACCGTGGAACAAGCGGAGCGGCCGACGATGCCTAGCGGGGAGATTACCTTGCCGGGACTGGCGGCGGCGGTGGGAGCTCTGCTGCCGGAGAACTGTATCGTGGTCGACGAGTCGATGACCTCGGGCCGCGGATTGATGGCGGCGACGAGTGGAGCGCCTCCGCATGACTGGCTGGCGAATACGGGCGGCTCGATAGGAATTGCCTTGCCACTGGCGGTAGGAGCGGCCGTGGCTTGTCCAGATCGCCGAGTATTGTGCCTGAGTGCCGACGGCAGCGGCATGTACACGGCGCAGGCGCTGTGGACGATGGCGCGGGAGAGTCTCAACGTTACGACGGTAGTCTTCGCCAACCGCGATTACGCCGTTCTAAAACGTGAGTTTACCTATTTGGGTATTGGCAGTCCGGGAGCTCGCGCGGCGGCGATGTTCGAGATTGGACGTCCCGATCTCGACTGGACACTGCTGGCGAAGGGCATGGGCGTGCCTGGTATTCGCGTGAATTCGCTGGATGCATTTGGGAAGGCGCTGCGGGCGGGTTTGGAAGGGGAAGGCCCGACGCTGATTGAGGTGCCGCTGTAGAGTTGGAGGTCGCAGCCCCCAAACGGGGCAGCAGTAGCGTATTCTGACCCGGCCGCGCGCAGGCTACAGTAAGACAATTCTGGTGCTCATATCCGCTTTCTTATTGACCCCTCGCGTGTAAGCGCGGACAATTGAGCGATCTCGACTGCGTGGAAGTTTTGCTTCCCCCAGCGGCAGGCGAGTAAGACCTTCTCCTGGCCAATGTTCATTTACAACTGAAGGAATTCCTATGAGACGCGCCTACGTTGTCTGCCTGATTCAGATTCTTATTCAGCTGTCTGCAACCACATTGCTGTTGTGTCAGTCGAATCGTGTGCCTCCTCTGAGTCCGATTGCGAACGGCGTATCGCCGATTAGCGTCCACGAGGCGCTTACGAGAGACGGCTCCGGCAAGTTCCCTCCGAGCTTCGAGGCAGGACAATGGCAACCCGATGGGTTGGTAAATTCACTGTCGTTCGCACCATGGCCGCCTTTTGGATCACGGTTGCACCCTGGAACCTCTTCGGGGGTTTTTCCCACCCAACCGCGAAACTCTCGGAATCTTAGAATCAAAGCACCTCGGGCAGCCGGAGCTTCGATTTTTGAGATGGCGGCGACGTATGACTCGGGCGGTGGGGCTGTGTCGGTCGCGGTTGGGGATTTCAAAGGTGACGGCAAGCTCGATCTGGTGGTGGCGAACGGCTCCTCCGACACGGTGGGCATTCTGTTGGGCAACGGCGACGGAACTTTCCAAGCGGTGGTGCCCTACGGATCGGGTGGGAACGCGACTTCGGTCGTAGTGGCGGACGTAAACGGCGATGGCAAGCTCGACCTGGTGGTGGCCAATGAATGTGGTGGCAGTGGCGATTGCTATGGCTCCATGGGCACGGTGGCCGTTTTGCTAGGAAATGGCGACGGAACCTTCCAGGCGGCGGTAACCTACAGTGCGGGTGGGCTGAACGCGACTTCGGTCGCCGTGGCAGATGTAAACGGGGACGGCAAACCCGATTTGGTGGTCGCGATTTGCCCCAACAATAGCGGCTTTAGTTGTGGCAACGGCGCAAGCGCTGCTGTCAGTGTGTTGTTTGGTAACGGCGACGGGACCTTTCAGGCAGTCGTGTCATACGCGACGGGCAGCCAGGATGCCAATTCCGTAGCCGTAGCGGATGTAAACGGAGACGGCAAGCCCGATATAGTGGTGGCCAGCGCGTGTGTCAGTAATCCCTACTACTGCGAACCGGGAGCAGGCGTGCTGAGCGTGCTGCTGGGCAATGGCGACGGAACTTTCCAAGCGGCGAGGATTCAAGATTCGGGCGGCCTGAACCCAACTTCGGTTGCGGTTGCGGATGTAAACGGAGATGGCAAGCCCGACTTAATCGTGGCTAACGGCTACTCGACTAGCGGAATAGGCGTGCTGCTGGGCAATGGCGACGGAACTTTCCAAGCGGCAGTGACCTACGGGTCGGGTGGCTATGAGGCCAATGCGGTAGCGGTCGCAGATGTGAACGGCGACGGGAAGCCCGATTTGGTGGTAGCGAATTGCGGTGGAAGCTCTGACGGTTGTAATGACGGAAATAATGCAGCGGTGGGGGTGTTGCTAGGCAATGGCGACGGAACTTTCCAAGCAGCAATGACCTACGCCTCAGGTGGTATATACGGCATTTCCGTTGCCGTAAAGGATGTGAACGGAGATGGCAAACCTGATTTGTTGGTTGTCAACCAGGATGCCTGCGGCTATGCCTCATGTCTAAACGGCTCTGTGGGGGTGTTGCTGGGCAACGGGGATGGAACCTTTCGGGCGGCGCCGATCTACGGTTCAGGCGGGAGCCCCACTTTTTCCCTGGCGGTGGGGGATGTAAACGGCGATGGCAAGCCCGACCTTGTGATGGCAGTCCGGTGTTCCGGGATCGGAGGCTGTGCTGACAGCGCGGTTGGGGTATTGCTGGGCAACGGCGACGGGACCTTTAAGACGGCGATCCCCTACGGCTCGGGTGGATACGATGCACGTTCGGCTGTGGCGGCGGACGTGAACGGGGACGGTAAGCTTGATTTGGTTGTGGCCAACGAATGCACCAATGACAACGAGCCTGTCCCCAACTGCAACAGCGTGGTGGGGGTGTTGCTGGGCAACGGCGACGGAACTTTCCAGCCAGCGGCGTCCTACGGAACGGGCGGCTACTATGCCGATTCGGTGGCGGTGGAGGATGTAAACGGTGACGGCAAGCTCGACATAGTAGTGGCCAACCAGTGCGCTGACAGCAGTTGCACGAACGCAAACGTGGGCGTATTGCTGGGCAGCGGAGACGGAACCTTCCAGACGGCCGTGACGTACGGATCGGGTGGATACTATGCCACCTCGCTCGCCGTGGCAGATGTAAACGGGGACGGCAAGCCGGACCTGTTAGTAGCCAACGAGTGTGCGATTGGCAGCAACTGTGGGAGCAGCGGCAAAGTGGGGGTACTGCTGGGCAACGGAGACGGAACCTTCCAGGCTCCAGTGACCTACAGTTCGGGCGGGCAATTTCCGTATTCGCTAGCCGTAGGCGATGTGAACGGAGATGGTAAACCGGATTTGGTAGTTACGAATCTGTATAAAAATGGCGGGTCAACAAACGGCTCACTGGGGGTGCTGTTAGGCAATGGGGACGGAACCTTCCGAAAGGGTTCTACGACGATGATACCGGCCTACGGTTTAGGCGCAATTGTGTTTTCGGATTTCAACGGCGATGGGAAACTGGATGTTGCGTCGGGGGACGGGTATGGGGACGGGATCTTACTACTGGGTAACGGCAACGGAACTTTCCAGAGCTTTATGACTCTGGGCGCCGGTGGTTTCGGAATTGCGGCCGGCGATTTCAACCTTGACGGCAAGCCCGACCTCGCGGTCGGCGGGGTTGCTATCCTGCTGAACATCACGGGCGAGGCGACAACAACCACGCTGTTTTCCTCGCACAATCCGTCCAGCCTGAATCAACGTACCACCTTCACAGCCACCGTTTCGTCGCCGGTCGGAATACCGGCTGGCAAAGTTACTTTCATGAATGGCACGACCGCTCTCGCCACCAAGACGCTCATTGGCGGTGCGGCTAGCTTTGCCACCTCCAATTTGCCAGCGGGGATGAACAGTATTACGGCGGTTTATGGAGGCGGGGGCGAGGCGAACTTTGGCGCCAGCACTTCTGCGGCGGTGAATCAATCCGTGCTGACGCCGACTGCGACTACGCTCTCGTCTTCCGCGAACCCATCCGGTTATGGGCAGAAGGTAACTTTCACAGCGGTGGTAACTTCTGGCGCAGGCGCGCCGGCGGATGGAGAGACCGTATCGTTTGTGGAGGACTTGACGATACTGGGTTCGAAGAAGTTGAGCGGAGGTTCGGCTAGCTTCACGACTTCGGCGCTGCCGGTGGGTACTCACCTGATCACTGCGGTGTACGGCGGCGACTCAAGTCTCGCTAGAAGCGCGTCGGCATGGGTGAAGCAGGTGGTGAAAAAGGCAGGAGAGTGACGAAGGCGTTTCGTCGGCCTTCAGGTGCTGGAATGGCGGAGATAAGAGGGTTAAAGCAGCGGCGGGAAATCTAAGGTGTTGAGGCAACCGGAACCATCTTGGCCAGTTCGCTCTTGGCGATTTTTCCGGTGGGCGTCAGCGGCATTGACCGGACCAACAGAATTTGCGATGGCCGCTTGTAGGGGGCGAGGTGTTGTGCGGCGTGTTGCGCCAAGTCGCTTTCCGAAGCGCTCGCGAATGGCGCGAGTTGCACGTAAGCAACGACTTCCTCGCCGCCTTGGGTGCCCTCGACCGTCCGGCCAATGACCGCCGAGCGCGCGACTGCGGGGTGTGAGTTCAGCACGGCTTCGACCTCGGCGGGATAGACATTTTCTCCGAAGCGAATGATCAGTTCCCTGGTTCGACCGACGATAAAGAGATATCCGTTTTCCAGACGAACCAGATCGCGGGTGTTGAACCATCCCTCGGGATTAACGGCGGCGGCGGTTTCCTCGGGAGCGCGATAGTATCCCTTCATGACATTCGGACCGCGCACCCAGAGTTCGCCGACTTCTCCATCTGGCAACTGCTTCCCATCGGGTCCAACCAGCTGAGCCTCCACTCCTGGGAGAATCCTGCCCACGGAGGTGTCGGTGCGGCGCTCCCCCACGACGGCCTGCGAAATATTGGGAGAGCATTCGGTGATGCCGTATCCGTTGTGGAGGGCCATGCCAAACAGATTCTCCACTTGCGCTTTGAGCGCGGGCTGCAGCGGCGCGCCGGAAGAGGAAATGATGCGCAGGTTTGGAAAATTGAGCTTCTGCCACCCCTTCAGCTTTGCGTAGTCGGCGCAAAGAGAGAACATCGAGGGCGCGCCGAGGACAACCGTCAGCCGCTCTTTCTCCAGCGTGGCAAGAGTTGCTACCGGATCGAAGCGCGACGCCAGATACAGAGTTGCACCGCTCAGCAAGGACCCTAGAAGCACCACGGAAAGGCCGACCGCATGCGACATCGGCAGGACACCATACAGGCGGTCCTCTGGATTTAGCGACCGGATCCTCGCCGAGACCGCCGCTACAAAGAGCAGGTTGCGGTGGGTCAGCATGACGCCCTTGGGGAGGCCGGTTGTTCCCGACGTATAAATCAACGCGGCGATACGTTGCGCGGCGTCGACGGCAACCGGTTCCGGTTCGACTGCTTGGTTAAGCGGGCCAATGGCGATGGGGCCCAGCCCAGCCGCGTCCTGGATAACCGCGCTATGCCGCTTGGCGTGCTCTCGGGCTTGCGCCGAGACGCTGGTGGTGTAGATAACTCGGCGGGCGCCGCAATGTTCGCGGATCTCATCGACTTCCCGAACGGAAAGACGTGCGTTTACCAACACCGGCCAGGCGTCGAGAGCGGCCAGCGCTAATAGGATCGCGACGGACGCTCGGCTATTTTCGCACACGATCATGACCCGATCGCCGGGGCGAACGCTTGCGTCGAGAAGCCAGCACTGCGTATCGGCAACGGCAGTTGCGAGCTGCCGATAGGTCCAAGCGCCCGATGCTTCCACCAAGGCCGGCTGTTCCGGCATGCGGTCGCACCACGGCTTGATTACGTCGCAAATGCGCTGAGGCAGGTTGGCTAGAAGCGCGGCAACGCTGACAGGAGTCGTCTCTGGCATCATGGAATTCTGGCGAGTCGAGTCTGGGGAAATGGCCGACTTACTTTGGACAGGTTCCTTGCTGGCTTTGGGGCAATCCTATTGGTTTTCGCTGGACATTTTCTTGTACGGACGCCACCGCCGACAGTTTCGAGACGCCCGTCTTCTTCGACACGATGTAGCTCAACCAATTGCGGTAAATGGCGATCGCGGCGGAGAGCCATGTTCTTTGCAACGTCCTGGCCAACGCATCGTTGGGGAAAGCATCCATCAATTCTTCGCTATTATCGGAACCATGGCCGGTCGGCAAGTCTTCGCGAAATTTGTTCACCAGGCGTTCGCCGGCCGCGTCGAAGTAGCCTTTCGGCATTGCGGGATAGGTTTCCCGTTCCTGCTTGAGAAATCTCTTGATATCTCGACGGTATTCCTTCAGCAGAGTCTCGGCGCCATATTCGGGATGGCCCTGGAAATGGACAAGGAGGCTTTGTGTTTTCTTCTTGACGAACGTGTCCACACCACCCTCGGCCGATTGCGTCAGAACGAAATAGCCAGAATCCTTCAACGCATCGGCTTGTACCTCATTCCATCGGGAGTGGGGAAAACGCACACGCTCTGCCGTGCCGACAAGTAGCGGATGGCCGTCTTCCTTGGCGAAATCAAATACGCCAAACTGTTTGTCGGGCAAGCGGTGACGGGGGATACCGTCGCTGTGAAGCACGCTGGCGTGTGCCGCCAGACAAGAAAGTATCGCGGACACGGTGTTCCGTTCTGCCCAATCGAACACATCCGCCAAAACTTTCCAGTACGGTTCATCCCGCAGGTTGGGCTGGCGCGGCTCGGTGCCGGTGACGATCACGCCATCGAATTGGGTTTGCCAAAGTTCGTCGAGGCTGTAGTAGAAACTGTTGAGATGACGCTGTCCGCGATCGGTGCGCGGAATCCCGGTAAGAGAATAGAGCTTCAGGTAGATCGGAAGGTCGCCCGATGCTTCGTCGAGCAGGTCGAAGAACTGTAACTCGGTATCCTCCAGAGCGGCGTCGGGCATGTTATTGATGAGCGCAATGTTGAGGTGCTCTGTGGGCGTGCCACAGGCGCCTCCTCCATTACGGCAAGCCCCTTCCTGCGCCCAACGGGGCGGGATACGGCCGCCTTCAACAATCAATGGCATGTCACACCTCCCCACTCACGATGCGTGCCCGACTGTGGATTTCCTACTGCGTTGCATGGTCCAGCGCTTGTCCCAGATCCTCGAGAATGTCGTCGATATGCTCGATCCCCACACTGAGTCGAATCATCTCGGGAGTAACTCCGACTTTTGCCTGCTCCTCAGGAGTCAGCTGCCGGTGTGTCGTCGACGCTGGATGACACGACAACGATTTGGCATCACCCATGTTTACCATTCGCTTGAAGAGGCGGAAAGCGTTGAAGCACTTCCTGCCGCCCTCGTAGCCGCCTTTCACGCCAAATGTCAGCAACGAGCAGAAGTTGGTGCCCAGGTAGCGATGCGCCATCGGATAGAGCGGGTTGTCGGGAAACCCAACGTAGTTAACCCAGTCGACCAGGGGATGAGCACGCAAGAATTCGGCAACCTTCCGCGCGTTTTCGACGTGCCGCTCGACCCGTAGGGAGAGAGTCTGAATCCCCTGTAAGAACAGGAAGCCGTTAAACGGCGACAGGGTCGCGCCAGTATTACGCTGGCAAACGGTGCGGCAACGTGCGACAAACGCTGCATCTCCGTAATGATCGACATAGACCACGCCGTGGTAGGCAACTTCCGGCACGTTCAACATGTAGAACTTCTTGGGATATTGTCGCCACGGGAACTTGCCGCCGTCCACAATCATTCCGCCGATGCTGGTGCCGCCGCCCCCGATGAACTTGGTCATGGAGTGCACCACCACATCGGCGCCGTACTCGATCGGCCGCAACAAAACCGGCGTAGCCACCGTGTTGTCGACCACCAGCGGCACTCCATGTTTGTGCGCAACCCGCGCCAGGCCTTCAATGTCGGCCACGTTTCCGGCGGGATTGCCGACGCTTTCGCAATAGACGGCGCGGGTATTTTCGTCGATCAACTTCTCAATGTCTTCGGGTTTGTCTGTCGCTCCAAATCTTGCCTCGATGCCGCGCTTACGGAAAATGTGGGCGAGCAGCGTGTAAGTAGCGCCATATAACTGCGGAGTAGAAACGATGTTATTGCCAATTTCGGCAATATTGATGAGAGAATACTCGATCGCCGCCATGCCGGAACTGACGCTGAGTCCATCGACTCCGCCTTCGAGCGCGGCCACGCGTTTTTCCAGCACCGTATTGGTGGGATTTCCGATTCGGGTATAGATGTTTCCCTGGACTTCGAGATTGAACAGAGCAGCGCCATGTTCCGCGCTGTCGAACTCGAAGGCGACGGTCTGGTAGATGGGCACCGCAACGGCTTTGGTGGTTGGATCGCCATCGTAGCCGGCGTGAATTGCTATTGTTTCTCTCTTCATACGTCTCTCTTCATGCGTTCATCCGCTCCCAAATCGATTCGCGTTGGTTCACTTCGCCGTGGTGGCAACGCTTGGAACCCGAACCGATTGCGGACTCTGCGCCAGTGCTTTTGCCACGGTTTCCGTGAGACGGCGAGCCGCAAAGCCGGCTCCGAAAGCAAATCGCATCACCGGACCGAAGCTGTTCGCCGCCGCGAGCCCTACAAAATAAATGCCAGGCATGGACGATTCGAAACTCGACGAGAGCACCGGGCTGCCCTTGGCCGTTTTGATCCGGGACCGGATTTCAGAGTTGAGGAAAGTCAGGCGATCCAAATTCACCTTGTAACCCGTGGCCGCGATGATGTGCCCGGTCACGACCTTACGCTCGGAACCATCCGCAGCACGCAGATGCAAGCGGACTTCGTGATTGCCGTCCAGCACCTCGGCTCGCTCTGGCGTGTATCCAAGCAAACACGGCACCTGTGCCATCTTATCCTTCACGAACCATCCCGCCGAAGGACCAAGGCTCTTTTCCACGATCTCCAGCCGAAACTGCTCGGGCAAATGGTGGAACAAGCCCGGGGCATCGGCATAGAAACGCGACCGCAATCCGGGCCCCAGACCCGATTTTGGATGCCGAACCTGCTGCCAGGCCGACCGGGGCTTGCCCGTCGGCGTGCTGTGAAACTTCAATTCCGGCTGGCGCGCAACCAGTTGTACATCGGCACCAGCCTCGTGCAGTAGTGCTGCCAAGTCAATCGCCGATGCGCCGCCGCCGATCACGACAACATTCCTCCCCTTGAACACACCTGGGTCAGCGTGGCGAAAGCTATGCGACAAGAATTGCGGAGAAAGATTTGCGAGGTTACTGGGGACGTATTCGAAGTGGGTGATTCCGACCGCCAGCACGACGCGCTGTGCGGCAACTGTTTCGCCATCCTCGAGTCCGAGGACAAATCCCCCCGGCGCGCGATCCAGACTGATCACTTGCTTGTCTTCAAGCTCCGGCAACATCCGTTCGCGAAACGCCTGTCCATATGCGACGAAGGTCTCAAGCTGCACGGGGAGCCCGGCAGCGGCATACTTGATCCCGCGCTCGGCGCAAAACTTCTCCAGTGTGAACGCTTCCTCGGGATCGTAGATATTCGATGCGAACCCGTCCGACTTCAACATCATGCCTTTGGGCATGTGATTGAGCCAGCTATCCATCGGACGGCCAAAAATGCGAAATGGGATGCCCTGCCGCCGAAAGTGCGCTGCCACGGATAGCCCGTACGGACCCGCTCCAATAATTGCAGTGTTCAACATGACCTGACCAATGCCTCCTTACCGTCGATTGTAAATTGATACAAATGGGCGAAACTAGCTTCAGGCACCCAAAGAAGATTCTCCAACAATTTTAGTTTCATTGGCGCCGGACAACCAGAACACGATAGTCACATCGGTCTGCGAGCGAACAAACGACAAGCGATCAAAGCCGCGGTTCGCGTTTATTGAGCAGGCACACACCGGTCCATGGAAAATTTCCTGGATTGCCTTTGGGTTCGGGCAACAGGGAGAGGAGTTCGGCTGGCGCCCGGTTGAATTGCGCCGCCGTTTTCAGCATTCCCTGAACATCCGTCGGCTCCCATCCGTACGGGGCGAAAAAGTTCACTCCCTCGGGAGGACCAAACTTGAAGGCGGCTCCAGCCTCGCTCAGTTGCTTGCCGGTCGTGCGCTGCATCAATCGGAGTTGGCCAGGGGAAGCCAAGTCGATGATCCAGGTCTGAAAGCGGTTCTCGGCAGCAAGGTCGGCAGCCAAGGAGGCCACTTCCTCGGCTGAGAAATAGATCAGGAGGCCCTCAGTGGCAACAACAACCTTGGTTGCCCGAGCGTTGAGCTGCGCGAAAAGCTTGCGCCTCTCCGGACCGTCCGACAAATCCAGAGAAATTCGCTCCAGCCGGCAGCGAGGCTTCTCATTGGCGAGAGTTTCTTCCTTGTAGGCAATGATGTCCTGAAAATCGACCTCGATCCATTGCAGCGTCGGCGGCAGGTTCATACGGTAGGGCCGCGCATCGAGTCCGGCAGCGAGGTTCACAACCAGGTCTGCCCCTTCCTGAATGGCGCGGGAAAGGAACTGATCGAAAAGATAGGTGCGCGCCACCCATGCCCACTCCTGCTTGTTGCCTTGGATCAGTGTGTTCGCGATGCGGAAGCCATGGTCGCCCGCCAGACGCTCGGCGTAGGGGTCGTGGAACAGGGCGTCGGGCCGCCGCGTTTCGAGCGCACGAAAATACGCAACCCAGCGGGCTGTATCGGATACACCGCGTACGGTAATCGGCTCACTCATGATCGGTATTTTGGAGCTTGCAACTCAGAACCTCTATTCACAATCTAATATTTATCCAACGGATGAACAGATGGAAGACCGGATTTGGCAAACCAGTTATGCTTGATACTCCAGACGCATAAAGTCGCTCCGAGGGCCGTCCCGAATGTGTTGGTAATGAGGTCGGTCACTCCCGAGTCTCGGGTCGGAAGAAATGCCTGCAGCACTTCGATCGTGAGGCTGACGAGGAATCCCAGCGCAATGGTGAGCCGAGTTGCCCGCTTGATCTTTCCGACCGCAGAGAAATACGCCTGGAAAAAGAAACCCAGCGGAATGAAGCCGACGACGTTGATCGCGACGTTCTTCCAATAATGCCAGCCAGCCTGGAATTCATCCCATGGTAATTCCAGAAACTGTTCATGGAAGACAAAAAAGCGCTCCGGAATCAAAAGGTTGGTCGACGGGTCTACCTGATTGTGGACCACATGCCCTTTCCCTTCGTCGAAACGAAAGCGGGCAACCATGCTTTCGCGTTCAGCCGGATCCGGCGGAACGCCTATCGTCTCGGCTGCGGTCCAGTTCGCGTGATCCTGTGCGACCTCAGCAGGCAAGAGCCCGCGATCGTAAACCGCGAGTCCTTTGATCTGTCCAGACCAGTTATTCGTCGTCAGCGGACCGTTGCCGACTATGAGTTCCCCCGACAAGTCCCGACTTGTCAGTTTGAAGTCTGGAAAGTTCCTGACCAACGTGCCATCCACATAGATGGCCGCACCTGCTTCACCCGAGCTGATCGCGAAAACGACTGGGCTGGGACCGCGGAAAACATCCGCGACATAGATGCTCGCCTCGGTGGCGTGGCCGTGACTTTGGAGTTCCAGCACCAAGCCATCTCGCCATTGCCGCAACGAGAACGAGACGACTTTGCTGGCCGGCCAATAGAACGCAAGAACAGTGCCGCTGGAGTTGGACAAATTCGGTTCAAGCCAGATCTCAAGACTGCATGCCTTGTCAGCCCGTAACTCATTGGCGGCAAAGGGATTCGCACTCAAGATGGCGCCGTGCTTGCCAAAGCGAAGACCGTTTCCCTGACTCAACCAGCTGACGTCATTCCTGGGAGCATGAAACGGCCAGAGTCCCGCTGTAAGAATGATCAACAAAACACAGACACAAATCACTCGCAGCAGCATCTTTTGCATCGTGGGATCATGGGACCCAACAGAACTCAATTCCAGATTCTCATTGTGGACCGATAAGGCGTCAGACGGAAGCCTTAAAACCCTCTCTTGACCGCCAAGTATGGGATTAGCGCAATTTCAGCCAGACCCGGGAGAGGATCCCGGGGGCTGAAGACTGCTTCGACGTCGCAGTCGATTATCGAACGAAGATAATCCTTCCAATCCGTGTCGCCTCGGAGAATCGCCGTCATGGCAGCGGGAATATCTGTGGTTGTACGGACCCATGTCACTCCGGCGCGTCCTCTGCTGACGGGAACGGGCAACCCGACCTGATCCGCGTAAAGCATGTAGCTGAAATCCACGCCCGCCTTGGCTCCAAGGCTATGGTAGCCCCACGTT
>Ga0302202_10004332_pt1 | contig 15109 bp, 16 predicted proteins | sample II_Bog_N3_3_FD_194579 | JGI IMG/M metagenome (GOLD analysis project Ga0302202, IMG submission 194579) | Peat permafrost microbial communities from Stordalen Mire near Abisko, Sweden - II_Bog_N3_3 | ecosystem: Environmental > Terrestrial > Soil > Wetlands > Peat | place: Sweden: Abisko...
AGCTGTCGCATTCGATCCTTGGACGGCCTGCCGATTTGGAAATCGGCGATACAGCAGGTTGGAAACCTGCGGTACGGCTTGCGCAAGCTGCCTAGAAGGTGCAGGCCTGGTTGGGGGCATTGGTAGAACCAGTAACGGAATCAGGCATCACCGGTTTGATCATTGGCATTTGATGTTTCCCTGGAGTTTGGGCTTTGGGGCTTGGAATTTCCCCAAGTTCGCACTACGGAAGCCTCCAACGTCCAATCATTGCGTCCGTCCGGATGGCAATGGCAGTGCGCGGCAAAAAACCCGCCGCGATGTTGCCAGAACCACGGCCAGATCCGTTCCCGGTCCGTTTGCGGGATGTGCAACCCCGCCAGCGTGGAGCGGGGGAAGAATTGGAACCGGCCTTCGCGGTGGGGCGGGGGCAGGGAGCGCAGGCGCGGTTTGACCTCAAACAAAAACATGAGCCAGTGGGTTTGGCCCTGATAGCCGTGTTCACTGATCAATCCTGTCAGGTGCAGGTCGGTGGCGGTGAGCTGAACGCCCGTTTCCTCCCCGGCCTCGCGGCAGGCGCAGGCATAGGGCGACTCGCCCAGTTCGGTCTTCAATTTGCCGCCGCACGGACTCCAAAAGCCCCGGTTGGGCTCTGCGGCCCGCTCCAGCAACAGCACTTCATCCGCCTCGTTGAAGGCGTATATCAAGGTGGCGATTTTATAAGGCAGCATCATGGGTGGCCGGCGGCGGGGGGAATGGTGAACGCCTTCCGAAAGGGTTGGTCCGCCTCGTAAAGTTGCAGTTGCCCGCGCAGGTCGGCGATGGTTTTGCCATCGCCGTCGGCCGCCAGGGTGAGGGCGGTGCGGGCCGTTTTGCGCGCGTCCTCGAAACGCCCGGCTTCCGCATACGCCATGGCCAGAGTGCCCAAAATAAAGGGCTGGTTGCCGCCGGTCAGGCGGTTCGCCTGCTCGGCCAGAGACACCGCGCGGGGGCCATCCCGGTTTTGCGGGCTGAGATCGGAGGCCAGCACCCGCGCCAGATACACCAGGCTCGGGCAGTCATTGGCATCCACACTCAAGGCCTTTTGAAACGCGGTCACCGCCGCCCCGCTTTGTCCGTGCCGGAGCCAGGCCTTGCCCATGAGATAGAAGGGCTGCGGCTTGGCCGGATCCAAACGTGCGGCCGTTTGGTATTCACTCATGGCGTCGTCAAACCGCCCGAATTTGACCAGTTCGGTGCCCAAATTCTCATGCACCAGCGGAGCGTCCGGCTGCAGCCGCACGGCCGCCTGATAATGTTCCAGCGCCTCGGCGGGGCGGCCTTGATCGTCCAAGAGGTTGGCCAGATTGTTGTGGGCCGCCACGAGGTTGGGATCGAGCCGCAGCGCTTCGCGGTAATTGACCACGGCCTGGTCGGGGCGACCGCCGCGTTCGGCGTCCTGGCCATAGAGCAACTGTTCTTCGGCCAGGCTGGTCGGCCGGGTTTCAGAGACATTAAGATACGTCTCGGGCAAGGCGGCATGGACGGCCAGATATTGCTGCCGGGCTTCCTCGGCCCGCCCCTGTGCTTCATACATCTCCCCCAGCATCGTGTGCACCTTGCCGTTGTCCGTGGTCACCGCCAGCGTGTGTAGAAACAGGGTTTCCGAGTTGCGCCAATAAGCGAGTTGATGCTCGGTCACCGCCACGCACCCACCCAGAATCAGGATGGCGGCGATGACCAACGGCCGGACCGGCCAGCGGAATTTTTCCCGCGCCCGGGCCAGGCCGAAGACCGCCGCCACGAACAAACCCACGGCGGGCAGATAAGTATAACGGTCGGCCATGGACTGTTCCCCCACCTGCACCAGACCAATGACGGGCAGCAACATGACCAAAAACCACAGCCAGCCGGTTATCAGCCAGGGATGGCTCCGTCGCCCGCGCCAGGCCATCAGGGAAACCACCGCCAGGACGACCGCCGAGAGCAAGACCGCCCCGGCGGCATAATGTCTGGGCAACGGATAGAACATCCCCATATTCACGGGCCAGAGAATTTTGCCCAGATAACGCGCCCCGGCCATGGTGGCGTTTTCCAATCGCAGTTCCGGGGATACCTGCTGAAACGTGCGGATCGCATCCCCGCTTTGCGCCAGAATCGTGACCAGGCAAACCCCGGCCGCCATCAGATAAAACGGCCATTTTTCCCGGATGAGCCGCCACGGAACCGTCGGCGGCCGGCCGGCTTCCGGCCAGCGCCGCAAAGGCCAGAAGTCCAGCAACAACATCAGCAGGGGCAGCGTCACCAGCATCGGCTTGGCCAGCAGGGCCAGGGCAAACGCCGTCAAACTCGCGCCATAATAAACCGCCCTCCGCCCGCCCGCCCGCTCCGCATACCGGGCATACGCCAGCAGCGCCAGCAAACCAAAAAAGGTGCTCAGGACATCCTTGCGTTCCGCCACCCAGGCCACCGATTCCACATGCAACGGATGCCAGGCGAACAACGCCGCCACCAGCGCGCTGGGCCAGCAAGCTTTGGTAAGCCGCAGCCACAATAAAAACAGCAACCCCGTGTTGGCGGCGTGGAACAGCACATTCACCAGGTGATGCGCCCCGGGATTCAGTCCGAACAACTGGCAGTCCAACTCGTGGGACAACCAGGTGAGCGGATGCCAGTTGCTGGCGTGCCAGCCCACGAACGCCCATTTGAAGCCGGCCCAGTTCAGCCCATTTTGAACGGTCGCATTCGCCGTCACATAGCCGGGATCATCAATGTAGATGAACTCATGCGACTGCACCGGCAGATAAACCAGCACGGTAATCAGTGCCAGCAGCCACCCGATCAGGCGCACCGGCGGGTCCGGTGGCAATTCCCGAAGCCGGGTGGGCGAAGTGGTTTTGGGTTTGGAAATTTTCACCGATGCGCCCGGAGATTATTCCAATTTCGATCGGACCGCCAAATAAAATCCCCGACCATTCCCGAGCGAATCCCATTGTCACGCCGCCAAAAAAAAATAGAATTGGCCTCCAGATTCATGAAACAATTCAAAATTGCGGCATTGGCGGGCGATGGCATCGGCCCGGAAGTCATGCGGGAAGCCCTCAAGGTTTTGCGCGCCACGGAAAAAGTCTTCGGCTTCCACTTGGAAATCACCGAGGCGGCGGTGGGTTGGGCGGGCATTGACCAAGCGGGCCAGGCCCTGCCGGATGCCACCCTGGCGCTGTGCCGAAGCTCCGACGCCATCCTGTTCGGCTCCGTGGGACTGCCCGACCGCGATCCGACGATCCCGAAGGAGCAACGCCCGGAGCGCGCCGCGCTGCTGCGCATCCGCAAGGAATTCGGGTTGTATGCCAACCTGCGTCCGGTGCATCTGCCCAAAGCGCTGGCCCACGCCTGCCCGCTGGCGGTGGAGCGCCAGGGCGAGGGTATTGACATATTGGTGGTGCGGGAGCTGACCGGCGGCATGTATTTTGGCCAGCCCAAAAAAACGGAGGACATCCCCGGCGGCCGGCGCGCCATTGACACCATGGTTTATACGACCCCGGAAATCGAGCGGATCGCCCATGTGGCGTTCCAAGCCGCCGGGGCGCGCCGCCGGAAACTCACCAGTATTGACAAGGCCAATGTCTTGGAAAACGGCATTCTCTGGCGGGAAGTCGTCACCCGGGTGGGCCAGCAATATCCCGGGGTCACCCTCGAACACATGTTTGTAGACAATGCCGCCATGCAACTGATGTTGCGTCCGACGCAGTTTGACGTGCTGCTCTGTGAAAACATGTTTGGCGACATCCTCAGCGACGAGGCGGCCGCGCTGGCCGGTTCCCTGGGCATGCTGCCCAGCGCCAGCCTGGGGGCGGCCAGCGGGGAACACACGTTTGGTTTTTACGAGCCGGCCGGCGGCACGGCCCCGGATATTGCCGGCAAGAACCTCGCCAATCCCATCGCGCAGATCTTGTCCGGGGCGCTCCTGCTCCGCCACAGTCTGGCGCTGCCCGCCGCTGCGGCCGCCATCGAAGCAGCGGTGACGCAGGCCATTCTCGCCGGCAATCGCACCGGGGACATTTACAGTGCCAAGGAAAGTCACGCCCGCCGCGTGGGCACCCGGGAAATGGGGGATGCCATCGCCGCCGCCATTGTCAGGTAGGCCGGCGGGAGATTTCCTCGTTCCGCCCCTTTTCCGCAAATTTAACCCGATCCGCGCTTGACACCCCAAACCTTTGTGTCATAGATAGAGGCAGCCACAATTACGAGTGGTTATATGCGTTGTCCCAATTGCGGTGGTCAGGAAGATAAAGTGGTGGACTCACGCGCCTCCCGGGAAGGCGCGACCATCCGCCGCCGCCGCGAATGTCTGGCCTGTCAGCAACGTTTCACCACCTACGAGGAAATCGAGCGCGAAGGTTTGATGGTGCTCAAGCGGGATGGCCGCCACGAGGAATTCTCGCGGGAGAAATTGCTCTCCGGCATCCGGAAGGCCTGTCAGAAACGCCCGGTGACCCCCAAGGCCATGGAAGACCTGGTGGATCATATCGTGGCGACCGTGTCCGGCCGGTTCGAAAACGAGGTGCCCGGCGAGTTTATCGGCACCATGGTCATGGACGGACTGCGCACCATTGATGATGTGGCGTATGTGCGCTTTGCCAGTGTTTACCGCCGCTTTCAGGAAGCCACCGACTTCGTGCAAGAAGTCAAAAAACTCGAGGCCCAACAATGATCCAACTGATTGACAATTGTTTATTGTTCCAACTCGCCACCGGCGAAAGCGTTCCGTGCTCGGCGGAAATGATCTCGGTCGAGATCGCGGGCGGCCAGCAGCGGCTGCTGGATCCCGAGGTGTTGAACCATGCGGCGGCGTCGGTGTTTCACTATTTCAAAAAAGAGTTGATGCGCGATACCGTCACCGTGGGCGAATTTTCCATCGCCCTGGAACGCGTCCTGCGCCAACTCGGTCTCACCCTGGAGGCCGACCCGCCAACCGCCGCCACGGTCGCCGCCGTTGCCGCCGGGGAGATCCTGGAAGCCGATTTGCGGGTGATCGCCTGCCAATCCGCCGGCAGCTTGGAATTGTTCTTCTTTCCCGCCCTGCGGAACGAACTCCGCAGCCAGTTGCGGCAGTCGCCCCGGCTGTTGCGGTTTCGCGGTCTGCGCGGCTGTGTCAAGCAACTGGCCGGCGCCCGGCACTGGAGCGAACGCTGCGACCGGTTGCAGGAGCAGATTGTGGGCTACCTGCGCGAATGTCTTTCCGCCGACCGCGAACAGCTCCAATGCGCCCTCGTCGTCGAGTGAACGGCCCCGGTTGGAACCCCGCCCATGAGCCAGACCCTCTTTGAAAAAATCATTGCGCGGGAGATCCCGGCGGCCATCGTCTATGAAGACGCCGAGGTCCTCGCCTTCCGCGACATCCATCCGCAGGCGCCCACGCATGTGTTGATTGTCCCCAAAAAGTCCGTCCCGCGCATCGCCGAAGCCGGGGCCGGCGACCAGGCCCTGCTGGGAAACCTGCTCCTGAAAGCCGCCGCCGTCGCGCGCGAACTGGGCTTGGAAACCTCCGGCTACCGGCTGGTGATCAACAACGGTCGCGATGGCGGTGAAACCGTGCCCCACCTGCACTGCCACATTCTCGGCGGCCGCCCGCTGGCCTGGCCCCCGGGGTGAGTCGCCTTTGGTGCGCGGGCGTCTCACCCGCAGCGGGTCAACCGTAGAACCAACCCCGGAGTCCCCGCGTTTCCGACTTCCAGCCCGGTGCCGTTATCGGCTCAGGGCATCGAACAATTGATTTCAATTATAAATCCGCTTCGGTAAAACCAGCGATTTTCATCTGGTGTTTCAGCAACCCGGGTTTTAATGGTTGGTTGCCATGCACCGGAATTACGATCCGTTCCCGATGCCCGTCTTTGGTGAGAATATGATGACTGCCGTTGATGCGTCTGAGCCTCCATCCATGGGATTGCAGGATGCGTATGAACTCCTTCCCAGAAACCTGTTTCACACCGTCAACTCCAGAAGCGTGTCCGTGGCATTGACGGTCGTCACTGGGTCATCCACCGAGAGCCAGAGGTCAATGGCTTCGTGCAGGTTGGCGCGCAATTCATCCAGCGTTTCGCCCTGGGTGAGGCAGCCCGGGAGCGCCGGCACCTCGGCCCAAAATCCCCCTTCTTCCGCCGGATGAACAATGGCCTTCAATATCATGTCCGTTCAATAACTCAATTTCCACCGGCATTCAAGGCGCGATTTGCAGGCGGGTGAAAATCAGAGCCTCCTCCCCTTCGCTGCCATGGGGAACGGAATCCCGAGGTGATCGTAGCCACACAACCGTCAGGAGGTTCTGAATAAAAAACCGTCCCTCACGCAAAAAGCCGACACATCAGAATCCCATGCCCCCCGGCTGCTACCGCACCTCGCCATCGCCCCGCCGCCGCCCCCCCGACTTCAATCCCGGTACCGCGCCACGCAATCAGCGCCAGGCACCGGGCTATGGCCGGCTGACCACGAGTCCGCCGCCGGGTTCCGGCTTGACCTTGAGCAGCAGGTGGGTCACCACGCCGGCCCGGAACGTGGTCGGATGATTCCAGTCATTATCCGCGCCGGGAACCGTGACGGTGTAGGTGGCGTCCCCGAGCGTGTTGAATTCAAAATGGCCGCCGGCATCCGTGCGCGTGGTGACCTGCGGCCAGCGCTCGTCCCCGTCCATCACCCAGGCATTCACGGAGGCATTGGGGATGGCGTCGCCCGTGGCCGCCTCGACCACCCGGCCGGTCAGGTTAAAGGCTGGCTTTAATTGTACGATTACGGGCAGACGGTTGAAATTGACTTTCACCCGCTCCGCCACGAACCCGGGCTGGGAAACCGTCAGCGTATAATGCCCCAGGATGGGGGAGCATTCCGCCAGCCGGAATTCGCCCTGCGCATCGGTGAAGACCGCTTCGCAACCAAAGCTGAGATGATCCACGGTTGCCACACCGTCCACTGTGGCATTGCGCGCCGGCTGACCGCCGGGCAGGAGTACCCGGCCGGAAAGATCCCGGCCCGGCGGAAATTTCAGTTCCACCACCGGGAAGGGGGTCGCCTCCGTCAGCTTGATACGACCGCTGGTGCAAAAGGAATTGGCGCGCCGGCCAATGATTTCATAGGTGCCACCCAGGGGCAACTGCGGCGTGAGATACTGGCGCGGGGCGTTGTCGGAGAAGTGGTCCCCCGGGCCAAAAATATTATTATTCCCCTGCATCCACGGGAGCAGTTTCCGTTCTTGGACCGTGAACAGCACGCCGCCGGCCGGCGAGCCATCCGCATTCCGGGCGGTGGCGGCGATGATCCCGGCGGGAATCACCGGCACGTCAAGCACCAGCGGACCCTCCCCCGCCGGGATGTTCGTCCAGTTGGAAAACTCTTTGGCAAACCGATAACCCAGTATTTTTTCCTCCGGCAAACATCCCAGGTTCGCGCCCACCGGCGCGGCCAGCCGCGCTTCGCCGTTCTGCAGCGGCACATTGGTATATATATTAACATTATGAGGTTGATTCGGGTCGGTGATCATTCCCAGGTTGATCACACCCCGGGGCGCGACGCCGGACGCCGCCTTTAGCCGCACCACCACGTCGCGCAGCGGCGGGGTGGTCTTTACCGATGGGGCGGGCGGATTGGTCAACTCCACCAGCCAGTCCGCCACCGGGGCGTCCACCATCCGGGTCTCCGAGTAGCCGCCCACCTGCACCGACACCGGCCCGGCCGTGCGATTGGTGAATTCAAAATAAATCACCCCATTGGTCAGCCGGCCCAGGGCTTGATAGCCGGAACTGCCGTTATCTTCCGGATCAATGAAGGAATAATTAATAAACGGCCGGTGGTAGAGGTCGATAGCCGCTCCGACATTGCCGGTGACGCGGCCATGGATGATGAGTTCGGGGCCCAGGCGGATCACCAGGTTGCTTTCGCCCGCCAGCACCCCGCGTAACTCCACTGACTCATGCCCCGGAAACTTCACCCCCAGCCGGTAACGGGCATCGGACCGCAATCCGGTCGTGACCCAGTGTCCGTCCGGGTCGCTGGTGGCGAGGATGAGCGGGTGGTAATCCCAATCATAAAAGTAATCGTTTGCCCCCTGTTGCCGGATTATTTGGAGGGTGGCGCCGGCCAGGGGTCGGCCGGTCGTTTTGTCCAGCATCTGGCCGGTGGTTTCCCTTCCGCGCCGGGTGGTCAGCCGCAGGGTTTGATCCGGCGCCAGCGTGGGGAAGGATTGTTGGACGATTTCATAGCCTTCGGCGTTGCCGATGAGGGTTGCCGGCAGATTGGCGCAGTTCGTCATCCGGGCATTGCCCCGGGAATCGGTCATCAACGTGCGGCGCTCAAAGCTGCTGCTGGTCTGGGAAGAAAAATCCACGGTCACCTGCGCGTTGGCCAGCGGTGTGCCGGAGTCGGCGTCCACCATTTGCAGGGTGACGGCAAACCCGCGCCGCATCACCAGCTCGAGGCCGGTGACCGGGTTGGTGCCCCGCATCTTCAGCGGCCCGACCACGCACGGGGCATACCCCGGAACTTCCACGCTCAGCGTCAGTTGCCCGGCCCGGCAGGTGCCTTTAAACGCTCCGTCCTTTTTTGCCAGTTCCTCGGTGCCGTGACTCGAGTTGTGGGGTGCCACCAATTCCTGATTGACCCAAAAGTATTTCGGCAGCGTTCCGCCGTCCTCCGTCCGCACCCGGCCGGAAAAGGCAATGCTCTGATCCGTGGAATTTTCGTCCGCCGGTATGACTTCTTCGCCGGATTCCACCAGCAGTTTTTCAATGCGCTCCATGCGCTGTTGTGGGGTCAGAATCGCCGCCACGGTGATGCGCGTGCCCAGCGCGGACAGCGCCAGCAGGGCCCCGCCCACCAAGAGCGCCCCGATCATCGCCCGCCAGGTGAGCCGCAGGCGCGGCCGCCGTCCCGGCGTGAGCAGGCGGTGGATGCGTTCGGCCAGACTCGAGGGTTCCCGCAGGCCGCCAAAGGCCGGGGCCGCCGCCGGCCCGAACGCCGCATACCGCTCCGCCACCTGCAACAGTGTGCGGGCGTATTCCACGGGCGCACCGCTCAATTCAATGGCCACCGCATCACAACACGCCTCGCGTTCCAGGCGGATTTGCCGGCTGAGCCACCACACGGCCGGATTGAAAAACCACAGCGCCTCCACCAGCAGTTGAAACAAGTTGACCAGATAATCCCCACGCCGGATGTGCGCCAGTTCGTGCAATAAGATAAAGCGAAGCTGTTCCGGCGTCAGGGCCGTGAGCAGCGTGAGCGGTAGGATCAACACCGGCACCAGCACCCCCGCCACCGCCGGCGAGGCCAGCCGGTCCGTGACCAGCAGCCGAATGCGCCGCGTCAGGCCCAGCGACCGCTGGAGTTGCTCCAGCATGGCCGGCACCGGCCCTTCCGTCAGCGGCCGGCCCTCGCGCCGCATCCGTCCCGCCCCGGCCACCTGGGAGCCCGCCCGCACCAACATCCCCGCCGCGCCCAGCAACCAGACCACCGCCAGCCATGCCGACCAGCGGACCGACGGCATCGGCGGCGGGTCCGCCACCGGGTCCGCCGCGTCCCCCGCCCCTCCCGATTCGGTACTGGAAGAACTCGTCCCGCCGGCCACAACCGCCGCCGCCGTTACCCCGGTCATGGCCGGGGCGTGTCCGTCCGGTGCTGCCGGGGATCCGTGGGGAGCCTGCAACACCCCCCAAGTAACCAGGCTGGCCGCCACCAACCCGGCCAGTGCCAGCAACGCCAGCCGGTAACGCCAAGTCGGCGACGACACCCACCGCAACCCGAAGAACAATCCCACCGCCAGTCCCGCCCCCTGCCACAGCGAGTGCAACAGCGTCTCCACCAAGTGCAACCAGCCCGGCGAGGCGAACCAGTAAAACAGCAGGCTCATGATTTTTTCCCTTTCGCGCGGGGGGTGGCGCTTTTCGCCTCCTGCTCGGCGATCAGTTGTTTGAGTTTGGCCAATTCCTCCGGCGACACCTCGGATTCCGCCAGCAAATGCTGCATCGCCGTCGCCGGGCTGCCGCCGAAAAGCTGGCGGACCAGGTTTTTCAACACCGGGCCGAGCGTCTGGCGGCGCGTGGTGGTGGGCTGGTAAACATGCGTGTTGCCCTGGCTGACATGGGTGAGCAGCCCCTTTTTCTCCATCACCTGCAACACCGTGAGCACGGTCGTATAAGCCCGGGTTTTGCCATCGGGCAGGGCCTCCTGCACCTCGCGGACGGTGGCCGGCCCGCGCTCCCACAAGAGGGCGAGCACCTGCATTTCCAGCCGCGAAGGTTCTTTGGGCGTTGAGATTTCCATATTGTTTCCATAGTAGCTACTATAAAGATAGTAATTAGTCAAGCGCAAATTTCCAATTCATAAAACCGTCAGGGGGGGGAAGGTGTCAACTGTGGACCGGTCGGGATGCTGAAGATTTAAAATTTTACAGGTATGGAACTCAAAGAGCGTAAAATGCGGGTTTTTCAGACCGTCCGCCTGGGCCCCGTCCCCACCTCGCACCCCCAGCCCCGTGCCCGGAACCCCGCCGCCACCGGATTCTGGCGGGCCAGACGGGCGCGGAACCGGATGTACCTCTTTGCAAAAATACGGGCGGAAGGAGCCCAATGCTGACCGGCTGTGTCACTTGGAAGATGCGCCCCTTTCAGCCATGAAGCGCGCGCGGGGATTGACCCATCTGACACTTTGGGCGATGCTGCCCCGGTGAGTTGATTTAACGAATGGCGGAAGACATTCCATGAACGATATCCTTGAGTTTTTGGTGCGGCACGGGGCCGTGGTTTTGTTTGCCGTGGTGTTTGTGGAGCAGATCGGCGCCCCCCTGCCGGCGGCGCCATGGCTGTTGGCTGCCGGAGCCCTGGCGGGGGCGGGGAAAATGAACTGGATGGTTGCGCTCGGCGTGGCCGTGGTCGGCTCCTTCCTGGCGGATCTGATTTGGTTTTATCTGGGGCGCCATTATGGCACTCAGGTGCTCGGTTTTCTGTGCCGCGTTTCCCTGGAGCCGGATTCCTGTGTTCGCCGAACCAGTAATTTATTCACACGTTATGGGCTGCCCGGCCTCATTCCGGCAAAATTTATACCCGGGCTGGGCACCCTCGCGCCGCCACTGGCGGGAAATGCCGGTGCCAGCGTCCCTCAATTTGTTCTGTTTGATGGATTAAGCGCCATCCTGCATGAGGGGTGTTTCCTCCTGCTGGGCGTCCTCTTCAGCCGGCAACTGGAACAAATCCTCAACGCGCTTGCCCGCCTGGGCGGTGATGCCGTGACGGTGTTTGGCGGATTGGCCGCGCTTTATATTGGCTACAAGTTCTTCCAGCGGCACCGCCTGTTACGCGAGCTGAGAATGGCGCGCGTTACCGTTGACGAACTCCGCCAAAAACAGGAGTCCGGCGAGAACCCGGTGATTTTGGATCTTCGTTCACAGGTTGAAATCGCGAAATATCCCTCCTTGATTAAGGGGGCGCGGCACATGACCATGGATGACATCAACCGTCTCCATCTGGAAATCCCACGGGACCGGGACATTATCCTCTATTGTTCCTGCCCGAATGAGGTGACCAGCGCACAGGTGGCTTTGCAACTCCATCGCAAGGGGATTATGCGCGTGCGGCCATTGTTGGGAGGAATTGACGCCTGGCGCGAGCGCAATTACCCGATGGACCTGCATCCCATTTCCGAGGTTTGATCCAGTGGTTTGTTCACCCTGCTGAGTGACGGATTCCTTTGTTTACCACCGTTTTGATGGCTCGAACGCCCCCGCCGCTCCCGGGGCAATTTTAAGCGGCGGCCGCATGCGGTGGCAACCGTAGCGCGACCCCGCTTTAACTCCGTGTCTCAGTGAACATCCCGTCCCCATTTCCCGGCCACCGCGCATAAAAAAGCAATATTTTCCTCATGGACCTCATTTTCCGGGGTCACCTTCCCATATCCACCCCACCCCTTCGCTCCCGGCTCGACTTTGCGGGTTTGTTTGCTACGTTGAAGGGGTGAGTTTTGTTGCTGAATATAATTCGCTGCCCCTGGCCGCCCTGGTGAAACGTTCCCGCGAGGCCACCGTGGTGGCGGCGCGGGAAAGTCTGGCGAACGAACGCCCGTCGCTGGCGGACTTCGCGCAGTTGATTTCGCCGGCGGCCGGCACGCTGCTCGAAGACCTGGGCCGGCGTTCCCATGCGCTCACCCAGAAGCGGTTCGGCAAAGTGATGCGCCTGTTCGCCCCGCTGTATCTCTCGAATGAGTGCGTCAACAACTGCAAGTATTGCGGCTTCTCGCGCGACAACGCCATCCTGCGCGTCACCCTCTCGCTGGACGAGGTCCGGCGCGAGGCGCGGGAATTGCTCCGGCAGGGTTTCCGCAACGTGCTGCTGGTGGCGGGCGAGCATCCCAAATTTGTTTCCAACGGGTATCTGGCGGAGTGTGTGGCGGCGTTGCACGAGGTCGTGCCCAGCGTGTCCCTGGAAGTCGGGCCGATGTCCACGGCGGATTATCGCCCGCTGGTGGCCGCCGGGGCCGACGGCTTGGTGGTCTATCAGGAAACCTACGACCGGGCCGTCTATGACGAGATGCATACGTCCGGACCGAAGAAAGACTTTGACTGGCGGCTGGAAACGCCCGAGCGCGCCTATGCGGCGGGCTTCCGCCGGCTGGGCATCAGCCCGCTCTACGGCCTGGCCGATTGGCGCAGCGAGGCCCTGAGCGTGGCCGCGCATGCGGATTATCTCCTGCGGAATTGCTGGAAGGCGCAACTCACGATCTCCCTCACCCGGCTGCGACCCTGTGCCGGGGAATTCCAGCCGCCCACCAGCATGACGGATCGCGAACTGGTGCAACTGGCCTGCGCCTTCCGCCTGCGATTCCCGGATGTGGGCCTGGTGTTGTCCACCCGCGAATCCCCCAAGCTGCGCGACGGCTTGTTCCCCCTGGGCATCACGTTGATCAGCGCGGGCAGCCACACGGAACCCGGCGGCTACACCGGGGCCGGTCGTGAAAACATTCACCAGACCGTGCGCGGCCGGATCGTGGCGCGGGGCGCGAGCGAATGGGTCGCCACCGGCGATGAAACGGCCGCCACCGGCCAGTTTCAAATCGCGGATGAGCGCACCCCCGAGCAGGTGGCGGATTCCATCCGCCGCCTCGGTTACGAGCCCGTCTGGAAAGACTGGGATGCGGCGTTAATCGCTTGAATTATGACGGTCACCGCCAACGGTCAATCCCTGGAAGCGGCAACGCCCTGCACCCTTGAGGCGTTTCTCCTCGCCCAGGGATTGCTGCCGCGCAGCGTGGTGGTGGAACACAACGGCGAGGCCGTGGCGCCGTCGGAATTTGCCCGGCGGCTCCTGCACGCCAATGACCGGCTTGAGATTGTTAAAATTGTGGCGGGCGGGTGAGCGCGGCGGCATCAATTTATAATTCATGAAGTGGCGATTTGAATGGCTTTACCGGCTGGGGCTGGCGGTGGGGTTGGTGGCGCTCGGCTGGGCCGTTTGGGCGTCGGCCCAAGAACCCTCCGGCCCCCGCTCAACCGGGGTGACGGCAACGGGTGCGAACGGGGTGGGCCGGACGATGACGCTGTTGATCGAACCCACCAACACCATCCAGATCACTTTCGGCCTGGACCAGGTGGAGGTGCTGCGCCAGACGACCGTGCTCGACCAGCCTTTGTGGAAATATCTGGCGTTCCTCATCTTCATCGTCCTGGCCTTTTTTGTGGCGCGGTTGATGGATTTGATCGTCAACGTCTGGCTCAAACGGGTGACCCACCGGACGAATTCGGAGCAGCGGGAGCTGTTGCTCGAACTGCTGCACGGGCCGGTGAAGATGGTGGCATTCGTCATCTTCCTGCACATTGGGCTGAGCCTCTTTGAATGGCCGGAACACGCGCAATTGCTGCTCTCGCGCGGCCTGATTGTGGTGGCCGCGTATTCCGTGACCTATCTCGGCGTGAAGTTGGTGGATTTGCTGCTGGGCCTCTGGCACGAGCAAATCGTCGCGGCGCAGGACAAGGTGTTCGCCACCCAACTGATGCCGCTGCTCAGCAAGGTGGCCAAGTCCGGGCTGGTCATTGCGGCGGTGTTCATTACGGCGGAGAACCTGGGCATCGGCATCACCAGCGCGCTGGCCGGTTTGTCCGTCGGCGGCTTGGCGCTCGGCCTGGCGGCGCAGGATACGGTGGCCAATTTGTTCGGCGCGGTGGCCATCTTCATGGACAAGCCCTTTTATCTGGGCGACCTCATCAAGGTCGAGGGCGTGGAGGGCACCGTGGAAGGCATCGGCCTGCGCAGCACCCGCGTGCGCAACGGGGACGGGCATCACGTCACCATCCCCAACAAGCTCATGGGCAACGCCATCATCACCAATATCACGCGCCGCCCCACCATCAAATCGCAATTTAATCTGGGGCTGACGTATGACACCCCCGCCAAGAAAATCGCGCGGGCGGTGGCGCTGCTCGAGGAGATTTTCCGGGCCAATCCCCGCACCGCCGACCTCGTCATCAGCTTTAATAAGTTTGGGGATTCCGCGCTGAATCTCCAGGTCATCCACCAGTGGCGGGGCACGGATGACAAAGCTCATTCGGCCGAGATGCAGGCCCTGAACCTGCAAATCAAAGAGCGGTTCGACGCCGAAAAAATCGCGTTCGCCTTTCCCACTCACACCGTTTATCTGCGGTCAGAAGGCCAATAAATGAGTTCGCCAACCGGGCGGGCGGCGGGTAAATTCAGCGCACCATCACTTTATGGACTTCATCACACACTGGCTCGGGGCGGACGGAAGGTTTTTGGGGCTGACCCGGGGCGAAATTTGGCTCACGGTGGGCGGGGCGGGTCAGGCGGTTTTTTTCTCGCGTTTTTTGGTGCAATGGTATGCCACGGAAAAGCGCAAACAGGTCACGGTGCCGGCTTTATTCTGGTGGTTGAGCCTGGCGGGAACGCTGCTGCTCCTGATTTACTCCATTTTTTACGTAAAAAATTGGATCATCATCGTCGGCTACGCGGTTTCCTGGATTCCCTACATCCGCAATCTGGTCATCCATCAGCGGCACAAGGATGCCCGGAAAAAATGCCCCGGCTGCGGCGACCTGTGCAGCCCCCGGGCGAATTTCTGCCCGAACTGCGGCACCCGGCTTAACGTGGCCCCGGCTTGA
>Ga0302202_10004340_pt1 | contig 15089 bp, 9 predicted proteins | sample II_Bog_N3_3_FD_194579 | JGI IMG/M metagenome (GOLD analysis project Ga0302202, IMG submission 194579) | Peat permafrost microbial communities from Stordalen Mire near Abisko, Sweden - II_Bog_N3_3 | ecosystem: Environmental > Terrestrial > Soil > Wetlands > Peat | place: Sweden: Abisko, Stordalen...
TCCTGCATGATGGCCTTCACTTTTTCGGCCTGATCCTGGGTAAGTGCGAGCGTCGTCGTCATCTGATCAAGTCGCTGCTGGGCGCGCTGCTGATAATTTCCCCGGCTTCCCCCTCCTTCCTCCTGCGACGAGGATGAGGGCTGCTCATCGGCAGCCACCGGAGAGGCGGAGGGCAACGGTGGTGGTATTGGAGCGGACGCCTCCGGGCTGGAGACAGGTTTCGGTTTGCATGCCGGAAGCAGCGCAAGCGTGAGAAGGAGAAGGGCAGAGGGTAGGAACGGGGATTTCATGGTTTTTTGGGTAACACCATATCCGAGCGAAAGTTGCCAATTTTCATCTCTTTGTCGGCATTTTCAGGAACAAAAATTGTAGAAAGCCCCTTTTTGCTGAAACGTAATACTCTGAGCCACCCAATCTCCGGAACCACGGGGGGATCACCTCGACCAGCAGGGCGCGCGATACAGGGTTTGAACTACCTCCCACTGCAGTTATCTCAGTGTAGCACTCTAGTGACACCCGCAGCCCGAACCGCAACCTCCGCCAGAAGAAGGCCGGGGAGACTGCACCGCTTCTGCCTTTGCTGCATACCCAAAACCACCTGTGATCACACGACGCACCGGCTTTCCATTCTCGGGATGGTGCGTCAGGGGCGCATCTTTCATACTCTGCTGGATCTCAAAAGTCTCCGGATTCTCGCCCGGTTTGTTCGAAATCGTCTCGTAGAGATAGGTAGCCATACCGTTGATGGTAGCAGATAAAAATGGTGCGCGATACAGGGTTCGAACCTGTGACTCTAACCCGTTGATCTTAAAGCACTTGTAACAGAGTAACTTAAAGGCTCAAGGGCGGTAATGTTGATTGAGGTTGTTATGACTTTGTTATGACTTTTTTGTTGTTTCAGGGAATGATTTGAGGCACAGATTGATCCTGCACCCCATCCCCTCCTACCTAAATTTTTACGATGCCTTCGCTTCATAAAGACCCCAAAGATCGGTCTCCATATTTCTACTGCGCCTATTCGCTTGCCAACGGAAAACGCAAGTTTCGTAGCACAAAGATGAAGACAAAGGCGGAGGCTTGGAAAGTGTGCATTGCCTGGGCGGATGCCGCCAAAGAGGCAGGAGCAGATCATCGGGACCGTGAGATTCTTGACCAGATGAGAGAAGCCAGGGGAAAGAAACCTCTCAAAGTTTCCACGATTAGGAAATTTTTTGAGGAGTGGGTGGAAGGTCAGAAACTCCATCTCTCCGAGAACACCCATAAACGGTACTCCTCAAGCATCAGAAAGCTTGTTCTGTTCCTTGGCGAGGAGGCTGACCACGACTTGCCAACATTGACCGGCGAACAGATCGAAAGTTTCATCAGGCATGAACAGGATGAGGGGTTGGCCGAAAAAACACTCAATATTGATCTCAAAGCAATCCATGCAGCCTTGGGTAAAGCATTCAAACGAGGGCAGGTGAAACTCAATGTTGCTGGCACGGTGGAGACCAAACCCAACAACAGTGCCATCAAGAACCCTTTTACAAGAACACAGGTGGAGCAATTGCTAGCTGCCGCCGATGACGAATGGTACGGGTTCATTTTTGTTGGTTATTTCACGGGACTCCGCCTTGGAGATATTGCCTCGCTGAAATGGGAAAACCTCGATCTTGCTACCAAGGTGATAACCGTGCATCCGCAGAAGCGACGTGAGGGAGCCCTTCGACCACCTCTACAAATCCCACTCCACAAGCGGCTTCTTCTCTGGCTTCGATTGTGGAAGGCAGAGGGAGATTCCAAAAAGGAATCGGACTTTATTTTCACAAAACTTTCAAAACTGAAAGTCACCGGAACTACAGGTCTCTCAAACACCTTCACGCGACTAATTGAAAAGGCAGGCATCAAGAATTATCCCGTAAAGGAGAAGAAGGCAGGAAGCACCCGTGGCAGGGATGTTTATGCCTTTGGCTTTCATAGCCTCCGGGCCACCTTCAATACAGAGCTTGAGGCCGCAGGAGTAAGCGCAGAGGTACGGATGAAACTATCCGACCACACGAGCCGGGACGTAAATATGTTGTACACGAAACCAGAGGCGGCGAGGTTGGCGGACGAGATCTCCAAGCTCCCCTCCCCCGAGAAACCCAAGAAGCCAAAACCGAAGGGATGATATTACTCTTTTCGCAGAGTCAGCTTGTCTCCGCTCCCCATGGCATCCGCAGGATTTGCGAAGGCGTGGCACTCATTGAGTTGCTTAACTGCGGTGGGGTAATCCGAAAAATCGATCTTGCTGACAAAATGCTGGGCGAAATCCAAGACTGAAATAAGGCCGTCCGTGCGGTGATTGTGGGTCAGGGATCGGAGAGACTGAAGATATTCCGTGCGGAAGACATTGGGAATCATCACCCGTTCGTGTCCCTCGTGGTGAAGTTCTGCATTCATCATGATCCGGGCAATGCGGCCATTGCCATCTGAAAAGGGATGGACTTCAGCAACGAGGAACATGGCATAGATAGCCCGAGCCATCGGATGTTGGAGCGTGGAGAGCAGTTCAAATCCCCGTTCAAGGGTTCCTAGAACGAGGTTGGGTTGGACGAAGAGGGATTCTCCGGCCCGATTGAACTGAGTCTTGAACTGGCCGGGGTTCTTGTCCGGTCTACCGGCAAGGATGACGGAGTGGCGGTGACGGAGAAGTTCGATGAACTCCTTGGGATTGGAGGCCCTACGGTTCATCTCGACGGGATCGGAGACGATCCTGAAAGCATCAAGGATGTCGTGGGCATCGGCTGGACGTTCCTGCGGGATGACACCTTCAAACACGATGGCGTAGGCTTCTTTGACTTCAAACTCCGTTCCCTCGATGAAGTTTGAAAAGTAACTTTCAAAAAAGGGCAGGTAGGTACTTTTTTGCCGGGCTATCCTTTCGGCAAAGGGATGTGCAGCCAGAGAGGCTCTGAGATGCTCGAAGAGCACTAGCCGCTCGGGATCGTAGCCGAGCCCCTTGGAGAGAGAAACCCCGAGATCGGAGAAGAGGGGCTCGTTCTGTGTTCCCATCATCGTTCCGATGATGGCGGAGAGTTTGGAGGCTTCTGCTTCCATGGAGAGCTGGGGGGCCATGGTTCGAGCTTGGTCTCGGAGTCTGTTGAGAACGGTCTCTCCACTATTGCGGAGCATCTTTTCAATGAAGGCCTCCAGCTCTTCCTGGGTAAGCGTGCGGCGCACATGGGTGCGTTGCCTGGAGGGACGGAGGTTATCCATGAGCGCCCTGGCTTGGGAGGACATCCAGAGACCTGCCATAAACGGCATGTCGTATCCTTCTAGGGGAGGATACCCCTTTCTGGGGCGGAAGGTAATGCCAGGGAGTTCAAGATCGGTAGAGCGGCTTTCGGTGATGAGGAAAATGGACCCATCGGAGGCCGGGCGTTGTTCCAAGGCGGTACGGTCTGCAATCAGGGCGCTGGGAAAGACGGCACCGGCAATCTGCCAGCAATTGGCAAGAATGATTTTCTCTGGGGTATCCTGGAGATTAGAAGTATAGATTCGGGGGGCAAGTTTACGGAGCTTTCCGGCACGGACGGCACGGTGGATAGCGACACGGTTGCTCTCCATGGAGATGACAACCTCGCCTTGCTGATCCGGTAACGAAATTCCCTTTAAGGGCTTGCTCATAGGGAAGAATGTAACGGATTCTTGATTAAAGCGCCATAATTGAAATGGAAAATGATTTAATGAGGAATCTTTGGAGCAGGAAAATCTCGTAATCTAGCAGAAAACGGTTGATTTAATGCGATGACCGAAAGAAATCCCTTTCTATGCCCCCTGATCCTACATCAACACCTCGACGTACAGTTCTATTCGAGAAGAAAGTTGTACCTATACCGGGATTGACAAATCCAGATCAATTCGCGTGGCCCTGGATGGCAGAGATTTTTGACGCGGAATTTCCAAAGGTGCCTTTGTGGAAAAGGATATTACTTCTTTTATCTTCCTTGATTATTATAAAGCAGTCCCGAGCGGAAATAGCCAAAAATGCTGATATATTATATGGTTATCTTCCAAATCGCTTGGGCGAGCTCAGGAGAGCTAGAGCTCATGCCAGAAAGTATCTACAGATGGCTCTGAAAGGCCCCTGGAGTAAACGTCTCTTTCTCATCGGGTACATTGATACCTTAAGGGGGCTCGTTCTGGCCATCGGAACAAAGCTGGCCAATTCATTAACACGACCAAACCGTTGGGGGTGGAAAGATCTGCGTGCCTATCGTCTCTTCGTAGCCCTGCAAACAAACTTGGCGCGAATACTACCCCAGCCCATCTATTTTGTCACCTTAACCTTCGAGGGGAAAATTCATTATAACGATGTGCGGTCACATCTGAAAGACTTCAGAGAAGATACCTTTGATAGGCTTGGGTATCAATCTGTGGCAGTCATTGCCTTCGGCACACACACCAAATATCAAGAGTGGCGCCATAAGGGGTATTATTACCGAACTCCGGTCCATAAAGAACCAAGGCTTCACTGCCATCTTATGATGTGGCCCTTCACTGAAAGAGGCGACAAGGAGGAGAAGGAGTCATACCAAGGCCTTCAGAAAATCATCGCAGAGAAGAGACATGGCATTGGCGAGGAGCATGACCTGGAAATCCTACCTACAACCGAAGATTTTCTCAGGGTTTGCTCCTATATGGCATTGAACTACTGCGGCAGCCTTCTGATTGATCGCAAGAACGGTATGTGTCCCATACCACCAAGATCAAACCCGTTAACTCCTCCAGATTATGTCTACACTGGAAGGAAGTGGGCGAGGACAAGCGAACTAGCGCATGTAACCCCGTACATGATTGCATGGCGGAAAGCAGCGGGGAGTTATGCGGAATCAATGGGGTACAGCTCCGGAGGAAGTTGGCTCATGAGAGAAGCTGAGGGGATAAAGGAATTTATGGAGCCCGAGCAATGGAGAGAGGCCACTGTTACCGGATTGGATGGATACAATTACCTAGTCCAGCCAAAAGAGCTAACGAACGATGGTACTGAATGGTATATGCTCTTCAATCCGGAGAGGCCCATTTACACGATTTCAGAAAGCGAGTTAAGCCACCTTGGAACCCTGGGTGCCTTTCCGGGAGCCCTCCATGCGCGGCCTGATTTTCACCCGTTGTATGGTGAAGCGCAATTCGCCAATCCACCGACGAGAGGTGAGGTTAAGCGGCATCAGACTTCACTACTCGCCAAAGCCACCATCGGCGCTATCGGAATCGCTCTCATAGGCGTGGTCGCCTGGAAACTGTACCAAAGAAAGCGTTAGGCTCTGAAGAAGTGCAATGCCAGAATAACGATGGGAATCAACGCGGCGGAGCCGATAGCAGCCATGTTCCATTTGAACGCACTGTTATATGCGAGAGTGAGTTTGGATTTTGTTTTCTCAGACTCTTCTCTCAATTGCTCCAATGCGCGTGACGGGACTCGGGAAGTTGGACCACATGAGAGTTAGTCTTTGGGGGTTGATTATGGTTGTAGTGGGTTGGTGTGGTGTTGTCCATCTCCGACGCAGGGAGGCCGTAGGCCGAGTGGAGACGGAGATGGTGCGCTCTTCCTTGCCGCAAAGCTGGCGGGGCTCAGATAGCCCAGCCTACTGTGTGGCCTGAAGGTGTTGTACTCCCTGCGGTAATCTTCGATTAGCACGCGGGCTTCGGTGAGAGTCCAGAACTGCTCCCGGTTGAGACATTCATCACGGAGGCGTCCATGGAAGCTCTCCACATAGCCGTTCTGCCAAGGACTGCCCGGCTCGATGTAGATCGTTTTGATGCGGTTCTCGGCAAGCCATGCCTGCACCGCCTTGGCGATGAACTCACTCCCGTTGTCGCTCCTGAGATAGGCTGGTGCTCCGTGTTCTTGGATGGCTCTTCCCATCCATTCGAGCACATCGTCACTCTTTAAGGCCCGATCAGCTCTCAGGACATGGCACTCACGGGTGTACTCATCCAGGATGGTGAGCATGCGGATCGCTCCTCCACGCGTGGTTCCATCACAGATAAAGTCCCAGGTCCAGACATGCCCCTTGTACTCTGCCTTCACCGGAAGTCCCGTGGAGTGGCCCCTGCGTATGATCTTCCTTTTGGTGGGTGGAACCCGAAGGCCCAAGGCTCTCCTCATGCTCTGGATCCTCCTCTTGCCAACAGGCCATCCTTCCCTCCGAAGCAGTGCTGCGATACGGCGATAGCCGTACCGCACCTGCTCTTCACTGAGTTCCTTCACCCTCTCTATGAGCCTTTGTTCCCAAGGCGTCTTCTCCTTGGGTCGATACCAGTAGCTCGAACGGGGGACTTTCAGGATCCGGCAGATTTTCCTGCCACTTCCCAGTCCTCCATCCACTACCTTGAGTGCATAGGCCCGGCGACTGGCCGGGCTCAGAGCTTTTTTTCGCATACGAATTTGAGGACTCGGTTCTCTAGCAAGCTGTCTGCCAGCATCTTCTTTAACTCGGTGTTTTCACGCTCTAACTCCTTGAGTCGCTTGGCTTCGTTCACCTCCATCTGCCCAAACTGCTTCTTCCACCGGTAAAAACTTACCTGCGAGAGGTTGTGCTCCTGGCACACCTCGGCAACGCTTCTGCCACTGTCCACCTGTCTCAGAATTCGGATTTTATCCTCTTGAAATGACTCGGGAAGCTGGACCACATGAGAGTTAGTTTTTGGGGATTGGTATTGTTGTAGTATGTAGGGGTTGTGATGTCCATCCCCGGCGTAGGGAGGTCGTAGGCCGACTGGAGACGTTGATGAGGGGCAGTCTTCATGGCCGCGAAGGTGGCGAGGCTTAGGTGCCCCGCCCTGCCTAGACCCGTTGACAAAATTCATTATGAAATGAACTTCCCGAGACGAAGGGTCGAACATTTTTAAAGAATTACTTGCGCAGTATACGAATCCGGGGAAGGTTTTGAAAATACTCTCCAACAGGGAGACCCAATGATAACGGATTTAATCAGCGGTTTCTTAACCAGCGGAAAAAGATCAAAAAACGGCTACCTCTCGTAATAACGGGAGGTAGCTATTTTTATGAATTCATGGTCTAGGGCAGCGGCATTACCCAGATAGAGATTATCCCAAAGGACGTCAGAGCATTTTCCGGTACGACCCTACGGGGCTGTGTCCTCAAATCTTCTTCCTTGTCGATAACTGCAAAGGAAAAATTCAATTGTAGCTCCTCCGCTTTCCTTCCGTTATCGGTTGCCAGAGCCTCCGGCTACTGAGCACCTACCACTTCAGTCGCTCCCTCCCCACACCCTCACTTCTCCTTGGGATCTGTCTGAACGAGCGAACCTACTGCCAACAACGCCGCTAGTCGAGCCCGACGACTTGAGAGTTTTCCGATGCTCCAGTCCCTTTCTGTTACTTCGTTGTCTGGTCCAAGGAAGCAGAGGAATAGTTCCACATCCGATAAAACATCATCAATGCTGTAGCAATGTGGGTTGGTGATATGGGATGCCCACCGGTAACCACGTTGGTCTTCAGCTATGCGCCTTAGATAATCTTGGAGTGATTTTTTATTGATGAGGCGGACTGCGCGAGTTGCTCCAGGTTTTTGCTTCCGCAGCGAGATGACATATTTTTCCCCAGTGAGGGGATCGGCTTCCTCCAGAAGCTCCGAAAGCCCAGTACGGGACAGCCCAGAAACTTTGCAGCGTTCACCCTCGTCGGGGAGCCTGATCCAACAATCGTCATCCATCTCAACAGGGTAACATGGGGATCAAGAAGTCATAACAAAAGCTCGAACCTGCACAGGCACAGCTTTTCGATTTGTTATGAATCTGTTATGACTTTAGGCTGTTTTCAGCCTCATTCCTGTCGTAAGTCTCTGATTATCAGAGGTGGTGCGCGATACAGGGTTCGAACCTGTGACCCCTACAGTGTCAGTGTAGTGCTCTACCGCTGAGCTAACCGCGCCTGTGCTAAATGATTTGTGCTTAATCCACTCTTCATTTTCCCTCTTCTCGTTGGGTTGAGGGTCAAAGAGGGAACCACATCCTGATTGAAGAAGGAAGAAAAAAACACTTTGTCACCAAGGGGTCTATTCTGGATTTCTGATCATCCCCAATCTCTACGTGGGGTTGGTAAAATTAAGGGTTCTCTTGAGCTGTCACCGTCACCTGAGCGGTTTGAACCGCTGGCTTGTAGTTCCCATCTCCAGCCAGACTTGCCGTGATGGTGACCGTTCCTTTGGCATGGATCGTCGCTGTTGTTCCAGAGATCGAAATAATATGGGGATTGCTGCTCGTGAATGTCACAAGGAGGTTGGAGCTGGATTCGGCAGCAAGAGTAAATGTCTTCCCCTGCACGAAGGGTTCGGTGGGAGACGTTAAGAATAGGAAGGACGGGGTTGCTTTTGCCACCGTGAGCACCTGATGGACAGGTAGAGCCGCTTTGAAGTTGGCATTACTTGTCTGACTTGCGGTGATGGTGGTGCTGCCAGCTCCCGTGATCGTCACCAAACTTCCAAAAACGGTCGCCACATTGGTATTGGAGCTGGCGTAGCTGGCCGACAATCCGGAGGAGTTCGTTGCGGTCAGCGAGAAGGTGCTATTAGGTGCGTACGTTTTGGCAGGGATTTTGCCAAAGCTGATGCTCTGGGTGCTCTTGTCTACCGTGAGTATTTGACTCACTGGTGTTGCGGCAGTGTAATAGGTCCCTCCTAGCTGGCTCGCCGTGATGGTGGCACTGCCCACACCCACAATGGTCAGCGTATTGCTGGAAACAACCGCCACATTGGTATCGGAGCTGGTGTAGCTCACAGAGAGTCCTGAACTGGCCCTGGCATTCAGAGGGAAGGAGGCATCTCCGTAGGCTTTCGCAGGAAGGGCTTTGAAGCTGATGGTTTGGCTGGCTGGGGTGATAAATGCCGCCTGTCGGATCGTGTTCTGGTCGGATAGATAGAAGTTTCCTTTGCTATCAACGGTGATGCCAGTGGGATGGTCAAAAGTGGCATTGGTTCCTTGGCCATCGGCACTTCCCGAAACGCCAGCCTGTCCCGAAAGTGTCGTCACATTAAGATTCGTGTCTATCTTACGAATGGTGTCGTTGTGTTGATCCGCCACATAGAGATTCCCTTGGCTATCTGAGGTGATGCCCGCGGGCAGAGCAAAGGTGGCATTGGTTCCTTGGCCGTCGGCACTTCCCCGAGTGCGTGCGTGTCCCGCAATCGTCGTCACATTGTTACTACTGTCTATCTTGCGAATGGTGTCGTTGTATAGATCAGTCACATAGAGATTCCCTTGGCCATCACGGGTGATGCCAGTGGGATAGTAAAAAGTTGCATTGGTTCCTTGACCGTTGGCTCTTCCTGAAATGCCTGCCTGTCCCGCAATCGTCGTCACATTGTTACTACTGTCTATCTTACGAATGATGTCGTTGTATAGATCAGTCACATAGAGATTCCCTTTGCCATCACTGGTTATGCCAATGGGATAGTAAAAAGTTGCATTGGTTCCTTGGCCGTTGGCTCTTCCTGAAATGCCTGCCTGTCCCGCAATCGTCGTCACATTGTTATTACTACCTATCTTGCGAATGGTGTCGTTGCCACTATCCGCCACATAGAGATTCCCTTTGCTATCAACGGTGATGCCATTGGGAGTGTTAAAGCTGGCATTGGTTCCTTGACCATTGGCACTTCCCGCATTGCCAACCTGTCCCGCAATCGTCGTCACACTATCATTCGTCCCTATTTTCAAAATATCGTTGTTGACATTATCCGCCACAAAAAGATTGCCCTGACCATCAACCGTGATCGCCGGGGTGATAAACCAGTCGACATTGGCAGCAGGTCCATCAGAGCTACCCTGCAGCCCAACCTGTCCCGCAATCGTCGTCACAGTGTAGTTACTGTCTACCTTGCGAATGGTTTCGTTGTAGAGATCAGTCACATAAAGATTCCCCTGGCTATCACTGGTGATACCAGTGGGATAGTAAAAGGTGGCATTGGTTCCTTGACCGTTGGCACTTCCCTGATTGCCAACCTGTCCCGCAATCGTCGTCACATTGTTATTACTGTCGATCTTGCGAATGGTTTGGTTGGATGGATCAGTCACATAGAGATTCCCTTGCCCATCACGGGTGATGCTATTGGGATAGTTAAAGCTGGCATTGGTTCCTTGACCATCGGCACTTCCCGAAATGCCTAGCTGTCCCGCAATCGTCGTCACATTGTTATTACTGTCGATCTTGCGAATGGTGAAGTTGTTTTGATCAACCACATAGAGATTCCCTTGCCCATCTGCCGTGATCCCGGCGGGGACACTGAAAGAGGCATTGGTTCCTTGACCATCAGCGCTACCCTGAAACTGATAGCCTGCCCGTCCCGCAATCGTCGTCACATTGTTATTACTGTCGATCTTGCGAATGGTGCTGTTGTCTTGATCAACCACATAGAGATTCCCCTGGCCATCTGCCGTGATCCCGTTGGGGCCACTGAAAGTGGCATTGGTTCCCTGCCCATTGGCACTTCCCGTATTGCCAACCTGTCCCGCAATCGTCGTCACATTGTTATTACTGTCGATCTTGCGAATGGTTTGGTTGTCTTGATCAGTCACATAGAGATTCCCTTGGCCATCACTGGTGATGCCACTGGGATAGTAAAAAGAGGCATTGGTTCCTTGACCATCAGCGCTACCCTCCACCCCAACCTGTCCTGCAATCGTCGTCACATTGTTATTACTGTCGATCTTGCGAATGGTTTGGTTGTCTTGATCAGCCACATAGAGATTCCCTTGGCCATCTGCCGTGATCCCAGCGAGATTATTAAATAACCCTACTCCCCCTGATTTCATCAGGGTGGAGACAATGAAAGCCTTGGTGGCTGGAGGCACAGCATGAAGCGATGCCCCGTTCCAGAGAGCAAAAGTGCCAAGGATGAGGGCGAGGAGAGGGATGCGGGATTTCATAGAATATAAAAGGGCGGAGAAAATTTATTAATTGTAAAAATGTTAGCTCTGGATTCCATTCTGTGCCCACCAGCTAACGGCCCTAAGCGAGTAACTACCACTAAACCAGCGATAGCAATAGAATTACGGAAAAAGAGAAAACTCGCTCTCCAAGTTGCTGAAAGGACTGAAGTGAGAAAGAGAGGTAATCCTAGAAACAGTTGCGGGAAATTTTAGACAGGATTATCTTTTTTGAAAATCCTCTGCGATCTCCGCGTTTGCCTCGCCATCTCCCGATGGTTTGATGCCACTTCCCACCCGGGAAGCCGTGGCACCCTTCGGGCAGCGATTCCATCGCTCTCTTCCGCACACCCTCCCGGGTATTTGGTTCGCCTTGCAGGCTGCTTGCAGCAGGCCAAACCGCGATTCCCATCGCTCGGTTTTCCGCGTGAGATTGCTGTTATTCTTCTCCTGCACCTTGTGGCGATAACTCAACTTAAACCATTCTAATTCTTCGGGCATCTCTGCCCTTGGAAATGCTGATCCTCTAGCCAGGCTCAGGAGGATAATTTCTACTGCAATTTTTGGGTTAAAGTCTTTCGCTGCTCCCAAGCGAGTAGAAAGGTACACTCCTGTTGAAAAATCGCGTCATAGGATGATCAGAAATGAGGATGGAGTAAATTCCTCATCCGTCTTAACATCTTGCTTTTCTGCCCGCCAGTCACCCCTTAACCAGAGAGTATTCTCCCCAAGAATGACAAAAATTGTAAACTTCGGCCTGATCGGAACCGGGGGTATTGGAGCCTATCACCGTGCCGCCATTGAAACCCACGCAGAGGCCGGACTTGCGAAACTCGTCGCTGTTGCCGATCCGACGATCGGTGAGGATAAGATCGCCGAATTCCGAAGCAAGGGAATCCACTGGCACGCTGATTATCGAGAGATGCTCGACCAGGAAACACTCGATGCCGTGGTCATCGCCACGCCAATCCCCTTTCATCTTGAGATGACCAAGGCATGTCTGGCGCGTGGTCTGTTTGTGAATCTTGAGAAGCCTCCTGTTCCACTCCTCGGCCAACTGGAAGAACTGATCGCCGCAGATCCACGGAACACCGTGAACGTCGGCTTCCAGATGATCGGTGCAGCCTCCACTCAGGCCCTCAAACGCCTGATCAGTGAAGGCCTCCTGGGCAAGATCCTTTCGATTCGTGCGGCAGGATGCTGGCCCCGACTCGACGGTTACTATGGACGCGCCCGCTGGGCCGGGAAGATGTCGATTGACGGGGCCCCGATCTTCGATGGACCTGCAACAAATGCGCTGGCCCATGTGATCCACACCATCATGTATTGTGCCGGAGAGACCCATGACACCTTCTCCGTTCCCTCCGAGGTGACGGGAGAACTCTATCGTGCCCGCCGCATTGAGAGCTACGACACCGCCTGCCTCAAAGGGCGCTTCCCTTCTGACATCGCTTTCAGCCTCGCCGTGACCCACGCGACAGAAAATAAATTTCCCTTCTCAATCCAGGTGAAAGGAACGCTCGGTTCGGCTACTCTCTCGGAGGATGGAGCTAGGCTCGAAAGCTCGGTGGGAGTCTCCTTGGATCGTGAGGAGAGCACACAGCAACTTCTGGACATCAATTACACGGAGTTCCTGAAGGTTCTCAGCGGTGAGAGAGCCCGCTTTCCTTCCACGCTTCGCGATACACGGGGATATGTGGAAACAACCAACGCCATCCTGCTTTCCTCGGGGGGTATTCATGACATTCCCATGGAATTCATCCGTGAATATCGGCAGGGAGAGGAAGCCGGGTTCGATGTTACCGGTCTGCGAGAAGCCGTGCTCGAGAGCCTTTCCAACGGACGCCTGTTTTCAGCACAGGGATGCTCCTGGGCCAAGGGATCACCCTGGTCCATCACCTTGCCTCTTGATTCAGCAACCCCGCTGCCGGGATTAACTTAATTCATCCCGAGAGACTTGGAAGGTGTCGGAGCGGGCCATGACTGAGGCATTTCCTTGATCAGACCATTCGTGTTCTCCACGGGAAGCGATGTCAGTTCCACCGTTGCTGGATCCAAACCGTTACGCGTCGCGGTGACCGTGATTGTTCCCGGCGCCAAGGTGGAGCGCAGGGAGACCCTGTTGATACCACATTCCGTATTCAGAAAAAGTTGGTTGATCGAGCCAGGGATTCCACTATTGACTCCTCCGCGCCAGACACAAGGGCCTTCTACCTTGAAGTCGATGCGGTCTTCATCCAAGGGACACCGCCTCCCTTGAGCATCCAGCACTTCGACATCGAGAAGCGCAACATCCGATCCGTCGGCCTGCAGTCCCTTAGGCCCAATGATGGGTGTGAGGCGTATCTTTTTCGGAGCTCCTGCTGTCTCGATCGCGGTCTCGCAAACTTTCTTTCCGTTCCGATATCCGACAGCGCTGATCTTACCCGGCTCCCAAGCGATCGAAGGGAACGGAAAGAGATACCCATCGGTGGGATGATCAATCTTACCTTTGGATTGGTTATTCACGAACAGTTCCACCGAATCGCAATTGCAGACCACATACATGGTTTTGGTGACACCCGTGGCATAGTTCCAGTGACCGATAATATGGATATCGGGTGACTCGGCCTGCATGACCTTGTAGGCGTAGAACGCCTGTTTGGGGAGACGCACAGAATCGACCTTGCCGCTCACACGGCAGACTTCGCTGCTATCCTGGCGACCATCGGCATTGGAATCGGACCAGTAGATCGAGGCGTAGGCAGCCCATTTGGCATGAGCTGGATCGGTGTTGCTGATCCTGTTCCTGTAGTAATCAAAGTACCGCTTGATTGCCCCATCGCTGGCATACCTGCCGTTGATCCCTGGGGTTCCAACGCAGAATGTTTCAGAATTCAGCCCATAGGTATCGTTGGGCCCCGGCTTGAATCCAAAATGAGGCGCGCTGTAGTCATCCCAGAACCGGCGAGCCGCCTCCTCTCGGAAATCCTCCGTCTCTAGGTACGGCGCAAGATCGCGCCGCTCCTCGCTGTAGCTTCGGAAAATATCCTGAGGCGTTTTTCGCTTATCCTTTCCATCGTCCTGCCCGATCATGATTCCAAAGTATTCGGTACTCTTGGCGGCTGCATCGTCCTTGATATCCCGGCACCCCATGACGCGACCGCCATCGGGATCCCATGTCTTTCGAAGTTCCACCATCTGGCGCATGTGGTCAGCGGAAATCCCGTTGTTTCCAGCCTCCCAGAAGAAAATGGAGGGATGATTTCTCAGGGCGATGATGGTGTCGCGCATGAGTTCCACGCGCTGATCCCACTGCCGTCCGTCGGCATCCTTTTCCTTGTCTCCAGCAGGACAGGAATTGACGATTCCATAGCGGTCGAGAGCCTCCTCATCCGCACGATGGGGAGCGACATGCATCCAGCGGAGGTAATTCGCGTTGCTCTCACGGATCAGCGCCGCGTTGAAATCATGCATCCAGTCAGGATAGGCCTGTCCCAATCCGGCCCAGTCGTCCGAGGCCCGCTGAGCGTAGCCCTTGAGGTAGACAAAACGGTCATTGAGGTAGAACCCTCCCTTCCCGACACCACCACGGAACTCAGCCTTTCGGAAACCGGTTTGGGTGCGGCAGACATCGACCACTTTCCCATCCACAGTCAGCGTGGTGTACACATCATAAAGATAAGGATCCCTCACATCCCACCAGTGAACTCCGGCAAGATTACCCTGTGCCGTGATGATGTCAGTCTGCCCCTGCACCATGTCCGAAGGCTCGGCTTCAAACGACGCGATCTTTTTCCCAGAAGCATCGACAACATCGACACCGAGAGTGATCACCTGCTGCTCTCCCTCATTCCGAACCTGCGAGTCGACGGTCAGGCTGCAGGTGCCGGCGGCGATGTTAAAGTTTGAGGCATGGACATAGATACCGCTGGTCTCCAGGTTTCTGTAGAGGGGAAGGGTTTGGTAAGTTTTTCCGGTAAGGTGCAGGCGGACATTGCCGTTCAACCCACCGTAGCAGGGATTAAAGGCAGATGAGTTCCACTCGTAGCTGGTTGCGGTGGCGCGCTCCTTGTAATCGTTGCTGTTGTCCACACGGACTGCCACGACATTATCCTTGTTCCCAAAGGTGACAAAGGGAGTGATATCGAGTCCGCAGGCACTCACACCATCTTCATGGATCCCAACCGGCTTCCCGTTGAT